>Ga0098035_1001786_pt1 | contig 10243 bp, 12 predicted proteins | sample 3_EtaG_FD_75046 | JGI IMG/M metagenome (GOLD analysis project Ga0098035, IMG submission 75046) | Marine viral communities from the Subarctic Pacific Ocean - 3_ETSP_OMZ_AT15126 metaG | ecosystem: Environmental > Aquatic > Marine > Oceanic | place: Pacific Ocean | collected 2015-01-07
AGCTCGAAGGCCGCCGGGGCGAAGCGCGGATCGGCGCGACCCTGCACAAGCGCATCGACCTGCGCCGCTGGCAGGCCTTCGTGCGCAACGCCAAGCGCCTCAGGCCCGGCGACCGGGTCGAGTTTCCGGCCGAAGTTACCGCGATTGCGGAAGCGCGGCACGAAGACGGCAGCTGGACGCTCGCCTTCGAGGGCGACGAACCGGTCGAAGTGCTGCTCGAGCGGGCAGGGCGCATGCCGCTGCCGCCCTACATCGCCGGCAAGCGCGATACCGACGAGGCCGACCGCTCGGACTACCAGACGATGTTTGCGCGCGAGAAGGGCGCGGTTGCCGCCCCGACTGCGGCGCTGCACTTCACCCCTGAACTCGTCGAGCGGCTCGATGAAGCCGGCATCGCCCGCGAGACGCTTACGCTCCATGTCGGGGCGGGTACCTTCCTGCCGGTGAAGGCCGACGATACCAGCGATCACAAGATGCATGCGGAATGGGGGCGGATCGACCAGGCCACGGCAGATCGACTCAATGCCGCGCGCGCCGCTGGCGGTCGCCTGATCGCCGTAGGCACGACAAGCCTGCGCCTGTTGGAAAGTGCCGCAGGCGAGGATGACGTGATCCGGCCCTTCGAAGGCGACACCTCGATCTTCATCACCCCGGGCTATCGCTTCAAGGCGATCGACGGATTGATGACGAACTTCCACCTGCCCAAGTCGACCCTGTTCATGCTGGTCAGCGCACTGATGGGTCTGGACAAGATGCAGGCGGTCTATGCCCACGCCATCGGCGCGCAATACCGCTTCTATTCCTACGGCGATTCCAGCCTGTTGCTCCCCTGACTGGGTACAGGCGGTCCAACTTGTGGGAATTGCGTCGCAATCTCACGGTCCAGGTCTTGGAACTGCCATCGTCATGCCCCATCAAGGCATGATGGAATCCATTCTTGAAATTCGCGGTCTCACCAAGACTTACGCGGGCGGCTTTACCGCGCTTCACGGCGTCGACCTCGACATCCGCAAGGGCGAGATCTTTGCCCTGCTGGGCCCGAACGGGGCAGGCAAGACGACCTTGATCGGAGCGGTGTGCGGACTGGTGCGGCCCAGTGCGGGCACGATCCGCGTTTTCGGCGAAGATCTGCGCTCGCACTGGCGCAGCTTGCGCGCCCGGATCGGACTGGTGCCGCAGGAACTGGCGACCGACATGTTCGAAACGGTCATGCACACGGTCAATTATTCGCGCGGGCTGTTCGGACTCGCGCCGGACGCGGACAAGATCGAGGAGATCCTCAAGGCGCTCAGCCTGTGGGACAAGCGCAATGAGCAGATCCGCGCCCTGTCCGGTGGCATGAAGCGCCGCGTGCTGATCGCCAAGGCGCTGGCACACGAACCGCAGCTGCTGTTTCTTGACGAGCCGACCGCGGGCGTCGACGTCGAACTGCGCCGCGACATGTGGCAGCAGATCGCCAAGCTGCGTGACCTGGGCACCACGATCATCCTGACGACGCACTACATCGAAGAAGCCGAGGAAATGGCCGACCGGGTCGGCATCATCCAGGCCGGACGGATCCGCATGGTCGAGCGGACGTCGGTCATGATGAAGCAGCTTGGCAGGACAGAAGCGCACATCGCGCTGGCCCAGCCGCTTTCGGACATTCCTGCGTCGCTGGAGCGCTTCGCGGTCACTCTTGGCGATGGCGGCACTGAACTGTGTTATCGCGGAGGCGACGGCGCGGGGGGCGGCAAGGCCGAAGTGGCCGAACTGACCAAGACGCTGGTCGCAGCCGGCATCGACTACACTTCTATCGATATTCGCGAATCGAGCCTCGAAGAGATCTTCGTCAATCTGCTTGAAGGAGAGGCGAAGTGATCGCATTCAACGCCCGCAGCGCCTGGACCATCTACAAGCGCGAAGTCGCTCGCGCCCTGCGTACCGCCATGCAATCCATCCTGGGTCCGGTGCTGACAACCGTGCTTTATTTCGTCGTCTTCGGCGCGGCCATCGGTGGCCGTATGCAGACGATGGACGGTGTCAGTTACGGGGCCTTCATCGTGCCCGGCCTGCTTCTGCTCACGCTGCTCAGCGAAAGTACGTCCAACGGCAGCTTCGGCATCTACATGCCGCGTTTCACCGGGGCGATCTACGAGTTGCTATCCGCACCGGTAGGCACGGCCGAGACGCTGGTGGGCTTCGTTGGGGCGGCAGCGACCAAGTCACTGATCCTCGCCGCGATCATCCTGGGGACGGCGACCTTCTTCGTCGACTACACGATCCTGCACCCGCTCTACACGCTGGGCTTCATCCTGCTGGTATCGGCCAGTTTCTCGCTATTCGGCTTCATCCTCGGGATCTGGGCCGACAGCTTCGAGAAACTCGGCATCGTGCCGGTCCTGTTCATCGTTCCGCTGACCTTCCTCGGCGGTACGTTCTATTCGATCGATGTCCTGCCCGAGCCTTGGCGCTCGGTGGCCATGGCCAACCCGGTCGTCTATCTCGTCAACGGTCTGCGCTGGTGCTTCTACGGTAGCTCGGACTTCTCGATTGCCACTTCGCTGGGGATGACTCTGGCGTTCCTCGCGATTTGCGTGGCCTTCATCGCATGGATCTTCAAGACGGGCTGGCGCCTGCGGTCCTGATTTCATAGATTCGATTCGGTCATGCCCTTGAAGACGTTCCTCCCGGTCGCCCTCCCGTCCCTGCTGCTTGCGGTCCCCGCTCAGGCCCAGCCTCTCGAAGAGGCGCGGCTTTCGGTCGATGAAGGCTTGGTGGATTTCGCGCCTGAACCGCTGCGCCTGGACCTGCCGGACTATCCCTGGCCGACGCCGTTCATCGAAGTTCCGCCTCCCAGCCTGCCCAAGAACGTCAAGGCGATGATCGAGGCGGCAGTGGCAACGGACGATTCCGCAACGGTGGCCGCTGTCGTGAAAATGGCGATCGAGACGCAGCCCTACGACAAGGACGAGATCAAGGCGATGCACCGCGCCTATCTCGATGACAAGGCCGCGCGCCTCGCGGCCAAGACCGAGGCCGAAACGCGCCGCATTCGCGAATCGGGCGTGCTGGAATTGTGGAAGGGACAGATCGAACTCGGCGCCTTCCACAGCACCGGCAACACCACGAACTTCGGTTTCACCGGCGCGCTCAAGCTCGATCGCAAGGGGATCGACTGGGAGCACTTGATCCTTGCGACAGCGGACTACCAGAAGGATTCGGGCACCGTCACGCGGGAGAAGTACGGGGCCAGCTACCAGCCACGCTATACCATCAATGACGGTGTCTTTACCTACGGCCGCCTGCAGTACGAGAAGGACGAGATCCAGGGCTATCGGGACCGCTTTTCGTTCTCGGGAGGTTTGGGTTACCGCCTCATCAAACGCCGCAACATGACGCTGTCGGTCGAGGCAGGTCCTGCGGTGCGCCGAACGAACTACATCGATGATCCCTCGGAGACCACCTGGTCGGCGCTGACTTCGCTCGATTTCGACTGGAAGCTCAACGGGACACTGGCGCTGAGCCAGGATGCTTCGAGCTATGTCGGATCCGACAACAGCACCTTCACTTCGCTCACCGGGATCGAGGCGGGGATGGCGAAGGGCCTCAAGGCCAAGCTGTCCTATTCCATAGAGCATGAAACCGCGCCGCCGGCCGGCTCGCTCAAGACCGATACGATTTCGCGGTTCTCACTGGTCTACGGCTTCTGACCGGTCTAACGGACGCGGCCATGAACCCGCGTTTCGAATTCTCCATCCACGCCACCGACGGCAAGGCGCGCACCGGCGTCATCAAGATGCGCCGCGGCGAGATCCGCACGCCCGCCTTCATGCCGGTGGGAACTGCCGCCACGGTCAAGGCGATGAAGCCCGAGAGCGTGCGCGCGACCGGCGCCGACATCATTCTGGGCAATACCTATCACCTGATGCTGCGCCCGGGCGCCGAGCGCGTCGCGCGTCTTGGCGGCCTGCACAAGTTCATGAACTGGGACCGGCCTATCCTTACCGACAGCGGCGGCTATCAGGTCATGAGCCTGTCCGACCTTCGCAAGATCACCGAGGAGGGGGTGACGTTTGCCAGCCACCTCGACGGTTCGCGGCACATGCTCAGCCCCGAACGCTCGATGGAGATCCAGCGCCTGCTCGGCTCCGACATCGTCATGTGCTTCGATGAATGTCCGAAGATCGACCAGCCGCGCGACGTGATTGCCCGCTCGATGGAAATGTCGATGCGCTGGGCGAGGCGCAGCCGCGACGGTTTTGACAGCGGCGGCGAACATGCCGCCAGTTCCGCGCTTTTCGGAATCCAGCAGGGCGCCCTCGACGAAGGCTTGCGCAAGGTCAGTGCCGATGCCCTCGTCGATATCGGCTTCGATGGCTACGCGATCGGCGGCCTCGCCGTGGGCGAGGGGCAGGAAGCGATGTTCGCCACGCTCGAGTTTGCCCCCGGCCAGTTGCCTGTCGATCGGCCACGCTATCTTATGGGCGTGGGCAAGCCCGATGATCTCGTCGGTGCGGTCGAGCGCGGGGTCGACATGTTCGACTGCGTGTTGCCCACGCGCTCAGGGCGCAATGGCCAGGCCTTCACCTGGAATGGCCCGCTCAACATGCGCAACGCGCGTCATGCCGAAGATAACGGCCCCATCGACGAGCGCTGCAAGTGCCCGACCTGCGGCACTTACAGCCGAGCCTATCTGCATCACCTGATCCGCTCCGGCGAGATCCTGGGCGCAATGCTGCTGACCGAGCACAACGTCTCGTTCTACCAGCAGCTCATGCAGACCATGCGCGATGCAATCGCCGAGAGCCGTTTTGCCGCCTTCGCTGCCGATTTCCGCCGGGATTACCTGAGAAAGTAATCGCGCCCGGCGCTGGCCCACGCGGACCCTGCGCCAAGTCTTTCGACCGTTCCCGTGCAGGTTTCGCGGGACAATGTCGCGCGGCTATGGACAAGGGCCGGTATCACCCGGACACTCCCCTGACCGGCATTTCCCACTCGAATCGGATTTTCCGGTGCCGGAGCAGCAGGACAGGGGGTGTTGTTCATGCCGACTATCGCGATCGTCAGCCAGAAGGGCGGCTCGGGCAAGACGACCATGGCGCTCCATCTGGCCACCAGCGCCGTCTATGCCGGCCGGGAAACCTGCGTCATCGACACCGATCCTCAAGCCACCTCCGCGACCTGGGGGGACTGGCGGGGCGATTTCAAGCCGGAAGTCATGACCTGCCCGCCGGTACGTCTGTTCAGCACGATCGAGAAGGCGCGGCGCGGCGGCGCCGAACTGATCGTCATCGATACCCCGCCGCACGGGGATACGGCATCGCGTGAGGCGGTGCGCGTGGCCGATCTCGTCCTGATCCCGACCCGTGCCCGCGCCTTCGACCTTCATGCCCTCGAGGCGACAGCCGGGCTGATGTCCTATGCGCGCAAGCCGGCCTTCGTCGTCTTCAACGCGGTACCTGCGCGGGCCACCCGCATGATCGAGGAAGCGACGAAGGCGGCCGAGGCAATGGGCCTGCAGGTCTGTCCGATCCAGTTCGGTGAAAGGGCCGCGTTTCACCGCTCCTCAGGCACGGGAGAGGTTGCCGCAGAGATCGAGCCGGACGGCAAGGCCGCGGGCGAAGTCGACGCCCTGTGGAAATGGGCATCGGGCCACATCACGTTGAAGCAACTTCCCGGCCAGGGAGCATAAGGCCCGTTTTCAGGCCGGAGCCTTGTGCAGTTCGGCGGCGCTGCCCTGTCTGGCGCCGCGCGCCTTCATGACCTCAAGCCGGGTGCCGACGTAGGCCACGAATCGGCCGGTTCTGGAATCGAGAAAGCCTGCCCCGATCTCGCAGGCGAAGCGCTTTGCGGTATCGAGATCGGGGTACCATTTGCCGGTGCGGTGGGGAGTGATGAAACGGTATCGCTGCATGACGATGGTCAAATGCGCGAAGTCTGCTTCAGTTTCCTGACAAGGGCTTCGAATCGTGTATTTTTTGAGGGTGTCTGCCCATGCGAAAAGGGCGGCCCCGGAAGGACCGCCCTCTTGCTGAATTCCGTCTCCGGAAAACCGTGACTTAGCGCGAGTAGAACTCGACGACCAGGTTCGGTTCCATCTTCACCGGGTAGGGCACTTCGTCGAGCGAGGGCACGCGAACGAAGGTGACCTTGTCGTTGCCGTCGGGCGCGACATAGTCGGGAACTTCACGCTCGGGCAGGCTCTGCGCTTCGATGATCAGCGCCATTTCCTTGGCCTTGTTGCCGAGGCTGACGACGTCACCGACCTTCACGCGACGCGAAGCGATGTTGCACTTCACGCCGTTGACGCGGATGTGGCCGTGCGAAACGATCTGGCGAGCCGCGAAGATCGTCGGCGCGAACTTGGCGCGGTACACGATCATGTCGAGGCGCTGCTCGAGCAGGCCGATCAGGTTCTGACCGGTGTCGCCCTTCATCTTCGACGCTTCCTGGTAGGTGCGCTTGAACTGCTTCTCGGTCACGTCGCCGTAGTAGCCCTTGAGCTTCTGCTTGGCGCGCAGCTGGATGCCGTAGTCCGAAAGCTTGCCCTTGCGGCGCTGGCCGTGCTGGCCCGGGCCGTAGCTGCGGCGGTTGACCGAGCTCTTGGGGCGACCCCAGATGTTCTCGCCCATGCGGCGGTCGAGTTTGTACTTGGCGCTCTTGCGCTTCGACATGTGTCGTCTCCGTTCTGCTTGTCGCCAGGCCACCTTGGCCAGCGATCCGTGTTGTCCCGGGGCGCACCAACCAGCCGTACTTCGCTGGTTGCGGCCGCCGCTTCACCGGGGTGCGGGGCCGAATGGACGGATCTGCCGAAACAGGCAGGCGCCATGTGAAGGCGTGGCCCTTACGGGGTTGTCAGGGAATGTCAAGCGCGCCGAGGCATTCGCGCGCGAAACCGGCTCAATCGCGCTTGCGCCGGGCGTCCTCCAGCGTGCTGAGAATGCCGCGCAAGGTGCGTACTTCCAGGTGATTCCAGCCCGGCTTGGTCAGCAGGTTGCGCAAGGTCAGGCGATTGGCCGCCGCGCGCGTTTCGGGCCAGAAGTAGTTCTTGGTCTCCAGGAATCGCTCGAAATGGCCGATCAGGCCTTCCAGTTCGTCCTGCGGGGCAGGGGGGAGCAGCTCTTCTGCCGTCGGCTGTGCCAGATCGGCGCCCTTCGACCATTCGTAGGCGCACAGGATCACCGCCTGCGCCAGGTTGAGCGAAGCGAATTCCGGATTGATCGGAACGGTCAGGATCGCGCGGGCCAGCGCCACGTCCTCGGTTTCCAGGCCCGAGCGTTCCGGTCCGAAGACATAGGCGGATCGGCCCGGCGCGGTATGGATTTCGCGCGCAGCCTGCTCGGGTGTGACCACCGGCTTGGTGACGCCGCGCTTGCGAACGGTCGTCGCATAGACATTGGCGCAGTCGGCAACGGCCTCGGCGAGCGTTTCGTAAACCTGCGCTCCATCGAGCACCTGGTCGGCGCCGGCGGCCGCGGGCCCGGCGGAGGGGTTCGGCCAGCCGTCACGCGGCGAGACGAGCCGCATTTCGGTAAGCCCGAAGTTCAGCATGGCCCGCGCGGCCTTGCCGATGTTCTCACCCAGCTGCGGCCGTACGAGGACGATGACGGGCTGGTTGTCAGCCATTGGTGGAAGTTCCTTCATCATCGGCAACATCGCGCACGGTTCCGGCGAATTCCTCGAAGTCCCTGGCCTCGTTGAAGGCACGGTAGACCGAGGCAAACCGGATGTAGGCGACCGAATCGAGCTGGCGCAGCCCGTCCATCACCATTTCGCCGATTTCGCGGGAGGCCACTTCGGCTTCGCCCGAGGTTTCGATCTGGCGCTGCACGCCGGAAACGAGCTGGTCGATCTTTTCGCGGTCGATACCGCGCTTGCGGCAAGCCAGCGTGACCGATTGCTCGATCTTGGAGCGGTCGAAAGGCTCGCGCCGCGGCTCCTCGTTCTCGCCGCCGGTCTTGACCACGGTGATCTCACGAAGCTGCACGCGTTCGAAAGTCGTGAAGCGCGCGCCGCAGCTGGAGCACTGGCGGCGACGGCGGATCGCGGTGTTGTCCTCGGTCGGGCGGCTGTCCTTGACCTGGGAATCGTCGTGGGCGCAGAACGGACAGCGCATTTACGAGGGAACTTCCTTGAAAAGAGGGCGCGGTCAGTCGGGCCGGACGCGCTTGTAGAACTTGTATCCGGCACCTGCGGCAAGGCCGAGGCCGATCGATACGAAGGGCAGCATCGCGCCTGCAACCGCACCCATCGCCCCCCAGACCAGCACCGGCCTGGTCGAAGGATGGTCGAGACCATCCTGGAGCATTCCGGCAAGCTCATGGCGCGCATCGCTGACGAAGCTGCCATTGTCCTGGGGGCGACGGGGGTCGGTCATCGTATCAGTCCTCGTAGATCGGGAAGCGGTCACACAAGGCTTCTACGCGTGCGCGCACGTTCTGTTCCACTTGCGCATCACCTTCTTCGCCGCACTTGGCCAGACCGTCGAGCACGTCGGCGACCATGTTGCCGATCTCGCGGAATTCCTCGACCCCGAAGCCGCGGGTGGTGCCCGCAGGCGAACCGACGCGGATGCCGCTGGTCTTCATCGGCGGCAGCGGGTCGAACGGAATGCCGTTCTTGTTGCAGGTGATGCCGGCACGCTCGAGCGCTTCGTCGGCGTCCTTGCCGGTCACGCCGAGCGGCGAGAGGTCGATCAGCGCAAGGTGCGTGTCGGTGCCACCCGAGACGATCTCGGCGCCGCGTGCCTTGAGCGTTTCGGCAAGGGCCTTGGCGTTCTCGACGACCTTCTTGCTGTAGTCCTTGAAATCGGGACGCAGCGCTTCACCGAAAGCCACGGCCTTGGCGGCGATGACATGCATCAGCGGACCGCCCTGCAGGCCGGGGAACACGGCCGAGTTGATCTTCTTGGCCAGCGCCTCGTCATTGGTGAGGATCATGCCGCCGCGCGGACCGCGCAGGGTCTTGTGCGTGGTGGTGGTGGCGATGTGCGCGTGCGGGAACGGCGAGGGGTGCACGCCCGCGGCCACGAGGCCCGCGAAGTGCGCCATGTCGACCTGGAACAGCGCGCCCACGCTGTCGGCGATCTCGCGCATGCGCTTGAAATCGATCACGCGCGGATAGGCCGAGCCGCCGGCGATGATCAGCTTGGGCTGGTGTTCCTTGGCGAGGGCCTCGACCTGGTCGTAGTCGATCAGGTGGGTGTCCTTGGTCACGCCGTACTGCACCGCGTTGAACCACTTGCCCGAAAGCGCGGCGCGCGCGCCGTGGGTGAGGTGGCCGCCGGCATCGAGGCTCATGCCCATGACCGTATCGCCCGGCTTGACCGTCGCGAGCAGGACCGCACCGTTGGCCTGTGCGCCGGAGTGGGGCTGGACGTTCGCGAAGCCGCAGTCGAAAAGCTGCTTGGCGCGTTCGATGGCCAGCGTCTCGACTTCGTCGGAAGGCTCGCAGCCCTGGTAGTAGCGCTTGCCCGGGTAGCCTTCGGCGTACTTGTTGGTGAGGACCGAGCCCTGCGCTTCAAGCACGGCCTTGGAGACGATGTTCTCCGAGGCGATCAGCTCGATCTGCTTGCGCTCGCGCTTGAGTTCCTTGCCGATGGCCTTGGCGACGGCAGGATCGCTGTCCGCGATCGTGTCGGTGAAGAAGCCGGGGGAACGGATGGCAGTTTCGACGGTCATGTTCGTTGGACCTCTTCGGATCAGCTTTTGGGGTTGGAGAGTTTCTCGACGCGCCCGGCGTGGCGACCACCGCCGAATTCGGTCGAGAGGAATGCGTCCAGGCAGGCCTTGGCCATGTCCTCGCCGGTCAGGCGTGCGCCCATGGCGATGACGTTGGCATCGTTGTGCTCCCGCGCGAGGGCGGCCGACAGCGGCTCCGAGACGAGCGCGCAGCGGCACTTGGGATCGCGGTTGACGGCGATCGAGATGCCGATGCCCGAACCGCACAGCGCCACGCCAAATTCGGCGGTGCCGTCGGCAACGACCGAGGCGAGCTTGTAGCCATAGTCGGGATAGTCGACGCGGTCTGCGGTTTCAGGGCCGAGGTCTGCGACTTCGTGGCCGAGATCGATGAGGTATTCGCGCAGCGTCGCCTTGAGGTCGACGGCGGCGTGGTCGGATGCGATGGCGATGCGCATGTTCGTTCCGTGGCAGTTCCGGGAATCGGGTTCGCGACGCGCCTTAGTGCGATACGCCCCGGAAGGCCACCGCAATAAGACCTCGGCGGTGACATGGAGTGTCCGGCGGGATTTGGCAAGAAC
>Ga0098035_1001790_pt1 | contig 10235 bp, 7 predicted proteins | sample 3_EtaG_FD_75046 | JGI IMG/M metagenome (GOLD analysis project Ga0098035, IMG submission 75046) | Marine viral communities from the Subarctic Pacific Ocean - 3_ETSP_OMZ_AT15126 metaG | ecosystem: Environmental > Aquatic > Marine > Oceanic | place: Pacific Ocean | collected 2015-01-07
AATCTTCTGGACGACCGGTTCGGAAACGATGGGAACGCCGGCGCTTGTCGTCTCCTGCGCCTTGCCGTCCTGCTGCCTGTCGTCCTTGCGGTCTTCCTGCGCCTTCTTGTCATCGTCCTTCTTATCGTCGTCCTTCTTTTCATCATCCTTCTCGTTCTGGGCGAGATAGGCGTTGATCACCTTGGGCGTAGCGGGTGAGGCGGGGTAGGCGCAGCCGCGCTGGGCGCCCACGCCCTTGAGAAAACCGCGGCGGGCCAGTCCCGCCTGAATGGCGGCACGCACGGCGCGCTCCTGCGCATTGGCGCCGGAAAGTTCGCGGATCAGCCCGCGGAATGGAATGAAGGAACTGACCACCCACTTGGCGACGCGCCCGGCACTGACCCGGTCGCGTGCCTCCTGCGGCAGGTCCATGTCCGGGCCGAGGATCGTATCGAGCCGCTCGACCGCGGCAACGAGCTGCTTGCACCTGCCAAGGTCGGTAAGGTCGTAGGGCTTGTCGATTGCCTCGATCAGGATCGGTGGAATTTCTTCCTTTGTGATGTTGAGATCGGTCGTGGGAGTCTTGGCGACGTCCATCACATCGGGGTCGCTGTCGGTGATCGGCTTGTCCTGGCTGCGCGCTTCGGCCTGGCTCAGCGAGAGCGTTGCAGCCACGGTAACCAGGAAAAACGATCTCAGCACTCGCACCCTTCAGGTCCTTTCACTCGGGAAACCGGGAGCGGCCATCTCCCCTACTGTTGATTGAACGTATCGCAGGCGTCCTCGTTCCCGGTCTCGATGCCGCGCCGCAGCCACTGCATGCGCTGGGCGCTGCTGCCGTGAGTGAAGCTCTCCGGGCTCACCGAGCGACCGGCCCCGCGCATCAGGGCATCGTCGCCGATGGCACTGGCAGCGGTCATGCCTTCCTCCATGTCTCCCGGTTCGATCAGGTCGGCATGTTTGCCGGCCCAGACACCGGCATAGCAATCCGCCTGGAGTTCCATGCGCACCGACAGGGCATTGGCCTGCGAGGGGTTCTGCTGCTGCGCATTGCGGACCTTCCGGTCGAGCCCGAGAAGGCTTTGCACGTGGTGGCCGTACTCATGGGCAATCACGTAGTAGCGGGCGAAGTCTCCGCGCGCGCCGAGCTGGCGGTCGAGCTGGTCGTAGAAGGACGTGTCGATGTAGATGCCCCGGTCGGCGGGGCAGTAGAACGGTCCCATTGCGCTTTGCGCAGCGCCGCAACCGGTGCGGGTGCCGCCGGTAAAGAAGTTGAGCGTGGGCTGATCGAAGGCGATGTCGGCCCGTTCGAACAGCGGTTGCCATGTCCGGTTCAGCGAATCGAGCGCGTTGCAGGCCTCCAGCGAATAGGCATTGGCTTCGCAGATCGCGGTGGCATCGGTCGGGGCTGCACGGCTATCGGGCGAGGGCTGCTGCTGTTGCTGCACTTCGCTGATGGTGCCGAGCATCTGCGCCGGATCGAGCCCGAAAACGAGCGCGCCGATCAGGACGAGGACGATCGAGCCGCACCCCAACTTCGCTCCGCCTCCACCCGGAAAACCGCCGCCGCCGCCACCCCGGCGTACCTTGATATTCGCAGGATCGAACCGGTTGAGCCGCATGATGGGGTATCCTTTCCCGTCCGTTTCGCCGTCCGCCCAAGCGCTGGGAGAACAAGACCAAATCTGCCTATCCGGACTGCTAACGAAAGTGAAATTGAATTGGCTTGCATCGGTTCCCGCATCTTCGTGAGGCACTCATGCAACGCTGTTGCTCATCGACGCGCAAAAACGACTGCAATCGCGAAGTTTTCTGACACCTGCCGAATTTCCATCGTATAGAAGAGCGGCAATGAATTGGGGTGCAGTGGCAGGTTCGACGCGAACGGTCAGGGCTATCGCTCTTGGCCTCATTCTCGTTGTTTGCACGCCTGTCCACGCCTTTGCCGCCAGTTCGCGAACCGACCGCGAGATTCAGGCCCAACTGCTCGCGCAGATCAAGGTCCTCGCCAGCGACAATTTCGACGGGCGCGAGCCGGGCACCGAGGGCGAGGCGAAGACCTTGCGCTACATCGCCCGGCAATGGTTCGACATCGGCCTTGTCTCAGGCACCAACGATCCGGGCAATGAGTGGTTCATGCCCGTCACGCTCGTCGCGCGCGAGCCTGCCGCCTCCAAGGCGACGTTCCAGCGCAAGGGCTATCGTACCGCATTGACGCCCGCCAATATCCTCGTCCTGACTTCCGGCCACCGCAGTCTGGTGCGCAATGCTCCGCTGCTTTTCGTCGGCAAGGCGCGCGGCAATGACTTCACCCGCAACGAACTGGCGGGCCGGATCGCAGTCATCCTCGATGGCAGCCGCCCCGACAGCGAGCGGCAGAACGAGTTGCTTTCCCTTGGCGCTTCGGCCGTGCTTACCGTTCTCGACGGCGAGCGCAGCCTCGAGCAGGTTGCCGCGCGCCGCAAGCGATCGGGCTATGCGCTTTCCAATGACGCGATTGGCGGCGACCTTGAGGCCTTCATCACCCGCGAGGACATGGTGAGCCTGCTCAAGGGCACTTCGCAAAGTCTCGAAGAGCTGGAGAAGCTGGCCGATGCGGCAGACTTCGCGCCGGTCACCCTCGACCTGACCGCGTCGCTGGAGGCGACGACGCGCGAAACGACGATCCATACGCACAACCTGATCGGCAAGCTGCCCGGCCGCCATCCCGAGGCGGGCGCCGCGCTCTACGTGGCGCACTGGGACCATTTCGGCGAGTGCGGCGAGCCGACCGCGGAAGACCGGATCTGCAACGGCGCGGTCGACAATGCCAGCGGGGTCGCGGCGATGACCGAGGTGGCGCGCCGACTTGCCCGTGGCCAGCCGCTCGACCGCGACGTCTATTTCCTCGCAACGACGGCGGAGGAACTGGGCCTTCTCGGCGCCCATGCCTTTGCCGAGAATCCGCCGCTGCCACTCACCCGGATCGTCGCGGCCTTCAATATCGATTCGGTCGCGATTGCGCCCAAGGGCACGCCTTTCGCCATTGTCGGACGCGGCATGACCTCGCTCGATGCGGACATCGCCAAGGTCGCCAAGGCGGAGAAATTCCGCCTGCGCGACAACGACGATGCCAACGAATTCGTCAAGCGGCAGGACGGCTGGGCCTTGTTGCAGCACGACATCCCTACCGTCATGGTGACCACAGCCTATGGCGACATCGAGCGCATGCGCGCCTTTTTCGACGGGGATTATCATAGACCTAGCGACGATCTTTCGCATCCGATCGAACTGGGCGGGGCGGTTCAGGACGTGAAGATGCTGACCGCACTGGGCCGCTGGTTCGGGGATCTGCGCAAGGTGCCGACGGAGCCCGGCGCCGGTTGACCGGCAATCTGTGCCGCATTGGCGAAATCAGGCACTAGCCCAATTGGGCACCTTTGATTACATGGGCCGCCACGATTCTCCCCCGCACAAGGCATGGTGGCACACATGGAAATCCAGCTCGGACTTACTTTCGACGACGTCCTGCTGCGTCCGGCTAAGTCCGACATCGTCCCGACCCAAGCCGATACCCGCACGCGTCTCACCCGCGAAATCGGTCTCAACATCCCGGTCATTTCCTCGGCGATGGATACCGTTACCGAAGCCGACATGGCGATCGTCATGGCGCAGATGGGCGGCATCGGCGTTCTTCACCGCAACCTGACGATCGAAGAGCAGTGCGCCGCGGTCCGCGCGGTCAAGCGCTTCGAAAGCGGCATGGTGGTCAACCCGATCACGATTTCGCCCGATGCGACCCTTGGCGAGGCGCAGGCGATCATGCTCGCCAACCGCATCAGCGGCATTCCGGTCGTCGAAGGTCCGGGCAAGCTGGTCGGCATCCTGACCAACCGTGACGTGCGCTTTGCCGACAACCCAAGCCAGCCGGTCCGCGAACTCATGACGCATGAGAACCTCGCGACGGTCCAGGTCGGCGTATCGCAGGAAGAGGCGCGCCGCCTGCTGCACCACCGCCGCATTGAAAAGCTGCTGGTCGTCGACGATTCGTTCCACTGCGTCGGCCTGATCACGGTCAAGGACATCGAGAAGGCCGTCACTTATCCCGACGCCACCAAGGACGCAGCGGGCCGCCTGCGCGTCGCTGCGGCGACGACCGTGGGCGACAAGGGCTTCGAGCGCACCGAGGCGCTGCTCGCCGCCGAATGCGACGTCGTCGTGATCGACACTGCGCACGGCCATAACAGGGACGTCGCGCTTGCCGTGGAGCGCGTGAAGAAGCTGTCGAACTCGGCGCAGGTCATTGCCGGCAACATCGCCACGGCCGAAGCGGCCCGTGCGCTGATCGATGCCGGTGCGGACTGCGTGAAGGTCGGTATCGGCCCCGGCTCGATCTGCACCACCCGCGTCGTTGCCGGCGTCGGCGTGCCGCAGCTGACCGCGATCATGGATGCCGCCGAAGAAGCCGACAAGTCGGGCGTTCCTGTCATCGCCGACGGCGGTCTGCGCACTTCGGGCGATGCCGCCAAGGCGCTGGCAGCCGGTGCCTCGACCATCATGGTCGGCTCGATGCTGGCCGGTACCGAGGAAGCCCCGGGCGAGACGTTCCTGTATCAGGGACGCGCCTACAAGTCCTACCGCGGCATGGGCTCGGTCGGCGCCATGGGCCGTGGTTCGGCGGACCGTTACTTCCAGGGCGACATCAAGGACCAGATGAAGCTCGTGCCCGAAGGTATCGAAGGCCAGGTGGCCTTCAAGGGCCCGGCCAAGGATGTCATCCACCAGCTCGTGGGCGGCGTGAAGGCGGCCATGGGCTACACCGGGTCGGCGACCATCGAGGACATGCGCAAGAACGCGCAGTTCGTGCGCATCACCAATGCGGGGCTGCGCGAGAGCCACGTCCACGACGTCACGATTACCCGCGAGGCGCCGAACTACCCGTCGCGTTGAGGGGCGGGCGATGACGCCCGCCGCCCGCGTTCAGGCCGCGATCGAGATCCTCGATCTCGTGATCGCGGCCGCGCGCGCAAATGGCGCGCCTGCCGACCGGCTGATCGCCGACTGGTTCCGTGCACGCCGATTTGCCGGCAGCAAGGACCGACGGGCGGTGCGCGAGCTGGCCTACCGGGCAATCCGGGCCTGCGGCGAAGTTCCCGAGACCGGCCGCGCGGCGATGTTGCGTGTCGCTGCCGAGGATCCGGCTCTGGCATCCCTGTTCGACGGATCGCGCCATGCCCCCGCGCCTGTCGAAGCGGATGAGCCAAGGGCTGAAGGCGGCGTTGCGCCCGTCTGGCTGGCGGATCGTCTGGCTGCCAGCGGCGTGTCGCAAGCCGACGCGGCATCGCTGCTTGACCGCGCACCGTTCGACATTCGGGTCAATACGCTGCGGGCAGGGCGCGTGACCCTGCCGGAAGGTGCCGAGCGGACGGTCGCGGCAAACGGCTGGCGCTATCCGCCCGAGACCCGCATCGAGCAGTCCGATGCCTATGCGATGGGCGCCATCGAAGTTCAGGATACCGGCTCGCAGCTCACCTGCGAGGCCGTGGCGGCCAAGCCGGGCGAAACGGTAATCGACTTGTGCGCCGGGGCGGGCGGCAAGACCCTTGCGCTGGCCGCAGCGATGGAAAACCAGGGCAACCTGATTGCCTGCGACGCCGACCGTGCGCGTCTTTCGCGACTGGCTCCGCGCGCAGAGCGTGCGGGGGTGACGATGGTCGAGACCGTGCTGCTCGATCCCGGCCGCGAGGTCGAGGCGCTGGAGCCGTGGCGAGGCAAGGCCGATGCGGTGCTTGTCGATGCGCCCTGTTCGGGAACCGGCACCTGGCGACGCAATCCCGAGGCGCGCTGGCGTCTCACGCCCGGGCAGCTCGATCGCTATGTCGCGATCCAGTCGCGCCTTCTCGATGTCGCGGCGGGGCTGGTGCGCCCCGGCGGGCGCCTCGTTTTCGTGACGTGTTCGCTGCTGGGCGAGGAGGGCGCCGATCAGGCGAGCGGCTTCCTTGCGCGCCATCCCGGCTGGCAGGCCGATATTCCGGTGCTTCCCGCCGGATCCGAGCGCGGCTCCGGGCTGCGCCTGTCACCGTATCATGACGGGACCGACGGCTTTTTCGTCGCACGTATGACTTGCGTATGATAGCGTAATCCCCATGATGAGGACGAAACCCTCGGCCAAGGACATGCTGATGCGTTACACGCCCGCTGCCATTGCTCTTTCGCTTCTCGTTGCCGTTTCTTCCAGCGCCATCCTCTCCGAACCCTCGGAGGCGCTCGATCCGCGTGCCGCGAAGCTGATGAGCGAAGGACGCACCGCCGTCTCTACCGGAAAGCTGCAGGCTGCGATCGATGCCTACGAAGCGGCACTGACCGTCGAACCGGGCAACGTCTCAGTGCTGGTCGCGCTGGCCGATGCCACCCGCCGTACCGGAATGCAGGGCAAGGCCGTGCACTATTACCGCATGGTCCTGGACTCCGATCCCCGCAATCTCGATGCGCTTGCCGGCGAAGGCGTGGCGCTGGCCGAAAAGGGCGCGACCGAGAAGGCAAGCCGCAATCTGGCCCGGCTCGAAACGCTCTGCGGGAATTCCTGCGCCGCGACGGAAAAGCTCGCCGCCGCCATCGCCAAGGGCCCGAGCCCGCGCATGGTCACCGCCGAAGCCGTGACGCCCAAGCCCATCGTCAGCGAGAACTGATCGCGCGCGCCCGGCCGCGACGCTGAAACCGCTTCAGCAGAACGGTCGGACTCTACCCATATTCAAAGCGGAATAGCGCGCCTTGAGTGCGCTCAGATCAGGGCGCGAAACTCTTCCAGTACAGAGCGATAGACGCGCTTCTTGAAAGGCACGATGAGGTCGGGAAGCAGCGCGGCCTCGACCCATTTCCAGTCGCAGAATTCGGGCGGATTGTGCGCCTTCAGGTTCACGTCCTTGTCGCCGCCTTCGAAGCGGGCGAGGAACCAGTGCTGGCGTTGCCCGCGGTACTTGCCTTTCCACAGCTTGCCCAGCAGTTCGTCGGGCAGGTCGTAGAGCAATTCTTCCCTCGTGCGGCTCAGGATCGTCACGTGCCGCTCCGTCACGCCGGTTTCCTCGTGAAGCTCGCGCAGCGCCGCTTCCCTGAGATCCTCGCCATCGTCGACGCCGCCCTGCGGCATCTGCCACCAGTCGCCTTCCTTGGTGTCGATTCGCTTGCCGACGAAGACTTTCCCGTCAGCGTTGACGAGCATGACTCCGACGCAGGGGCGATAGGGCAGGGACGAAAAATCGTTCATCGAGAATAAGGATTCCGTGGGTTATGAGGGGGTGCGGCGGGAGAGAAGGGATGCTGCAATAGCCGGTCCGCGCAACGCATGAAACAGAGAATGACCGATGCCGGTGCTCTTGACTAGCGTCTTTTATGGTTCTCTTGCGGAAATGACAGGTTTGTCCGCCTGAGAGATTTTCTAAATTGCACCCGGGCCCCGGAAAGCCCACGTGCAAAAAGGCAAGAGCAGTTCCGGCGCGCAGCCGAAGAGGAAAATGATGGCATCAATTACAGCCGAACAGGAAAAGCCGGCTTCCGTTCAGGAAGCATCGCCCGAAGCCGTCGTCGTGCGCTTCGCCGGCGACTCGGGCGATGGCATGCAGCTCACCGGCGGTCAGTTCACGCTTTCGACCGCGCTGGCGGGTAACGACCTGGCGACCTTCCCGGACTTTCCGGCGGAAATCCGTGCGCCGCAGGGGACGCTGTTCGGCGTCTCGGCTTTCCAGATCAACTTCGGTTCGAGCGAAATCACGACCGCGGGCGACGCGCCCGACGTGCTCGTGGCGATGAACCCGGCCGCGCTGAAGACCAACGTCCAGGCGCTCAAGCCCGGCGGTCTCGTCATTGCCGACACCGGCGAGTTCTCTAAGCGCAACCTCGACAAGGCGAAGTACGAGACCAGCCCGCTCGAAGATGGCAGCCTCGCCAAGTGGGATGTGCTGGCCTTCGATATTTCGGCGCTCACCCTCGAGGCGGTGAAGCCTTTCGGCCTTGGCAACAAGGAAGCGCTGCGCTGCAAGAACATGTGGACGCTGGGCCTGGCCCTGTGGATGTTCGACCGCGACCGTGAGCCGCTGGTGAACTGGCTCAAGACCAAGTTCGCCAAGAACCCGGTTCTCGCCGACGCCAACATCGCCGCGCTCAACGCCGGCCATGCCTATGGCGAAACCGCCGAACTGGCCGGTCCGCTCAAGAAGCTGCACATCGATCCGGTGCCTTCCGAACCGGGCCTCTACCGCACGATCACCGGCGCGGAAGCCGTTTCGCTCGGCCTCGTGGCCGGTGCGCAGCTGGCCGAACTGCCGATGTTCTTCGGCGGCTACCCGATCACTCCGGCTTCGGCGATCCTTCACAACCTCGTGAAGATGAAGGAATTCGGCGTCACCACCTTCCAGGCGGAAGACGAAATCGCCGCGATTTGCGCGGCCATCGGCGCCTCCTATGCCGGCCAGCTCGGCGTTACTTCGTCCTCGGGCCCGGGCATTGCGCTCAAGGGTGAGGCGATGGGTCTTGCGATCATGACCGAGCTGCCGCTCATCATCGTCAACTCGCAGCGCGGCGGTCCTTCGACGGGCCTGCCGACCAAGACCGAGCAGTCGGACCTCTACCAGGCGGTTTACGGTCGCAACGGCGACGCGCCGTTGCCCGTCATCGCCGCCCGCTCGCCCGCCGATGCCTTCGAATGCGCCATCGAGGCCTGCCGCATCGCCACCCAGTTCATGACCCCGGTCATGCTGCTGACCGATGGCTACATCGGCAATGCGTCTGAGCCGTGGCTGGTGCCCGATCCCTCGACCTTCGAACCGTTCCCGGTCAAGTTCCTCGAGAACACCAACAACCCGGACGGCAAGGTCCTGCCCTACAAGCGCGACGAGCGCGGCGTGCGGCCGTGGATCAAGCCCGGCACCGCCGAACTGATGCACCGCGTCGGCGGCATCGAGAAGGCCATCGACACCGGTGACCTCGATTATTCGCCCGCGACGCACCAGGCCCAGACCGACGCGCGCAAGGCGAAGGTCGACGGCATCGCCGCGGCGGTGCCTGCGCAGGACGTCTGCCTCGGTAACGACAAGGGCAGGCTGGCGGTTGTCGGCTGGGGCTCGACCTACGGGCCGATCCACCAGGCGGTCCGCCGTGCGCGCCGCAAGGGCTATGACGTCAGCCACATCCACGTCCGCCACGTCTGGCCGCTCCCGGCCAATATGGGCGACCTGCTTGCCGGTTTCGACAAGGTGCTCGTCCCCGAGATGAACACCGGACAGTTCAAGACCGTGCTGCGCGACCAGTTCCTGGTCGATGCCGTGCCGCTCAACAAGACCAGCGGCCAGCCTTTCGCCATCGCCGAGATCGAGGATGCCATCGCGTCCTTCTTCGACGGCGTGCCCGGACATGCCGAAGGCGAAGTGCCCGTCAACGATACCCAGCTCCCGAGCCCGGAGGCCTGAGCCATGAACGACATGACCCCCATCCAGACCACGCTGAAGGACTGGGAATCCGATCAGGAAGTGCGCTGGTGCCCCGGCTGCGGCGACTACGCGATCCTCAAGGCGGTGCAGCGCACCCTGCCGATGATCGGCGCCGACCCGAAGAACACCGTGTTCGTCTCGGGCATCGGCTGCTCCAGCCGCTTCCCGTACTACGTCGAAAGCTACGGCTTCCACACGATCCATGGCCGCGCCCCGGCGTTCGCCACCGGCATCAAGCTCGCCAATCCCGAGCTCGACGTCTGGCTGGTGACCGGCGACGGTGACGGCATGTCGATCGGCGGCAATCACACGATGCACGTGCTGCGCCGCAACCTCGACTGCCAGATCATGCTGTTCAACAACGAGATCTACGGGCTGACCAAGGGCCAGTACTCGCCCACCAGCCGCGTCGGCACCAGCTCGCCGACGTCGCCGGTCGGCTCGGTCGACCGTCCGGCGCTGCCCTGCGCCTTCGCGCTGGGTTCGGGCGCGCGCTTCGTGGCGCGCGGCTACGACGTTTCGAAGGACCTGCCCGAAGTGCTCAAGGCGGCTCACGCCCACAAGGGCGCGGCCTTCATCGAGATCTTCCAGAATTGCATCGTCTACAACAAGGATCGCTTCGACGACTTCACTGCCAAGGGTGTCGCGGCCGAGAACCAGATCTGGTGCACCGACGGTGAGCCGCTGCTCTTCGCCAAGGGCACCAAGGGCCTCTCGCTCGATCACACTACGCTGACCCTCAAGGTTGTCGATGTCGTCGACGGTGACTGGCAGGCAGCCGATGTCGCAGTTCAC
>Ga0098035_1001792_pt1 | contig 10222 bp, 10 predicted proteins | sample 3_EtaG_FD_75046 | JGI IMG/M metagenome (GOLD analysis project Ga0098035, IMG submission 75046) | Marine viral communities from the Subarctic Pacific Ocean - 3_ETSP_OMZ_AT15126 metaG | ecosystem: Environmental > Aquatic > Marine > Oceanic | place: Pacific Ocean | collected 2015-01-07
AATTCCGCCAATGCCGAAGGCATCGCCGCCGTGGTCAAGCAGCAGTTCGAGATCGGGCAGCAGGTCCTCGCGCATGGCATGATGCCGATCATCGAGCCCGAGGTGAACATCAAGAGCGAGACGCGCGCCGAGTGCGACAGGATCCTGCTTGCCGAGATCCTCAAGAATCTCGACGCGCTGCCGGAAGGCCAGCAGGTCATGCTCAAGCTATCGCTGCCGGTCGTCCCGGGCACGTTCGACGCACTGGTCGATCACCCCAAGGTGCTGCGCGTCGTCGCGCTCTCGGGCGGATACGAGCGTCCCGAGGCCTGCGTCGAGTTGGCCAGGAACAAGGGCATCATCGCCAGCTTCAGCCGCGCGCTGCTGCAGGACCTGCGTGCGCAGATGAGCGACGCGGAGTTCGACGCCTCGCTCGGCGCGGCGATCGATGAGATCTACAAGGGTTCTACCCAGAAGGCCGGCGCCGCTGCGGCTGCCTGACAGGTCTGACCTTGCCGGAATGATGAAAGGCGGTGCCCTGGCGGGCGCCGCCTTTTTTCTTGCGACCATGGCGACATCCTGAGGGCGTTATACGTACATCTCCTGATGCCGGTCTGCGCTCCCGATCAAGCATGTGTGCGTAGCGTGGGCCGAGCGGCATGCGAATGCCGGCAAGAATGACCGGGGCGCCAAGCATGTCCCCGGCACCGGAGAGCGGTTCTGCAGGCAGGGGAAAGGCAAGAGTCCGACAGGAGTGGTATGCAGGATCAGATAATCGACCTCGCACTGGAACTGACGAAGGTCACCAAGGCCAAGATTGCCGATCTCGACCAGATCATGATGCGCACGCAGATTCTTTCGATGAATGCGCGCCTGGAAGCCGCGCGCGCTGGCGAAGCGGGCACGAGCTTCAGCGTCGTGGCGCAGGAGATGGGGTCGGTATCGCGCGAAGTGACGGAGCTGTCCGGCTCGCTCAACCTTGCGATCAGCGAGAATGCCGCGCGCATCCAGAATGCCGGCGAAGAAATGATGATGGGATTCAAGGGCAGCCGCTATGCCGATATGGCGCGCAATGCCGTGGAGATCATGGACCGCAACCTGTACGAGCGCTCCTGCGACGTGCGCTGGTGGGCGACTGACAGCGCCGTGGTCAGCGTGGCCGGGCAGCCCGGCGCCGAAGCTGTCGCCCATGCGACATCCCGGCTTGCCACGATCCTGCGGTCCTACACCGTCTATCTCGATCTGTGGATCGCGGATCGTTCGGGCAAGGTTATCGCCAATGGCCGTCCCGAGCGCTACCACGGGGTGATCGGAGCCGACGTCTCGCGCGAGGACTGGTTCCGGCGCGGCCTTGCAACCGCTGACGGCGATGATTTCGCGGTCTGCGACGTCGAGAAAGTTGCCCGTCTGGGCAATGCGCAAGTCGCGACATATTCCACTGCCATTCGCGCCGGGGGCGAAACCGGCGGCAGATCCGTGGGTGTGCTGGGGATCTTCTTCGACTGGGAGCCGCAGGCCCGGTCCATCGTCGAGGGCATTTCGCTGTCGCAGGAGGAGCGCAAGCACAGCAAGGTGATGCTGCTCGACTCCCGCTACCGGGTGATTGCCTCGACCGAGCCCGGTGCCTTCGGCAAGACCTATCCGCTCAAGCCTGAGGCCGAATGGGGCTATGGCAACAACGACGGCAAGATCGTCGCCTATGGCCTGACGCCCGGCTACGAGACCTATCGCGGGCTGGGCTGGTACGGCTGCATCGAGAGCGCGATGAACGCTGCGGCCTAGAGCCCGCCCATGAAGCGGAAGCCGAAGCGGTAGGTTCCCGGATCGATCACGCCGCCGCTTTCGCCTCCGGCTACCCGGTCGGGCCGTATCTCGACGAGTTCAAGGCTTCCGTCTGCTATCTGGAGCGGCTTGCCCGAGGTGATTTCGCGCGTGGCGCTGCCGGAACCGAGGTCGATGCGGATGTGCAGGCGGACCTGCCCGGCCCAGACGCAGCGGGCGTTCATTGGACAGCGGCTGTCTTCGAGGACTTCCAGCGGCGTGACGCGCGGACCGTCGACATAGACGCTCTGGCCAAGCGCGGCGTAGGTGAGGGGCGCTTGGTCGTTTCCTGCGCTCTCGCTCGCCTGTTCCTGCGGCGGCGGCAGCGGGGTGGACTGCGGCTCTGCCGGAGGTATGATGGTGCACCCGGCAAGGGCGAAAGCGGCCATGAAACCGGCGAGCAGGGCCTGGGATTGTCTTGCGATCATGGGGGCAATCACAACATGTGGCAGATGAACCGCTCCGGAATGCTTGGCGCAAGCCGCGTGCAGGGCTAGAGGGCAGCCATGACCGATCAAATCGACACCGACCAAGCCGAACAGGACGAAATCGAGCGCGAGCCGACGCTGCTCTACCTGATCTCTCCGCTCAAGGTGGACGGGGACTTCCCACAGCGCCTGGCCCGCGCGCTCGACGCAGGGCCGGTGGCTGCCTTCCAGTTCCGCGTAAAGGACATCGACCAGCACGAGGCCGCGCGCCTTGCCGAGCCGTTGCAGGCGATCTGCGCCGAGCGCGAGGTTGCCTTCATCGTCAACGATTCGATCAGCCTCGCCAAGCGCCTGGGGGCGGATGGCGTGCATCTGGGGCAGGAAGACGGCACCGTCGAGGAAGCGCGCAAGGCGCTTGGCCGCGATGCGCAGATCGGCGTCACCTGTCACGACAGCCGCCACCTTGCAATGGAAGCAGGCGATGCGGGCGCCGACTATGTCGCTTTCGGTGCCTATTTCCCCACGACGACCAAGGACGTGAAGCACAAGGCGGGTCTCGACCTGCTCGAATGGTGGCAGCGCATCTTCGAGATCCCCTGCGTTGCCATCGGCGGGATCACCCCGGAGAACTGCGGAGCGTTGGTCGCGGCCGGAGCGGACTTCCTGGCCGTGTCGGGTGCGGTCTGGAATGGCGATGAGGCGGCCGCGGTGAAGGCCTTCAACGAGGCGATTGCTGCCGCGATGCCGTGATGCCGTGATGCCTTGCGGTCAGGCGAGGACCGCGGTGCTTTCGTAAACGAGGCGCACCAGTTCGGCCTGACCGCGCACGCCCAGCTTGGCGTATAGCCGCTTAGAATAATTGCGCGCGGTCTCCAGCGTGAGCCCCATGCGTTCGGCGCTCTCGGCGATCGAATGTCCACCGGCAAGTTCCATGGCCAGCTCGGCCTCACGCGGAGGCAAGTCGTGAACCTGTGCCAGCCGCGCTGCGCCGTCTGCTGGCAATTCGCGGGGTAGCGGGACAAGCGCCAGGATGTCTCCGGGGTCTTCGCTGCCCGCGTCCATGGCCATGAGCAGCGCTTCCATCCGGGGCACCTGGCGCAGCAGAACGGCGCGCGCCGGGCGGCCCGGATCATCCGCAAGGTCCGCCATCGCTGCCGCCAGTTCGCGATCCGTGCCCTGATCGAGGCCGCGCAGCCGTTCGCCGATGCGCGGCTCGGTGCCGCAATGGGCTTCCCAGTTGGTGGCGGTCTCGGGGTCGATGGCGGTGAGGCGCTGGTCGAGATCGAATGTCATCCAGCCCCGTCCGGCGCGGGCGAGGCTCAGGGCATTGATGCGCGCGAGCAGGCGGTCGCGTTCGGCGGCGACCAGATTGCCCAGCGCGATTCCGACATAGGGTGCAAGGTTGGAGAGCAGGGCGCTATCGGCGGCAGAGCAGGGTTTTGCGCGGGCCAGCATCAGCCACGCGGTGAAGCTGTCACCGTCGGTGATGCGGACCACGCGTTCGTCGGCAAGGCCGAGGTTGGCCATTCTGCGCGCGCGGGCCGCCCGCGCTACAGGGTCGTGCTCGACGAGTTCGGAGAGGCTGTATACCCGGTTGGGGCGCAACTGTTCGAAAAGCGCGCGGTCGGTTTCGAATGGATCGGGACTGTTGGTCTCGGCCGCCCGGCGTCTCAGGTCCTCGCCCGCGAAATAGGTGGACTTTCGGCCACCGGTCCAATCGTGCGTGTGATGGATAAGTCCGATATGGTTTGCATCGGTTCGGCGGCGCAGGCGCTCGAGGAACGTCGCAAAGCGCGGGTTCTCTTGCATTCCAGTGAACAGGGGAAGGATCAGGTCCGTTTCGTCGGTGCTGGTCAGGGCCATACCCTCCCATATGGGAGGTTCGCGGAAAAGTCATCCCTGCAATGACATGCGCGACAGACGGGCGACGGCCGCGCCGATCCCCGCCGAAGCCCACGCGAAGGGATTGAGATGAAGACACTGACCCACCTCGAGAGGCTGGAGGCCGAGAGCATCCACATCATCCGGGAAGTCGTTGCCGAGGCCGAACGGCCGGTGATGCTCTACTCGGTCGGCAAGGACAGCGCCGTCATGCTGCACCTTGCGCGCAAGGCTTTCTATCCCTCGCCGCCGCCGTTCCCGCTGCTCCACGTCGACACGACCTGGAAGTTCAAAGCGATGTACGAGCTGCGCGACAAGATGGCCGAACTCTCGGGCATGGACCTGCTCGTCTACCAGAACCCCGAAGCGCAGGAGAAGGGCATCAATCCCTTCGACCACGGTTCGCTGCACACCGACATGTGGAAGACCGAGGGGCTCAAGCAAGCGCTGGACAAGTACGGCTTCGACGCTGCCTTCGGCGGTGCCCGCCGCGACGAGGAAAAGAGCCGCGCCAAGGAGCGCATCTTCTCGTTCCGGACTTCCTCGCATGGCTGGGACCCGAAGAACCAGCGCCCCGAGCTGTGGAACCTCTACAATGCCAAGAAGGCGCGCGGGGAATCGATCCGCGTCTTCCCGATCTCGAACTGGACCGAGCTCGACGTGTGGCAGTACATTCACCTCAACGACATTCCGATCGTGCCGCTCTACTTCGCCGAGAAGCGCCCGACCGTTGAGCGCGACGGCATGCTGCTGATGGTCGATGACGAACGCTTCCCGCTGCAGCCGGGCGAGGAGCCGGTCATGCGCTCGATCCGCTTCCGCACGCTGGGCTGCTACCCGCTGACCGGCGCTGTCGAGAGCGAGGCCAAGACTCTCCCCGAGGTGATCCAGGAAACGCTGCTCACCACCACGTCCGAGCGGCAGGGCCGCGCCATCGACAAGGATGCCGGCGGTGCCGGCATGGAAGTCAAGAAGCAGCAGGGGTACTTCTGATGACCGACACCAAGACCCACAACGATCCGGTGTACGTCGTCGACGAGCTGATCTCCAAGGATATCGACGCCTACCTCGAGCAGCACGAACACAAGACGATGCTGCGCTTCATCACCTGCGGCAGCGTCGACGACGGCAAGTCCACGCTAATCGGGCGCCTGCTCTACGATTCGAAGATGATCTTCGAGGACCAGCTCGATGCGCTGACTTCGGATTCGAAGAAGGTCGGTACGCAGGGGCAGGAAATCGACTTTGCACTGCTGGTCGACGGCCTCGCGGCGGAGCGTGAGCAGGGCATCACCATCGACGTCGCCTATCGCTTCTTCAACACCGAGAAGCGCAAGTTCATCGTCGCCGACTGCCCGGGCCACGAACAGTACACCCGCAACATGGTGACCGGCGCCTCGACCGCCGACCTCGCGGTGATCCTGATCGACGCGCGCAAGGGCGTGCTCGTCCAGACGCGCCGTCACAGTTACCTGTGCCACCTGATCGGCATCAAGAACATCGTCCTGGCCGTCAACAAGATGGACCTTGTCGATTACAGCCAGGAAGTCTTCGACAAGATCGTTGCCGATTATTCCGCATTCGCCAACTCGATCGGGATCGAGAGCTTCACGGCCATGCCGATCTCGGGCTTCAAGGGCGACAACATCACCACGCTCTCGGCGAACACGCCGTGGTACAAGGGGCCGACGCTCGTCGAGCATCTCGAGACCGTCGAGGTTATCAGCTCGGTCGACGCCGACAAGCCGCTGCGCATGCCGGTACAATGGGTCAACCGCCCGAACCTCGACTTCCGCGGTTTCTCGGGCCTTATCGCGACCGGCGCCGTCAGGCCCGGCGACAAGATCCGCGTCCTGCCTTCGGGCAAGACCAGCACGGTCAGCAAGGTCGTCACCTTCGATGGCGAGATCGAAGAGGCCGTGGCCGGCGAGTCGGTCACCGTCTGCTTCGAGGACGAGATCGACTGCTCGCGCGGTTCGGTGATTTCGATCGCCGACAATCCGCCGCAGACGGCCGACCAGTTCGAATCGACCATCGTATGGATGGCAGACGATGCGCTGGTGCCGGGCCGGGCCTACTGGCTCAAGCTTGCCACGCAAACGGTCTCGGTGACGGTCCATGAGCCCAAGTACACGGTCAACGTGAACACGATGGAGCACATGGCGGCCAAGACGCTTGAACTGAACGAGATCGGCGTGGCCGAGATCGTGACCGACAAGCAGATCGTGTTCGAGCCTTATGCGGACAATCGCGCACTGGGCGGGTTCATCCTCGTCGACAAGATGACCAACGCCACGGTTGCGGCGGGCATGATCAACTTTTCGCTGCGCCGTTCGCAGAACGTGCACTGGCAGGCGCTCGATATCGGCCGCAAGCAGCATGCCGCGCTCAAGAACCAGACCCCGGCGGTGCTGTGGTTCACCGGCCTTTCCGGCTCGGGCAAGTCGACCATCGCCAACATGGTCGAGAAGAAGCTACACCGGATGAACCGGCACACCTTCCTGCTCGACGGCGACAATGTGCGTCATGGCCTGAACAAGGACCTCGGCTTCACTGAAACAGACCGCATCGAGAATATCCGCCGCGTCGGCGAAGTCTCCAAGCTGATGGCCGATGCCGGCCTGATCGTCATCACCGCGTTCATCTCGCCCTTCCAGGCGGATCGCGAAATGGTGCGCTCGATGCTTCCCGAGGGCGAGTTCTTCGAAGTCTTCATCGACACGCCGCTCAAGGTGGCCGAGGCGCGCGACGTCAAGGGCCTCTACAAGAAGGCGCGCTCCGGTGAGCTCAAGAACTTCACCGGCATCGATAGCCCCTACGAAGCGCCGCGCAGCCCGGAAATCCGGATCGACACGACCAAGATGTCGCCTGAAGAAGCGGCGAACCTGATCGTCGATACGCTTCTGGGAGACGCCTGATGACGATGACCGACGGCGATCTCGCCGCGCATCTGGCCGGGGTTGCCGGCAAGATCCTCATCGAGGTCCGCGAATCCGGCATGTTCGAGGGCAAGTCCCTCGGCAAGGCGGGTGACCAGACCGCGAACCAGTTCCTCGTCCACGCGCTGCGTCAGCAGCGGGCGGATGACGGGCTGCTTTCCGAGGAAGAAAAGGACAACGCCGAGCGCTTGTCGAAGGAGCGCGTGTGGATCGTCGATCCGGTCGACGGCACGCGCGAATATGGCGAGAAGCGCTCCGACTGGGCCGTACATGTAGGCATGGCATTGAACGGCGCGCCGGTCCTGGGCGCCGTCGCGCTTCCCGGTCTTGGCGAGGTCCTGCGTTCGGACCAGCCGGGTCAACTTCCCGTCGCGCCCGAGAAGCTGCGCATGGTGGTGAGCCGGACCCGCCCGGCCCGGGAAGCGACCGGCGTGTGCGAGGCGATCGGCGGTGAACTCGTGCCCATGGGCTCGGCCGGCGCAAAGGCCATGGCGATCCTGCGCGGCGAAGCGGATATCTACCTTCACTCGGGCGGCCAGTACGAATGGGATAGCTGCGCGCCAGCCGCGGTTGCGCTGGGCTGGGGCCTGCATGTGTCGCGCATCGACGGCAGCCCACTCGTCTACAACCAGCAGGACGTCTACATGCCCGACTTGCTGATCTGCCGTAAGGAACATGCCGCAATGGTCTTGCGCGAAGTGAAGGCCTTCCTGTGATTCAGATGCTTGCGGAGAGGGCCGGTCTCAAGCGCCCCTCCGCCAGCCTGTCGGGTGCAACAGGCGTCATAATAATTGCACTAGTCAATTATAAGCAAGACTACTAAGTTTGCGGCCATGGAAAGAAGGCTCGGCACACTCTTGGGGCAGGTCGCGCGGCTGATGCGCCGCAGTTTCGATCAGCGCGCGCGGGAAATCGGCATCACGCGCCCGCAGTGGCAAGTCATCTACGTCTTGCGTCGCCATGAGGGCATCAAGCAGGGCGAGCTTGCTGAAATGCTCGAAGTCGAACCGATCACTGCCGGGCGCATGATCGATCGCATGCAGGACGCTGGCCTTGTCGAGCGCCGGGCCGATCCGTCCGATCGCCGGGCCTGGCGTCTGTTCCTGACCGAACGGGGCCTGGGCCTTGTCGGACAGTTGGAGCCGCTGTCGGAGGAAATTTCCGACCTGGCTCTTGCCGGCGTATCGGCTTCAGAACAGACCCAGCTGTTCGAAACTCTCGAGAAGATCCGCCTGAACCTTTCCGTCAAGCCTGTCGCGACCGCTCACGACAGGAAGTGAATGGCCGGACGGCGACGGGCATCAGTTCGCGCCCGCAGGGGCGCTCAGATGTTGATACGGGAGGTCGGTCCCTCGGAAGGTGGCAGCTTCACTTCGCCACCGGAAATGGCTGCGTGCTGCCGGTCATGCGCGAGGACGGTGATCGTATCGCGTGGCCCAGCGCGCCCCCAGGCGCTCGTGAAATCCGTCGAGGGAAACAGTTCGAGCGCTCGGCGCATGATCTCGAGAGGGATCTCGGCGCCGGCGCAGGCGATCCCCCGCAGCGTCGAGAGATCCCGCGCCATGCCCGCTTCCATCTGCTCGACGATGCGTGCCAGCAGAGCCGGGATCACCAGAGCCTGAGAGACGCGCTGCGCTTCCACCAGTGCAAACCAGCCCTCGGCGGTGATGCCGGGCAACAGGATGACCTTGCGATGGGCGTTCATCGCGCAGAGCAGGGCGAGAATTCCCGCGGCATCATGGGGAGGCACTGCGAGCAGGGTAACGCCGGGTTCGTCGGTCGAAAGCGTGTGCGGAGCACGGGAGACGTGTTCCAGCAGCTCTGCATGGCGGAAGATTTCGGCCTTGGGCGACCCATTTGTGGTGTGCTGGAAAATCTCGATCGCCACGCCTTCGCCAGGATCGTACTCACGGGCATCGTCGGCAGGGACGGTTTCCTGCGCCTTGAGGCTGAATTCCTCGCGCGAGAAGATCGTGTGTTCCTGCGAACCGGCAATGCGGGTGGCGCGTTCCTCGTCGCCGATCACGAGGGCTGGAGCGAGACGCTCCAGTTCGGTGGTCAGCACTTCGTCAGGCAGGGCGCAATCTAGCGGGCAGTACGGCACGCCTGCCAGAGCTGCGCCGAACATCGCGAAGACGGCGGCCTCGCTGCTTTCGTCGATGATTGCGACGGACTCGGCTTCGCTCTCTTGGATCAGTTCGAAAGCGCCGCGCGCGGCATCGAGCAGATCCCCGTATCGCCACGATCGCGCATTGCAGACCAATCCGATGTGGTCGGGTGCGGATGCGGCCGCGCGTTCGAGAAGGAGTGCGATGTTCATCTGATCTACTCAGCCTGAGGGACCGTGACGGCAGGGTGGTTGAAAGATCGGGGAAGGCGCGGAGGAGCGATGTTCGCGCGAAAGGCCGCGGGCCTGAAGTGCAAGCTCGGGAAATGATGCAGCAACTGTCAGCCGGGTCTCGACCATGGTCTCGACATCCTCACCGCTTTTTGATCTGCTTTCCGCTAAATGTAGTGCTTTTCGATGCAAAAGTCAGGGGGTGAGGGCGTATTTGGCGGGCGCGATCCCGACCGAATGCGCGCCGCGCGAATCAGCCGCGACAAACGTTCTCGTAAATGCGCGCCATGAAATTGTGCAGCGTATCGATCTCCTCTGCGGAGAAGTTGCCGAACATGCGCTCTTCGCCTGCCGCGGCGATCTGGTGGAGTTGTTCGAGTAAGGGCGTGGCCGCATCCGTCAGGTATACGGCGCGGGCCCTGCGGTCGTCCTTGCGGTCGCGCCGGACCAGCAGGCCTTCGGCACAGAGCCTGTCGATAAGGCGTCCTGCCGAGGCTTCCGACATCTCCAGGTGTTCCGCAATCACGCGTTGGGTGGCGCCTGGATTGCGGGAAACTACGGCGATCAGGGTCCATTGTGACCGGGTGACGTTGAGCGCTGCCACCTTGCGATCGAAATTGTTGCGTATGAGCCGGGCAATTACGGTCAAGTTCAGGGCAATCTGGCGGCGGGCGCTGTCGTTTTCGCCGCTGAGAGGATTTTTCGGGATGTCCGCGGTTGTCTTCTCAGCCTCAGTCGCCACGCCCGCTCCTTGTCGATTGTTCAACTCGCGTGCAGTGCGTCGGCGCTAGTGGAACCGATACAATTGCACATTGCGTAGGTGGGCTTCGCCGAGG
>Ga0098035_1001795_pt1 | contig 10219 bp, 7 predicted proteins | sample 3_EtaG_FD_75046 | JGI IMG/M metagenome (GOLD analysis project Ga0098035, IMG submission 75046) | Marine viral communities from the Subarctic Pacific Ocean - 3_ETSP_OMZ_AT15126 metaG | ecosystem: Environmental > Aquatic > Marine > Oceanic | place: Pacific Ocean | collected 2015-01-07
CGCTTTTCCCATGGCTTTCTGCGGCATTTTTTCTCGCACGAGGAGCTGAAGGTCACCCGCAGACAACATATCGTTTATGTGATGACGGATGTTTGCGAGGCCAATATCGAGTTCTGGCGGCAGCATCCGCAGTTAAAACCCTTTGTCGATCAGGGGGTTCTGGATTTCGCCTATTTCGATGTTCTGAAAGATGATCCGATCCGCCTGTTGATCTCCGGGAGAAAGATCACGCCGGGGGGCCTGTCAAACCCGCTCGCGGTGATTGCGAACTATGTGATCGACAGCCTGCCGCATGATTTTTACACCGTCCGGGATAACCGGCTTTTTGAGCGGCGGGTCTGTCACCGGATCGAAACGGACAGCGATGATATTGCGAAAATCGTCCGCGCCACCCGGTTTGACTATCACGAACAGCCGACAACGGCAGATATATACGAGCATGAGGACTGGAACAGACTTCTCGAAAAATACCGGAAAATGACGGGGGAGCTGCATATCTCCCTTCCTGTCGGCGGGTTCCGGATGATTGACCGGCTGCAACAGCTGACGACGGGTCCGATGTTCTTGCTGTCGGGTGATTTCGGGGTCTCTGACCTTCTCGCCCTTTCCGAGTTGCCGCCACGAAAGGTGCCAACAAACGGCACCTTCAATCTGCATGTCAATTATCATGCGATTTCACAATATGTGGAGCGCAAGAAAGGGCAGTTTTTAGCGCCGGGTCATGCAAAATCATCGCTGGAAATGGCGGGGGTACTGATGAACCGGGGACGGAGAAAGGCCCGGCATCTGACGTATCAGTTCGACATACATATCCGTGACTTCGGACCGGACGAGTATTTCATGCTGAAGAAGATCGCCGAGGAGAATTTTGCTGGTCTCAGCCTGCCCCAATGCCTCGCCCTGTTGCGGATGAGCTATGGTGACATCAAGATGTTCCGTGGTTGCGCCGAGACTCTCAGGAAGACCCTGCCCATGGCGGGTGCGCTTCAGAAACAGTCAATTGTTGAGGCGTTGAAGAAGGTTGATGAGGCGTATTACAGAGGTGACTCCGCCCTTGATCCCGCGATCCCGATTATCCTGCTGATGCTGGAGGCCGGCGATGTGGAGGGGGCGCTTGACGTCGTTGACCGCAACCGGCAGTTTCTTGAGGCGACGACGGAAGGAACGCTTCTCGCTGCCGAGATTCTTTGGCTGGCCGGCCGGGCGGGTGACGCGCGCGATCCGTTGAAAAACCTGCTACGGCGGGAGCCGGGCCATCGTGAGGCGCAAGTCCTGCTAGACCGCATTGCCGATAACGCGGAAGCATCCGGCACGGCATAGTTATCCGGATACATGGCCCTGAACAGTTTAAAAAGTAAGAAAATTTAAACTCTATGCCGTTAATGATATGCTATTCCTAGTGCATTAATTTTAAACGACATTGAGACAGGACCCATGGCGCATAAAGGCATTATTCTCGCGGGCGGAACAGGCAGCCGGCTTCATCCCTTGACTTTGGGTGTCAGCAAACAGCTGATGCCGATCTACGACAAGCCGATGATCTATTACCCGCTGACAACCCTGATGCTGGCGGATATCCGGGATATCCTGATCATTACGACGCCGGAAGAACAGGCCGTATTCCAGCGCGTCTTGCAGGATGGTTCGCGCTGGGGGTTGAATATTACCTACGCGGCGCAGCCGTCGCCGGACGGGCTGGCCCAGGCCTTCATCATCGGGGCCGATCATATCGGTGACGACCACTCCGCCCTGATTCTCGGGGATAATATTTTTTACGCCAACCGCTTTAGCCTGTTGCTACAGAATGCCAAGGCGCGGGAAAACGGCGCCACCATTTTCGGCTATCACGTCTCGGACCCTACGGCCTATGGTGTCGCGGAATTTGACGAGACCGGTAAAGTCATCGGGGTCGAGGAGAAACCGAAAAAGCCGAAATCGAATTTCGCCATTACCGGCCTCTATTTCTACGACAATCAGGTCATAGACTTTGCCAAGCATTTGAAACCAAGTGCCCGCGGGGAGTTGGAAATCACTGATCTCAACCGTCTCTATCTCGATCAGGGCGAGCTCAATATGGAGTTTCTCGGCCGGGGTAGCGCCTGGCTCGATACCGGCACTCATGACAACCTGCTGGAAGCCTCCCATTTCGTGCAGACGATCGAGAAACGGCAGGGCCTGAAAATCGCCTGCCCCGAGGAAATCGCCTATCAGAAGAAATTCATCACGGCGGATGAGCTTGCAGCCCTCGCCGAACCGCTTCGCAAGAGCGGTTACGGCGAGTATCTGCTGGACCTGTTGAAATAACGGCTAGATAAAGCCACGCATTTCAAGGGTTGCAATGACCTGATCGGCGGCGTCTTCCGGGCTCGTCCGGGCGCCGTCGATAATAATTTCCGCATTCTCCGGCCGTTCATAATCGGACGAAATACCGGTGAAATTCTTGATTTCGCCGGCCCGCGCCTTCTTGTAGAGGCCCTTGATATCGCGCGCCTCGCATATCTCGAGCGGGGTATCGACAAAGACTTCCAGGAATTCATCCTCCTCCAGCAGACCGCGCGCCATCTGCCGCTCGCTCCGGAAGGGGGAGATGAAGGAAACAAGCGTAATCAGCCCCGCATCGACCATCAGTTTTGCCGTCTCGCCGACGCGGCGGATATTCTCCACCCGGTCCGCATCGGTAAAGCCGAGATCCTTGTTCAGCCCGTGTCGCACGTTATCGCCATCCAGCAGGTAAGTATGCTTGTTCAGGGCATGCAACTTTTTCTCGACCAGGTTGGCGATCGTCGATTTGCCGGATCCGGAAAGGCCGGTAAACCAGAGGACAGAGGCTTTCTGTCCCTTCTGCTCGGCGCGCGCCTCCTTATGGATATCCACGGACTGCCAATGAATATTTTCCGCCCGGCGCAACGCGAAATCGATCATGCCGGCGGCGACGGTCGCATTGCTAAACCGGTCGATCAGGATAAACGAGCCCGTCGCCGGTATCTCCGCATAGGGATCGAAGGAAATCGCCTTGTCGAGAGACAGGTTGCAGACGGCGATATCATTGAGCTCCAGCTTCTTGGACGCCATATGCTCCATGGTATTGACATTGACCGTGTATTTCAGGTCGCTGATTCGCGCCGCAGTCGTTCCGGTGCCGAGTTTCAACAGATAGGTTCGGCTTGGCAGCATGGGCTCGCTGCTCATCCAGACGATCTTCGCCTCGAACTGGTCGGCGGTTGACGGCCGATCCTTCGTCGCGCAAAGGATATCGCCGCGGCTGATGTCGATCTCGTCCTCAAGGGTGAGGGTGACGGCCTGTCCGGCGATGGCCTCGTCTAGATCGCCATCGAAGGTGACGATGCGCGCGACCCGGCTGCTCCGGCCTGATGCGGGCTCAGCGATTTCATCCCCGACACGGATCGTACCGCTGGCGATGGTGCCCGAAAAGCCCCGGAAATCAAGGTTCGGCCGGTTGACCCACTGCACGGGCATCCGGAACGGGCGGGAGAGATCCTCCGCGCCAATCTCGACATTCTCAAGATAGCTAAGCACGCTGGCCCCGTCGTACCAGGGCATGGCCTCGCTCGCGCCGATCATGTTATCGCCTTTCAGGGCAGAGACGGGGATCGGGGTGATTTCCTCGAAATCGAGTTGTTCTGCGAATGTGAGATAGTCGCTGCGGATTTTCTCGAACACCGCCTCGTCATATCCCACAAGGTCCATCTTGTTGATCGCCAGCACGACTTTCTTGATGCCGAGCAGGTTAACCAGATAGCTGTGCCGCATGGTCTGGATCAGGACGCCCTTGCGCGCATCGATCAGGATGACGGCGAGGTCGGCGGAGGAGGCGCCGGTGACCATGTTGCGGGTATATTGCTCATGCCCCGGGGTGTCGGCGACGATGAATTTCCGCTTGTCTGTGGCAAAGAAGCGGTAGGCGACATCGATGGTGATGCCCTGTTCGCGTTCGGCCTGCAGGCCGTCAAGAAGGAGGGCGTAGTCAATGTCGCCATTCTGCGTGCCGACGCGCTTGCTCTCGGCGGTCAACGTGGCGAGCTGATCTTCGAACAACAGTTTCGAATCCCACAGCAGGCGGCCGATAAAGGTGCTCTTGCCGTCATCCACGCTGCCGCAGGTGATAAAACGGAGGAGGTTCTTCTGTTCCTGTGTCTTGAGATAGGCGTCGATTTCCACGGTCGTCGCTTCGGTTCTCTGGTCCATCAGAAATATCCTTCCTGCTTCTTCTTCTCCATCGACCCGGCCTGATCCTTGTCGATCAGCCGGCCCTGCCGCTCGGATGTGCGGGCGACGAGCATTTCCTGGATAATCTCGGGCAGGGTGGACGCCGTCGACTCGATGGCGCCGGTCAGGGGGTAACAGCCGAGAGTGCGGAAGCGGACCGACTTCATCATCGGCGTCTCCCCTTCGCTAAGCGGCATGCGGTCGTCATCGACCATGATCAGCATCCCCTCGCGTTCCACCACCGGACGTTCGGCGGCGAAATAGAGCGGCACGATGGGAATATCCTCCATATAGATATATTGCCAGATATCGAGCTCGGTCCAGTTGGAGAGAGGGAAGGCGCGGATGCTTTCGCCTTTCCGGACCCGACCGTTATAAACATTCCAGAGTTCCGGCCGCTGGTTTTTAGGGTCCCAGCGATGGGACTCATTGCGGAAGGAGAAGACCCGTTCTTTCGCGCGGCTTGCTTCCTCATCGCGGCGGGCCCCGCCAAAGGCCGCATCGAACTTGTACTGGTCGAGCGCCTGTTTCAGGGCCTCTGTTTTCATCACATCGGTATGCAGGGCCGAGCCATGGGTGAAGGGGCCGATCCCCTGTTTGACGCCTTCCGGGTTGGTATGCACCAGCAGTTCAAGCCCGTAATCCTTCACGATGGTATCGCGGAAATGGATCATCTCGCGGAATTTCCAGGTCGTATCCACATGCAGAAGCGGGAAGGGGACAGGAGAGGGATAGAAGGCTTTCCGCGCGAGATGCAGCAGTACCGCCGAATCCTTGCCGATGGAATAGAGCATGACAGGTTTCTCGAATTCCGCGACCACCTCGCGAAAGATGTGAATGCTTTCGGCTTCCAGCTGGCGTAGATGGGTCAAACGCGATGTGCTCATAATGTCTGTCTCTGCTTCCTGTAACGGGCACCGATGCGCCGCTTCGCGCAAGGGCTTACATAATATCGAGAGTTGTCACAAGAAGAAACAACCCTATTTAACGGTATTAAAATGTGAAATATACCATTTTGCATAAAAATACCGTTTAAATGCCAACATAGGGTGTCTTTCCTGATGTTACAATAGGTGAAAATGTCATTGCCGAGGTATCGTCAAAACCGTCTGGAGAGAAAATACGCAATGGAAATCAATTGAATGCGGCGCCTTTGCGCTTTATTGTCTGAGGCGCAATTGATTGATGAAAGTAGCGTATGGAGATTGATAAGGATTTCACCTATACCGAGTCCCTGATTGCCTGTCCGGAATGCGACCTTATTCATTCGGTCCCGTCGATCAGGGAGGGGGAACAGGGTCGGTGTGTTCGCTGCGGCGCGCTGCTTTTTGTCCGCCATAAAAACAGCCTCGACCGGTCGCTGGCTTTTGCGCTTACCGGACTGATGTTTTTCATTCTCGCAAATATTTTCCCCTTGCTGACATTCGAAATGGAAGGGCAGTCAGAGTCGAACCGGCTGATTGACGGCGCCATCGCCTTCTGGAATGCCGGCTATTGGGAACTCGGGATCGTTGTCTTTATATCCAGCGTGGTTGCGCCGCTCGCGGTGCTGCTGGTGTTGATCACCTTGCTGCTGCCCATGCAGTTTGGCCGGTCTCCTTTCAGCCCGCAATTCCAGATCCGGCTGCTGACACATCTGAAACCCTGGGCAATGTCGGAGATATTCATTCTCGGTATTATCGTTGCCTTCGTGAAATTGCAGGATTTCGCCGATGTCAGCGTCGGGCTGTCGCTGTTTGCCTTCGTCCTGATGGTGGCGGCGACGGTAATGGCCTATCTCACCCTCGATGAGGATGCGCTCTGGTCCCGGCTGAAGGAGATCCGCGCATGACCGCCCCAGTCACCGCAAAGTCAATCGGCGCTATTTCCTGCCATGTCTGCGGGCTGTTGGTGTCCAGCGGTCTCACGACCACGCATAATGCCCGTTGCCCTAGATGTGATGCGCGCCTTCATAGCCGCAAGGTCAACAGCCTGAGCCGGACATGGGCCTTACTGATCGCAGCGGGTATTCTGTATGTACCGGCCAATGTCTATCCGGTGTTGACGCTGATCTCTTTCGGGCGGTCGACGACGAACACAATTATGGGCGGCGTGATAGAACTGGCGCATTCTGGCCAGATGGTGATTGCAATCATTGTCTTCGTTGCCAGTGTCTTTGTGCCGATCTTCAAAATTGCCGCTTTACTTTTTCTGGTAGTTTCGGTGCAATTACGCCTTAAAGTACAACGACGGAAGCGGGCAGTGCTCTATCGCTTTACGGAATTTATCGGCCGCTGGTCCATGATCGATATCTTCATGATTTCGATCCTGATAGGACTGGTGAAGCTGCAGGCGCTGGCGACGGTGACGGCGGGACCGGGCGCCATTGCCTTTGCCGCCGTGGTGATTATTACGATGTTCGCGGCCATGACCTTTGATCCGCGTTTGATTTGGGATGACGAAGGGGACGACTATGACGGATGATAGCGGTCAGAAACTGCCGGAGGCGAAGGTACGCCGCGGCTATGCGAGCCTGATGAGCATCTGGATCGTTCCGGCAATTGCGCTTGCGGTTGCCGGCTATCTAATTTTTCAGGCGCTGTCGGACAGAGGCTCGGAAATCTCCATCATATTCGACAACGCGGAAGGCATGGTGCCGGGCAAGACCCAGCTGAAGTACAAGGACGTGAATATCGGAACCCTGAGCCGCATTGACATTCTCGACAATGAGGAGGGGGTGTCGATGGTGATCGATGTGACACGGGAAGCCGATAAATATCTGACGGATACAGCCCGATTCTGGGTTGTGTCGCCCGCGATCGGCTTTCAGGGCATCACCGGCCTGCAAACCCTTCTGTCCGGTTCCTTTATCGAGATCGATCCGGGGAAGGGCGGCGAACGGAAAACCAAGTTTACGGGCCTTCGGACGGCGCCCGTCATTACCTCCACCGACAAGGGCACGGAGTATATCCTTTCCACCGAGAAGCTGAGCAATATCAATCGCGGTACCCCGATCATCTACAAGGGGCTGCAGGTCGGCAGCGTGCTCGGCTATCGCCTAGCCGACGACCGGAAGGCCATAGATGTTTATGCCTTTGTACAGGAGCCCTACGATGATCTGGTGCTTGAAGGGACAAATTTCTGGAATGCCGGCGGCATCAATGTCTCCGTCTCAACCTCCGGAATTGAACTCGGGGCAAATTCGCTGCAGTCTCTCGTTGCGGGGGCAATTGAATTCGGCACACGCCATATTTACGAGAGCACGTTCAAGGCGGAATCACGCCATAGGTTCAAGCTGTATGACAATGAACAGGCAAAGGACGATGCCCGCTTTACGGAGAAGGTTGTCTATGTCCTCTATTTCGACGGCTCCGTCAGTGGTCTCACGGTCGGTGGCAGTGTCGAGTTCAAGGGGATCAAGGTCGGCAGCGTGCGCGATATCAGCCTGGAAATCGACGAGGCGAACCAGAAATACTACATTCCCGTCCTGATCGAGATTGAGCCGCAACGCATAAAGCTGACGGATGACGGCAAGAAAATCCGGTCGGTTGTGGAGAGGCGGGAATTGCGTCAAAAAATCATCAAGGACCTGATCCAACGCGGCCTGAAGGCGAAGCTCAAAAACGCCAATTTCCTGACCGGGCAACTGATTGTCGATCTCGATCTCGTGCCGGACAAGCCCGCCGTCTATGTCTCCACCAGCGATCGCTATCCGGAAATTCCGACGGTCCCGGCGGATTTAGAGGAAATTACCTCATCCGTTGCGCAGTTGATGGCGAAGCTCGACAAGCTGCCCATTGAGCGGCTTGGCAAGAGTGTGATCGGCACGATGGAGGGGCTGGATAAATTCATAAATTCCGGCGAGTTGCAGACTACCATCGCGGAGTATCGCAAGCTGGCGGTCTCTATCCGGGTGGTGGCCGAGAATATCGACACCAAGACCCTGCCGAATATTGGCAAGACCATCGACGGCGTCCGTGAGGCCATCCAGAAAATTGACGCAACTCTGGTGTCGGCCGAGACAATGTTCACTTCTGTCAACGGCCTGATTGCCGATGGCTCGCCCTTCAAATATGATCTGATGAATATGTTGCAGGAACTGGCGGCGGCCAGCCGGGCCGTCCGCAGCCTCGCCGATTTCCTGGAACGGAACCCGAGTTCCCTGATCAGTGGAAAGAGATAAGTCAATGTCCCTATTTCATCTGCGCCCGTTGGGGTGGCATCTCGTTATCCTCCTGCTGATCGCCCTGCCGGTTGCAGCCTGCGGCGGCCTGCCGGGATCGGCGCCGACCAATTTCTACATACTGCAGACCACCTCGGAACTGAAGACGGAGGGGCCGCCCGTGCAACTGGCTGACGGGGCGACAGTCGGCATCGGGCCGGTGCAGATACCGGGCTATGCGGACCGGCCGCAGATTGTGACGTTCGGCAGCGGGGCCGCGATCAATGTCTCTGACTTCGATCACTGGGCGGAACCTTTGAGTGACGCCATCAAGCGGGTGCTGACCAGCAATGTCGCTAATCTGGTCGGGGCGGAGAGCGTCTTCTCCTATCCGGCGGATTTCCGCCCCGATAAACAATCGCTTCAGGTCGCCGTCAATGTCATAGATATCACCGAAACCGGAACGGGCGTCGCGCGGCTTTCGGTGCGTTGGCATGTGAAGGCGCTTTATGACAACAAGGTCCTGTCCCGTCACGCCAAGATTTATGAAACACCGGCGACTCCCGGCGACTATAACAGCTATGCCAAGGCGTTGAGCCAGCTTCTCGGGCAGTTTTCCGAAGATATCGCAGTGTCGCTTAACGGGCTGAACCTCTCCTCATGACGAAAACGAACGTCCTTTTCGTCACCCTGGATCAATGGCGCGCCGATCATCTTGGGGCGACCGGCAACCCGACCCTACAGACGCCGAACCTGGATGCGCTGGCTGGGGAAGGCGTGACCTTCCTCAACCATTATACCTGCATTGCGCCCTGCGGTCCGTCGCGGACGACATTTCTCACGGGCATGTATCCGAGTAATCATCGCTCCATCCGGAATGGCACGCCACTTAATCACAGCCTGACAAACATCGCGCTGGAAGTGCGAAAAGGGGGATACGACCCGACCCTCTGGGGCTATACGGATACGACGCCGGACCCTCGCGTGCTGGGGGAGGATCATGAGGCGTTCCTGACTTATGAAGGGGTGATGCCGGGCTTCACAGTGGGACAGCAACTGGCCGAGAACTCGATCCCCTGGCTCGAGTATCTGGCGGCGAAGGGTTATGAGGTGCCGGGGCCTGGTTATGCGATCTATCACCCTGACCTAGCTTATAAACTGCCGCCGGGCCGCCATCCGTTATCGGCGCCGAGTCGCTTCAGGGCGGCGGATAGCGAGACCCATTGGCTGGCCGATAGGCTGATTGACGGGTTGCAGAAAGCGCCAAACTCTCCCTTTTTCCACCATCTCACCTTCTTGCGACCGCATCCGCCCTTTATCTCGCCGCCGGAATATCATGACTTATATGATCCGGCGGAGATGGCACCACCGGTTCATGCGGGCACCCGCGACGAGATGCGCGGCCTGCATCCGGCCCTTGCGCTGATGTATGAAGCCATTCCGCAGGACGCTTTCTTCATGGACGGGGAAGGGCGTGCCGTCGACCTTGATGACGCGGCGGTTATGCAGATTCGTGCCACCTATCAGGCGCTGATCACCGAGGCGGATAACAACCTCGGCCGGGTCATCGCGACGCTGAAAGAGCAAGGCCGCTATGACGATACGCTGATCATCGTCACCTCCGATCATGGAGAGCAGCTTGGTGATCATTATCTCTGGGGGAAAATCGGCTTTTTTGACGAGAGTTTCCACATCCCCCTGATCATCAAGCCGCCCAAAAGCTGGAAGGCTGAAACCGGACGACAGATAAGCGAGTTTACGGAGTCTGTTGACCTGATGCCGACAATCCTGGACGGACTTGGGGTGCCGGTCCCGCGCCAATGTGACGGCCATTCGCTGGTGCCCTTTATA
>Ga0098035_1001799_pt1 | contig 10208 bp, 8 predicted proteins | sample 3_EtaG_FD_75046 | JGI IMG/M metagenome (GOLD analysis project Ga0098035, IMG submission 75046) | Marine viral communities from the Subarctic Pacific Ocean - 3_ETSP_OMZ_AT15126 metaG | ecosystem: Environmental > Aquatic > Marine > Oceanic | place: Pacific Ocean | collected 2015-01-07
CTTCTCGGCGGTCGCCGGATCGTGAAAGAAAGCAACGCCGGTGGCCGACGTTTCGCCCATGTTGCCGAAGACCATGGCCTGGACGTTGACCGCCGTGCCCCAGTCGCCGGGAATGTCGTTGAGGCGGCGATAGACCTTGGCGCGGTCCGAGTCCCAGGAATCGAACACGGCGCGGATGGCGCCCCAGAGCTGCTCGTTGACGTCCTGCGGGAAGGCGTGGCCCAGCTCGCTCTCGACGATGCCCTTGTACTGCCTGACGATGGCGCGCCAGTTGTCGGCGGTCATCTCGACGTCGTTGAGGTAGCCGTTGTCTTCCTTGGCGATCTCGAGCGCTTCCTCGAAGAGGTGGTGCTCGACGCCCAGGACGACGTCGGAATACATCTGGATGAAGCGGCGGTAGCTGTCCCAGGCGAAGCGTTCGTCGCCCGAAGTGGCGGACAGGCCCTCCACCGTGTCATCGTTGAGGCCGAGGTTGAGGACCGTGTCCATCATGCCCGGCATCGACACGCGGGCGCCGGAACGGACCGAAACGAGCAGCGGATCGGCAGCCGAGCCGAAGTCCTTGCCCACCGTCTTCTCGATATGGGTCAGGGCCTCGGCAACGTCGGCGCGCAGGGCGTCGGAGAAATCGCCGCCTTCGGCCAGATACTTGACGCATTCCTCAGTGGTGATCGTGAAACCGGGAGGCACCGGCAGGCCGATGCCGGCCATTTCCGCAAGGTTCGCACCCTTGCCGCCGGTGATGACCTTGTCGCGCGAACGCGGGTCATCGTGCTTCACGCCACCACCGAAGGTATAGACCTGCCTGCTCATCTGTCCCCTGACTTTCCTGTTCTGGTTTACACAGTTTACACGGTCAAAACGGGTTGAAATGCCTACCCTTCGACCTTCGAGAAATCCGCCACATTGTGCACTGCAGCACGGAAACGATCAAGCAGCGCGAGACGTGCCGTTCTCTTGCTGGGATCGGGATCGTTCACAGTCACCTCATCGAAGAATGCATCGATCGGTTGGCGCAAGGAGGCCAGCGCCGCCATGGCGCTTGCGAAGTCCTCTGCGGCAACCGCAGCCGCCGCTTTCGGCTCGGCGCTGTCGAGCGCGTCGATCAGCGCTTTTTCTGCCTTTTCAGGCGTGTAGGAAAGCCCCTTGTGCGCCGCCTGCTCGGCAAGTTCGGCCGCATAGACAGCCTGCATGTCGGGATCGTCGACATTTTCAAGCGGGTCTTCGTCGCCGGTATGCTCGATCCCGTCGTCCTGTCCGCTCCAATCCTCCTTCTTGAGGATGTTGGCCGCACGCTTGTACCCGGCGAGCAGGTTGGTGCCGTCCTCGGTCTCGACGAATGCCTGCAGGGCGTGCACGCGGGCGAGCAGGCGGACGAGATCGTCCTCGCCGCCCAGCGCAAAGACCGCGTCGATCAGGTCGTGGCGGACGCCCGCTTCCTTCTGCTGGACCTTGAGACGGTCGGCGAAGAAGTCGAGAAGATCGCCCTCGGCGACGCCAAAGCGCAGATCGTTGTCAGTGATAAGGCGGATGATGCCCAGTGCCGCACGGCGCAGGGCGAAGGGATCTTTCGAACCCGTCGGCTTCTCGTCGATCTCGAAGAAGCTGCGCAGCGTATCGAGCTTGTCGGCCAGCGCCAGCGCCACGGTCACCGGGGCAGTCGGCACGTCGTCACCGGCACCCACGGGCTTGTAGTGATCGCGGATGGCATCGGCCACGGCGTCGGGCAGCCCCTCGGCGCGGGCATAGTATCCGCCCATGAGGCCCTGAAGCTCAGGGAATTCACCGACCATTTCGGTGACGAGGTCGGCCTTGCACAGTTCGGCCGCCTGACGCGCCTGTGCAGGATCGCACCCGGGAACGATACCTTCGCTCGCCAACCATTGCGCCAGCTTGGCGACGCGCTCGACCTTGTCGGCGACAGTGCCCAGCTTCTCATGGAAGGTGATGCGTTCCAGCTTCTTCGCGTGCTGCGACAACGGCGTCTTGCGGTCCTGCTCCCAGAAGAAGCGGGCGTCGGACAGGCGCGCGGCAAGGACCTTGCGGTTGCCCGCAACGATGCCCTCACCGCCGTCGCTGGCGACGATGTTGGCCGTGCAGACGAAGGCATCGGCAAGCTGGCCGTCCTTCTCGCACACGAAGTACTTCTGGTTGACGCGCGCGGTGAGCTGGATGGTCTCCGGCGGAACCTCGAGGAAATCCTCGTCGAAACGGCCGAGCAGCGGCACCGGCCATTCGGTGAGGCCGGCATTCTCGATCACCAGGCCTTCGTCCTCGACCAACGTCAGGCCGGCAGCTTCGGCCGCTTCGCGCGCCTTGGTGCGGACGAGGTCCTGGCGTTCCTCATGGTCGACGATGACGTGGCAGGCGCGCAGCTTGTCGGCGTAGTCGTTGGCGCCGCCGATGGTGATCTCGTCAGGGTGGTGGAACCGGTGGCCCTTGGTCGTATAGGCCGAGCGGATACCGCCCACCTCGCATTCGACAAGGTCCTCTCCCAGGATCGCCACGATGCCCGAGAGCGGGCGCACCCAGCGCAGGGATTCGGTAGAGATCGAGGCCGCGCCCCAGCGCTGCGACTTGGGCCAGGGGAATGCACGCACGATGGCCGGAATGGCCTCCGCCAGAACTTCGCTGACCGCGCGGCCCGGCTTTTCGACGACCGCGAAGTACGTGTCCTTGCCCTTGACGTCGCGGACTTCGAGCTGGTCCCTGGTCAGCCCGGTCTTGCGCAGGAAGCCTTCCAGCGCCTGCTCGGGCGCAGTGGCGGCCGGGCCCTTGGTCTCTTCGCGCACCGCTTCGGTAGCAAGCGGCAGGTCGCGCGCGATCAGCGCGAGGCGGCGGGGCGTCGACCAGACGGTAACTGCGCCCACGGCAACACCGGCAGCCTGCATTTCCTTGCGGAAGAGCTTTTCGAGATCGGCCCGCGCACCTGCCTGCATGCGGGCAGGAATTTCCTCGGAGCGCAGTTCGAGAAGAAAGTCGGTCATACGGTCCACCCGGGGAACTTGGCTTCCCACTCGTCCTTGTTCTTTTCGATCCAGGCCTGGCACGAGCCCTTGGCGAGATCGCGCACGCGGCCGATATAGCTGGCGCGTTCCTGCACCGAGATGACGCCGCGCGCCTGCAACAGGTTGAACAGGTGCGAAGCCTCGATCGCCTGGTCGTAGGCCGCGAGCGGGATCTGCGCGTCGATGCAGCGCATGCATTCCGCCTCGGCCGCCTTGAAACCTGCGAACAGCGCATCGGTATCGGCGATCTCGAAGTTGTACTTCGACAGCTGCTGCTCATTGGCAAGGAAGACGTCGCCGTAGCTTACGCCCTCGTTGTTGAAGCGCAGGTCATAGACGCGGTCGACGCCCTGGATGTACATCGCAAGGCGCTCGAGGCCATAAGTCAGCTCACCGGCGACCGGCTTGCAGTCGAACCCGCCGACCTGCTGGAAATACGTGAACTGCGTCACTTCCATGCCGTCGCACCAGACTTCCCAGCCCAGGCCCCAGGCGCCCAGCGTCGGGCTTTCCCAGTCGTCCTCGACGAAACGGATGTCGTGCGCGAGCGGATCGACGCCGATTGCCGCGAGGCTGGCAAGATAGAGTTCCTGCAGGTTCTCGGGGTTCGGCTTCAGGATGACCTGATACTGATAGTAGTGCTGCAGCCGGTTCGGGTTCTCGCCATAGCGACCGTCGGTCGGGCGGCGCGAGGGCTGCACGTAGGCGGCCTTCCACGGCTCCGGCCCGAGTGCGCGCAGCGTCGTGGCAGGGTGAAAGGTGCCCGCGCCCATGCGCATGTCGTAGGGCTGGAGGATCAGGCAGCCCTGCGCGCTCCAGAAATTATGAAGCGTCAGGATCATGTCCTGGAAGCTGAGCGGCTGTTCGGCGGCGGTTGGCATGCAGATTCCGTCAATTTCTTGGCTGCGCGGCCTTTGGCGGATCGGGGATGCCAAATCAACAGGCCATGACATGCGAAATGCCGACCATGTGCATTGAAACACTGTTGAAGGAACTGGCAAGGCGGCTTGCGTTAATCGCACGTTTGTCCATTGTCGGCCACTGTCATGCCCATGATCATCAGCAGAACCAAAGCCCGGCTGGGCATTTCCGCCTGCATTCTCACACTGTTCGGCGCGACTTCGCTACTCGCGCGCGAAGCGCCGGCAACGCCTGGCGAAGGTTCTGCGAATGCCCCGGTCGCCGCCGCTGCGACGAGCCCGCAGGCCCCGGTCGCGGTGAAGCCGGTACCCGCGACGCCGGGCCTGTGGAAGATCGCGGACGATGACACGACGATCTACCTCTTCGGGACGATCCACATTCTGCCCGAGGCAACCGACTGGTACAGCGGCCCGGTCGCCAAGGCGTTCAATTCGTCCAAGCTGCTGGTGACCGAGGCGATCATCGATTCGCCCGCCGACCTGCAGAAGGAATTTCTCACCAAGGCCGTGCGCACCGACGGCAAGACGCTGCGCGAAGCCCTGCCGGAGAAAGAGCGCAGCGCCTATGAGAAGGCGATGACCGATCTTGGCGTACCGGTGAATGCCTTCGACCGCTTCGAACCCTGGTACGCCGCCCTGCTGCTCTCGTCACTGCCGATGCAGAAGGCGGGATACAAGTCCGAAAACGGCGTAGAATCCCAGATCGAGGCGCTGGCGAAAGAGCACGGCCTTGCCCGCGAGGCGCTCGAGACGGCCGCGTATCAGATCGACCTGTTCGACAGCCTGCCCGCCGACGCGCAGGAGAACTATCTCGGCGAAGTGCTCGACCAGTTGCCGACCATGCGCGACGATTTGGCCAGGCTGATCGCGGCATGGAAGGCGGGCCGCGCCGAGGAACTGGCCGAAATCCTCAATGCGGGCGAGACCGACAAGCGCGTGCGGCAGGTCCTGCTGACCAACCGCAATGCGGCCTGGGCCAAGTGGCTCAAGGCCCGCCTCGATGAGCCGGGCACCGTCTTCGTGGCGGTCGGCGCGGGTCACCTTGCCGGAGAGGACAGCGTACAGGAACAGCTCGCCGCCCAGGGCGTCCCTTCGACCCGGCTGCAGTAAACCGCCTTGCGCCCGCTGCTTGCCCTGCTTGCTACGCTGGCGCTGCTGGCCTGTTCGCCCCAGCCACAGAAGGCCGATCCCGCCCTATGGAAGGTCGAAGGCTCCTCGGGCGAGACGGCGTGGCTCTTCGGGACGATCCATAGCGCCGAGAGGCCGCTGGCGTGGCGCACGCCTGCCGTGGGCCGCGCGCTCGATACCGCCGACACGGTCATGGTCGAAGTCGCCAACCTTGCCGACGAAGCCGACGTTGCCGCCACTTTCGCCCGCCTTGCCAGAAGCGAAGGCCAGCCTCCGCTCTCCAGCAGGATTGCGGCCCCGCAGCGCCCTGCCCTTGCCGCCCTGCTCAAGTCCTCCGGCTATGGCGACGGCGATTTCGCGGCGATGGACACCTGGGCGGCTGCCCTTACCCTGGCGCGCAGCGGCGCGGACGACGATGCGGCGCGCAACGGGGTGGATCGCGCGGTGATCGCCGCGGCCGGGGAACGATCGGTGGTGGAGCTGGAAGGCGCGAAAGAACAGCTCGGCCTTTTCGACACCTTGCCGGAGAGCGAACAGCGCGACCTGCTCGCCGCCGTGATAAAGGAAGCCGCAAGTTCGGACACCGACCTTGCCGATAGCTGGCGCAAGGGCGACATGGCCGCAATCGAGAAGGAAACGCGAAAGGGCCTTCTTGCGGACCCGGAGCTGCGCGAAGTGCTGTTCACCGGACGCAACCGGCGCTGGACCGACCGGATCGTCGAGGCCATGAAGGCCGGGAACATGCCTTTCGTAGCGGTAGGCGCGGCCCATATGGCCGGACCGCAGGGACTGCCCGCGATGCTGGCCGCGCGCGGCTATACCGTAACCCGGGTCGAATAGCCGCCGCAAACCGCGATACGGCTTGCAAATGCGCCCCTTTACGGATAAGGGGCCGCCCTCCTGTCATGGTCATCCCTGGAGGCGTGACGGGACGGCGCGGGTCGATGGTTGATCCGATTGCCGCGATCTATCCAGTTTTCGAAAGGCAAGTCCTCATGAGCGATACGCTTAACCTGCCGGCCGAGACGCGTGAACGGGCTGGCAAGGGAGCCTCCCGTGCCCTGCGTCGCGATGGCCGTGTCCCTGCCGTTGTCTATGGTGGCAATGAAGAACCTCTGGCCATCCACGTCGAGGCTAAGGAGCTGGTTCGCCAGCTCGGCACCGGTCACTTCTTCAACTCGATCGTCGAAGTTGAAGTCGGCGGCAAGAAGCTGCGCACCCTGCCCAAGGACGTTGCCTTCCACCCGGTCTCCGACCGTCCGCTTCACGTTGACTTCCTGCGCCTTGCCAAGGGCGCGAGCGTCCACGTCAACGTGCCGGTTTCGTTCGTCAACGAAGAAAAGGCCCCGGGCCTCAAGCGCGGCGGCGTTCTCAACGTCGTTCGTCACGAGCTCGAGCTGGTCTGCGCCGCCGACAAGATCCCGGAAGAGATCGCGATCGACGTCACCGGCTTCGACGTGGGCGAATCGATCCACATCAGCCACGTGAAGCTCCCGGCCGGTTCGGAAAGCGCGATCACCGACCGCGACTTCACCATCGCGACGATCGTTGCGCCCTCGGCTCTGAAGAGCGAAGAAGGCGACACGACCAAGACCGAAGGCGAGGCAGAAGCCGAAGCCGAGTAATCCACGGATTACCGGGCCTCTCCCGCGCCGCGAATTCGCGATGCGCGGGAGAGGCCTTTTTCGTTTCCGCCGTGTGCATTTCCGCTGACGGGAGTTAGACGATGCAGCTTTGGGTCGGCCTCGGGAACCCCGGACCGCAATATGCCATGCAGCGGCACAACGTCGGCTTCATGGCCGTCGACACGATCGCCGACGTCCACGGCTTCGGCCCGGTCCAGAAGAAGTTCCAGGGCTGGCTGCAGGAAGGCCGCATCGGCAGCGAAAAGATCCTCCTGCTCAAGCCCGCCACCTTCATGAACGAAAGCGGCCGCTCCGTCGGCGAGGCGATGCGCTTCTACAAGCTCGACCTGTCCGACCTGACCGTCTTTCACGATGAGCTCGACATCGCACCCTTCAAGGTCAAGGTGAAGCAAGGCGGCGGCCATGCCGGGCACAACGGCCTGCGCTCCATCGCCCAGCACCTCGGCCCCGATTTTCGCCGCGTGCGCCTTGGCATCGGCCACCCCGGCCACAAGGACCGCGTCACCGGTTATGTCCTTGGCAACTACGCCAAGGCCGAGATCGACCCGCTTTCCGACATGCTGGGCGCCGTTGCCGCAGAAGCCGACCGGCTTGCCGCGTGCGACGACACGCGCTTCATGAACGATGTCGCGCTGCGCCTGCAGGACTGACCGAGCCGCCGTTAGCTTACAGAGGCATGCCCGGCGCGGACGACCTGCCCGGCCGCCTGCCCGAACAGCCGCGTCCCTTACGCGGCGAACTAAACACCTGAAATCGATTGATAGTGTCGAGTTAGCTTACAGGCACGAATACCCTTTGCGGCCATTAACTATCGAAAATCCCTGTTTTCCGTATTTGGCACGACCATTGCTTAGTTAGGCAACAAGTCAAACTGCAATACGGGAAATCCTGACATGATCCGCAAGACCCTGCTCGCCGCAACCATCGCAGCCGGCGCCCTGCTGACCATCAGCACCCCGGCAATGGCCGGCGGTTGGAGGCACAGTCACTACTGCGGCTGCGGCCACTCCACCTGCGAATCCAGCTCTGGCGGTTCGACTTCGACCTCGGGTGGTTCCACCTCGTCGGGCGGTTCGGAAGTGCCAGAACCCGGCATGGTCGGCATCCTTGGCCTCGGCCTCATCGGCATGGCCTATGCGCGCCGCCGCCGCGTCTATCGCTAAACTCAGACTGTCGGCGAGGAATACTCGATGCCCACAATGAAGCAGACGCTTACCGGCCTGGCAGCATTGGCCAGCCTGACACTTGCCGCACCGGCCTGGGCCGACGCGATCACACTCGATTCGAACAGCATCGGAGATTCCTTCACGGTCAACTTCGACGGCTTTTCCGGCGGCACGACAATCGACGGGCTGACATCCTCGGCGACCTTCACGCTGACCGGCATCACCTCGACCGGCTACGTCTTCGACTACAGCGTCAGCAACACGACGAGCGGAGGCCTCGATTCGCGCGTTTCGAGCTTCGCTTTCGACGTCGATCCCGGCATTGTCGATGCCAGCAGCACCGGCGCCTTCTCCTACTCGGTGCTCAGCAGCAATTACCCGAACGGGATCGGCACCGTCGACGTCTGCTTCAAGGGCGGTGACAGCAATTCTTGCGCCGGCAACTCGGGCGGCGTCCTCACCGGCGACACCGGAACCGGTTCGCTGACCCTCGGCTTCGATGCAGCCCCGGAATCGATCACGCTCTCGGACTTCTTCGCGCGCTATCAGTCGATCTCTGGCGCAGGCAACATCACGTCGGCCAGCGGTTCGGGCACCATCAGCAGCAGCTCGAGCTCCTCGGGCGGTACGCCGGTCCCCGAACCCGGCACAATCGGAATTCTCGGTCTTGGACTCGCCGGCCTTGCGTTCGCACGCAGACGCCCGCGCCGTGGCAAAGCCCATCTCGCCACGGCCTGACAGGCAGGTCCAGCCAACCTCGGTCTAGCTCCCCGAGGTGTTCCGACAAGGCTCCTTCCGCAACCCGCGGGAGGGGCCTTGTCTGCGTTCAGCTCTTGCGAACCTGCGCCAGATGACCGGCAATGGTGGCGTTGTCCGGCGCCTTGCGGGCAGCCTGCTCGATAAGGGCCAGTCCGCGCTTGCGGTCCTTGCCCGTGCTGTGCAACAACCATCCCGCCGTATCCATGACCGAGGCATTATCCGGTGCCAGCTTGAGCGCCCTTTCCGCGAAGGTCAGGGCTTTGGCCTCAGCGCCGACTTGGCTGTAGGCGAAGGCGAGGTTGTTGAGCACGAGAACGTTGTTACCGTCGGTCTGGCGCAGGATCGTCTCGTAATCGCCAATGGCAGTCTGCCAATCCTTGTTGCGCATTGCCTTGTCCGCCGAGGCCAGCCGCGACACAATCCGGGCCCCGGCCGCTTCGCGCGCCTTTTGCACCATGGCTGCCGCATCGGACCGACCGGCCGCCTTGTAGGCCTTGGCAAGCGATGAGAGTTCCTCGTTCGTCGCATCCGTCAGGCTGGCGAAAGGCTCGAGCGTCTCCACCGCATCGGATGCATCGCCCAGCGCAAGCTCCGCCTGGCCTAGCAGCAGGCGGACCTGCCGGTTGTCCGGCTCGCGCAGCAACTGCGACGTCAGCCGCGCCCTCGCCTGCTCGCCCTGTCCCAGTTCGAGCAGCGCCTTGGCGTAGAGCGCATTGGCCTGCGGTTGCTGCTCAAGCACGCTCTCGCGCGGCTGCAGCTTGTCCCGAACCGAACGCCACTTGCCGGCGAGCGCATCGAGCCGGGCATCGAAGTAGGCAAGGTCGAGATCGCCAGGGTTGTCGGCCAGCGCCTTGGCGACAAGCGGCCTGACCGCCTCGTTCTTGCCCAGCGCATCGAGCACCCTGATCTTGCCGAGCAGGGCCGCGCGGCTTTCGGGATAGGCCTTGAGCCCGGCTTCGAAGACGGTGAGTGCCTTGTCGAGGTTGTTGTCGGTCGCCAGCAGGTCGGCGCTGGTGAGGTAGGAATTGAGCGGGCGCGGCTTCTCCAGCGCAGCAAGAGCGGCAAGCCGCCGCGCCTCCGCCTCGTTGCCGCTGTCGAGCTGGAAGCTGGCGTAGTCGGCCAGCAGGCGCCCCTTGCTTCCCGGTGCCTTCTCTCCGGCCGCGAAAGCCTGGGCAGCCTTGGCTATATCGCCGGCCCCGATATGCGCAAGCGCCCTCACCCTGTAGGCCTGCGCCGAACCGTCGCCGTCGACTGCGGCAAGTGCCTTGTCGTAATGCCCCAGCATAAGGTCGACATTGCCCTGCAATACCCCTGCATCGGCGGGTAGCTTGCCCAGCCTGCCGAGACGTTCGAGCATACTGCCGGCGGACACCGGGTCCGCCAGGTCAATGTAGGTACGTGCCAGCAATTCCAGCGCCCTGGCGTTCTCCGGCGCTTCCTGGATGACACTGGCGAGATCGACGCGCGCAGCCGAATAGTTGTGCGCGGCATAAGCCTGCTCGGCCCGGGTCAGGCGCTCTTCCGGGCTTGCACCGCAACCGGCGAGGAGGAGGGCGGCGGCCAGCGGCAGGGTCAGACGGA
>Ga0098035_1001802_pt1 | contig 10191 bp, 8 predicted proteins | sample 3_EtaG_FD_75046 | JGI IMG/M metagenome (GOLD analysis project Ga0098035, IMG submission 75046) | Marine viral communities from the Subarctic Pacific Ocean - 3_ETSP_OMZ_AT15126 metaG | ecosystem: Environmental > Aquatic > Marine > Oceanic | place: Pacific Ocean | collected 2015-01-07
CGCCAGGGTGTCCTCGTCAGCCCCGAGCGCGACGGCGACCGCCTGTAGCACGGCATCGCCGGTGGCATGGCCCATGGTGTCGTTGATCACCTTGAAGTGATCGAGGTCGAGCAGGGCCATCGTGGCAAAGCCCTCTTCAGTCAGGTCGTCGAAGCGTTCCTCGATTCCGCGCCGGTTGTAGAGGCCGGTCAGCGGGTCGCGCGCAGCCAGACCTTCGAGGATCTTGGTATGGGCCAGTGCATGGTCGCGCTGACGCTTGATCGCCATGAAGCGGTCGGCCACGCCGATCGAGGTGACCACGACTTCGAAGCCGATCGAGATGTGCTGCTCGAGCATCAGTTCGATCGGCACTTCGAACAGGCCGAGGGCGGAAAGGATGCGCAGGGCGCCGGTCAGCATCATCGGCGCCCAGGCGACGATCTGGAACAGGATCGCCCGGCTGCCGCGGCTGGCCGCGGTCATGAAGGCCCATGCGAAGACCAGTATCACAGGGACGTAGCTCGCCAGATACCCCTGGGCCGAGAGCGGCCGGATCGGATCGGCCGCGAAGAGATAGATGTAGCTCCAGGCGATGACCCAGGGCCCCAGCCAGCGCAGCATGGTAACCTGGATACGGTCGAGCTTGCCCGGTTCGATCAGGTCGCTGATGAACAGCGATGCGGTGGTTATCGCCATGCCCCAACTGCCCGCCGACAGGACGCTCAGTTCCATCATCGAGAGCGATAGGAAGCGGTTGATGAGGCCGCTGCTGACGACGGTCTGGATGAGCATGAACAGCACTGCCGCCGCATGCCAGAGCACGAAGCGCTGGCGCAGGACGCGGAAGAACGCGAAGTTCAGGACGAGGGGAACGCACAGCAGGCCGCACAGCCAGGCGATGACCAGCTCCGAGCGTCCGACATCCACGGCCCCGGGGGCAGGGCCGACGCTCGCGGCGGTCAGGACTCCCACGTGGCGGGGCAGGTCGAACTCGGCGACATAGGCGGCGACCGGCTGCGACAGGCGGGGCAGGGGCACGCGCATGAGCCAGTCATCGGTCGCGAAAGCCATGTCATCGCGGCCGAAAGCGAGGCTGCGGATTTCACCGCTGGTGCCGATGGCAGTGACGCGCATGGCCGAAAACAGCGTCAGGCGTGTGGTCAGCACCGGGTTTTCGATGGCCTTGCGCCCGTGCATGTCGAAGCGGACGAAGGATCGCTGGCCGACGATGGAGGCGCCGCCGGGCTGGCAAGTCCAGCGCGAGCGGTCCTGCGCGATCTCGCGGTAGCTCGTTTGCAGCGTTCCGGATGCGAAACAGGTCGAACCGATGGGAAATTCGTGTCCGACAGGCGCAGCCGATGCCAGTCCTGCCCATGCGAGCAGGATCAGGCTCAACAGCAATTTCCAGCGGCTCCGGATCATTCGCAAGGAATGCCGGAGCTCACTGAAAATACGGTTAATTTCTAGTGATTTTTCTTAACTCAGGATGGTTTGCAGCGAGGTGTAGTCGTAGCCCAGTTCGCTGGCGACGGCCTCGTAGGTGATTTGGCCGGCATGGACGTTGAGCCCGTTGGCCAGGTGCGGATCGTCTGCAAGGGCCTGCTTCCAGCCCAGGTTGGCGATGGCCAGGGCGTGGGGCACGGTCACGTTGTTGAGCGCGTAAGTGCTGGTGCGCGCAACGGCGCCCGGCATGTTGGCGACGCAGTAGTGAACGATGCCGTCAACCATGAAGGTCGGCTCGGCATGCGTGGTCGCACGGCTCGTCTCGAAGCAGCCGCCCTGATCGATGGCGACGTCGACGAGCACCGCGCCCGGCTTCATCGTGCCGAGCATCTCGCGGGTGACGAGCTTGGGAGCGGCGGCGCCGGGGATCAGCACCGCGCCGATGACGAGGTCGGCGTCGGCAACGCTCTCGGCGAGGTTGGCTGTGCTCGCGATGCGGGTCTTGGCGCGGGCTTCGAAGTAGATGCCGAGGCGTTCGAGAACGTCGGGGCTACGGTCGAGGATGGTGACGTCGGCACCGAGGCCAACGGCCATCTGCGCGGCGTTGAAGCCGACGACGCCGCCGCCGATGACTGCAACCTTGCCCGGCATCACGCCCGGAACGCCGCCGAGCAGAACGCCGCGGCCGCCGTGGGCCTTCTCCAGCGCGGTGGCGCCGGCCTGGACCGACATGCGGCCTGCGACCTGGCTCATCGGCTTGAGCAGGGGCAGCGAATTGCCCGGTCCGGTGACGGTTTCATAGGCAATCGCGGTGACGCCCGACTTCACGAGGTCGGCGGTCTGCTCCGGATCGGGCGCGAGGTGCAGGTAGGTGTAGAGGATCTGGCCTTCGCGCAGCATCGCGCGCTCGACGGCCTGCGGTTCCTTCACCTTTACGACCATCTCGCAACCGGCGAAGATTTCGGCGGCGGTGTCGATAATCTTGGCACCGGCAGCGGCGTAGGCGCTGTCAGCGGCGCCGATGCCGAGACCGGCCGACTTTTCCACCCACACTTCGTGGCCGTTAGCGATAAGCTCGCGGGCGCTCTCAGGGGTGAGGCCGACACGATATTCGTGGTTCTTGATTTCCCGGACGGTACCGACGCGCATGATCCAACTCCAAAAAATACGGTAAACTTGGTGCGATGGAAAATACACCCATTCCCGAGCAACGTTTCACCAAATTTGCCCTTGCGCAGCGGGATCTATGGGATGATATCCCGAACAAGGAAAATTATAGGGAAAATATCCCATGGATAGGGCCGATCGCGCCTTGCTTGCCGCGCTACAGGCGGATTCGTCGCGTTCACTTGCCGATCTTGCCGAACGCGTGAACCTGTCGTCCTCTGCCTGCCACCGGCGCATCCGGTCGCTGGAAGAGCAGGGACTGATCCTCGGCTACGCCGCGCGGGTCGATGCCCGGCGGCTCGGCCTGACGGTGGAAGTCTTCGTCGAAATCACCCTTAACAGCCAGAGCCGGGAGGCCATGGACCGGTTCGAGCGGGCCGTGTGCGACTTCGACGAGATCCTCGAGTGTCATCTGATGTCGGGTGCGGCCGACTACCAGTTGCGCGTCGCTGCGGTCGATCTCGACCACTATGACCGGATCCACCGCGATTGCCTCGCGCGTCTTCCCGGCGTCTCGTCGATGCGCACCAGCTTCTCGCTGCGGCGGATCAAGCGCTTCGAGGGATACGCGGTACCCGGCGCCTGACCGGCGCGGGGGCATTCACCGGGTCGGCTGGGTGATGATGCGGTCGCGCGCGACGCGCAAGTCACCGGCTTCGTGCTGAAGCGAGAGGCGCTCCTTGTCGTTCTTGCGATAGTGGCTCTCGGCCTTGTCGATGTCCTCGATCGATAGGCCCAGCCCGTCGAGCGCCGAGCGGGCGAGGACGACGGCGGATTCGATCACTTCGCGGGCCAGGAACTTGACCGGCGCGTCCTTGAGACGCAGCAGCGAGCGACGATCGTAGACGCGGGCATGGATCTGGGCATCGGGGAACGCGTCGTGAACCGCGTGCAGGAAGGCCTCCGTCAGCTGGTCGCCGTCGATGCAGAAGACGATCATCTGCGCAATTCCGGCCCCGGCCTGCCGCAGCAGGTCGAGGCGCGTACCATCGCCGAAATAGACCTTGGCCCCGAATGCGCTGGCGCGGTCGATCATCTCGATGTCGTTGTCGATCAGCGTCACCTGGATATCGGCGGTGATCAGGATCTGGGCGACGGTCTGGCCGAAACGCCCGTAGCCGACGACGAGCGCGCTCGCACCGTCTTCGCGCGGAGCCTCGCGCTCCTGCCGGCTCGCCGGAGTTTCGCGAATGCGCCGGGTCGCCATCATCAGGAACGGGGTGGTAATCATCGACAGGGTGACGATGGCGCTGAACAGGCTGGCTGCCTGCGGTTCGATCAGCCACGCATTCTGCGCCTGCGCGAACAGGACGAAGCCGAATTCGCCCCCCTGGCTGAGCAACAGGCCAAGGGCCAGTGCACTGCGCCAGTTCATGCGGAAGGCCAGCGCCAGTGCGAAGATGATCGTCGCCTTGACCGCGATCAGCGCCGTTGCCATGGCCGCGACGAACAGCGGCCGCTCGGCGATGGCGGAAAGGTCGAGCATCATGCCAACCGACATGAAGAACAGACCCAGCAGGATCGAGCGGAACGGCTCGACGTCCGCTTCCAGTTCGTGGCGATAGGGCGAGTCGGCCAGCATGACCCCGGCGATGAAGGCGCCCAGTGCGGTCGAAAGGCCAAGCCACTGCATCAGCGCGGCCGAGGCAATCACCGTGAACAGCGCGGCGAAGACGAACATCTCGCGCTCGCCGAGGTTGCCGATCAGGCGGAACAGCGGACGGATGACGAAACGCCCCGCCGCGATCAGCCCGACGATGGCGGCAACCGTCAGCAGCGCCAGCTGCCAGCCCGGAGGGCCTTCCGGCAGGTTGGGATTGCGGTTCATCGCCGCGATGATCGTGATCAGCGGTATGATCGAGAGATCCTGGAACAGCAGCACTGCAAAGGCGCGTTCGCCGAACGGGGTGTGCAGGCGGCCCGCGCTTTGCAGCATCGGCAGGACCTGCGCCGTCGATGACAGGCCGAGCGGCAGGCCCAGCGCCAGCGAGGCCTCTATGGTGAAGCCGGCAAAGACATGGATTACCGCCGAAACCGCCAGCCCGCACAGTGCGACTTGCAGCAGGCCCAGCCCGAAGATTTCGTGCCGCATGCGCCACAGTCGCCGGGGTGCCAGTTCGAGGCCGACGACGAAGAGCAGCAGGGTGATGCCGAGCTCGGCAATGCCGATCTTGCTTTCGGGGTCGCCGATCAGGTCGAGCGCGTAAGGCCCGAGGATCGCTCCGGCGAGCAGGTAACCCAGGGTCGCGCCCAGGCCCAGCCGCCGGAACAGGAGGACGAAGACCAGCGCAGTGCCGAGCAGCAGGAAGCCGTCCCTCAGCAGGAAGTCCTGCGCATGTTGTTCCATCTGGGTCTTTCCGGCAGGTTGGGTGAGAACTGGTTGGGGTCTATGTAGTGGCCGGCGCCCGGGAATCTAGCGCCGACTTGCCGTTCGGCGTGCGGTAGGCGTGGTTTGTCGCGGGTGGAAGGCGGATCGGAGGGCTGGGGTGCATGGCTCCACAAGCGCCGGATGAGCGGGCCTCGGGCGGAACGCTTCACCCAGTCACCACACCCCGCCTGCCTTGAGCTGCCCCGCTCACCCCGGCCTGTCGAAGGGGCAAGACCCCTGCGGCCCACCCGCTTCGCAGTTACAGCGGGTTGCCGTTCTCGTCGCGATAGATGTCGCGGCGGCCGACGTGATTGGCCGGGCCGACGTAACCGTCGTTCTCCATGCGCTCCACCCACTTGGCCGCGGTGTTGTACCCCACGCCCATCTGGCGCTGGAGCCACGAGACCGAAACCTTCTGGTTTTCGAACACGAGCTGGCAGACCTGCAGGTACTTGCGCTCCTCGGGATTGTCCGAGGCGGTGGCGTTGAGATCGTCGAAGCCGAAGCTGCCTTCTTCGGGCTCTTCGGTGACGGCGTCGATGTATTCCGGCTTGCCCTGCGTGCGCCAGAAGTCGGCGACGTGTTCGACTTCCTCGTCCGAGACGAATGGGCCGTGGACGCGTTTGATCGGGTCGGTGTTGGGCTTGTAGAGCATGTCGCCCTTGCCCAGCAGCTGTTCGGCGCCCTGTTCGCCGAGGATCGTGCGGCTGTCGATGCGGCTGGTCACGGCAAAGGAAATACGCGTGGGCAGGTTGGCCTTGATGACGCCGGTGATGACGTCGACCGAGGGACGCTGCGTGGCCATGATCAGGTGAATGCCCGCCGCGCGGCTCTTTTGCGAGAGGCGCTGGATCAGCACTTCGATTTCCTTGCCGACGGTGACCATGAGGTCGGCCAGCTCGTCGACGATCAGGACGATCTGCGGCAGCACTTCGTAGTCGAGCTGGTTTTCCTCGTAGAGTTCCTCGCCGGTTTCCGGGTCGAAACCGATCTGGACGCGGCGGCCCAGCGGCTTGCCCTTGGCCGCGGCGGCGCGGACCTTCTCGTTGAAGCTGGCGAGATTGCGCACCGAGATCTCGCTCATCTGGCGATAGCGGCGCTCCATTTCCTCGACTGCCCACTTGAGCGCACGCACCGCCTTGGGCGGTTCGGTGACCACCGGCGAGAGCAGGTGTGGAATGTCGTCGTAGCTCTTGAGTTCGAGGACCTTGGGGTCGACGAGGATCAGGCGGCATTGCGCCGGGGTCATCCGGTAGAGCAGCGAAAGCAGGATGCAGTTGAGGCCTACCGACTTGCCCGAGCCGGTGGTGCCGGCAACGAGCAGGTGGGGCATCGTCGCAAGATCGGCGACGACGGGTTCGCCGGCGATGTCCTTGCCCAGGATGATCGGCAGCATGCCCTTGTGGTGGGCGAAGTTCTCCGAGCCGACCATTTCCTTGAAGGACACCATCTGGCGGTCGGCGTTGGGAAGCTCGATGCCCATCACCGTGCGGCCCGGGATCGAGGAGACGCGCGCGGAGATCGCCGACATGTTGCGGGCGATGTCGTCGGCCAGGCCGATCACGCGGCTGGCCTTGATGCCCGGGGCCGGTTCCAGTTCGTACATGGTGACGACCGGGCCGGTGCGCACGGCGGTAATCTCGCCCTTGACGTTGAAGTCGTCGAGCACGGTTTCCAGCAGGCGCGCGTTGCGCTCGAGGCTGAGCTTGTCGATCTTCGGGCCGGCATTGGCCGGAGGGTCGGCGAGGATGTCGAGCGGCGGCAGCTGGTACTGGTCGAACAGGTCCTTCTGCTGGCTGCCGGTGCCCAGCTGCGCCGGGCGCGCGGGCGTCGTCGGATCGACGATCTGGGGAGCCTTGCGGGCCGGCTCGTTGAGCGGCGCGGGGGCGGCAGCGCGCGGGGCGGGCGCTTCGGGCTTGGCCGTCTCGACTTCGGCGTCGGCTTCGCCAGTCGCCTCACGCGCGGCGGTGCGCTTCGCAGGCTTGGGCAGGGCATCGCGAACCTGGCCGATGCGGCCGGGCAGGGTGAGCAGGCGCACCCAGTCGATCGCGAAGACCTTGCCGATCAGCGCGATGCCGCAGGCCAGGAAGACCAGCGCCAGTGCCAGCTTGATCCATCCGTCCACGGCATCGGGCGCGAATCCGGCAATGGCCGTGATCGCCTTGGCTCCGAGCAGGCCGGTGATCCCGCCCCAGGATGCGGGCAGGGTGCCGCCCGGCTCGTCGATCCACAGCGAGAGCACCGTTGCCACCAGGATCATGGCGAAGGCGAGCATCCCCACGGGCCGCCACCAGCGCTGGTTGGAATGCTCGATTTCGTTGTCGTCTTCCTCGACCAGCAGCCACAGCTTGCGGGCGAAGACATAGAGCAGGGGCACGAACAGCGCCGAAACCGGCCCGAAGAAGAACAGCGCGCGCTCGGCCACCCATGCGCCGGCGGCCCCCATCCAGTTCTGCACGTCGCCGCCCGCGGCGGTCGAGGCGGATGGGTCGGTCTGGTGATAGCTCAGCAGCGCCAGCGCGAGGAACGCCATGGCCGCGAACAGGACCACCGCACCGCTCAGTTCGGACGCGCGGCGCAGGCTGCGCTTCAAGACTGCGCGCCAGTCCGGCTTGGCGATGCGCCGTCCGGGCGCCATGGGCCGTGTGGCCATTCGGAATTCCCCTGATTACAGGTCGTGATAATGCGCTTCGGCGGGACTCGCCGTCAAGAATGGATCGGGAACGACTTTGTGGGCGATTTTGCAAGTCCCTGAATCGCAGCCCATTTCCTGATCCGGGCAGAGCGTGCCCGATGGGCGTTCATTCCGCCCAAGGCAATGACCGGCACGCCTGAGCGGGGAGCCATGAGGTGAAAACGCACCTGCCCGAGGTGGCGCGCGCCTGGATGCGAGCGGGTCGGGAAGACCGGCGAAAGCAGCACGGCATCGGCGCGCGTGCGGTTCGCCTGCGCCAGTTCGGGCAGCGAATGGACGGTGGCGAGGCGCAAGGTGGCGGGGCCGCCCGCAAGCCTTCGCGGCGCACCGTAGGCTCCGTGGGCCTGCCATCGCCCGGCTTCGCGCGGTGTGCCGGAAAGCACGACGACATGCCCGTACCGCCGGGCGATGCGCGCCAGCTCCTCGAAGCGGGTGCGGCGGTGGGCGGGCGGCAGGTGGTAATGGCGAAAGACGAAGCCGGACCCGCGCGGCAGCCGTGAAAGCGCTTGAGGTAGCTGCGCGTCGATGCGCTCGTCGCTGATCAGCCATATGTCGGGCAGGTTCACGGAAAGAGGCGGGTAGCGGATCGGCACGCAATCGCTATAGCAGCGGCCCATGGATCAACCAGACCTTACTCCCCTGCAGACCGTCCGGGCCAGGATCGCCCATGCCGCGACGATTGCGCACCGCAAGCCCGGGGCCGTCGAGCTCATCGCCATTTCCAAGACCCACCCGGCCGAGCGGATCGTTCCGCTGATCGAGGAAGGCCAGCGCGTCTTCGGCGAGAACAAGGTGCAGGAAGCGCAGGCCAAGTGGCCCGAGCTGCGCGAACGCTACGAAGGGGTGCAGCTCCACCTCGTCGGGCAGCTGCAGTCGAACAAGGCGGAAGACGCCGTGCAGCTGTTCGACTGCATCCATTCGCTCGATCGTCCCTCGCTGGTGTCGGCGCTCGGCAAGGCGATGGACAAGCTGGGCCGGCAGGTGCCGTGCTTCGTGCAGGTGAACATCGGCGAGGAGGAGCAGAAAGGCGGATGCGCGATTGCCGAGGTGCCGGCGCTGCTGGCTTCCGCGCGCGAAGCGCAGATCCCGGTCGTCGGCCTGATGTGCGTGCCGCCGCTGGGTATCGAGGCGGCGCCGTTCTTCGCGCTGCTCGCCAAGATCGCCGCCGAGAATGGACTGGACCAGCTCAGCATGGGCATGAGCGACGATTTCGAGACCGCGGTTATGCTCGGCGCAACGCACGTACGCGTGGGCAGCGCCCTGTTCGGCGCGCGCGGCTGAACCGGTGAAGTCTTCCCCCTCGCGGGGGAGGACCAGATTCAGGTTGCGCGGAAGGCCAGAAGCGACAGGCCGAAGCCGGCGAACAGCCCGCCGGTCAGCCGGTTGAACGCGCGCTTCACGCCGGCGCGGTTGAGGTGGCGCGAGAGTGCGCGGCCGCTTCCCGCATAGACCGAATACCAGAACGCCTCGATCACCGCGAAGACGCCGACGAGAATCGCGAACTGCGGCACTTGCGCAAGGGCCGGGTCGATGAACTGCGGCAGGAAGGCGGCGGCAAAGACGATCGCCTTGGGATTGCTGATCGAGATCGCGTAGCCGCCACGGAACAGGGCCTGCCATGAAACTTCGGGCCGCAGGTCCTGGGTTTCGGTCTCGTCCTCGCGAACCGGCGCGCGCCATGCCTTGACCGCCAGGAACAGCAGGTAAGCCGCGCCCGCGATGCGAAGCGTGGTGAAGACGCCCGGCAGCGCATGGAGCAGCGCGCCCAGGCCGACCGCAGAAGCGGCCAGCAGGGTGACGAGGCCGAGCAGGCAGCCCGCCATCGTCGCCACGGTACGCTTCATGCCCAGCTCGACGCTGCGCGAGAGGACGTGGAGCATGTTCGGTCCCGGGGTCGCGCTCAGCAGAAAGACCGCGACCGCGTAGATCCACAATGTATGCAATGCCATGTGTGGGTCAGGCTTACTTGGGCGTGTCGAGTTCGTTGCCGGTCAGGGTCACGACATGCAGCAGGTTGGTCGAGCCGGGAACGCCGAAAGGTACGCCCGCCAGGGTGACGAGGCGTGAGCCGCCGGCGCCGAAGCCATGGCGCAGGGCCATGCGCTTGCCCTTGGCGATCATCTCCTCGAAGCTGCCGATGTCCCGGGTCGAGACCGTGTGCGCCCCCCACAGCAGGGCGAGGCGGCGGGCCGCGCGGTGCATGACGCGGTGCGCAAGGGCGCGGAGTTCTGGATGCGGCATGTGCGGCGGCCGGACGATCCGTAAGGGCACCTGCTCCAAGATCCCCGTCATCGCGGCGAACGCCTGCTCCCCCGAAATCAGCGCGCAACAAAGGGCAGCGCCCGGCCGCGGGTGGTCGCGTCTTCGCTGTGAGACCGTCACTTTATGGCGACCCCAACTTCGGGCGTCAGTTCTGAGCGCAACAGTCAGAGTAGCGCCCGCCCATGGGGGCGGTCGGGCGCTGCCCGGCGCCTTCGGCGCTATTCGGGCAAGGAGAGCCCCTTCTCCTTGGATGCCTTCCTCCCCCACGCCGACTTGC
>Ga0098035_1001808_pt1 | contig 10177 bp, 8 predicted proteins | sample 3_EtaG_FD_75046 | JGI IMG/M metagenome (GOLD analysis project Ga0098035, IMG submission 75046) | Marine viral communities from the Subarctic Pacific Ocean - 3_ETSP_OMZ_AT15126 metaG | ecosystem: Environmental > Aquatic > Marine > Oceanic | place: Pacific Ocean | collected 2015-01-07
TCATTATGGACGAACACATCAGTGCCCGCCTCGTATGATAGTTCTGCCACCGCATCGGTTGGCAAGTTCAAGTTTCTCAAAGTTTCTGCTAGACTCATTTTATTCCTTTCAAGTGAGTGTTATTTGAGACCCCTGTAACCCCGGGCCTCCCTGCGGGAGTGGAGGGCTGGGCTACAGAGCGCCCAGCTCAGCGAATGCGGCGTCCACCGCATTAGGCTCTTCGTCGGTGGTCGTAGAAGTCGTCCCACCAAACTTTTGGGTCTCGGACGAAACCGCCTCGGGGTCCTCTACACCCGAGCTCATAAAAGTATCTAGAAGCGCTGTAACATCTTCTGATGTTTTACGCTCGAACAGTGTGTCGAACTCTGGAATGCTCTCCAGCAACTCGGCACAGCTTTCTGCCGTCATGTCCTCACACAACTCAGAGCTTCGACGACGAGGCACGAGCTTCGTCTGTGGAAACGAAGCGCCGGGAGGCTTCCCGTAGGTCATCGTAAGGTCCGTACCCGTCTCTGGATCGGTAATATCACCATATTCCGGGTTAAGCACGAGGCTGAGAAGGTTCTCGTAGGCCATCTTGCCATAGCCCCAAATGCGTACACCCTTGTCTTCTTCCCCGCGTACAAGTACGGGCGAAAAGAAACGAGGACGCACGAAGAAGCTCTTAGCCAGCTTCTTACTCTCATCATCGTTCTTGTCTACGCCGTCGCGCCACAACTTCGAGGCGAATTCGCAGACCGAACACTCATCATTATAGTTGCGCTTGGGACATAAAAATCCTGGCGTGTTTCCCAGGTTATAATGAAACCACTTCTCTTTGAAGGGGTCTCCATCGGGAGTGGGGACAATGCGAATTGCCTGAGTCCCATCTTCGGGACGCCAAAAGTTGTCCCTGTCGCCGCCTTGTCCTTTGAGAGTGGCGAGCTTAGCTCTCATCTTATCTAAGTTAATACCCATTTTGTTTTCCTTTCATGGTTGGGTTAGAGTACGATCAGCCAATATCCTGATCGTCTAATTCATTTATGTATGATTGTACCACAGAACTATACTTAACGCAATAACAATATTTCTGTTCGTAGTTCGTTTTGTATACTCCATAGGACACGTTAATTTTTTCCTCAAGTTTGTCTTTGATGTACTCTTTAATTCTCTTGAATAAAGTTCCATCTGTCTTTAAGTCATCTTCACTGATACCATAATAGTATACCACATCTCGTGGCAATTGCAAGTCATAAAACCATTTTTCTTCGGCCTCTTCTATATTCAAAATCCCTACCGTAGAAATCCTGGCAATCTCATGGGGCTCTGTAAATGTGCCCAAGACGGGCTCTGAGTTACTGAAGACATTTACCATATGAATCGTGTTAACAATGGCTTGATTTATTGTATCGTAGTGGCTTATAATCGGGATGTCTCCGATGCTTTTTTCTATCTGTGCGTTGGAAACCAAATAGATTCTTTCAAACACTCCGGACCTGGCGTACTCTTGCAAGACGTTCTTTACAACCCTCTCCTGAGCCGTCTCAGTTTCGCTTAAGAAGGACACGTCCGGCTCCACGTACAAAACAGATATCGAAACGTCTGAGAGTTGCTCCAGGAGCCTCAGAGTGCACCCTGTGATGCTCCCAGCGCCACATAGAATGAAGATGACTTCTCCTGATATCTTTTGCAAGTCTTTTTTGAAGTCTAGGGGAGTTTTTTCGTACGCTTCGTGAGTTTTTCTCTTCGGAATATTAAAACAGTTTTCTCCCACAAGATCCGTATCAAACTTGTAGATTTGATATTGAGGAAACTTTGAGAAGCAGTCCGCGATCGCACATCCGGCCTGTCCTAGGCCCATAATGTTCATTAGTCGTCAACCCAATCTAAAATAATATGATTCTCAAAAGCGCCCCTGTTATAGGCCTTGATGCCCATCATAGCATAGCGACTGAGTCCCATAACTTTTTCGATAGTGCGAATAACTTCCATCACGTCCGCCAGTTCTTCGTTTGATGGGTTCTTCTGAAACTCTTTAGCCTCTTCTACCAGCTTCTTACCAAGGTAAGACGGCAGCGCCTCGTCGCGTGCCTTGTGCCACTTGCACTTCTTACCAGATTGTTCAATAATCTCAGGGATTAAGTCCCGAACAAGCTTGTTGTATTTTTTACGCGCCATTGATATTTAAATCCTTCATGTCTCCGAAGTTTTTACCAAGAGCTACGTTCACCTTGTAGTCGCCGAAAGAGGTGGTACCAAAAATCTTCATGAGTTCTGGAATTAGTTCCCTCTCGTCGTGCTTCAAATCTATAACGATTGAATCATGCATCATAAAAGCTATATTACTTTCCTTCTCTCTTAGGCGATCGTGGATCTCAACTGCTTTCGCCAAAACCAAATCACTCGTCGTACTTTGTATAGTATAGCTTAAGGCATGGTGATTGTCAACCCCTTTTATTGTTCTTCCGAATTCGGTATGAACATCCGAGCCGTCCCAGTATTTATTTTTCACTAGTTCTTTATCGTAGGCGCGATTTGAAAGACTATCTTCTGACTTGGGATTGTACAGCCACGCAAAGATCCTCTTCTTGGCCGTATCTCTGGTGTCAGTCCCGTGATAAATATTCTTGAGGTTCCAATCGTGGATATCTCCCGTGGGCTGCTCCTGTCCTGTAAGCGCAATAAGCGTTCGCAGTTCTGCGGCGTTGTAATCTAGCTCCAAGAACCAATCGTTTTGCGGATGGAGGCAGCCGCGATATTCTTTGCTCATCGTTAAAATGGGAAACGTCCCGGGCTTTGTTGTAAGCCTGCCTGTTATGCTGCCGAACGGATTGTAGCTGCACACGCGACTAATCCTTTGGAGCTTCCTGTGAAAGTTTTTGCCTTTTACGGACACGAGCTTTGTCTTGATCGGATCAATATCTATATTCAAAGGCTGCTGTTTAATATCTGAGAGCATCCTTATGACATCCACCATAAAATCATGATTGATGGGGCGCCCATAACTCTTTAGAATGTGTTTTGTAATCTCATTCTTAGCATCACATAGCTCATAAAGAAAGAACTCTGGGATCAGATTGTAAATACAAATCTCATCGAGGTTAATCTTACCTGTCTTGAAAGACTTAAGGAACGCATGAAGCTGTTTTATAATCTTGTCCCACGTTGGCTTAAGATCTTCGGGACATACTTCGGCGAGCGTCTTGCCTCCGCTGTAAATACGAGCATACTCTACATGCCTATCTTTTAAGGAGCGAGAGTAGTCCCACGTCTTGTCGGCATCTAACGGTAGCTCTTGATAATGAAGCTCCTTATTTGCGTAATACCCTATGCACTCGTTTTTGCTATCCAGCGTTTGAAAATACAAAGGTCCCCCTAATAAGAACTGCCCCCGCCCATATCGCTTCCGCCAGAGTCACTAGCCCCCACGACCACAGTTGGTGCATCTTTAACTGTACCTATTGTAACAACTCCTACATCTCGTGTCAAGCCTTTTTTGCCAAGCCGGAGATTATATAAATAAGGTTTAATCTCGTTATTTATATAACGCGTGGCTCGTTCAAGGCCATATACCTTATAGATTTGAGCTACTTGATTAAACTTTTGTTTATAGTGAGGGTACTCTAGGTTTGCTTCTTGGATCCTAATTTTAAAATATATATTTAACCAATATAAATCGCCATACGTCTCAAGCGTTGCTATGTTGGTTGTGTGGCGAGAGATAATCTCTTTATAACCAGCACCTTTGGAGCGCGGGGGGCACTGCGTGGTGCCAGTGGTTTCTTTGACTATTCGAGGATAGTCGTCGACAAAAGCGTTGTACATATTTAAGAGCGTATTTTGTAACTCCGCTACGTCCGACAAGTATGTCTTTCGATAGTAGGCACTAAAAAAGTTTTCTTTATTAACGCTGGTCGGCGATGCAGGATCGCTCGGATCTACAATCTCCTCCATTAGTGGATATTTATAATGTGACAGGTAGCCAAGCATGGGCTCCGAAAGAGGATCCGCAATGAGCTTCCAGGGGGCATTGCGGTCCACATAAAACCCATACTTACGTGCAGCTTCAACAAAATATGTGAAGTTGGGATCTAAAATATACTTATGAAACTTAACAGCATCATCTCCATAGTTTTCTGTTGCTAGTGTAACGGCGAGGCCTGAGACCATCGGCGAAGCAAAATTAGAAACCGCATAGCCACTAAGAGTGAGGGGCATGTCATTTACTTTTGAGCTCATATAGTTCAGAAGCGCCTTCATGTAAGTTTTGAAATCCAAAACTCGATCTGCTATTTGTTTCTTAGAGTTGATTCGTGTAGTGAGCCGACTTCCCCATATTTTATTAAGATTTTTGAAGCGGCTTGTATAATCTCCGTAGCCCTCAACGGGAACAATATCATTATAAAGACTATTCTGATTAATGATACCTACGGTAGATACTCTTTTGAGATGAGCCCGTAGATCTGCAAAAGCGTCTGCGACAAAGTTTAAAACAAACACGTTTCCGGTTTTGGTTTCAATCTTCTTCATGATTCCCGGGGGGTTAACCATACCGTTCTTAACTAAGATACCGTTTTGAATAGTATCTACCCTTCCAAAGTAAAGCTTATCATACCATGATTTCAGGGGCACCGGGAGATCCAGAAAATACGGGGCGTCTTTATATTTTTTACGCTCGTAAAAAGCCTCTTCGCTCCCTAAATCATTAGCTCCAAGAGGATTCATGGCCTCAATAAGGTTGTAGGGAAAAGTACTTCCTGTGGCTTCCGTCGTCATAGCTACCGTATATCCCAGTTAGTGGCGAGGATGTTGGCCGCGTGGGGGTCTGCGTACGGCATTGCTTGGTGGAGCGCTTTAACGGTTGTTTCATAGCCATCTCTACCGGTGGTGGAGTTGACCTCTGTTACCAAATGATAGCCGCCGATCCCTAAAAAGCGCGCCGGCGAGTTCTTCTTCGCGGGATTTCCAAACCCTAGGGGGGCCGGAGTTACGTATATATATTGTCCCGGCTTCAAAAGCGGGGAGCCATACAAGCGCAACGTAACATTATAAAGCTCTCTGAGTTGTTCGGCGCCCAAAAACTTATCTCGATTTACTCTAGCTTCTCGTAAATAAGGAGCATCTGCGCGCGCAAAGCTGGCCTCCTTCAGAAGACCGCGGTCCAGGCCTACTTTAAAATGATATATGCCGCCGGCCGTGTCTTTCTCATAATCTCCTTCCAGATATGTAAGGCCCAACGTGGTCATCATAATGGTTCGTACATTTGTATGGATATCGGGACCCGGGTTTCTAGGGCGAGTGCCCCGCACCGTGACTTTTGCTGGCAATATCCTGTCCGATATTAGATCATCTACAAAAGCAACGCGAGGTGTGCTGCGCCGGGGCCACAGCCGCTGTTTAAAGGCACCCCCTTTGTCCGTTATAAAATCGAGCTGTGTCAGCTGTGCCTGACGCGTTGGAATTCCATAAAAGCATCTTGCTGACAACATGGGGCCCACCAGATCAGTTAAGAGATCGGAGATAAAATGGTTGAAATAGTACTTCTGCCTCTTGGGTTTCACCACTTTTCTCATCCACCACTCCATGAAAAAATCATATTGAATTGGGAGTGATGCAATATTAATGGGCTTATAAAGCCTCTCCGCGTCTTGTTTTGAAAAAGACAGCTCTCCATATCTGATTTTTTTAAAAAACTGTATCGGCGAGCCGCGACCAGCCGGCGTTCCCCACGCTGTATTGTTTTGAGCTGTGTAATAAAACAACTTTAAATTAAAAAACTGCAAATCCAAAGTGGTCAACGCTAATCGCTGCTTTGCGATTTCATGTGCTATGCCGCGGGGGATCCCCGTGCGCGGCTTGTTGGCTTCAATAACTGAATCAATCAAGTCTCCTAGAAGGAAAAAGTTTACCGCCATCTTGCCGATATTGCTTGACCCGGGAAACCCCGCGGATGCACCGCCGTGAAGCTGTCGAAACGATGTAAGGGTCGGCGGCTCGCGCTCGAACTCGGCTGGGCGCTCCTCGCCAAGGCGGCTGCTTTCTACTCCGGCGAGGATGCGCTGTTGAGCGTCGAGGTTATCGTTGCCTCGATGTTCGCGTTCCATCTGTGCTCTTGTTAGGCCACCGGGGCCGACTCCAATATCCGCCGCGAGGGGTTCGCCTGCCCGAGGGGCGTTGGAATGTTGTGCAACAAAATCATTGTATGGTATGACGTCAGTGCCCGCAAAGAACTGCGGCATCAGGTGCCTACCGCTTCCTTGGCCCGCCTCGCCTGTAAGGGATACGAAAAAATCTTCTGAAGATACGCGCGTGGCGATACCGATGTCCTCTCCTTGGACAGGGGGCCCTGGTTTTTCCCCAGCAAACGGGTTCCAGACGCTCCCCGGGGCCCACTGTGTGGTAAGGGCGCGGCCGCCGGTTGCATTGTCTTCCCGAGCGTGACGCATGACGGTCTGTAGGTCCATGGCGCTGAGCTCGTCGGGCATGTAGTCGCCACTTTGACCACGTTGTGCGCCTTTTAGCATACGCAGCTGAAGAGCGCTTGCGAATGTCGTGAGTAGTTTGCATGGTATACCTTGGCTCTGATTGCCAACTAGCTGTTCCAACAATTTACTGTATCTGTTCTGCAAAAGGCTGTCTAGCTCTTCTTCGGCCCGATCGAGCTCGTCTTCATACTGAGTCTCATCGCTGGCGCCCTCTTCCCCTTCGAGTTCACTAATGCGAGCCTCGATTTCGCTTACCCTTGTGGCTTCTGTAGCGTCGCTTACCCCTATAAGATCAAACTGCTCTTCTCGATATCCATACCGTGCGCGATAGTTGATTTTTAAATCGGCTGATCCATCCTGATTAAAGTCAAACTGATGCTTTGTAAGTTGCATGTAAAGCGGTATTTGAGATTCCTTGATAGCGTCTCGCTCCTCCGATGTAAAAATCTCACCTCTGCCGGCCTTGAGTGGGACCTGCCACCCAACTTCAGCCTTTATTTCAAAAAACTTTCCATCATATAGCATGTATTGGGGATGGGGGTCGACGGCTTGGCTCGCCGAACTGTTGGGATCCCTACGAATTACTTTATTTGGAGCGTGCACAATTAGATCCAAAAAACTAGCTTTTCCGGCGCGGCCGGCCTTATAGGTCACTTTACCATACTGATCTTTAAACACGTCGGCCACATCATTAAAATGAATAACGAGTTCGGCAGTTATATTAGCATCAACCTCGGCCGGGTTAACTCCTTTTAAGGACCACTTAAAGCTTTTAATGCCACTACCTCCTAGACGACCCCCGCGCATTTGAAACATTTTTTCTATTGAATCGGATGCTACAAAGTCCTCAAAAAGCAGTTCTACGTCTTTGCCTGTCTCGTAGTCGGGCCGCAAAAAGCCATCTTTGTCTTCGCGGCCCTCGTACTCTATTTTAAAAATCCTCAGTTTTGGCACCAACATGGCCATTTTATCAGTTGTTAGGTTCAATAACTTATCTGCGAATCCGGTACCAACTACTCTAGAATATGTCTGTGCGGGCTTGATGTTCGTACAGGAAAGGATCGGAGCAACATACTTAAGGCCCGACTCGGGAAGCCACCCGGCGGCGTGGTGGCGATGTGTGCCGGCTTGTACCTGCGCGCGGGCGAGCTCGATGTTGCGCTGGTTGCCCGCGACGGAGTTCAGCGCCCGTTCGGCGTTTTTCGACAAATCGAACATGTTTTGAATTAGAAAGCACTGGCCATTAAATGCGAGAGTTGTTCCCAAAGTATCGCCATCCACCCCCTTCGCGGCCTCTTGCATTCTTTTAAAAGATTTTGCAGGATTTTTTGCCATATCTACGCTCCGTAATAATCTATTAAACGATCAAGAGGGAAAGGAATATAAACAACGTCTCCCCCTTTGAAATGAGCCTCGGTGGGTTTCATATTAAATTGTGCGATTACCCACCACAATGTAGGATCGCCATAGTGTTCCGCGGCCAACTTATAAAGTCGATCTCCCATTGTCCATATGTGTTCCGTCCTCACTATACTTCGATATTGCGCCGGGGTTAGCTTTCTAAGGACAGGGCTCGTATATTGAGCAATATGATTAAGACCACGCTCCTCAAAAAGATTATAGTATAGATTGTTTCTGTTTTTAAAAATTGTTCTTGTATCATATCTTGAAGTCATAATATTTTTCCTTTGTTCCTGGATCTAACTCACATCTTCCTCAATAAGTATCTCGGCGCCTGGAAAGGACGCATCAGTTATGCTGTCTGTTGCTGCCGCGGAGGCATCAGCAGCAGCATCATCCTGAGCTCTGCTATTTTGTACCACGGTAGGAGCCGCCGGGTCGGGGGGTTGGGTCTGGTAAGCCGCGAGGCCTGGAACTGTCGTGCCATACCCATAGGGAAAGCCCTTCCCCTGCCCAAAACTAATACTCAAGCCGTCGTCAGACCATGTCCATCCCACTTTGCCGTCTTGATGGAGTACGGTTACGCTAAAATTAAGATCAGTGTGGGTGGGTGCGGCTATTATTTCGTTACCAACCAGTGTGCGTCCCATATTAATTTCTCCGCCCCCGCCCTTGCCAGCCACAAAGGAGCCGTAGGAAAAGCTATCCACAATCCCCAAAAGCCCCTGAGCTGGGTCCAAAGTGTTTCTTATCAGAGATAAGTTAGTGCCATCGACGCCACTAATTAGTGTAAACCGAAGAAGCGGGGGGGCGCGCATCGTGCCGGTGCCCTTTACAGTATTTGTCACATCGTATGTAGGATACATAAACTTAGCCACATCTGAAACGGCCTTAAGCAGACCAGTTTTATCATGACCTGTAATATTTATTTGCCAGGTAAGATCAAAGCTTCTTCCAGTGCCTTGAAATGTGGCTATAGGATCCATTCGTCCATAAACATTTTCTTTTTTCCACGAAGGCGCATACTTGTCGGAAAACACCACTAAACTGCCCGGTATTTTAATCTTCTTTTTTAAAGCCACATACTCCAATTGAAGATAGTCGGTGTTGATATCGTCGACAAGCGGCGCGCCGCTATTAATCTGGCTCGCCAGCAATGGTAAAAGTTCGCGCTTAAGCCAGTGTTTTACTATGGGACTTGATATATCACAGCCGGGAAGGGTGCCCCCCTTGTAGACCGCGGCAAATACACCATCGTACGAGAACTTCGTAACAGAGCCGTTCCAGCCCGTTCCGAGTTCCATCGTTATCGCGGTTGCATCCTTGCCCTGCTTCCTCAAAAGCGCGGGAACATTCTGAAGGGTTGCTTTGTTAGGCATGCTATCTTGCCGCCAGTTCAGAATCACTATTGAGATATTCGACCATCGCCGAGCCCAGGACCCCCCTATCAAGGTAGAGGTTGACTGCGGTTCCCACCGGCGCTCCGGCAGCGGCTCCGGTTGTGACTGGGCCCGTGGCGGCTGCAGTTGCGCTTGTGCTGGCTATGGCTTGGAGGGCGCTGACGACAGGCGCGAGCGCCTCCGCGATCGCGGCCTGGACCGTGGCCGTCATGCCGCCTGGTTGTGCCGCAGGCATCGTTTCCATCTCGCCTTCGACTTCAGGGCGCGGGGGGCGCCGGTGACCCGCGGCTAAAACCTTCTCAGTGTTTTCATTGTTGAGCACCTGCTGCCCCTCGGCCAGATTGACGACGACACCCTCGCGCTTCTTGGCTTCACCAACGATGGCAAGGCCTGCCTCTGCTCCCTCTACCGGCGTTCCATCTTCATAGGCCCGGGCCTTATTCTTGGCAGACTGGAGGGATCCCACGAAGGCGCCGAGGGCTAGGGCGCCCACTGCCAGGGCCGCAGGGTTGAAGCCCTGCTTGGCCATGTTTAAGCCGGCCCACGCAATAGCGGCGATACTCACGCTTTGGGCGATCATGCGCATACTGTTGCTAAGCGCCGGGGCGATGGCCTTCATTGCATAATATCCGACTAGCAGCGCAGCGAGGGGGGCGAGGGCGGCCCCCCAGCTGGCTCCCAACCTCATATTGGCTCGAGCCAAAAGCCCTGTCGGACCGGTAAGACTCATTCTGGTGGCGCCAGCTGTAGTCTCGGCCGCAATTGCCCGTTGGGTCCGAAGATTATTGGTTCTCTGTGTTATACTAAGAAACCGTAGAGTGTTATTGTACATCCCTGTTACGTTTTTTAGTACACCGAACGCCTCCTTCATTGCTTTCCCCGCCGAGACCGCGGCATTTATTCCTTTAGTCA
>Ga0098035_1001809_pt1 | contig 10177 bp, 8 predicted proteins | sample 3_EtaG_FD_75046 | JGI IMG/M metagenome (GOLD analysis project Ga0098035, IMG submission 75046) | Marine viral communities from the Subarctic Pacific Ocean - 3_ETSP_OMZ_AT15126 metaG | ecosystem: Environmental > Aquatic > Marine > Oceanic | place: Pacific Ocean | collected 2015-01-07
AAACAAGCAATACAAGATATATACAAAACCGGCCTAATATGATAAAATTAATAATATTTGTTATACTTTTAAGTATAATAATAAGTAGGATATATAAAAGTTCAGAGGAGTTATGATGACAACTATTAATCCAGAAGAAGATATAAAAAATCTTCAAGAAAAAGGTACTGTTTTACTAGATAATTTAAGAGAATTAGATAGTCAAAGACAACAAACTGTTGCAGACATTCAACAATTGAATGGAGCAATAGCATATTTAAAAACCAAGCAACAAGAAGAAGCTAAAGAAGAGGAAAAGTCGGAAAAAGAAGAAAAATCTAACTAATAAAGGAATTTTTAAATGGCAACTTTAGCTAAATCAGATTTTGATAAAGTATTCACTTACAATGGAAGTAGTTTTACAGATGCTACTCTAGAGGCTCAGTCTCCAGCAGGAACATCTTTTTCCATTTTAGGTGGAACTTCCCATTTTTTATATTTGGGAGATTCCATTAAATTTGATATGGCAACTTTTGATGTAGATACTGCAGGAAGTTTGGGAGCTTTAAAGTATGAATACTACAATGGTTCAGCATGGACAGAGTTTACACCTTCATCAGCTAGGTATCAATTAGACCCAAATGATAATGAGGGTAGTCAGTACGCCTTTGATAAAGATGGAGCTGAGATTTTTCCAAGTAATGTCTTATCGGCTGATTGGAGTACAAATTCTATAAATGGACAAACTAAATATTGGGTACGAATTTCTTCACCTACAAGTGTTGCTACTGCTCCAACAATAAAAAGAATACAAATGAGATCATATCAGGCTTATTGTACTACAAAAGATGTATTTCAATTATTACAATTGGGAAATGTAACAGGAACAACCGATTTTACAACATCAACAACTCCTACTTTAAGTACTGTAGAAGGATATATTATGGAAGCTCAATCAAAAATTGATTTTGTAACTAGAAAATCATGGAGACCTAATATAATTTGGAATGAATATCACGAATTTAATTTAAATGGATTTAAATTAGATAGATTTCCTGTTTATAAGATGAATGAGTTGGAAGTTTGGAGTGGTGGAAGTTGGGATTCTAAAACTCAAGGAAGAAAAAATGACTATTTCTTTGTTCCAGATACAGGAATGGTTCATTTTTCTAGATATTTTTTACTTCCAGCAAGATTTACGTCTTATAATGCTCCTGTTTGGAGATGGGGAGGTGGAGAATTTGTAAATCCTATTAAAGTTTCATATTTATATGGAGGAAATATAGCTACAGATACTAGAGAAGGAGCTGCTGTTACTGATATTTGTAAGAAAATGGTAGCAATAGATGTTTTAACAACTACAGATTTTGGGGGATTAGCAGTAAGTGGTATGGATAGAGTACAGATGAGTGATAAAATTTCTACTTATGAGAGAGAAATTGAAAATAGATTGGATAGTCTAAAAGCATTTGAGGTGTTCTAATGGCAAATGAACCTTTACCTGTAAACGAAATATTAGCTGAATTTGACAGTCAATGGAATGCTAGCAATGTAACAGAACCAGAGTTTATTGAAGTTACAGGAGCTAATGAACCGATCAGATTCAATTTAAATAGAGCAGATCATGTAATAGGAAGAGCAGGAAGTCCAGCTTTAAGAGAAGAGCCAATTGGAAATTGGACTTATGGGGATAGATTTTATTCTATTGAATTAGAAATTCATACTTTAGATAGTAGGCAAAGACTATATAATATAATGCAAGAAATAAGAAGAATTTGTCACGCTAGAGTAAGTAGTTTAACTAATTTTCAAAGAATACAATTTATGAATTTTGGAGAATTAACTAATGAACAAGTAAATCTTTGGAGTGGAAACGTAACAATAGAGCTTCAAAACTATGCAATTACGTTAGAAACTTAAAGATTTATAGTATAATAAAATAGGAGAAAAAATTATGGCAATATATAGAGCAGATAAAGCAGTAATGACATTTGGAACTGAAGCAGCCCAAGGGGGTATACCTGAAGGGGCTAGTGTAGTTGGTGATGGTACAGGAAGTGCTTTAATAGATATGGCAACAAGTGGTTTACCAGCAGGATCACGAAGCATAACAATTTCTAACATTTCAAGTATAACTGCTGGAGAATTTATTCAAATTGGGCCTGAAGTAAGTGGTTCAGGAGTTTTTAGAAACGCTGAAATAAGAAGAGTAGAACATGTAGAAGGTACAACCAAATTACATTTAGATGCTCCAACGGCCTTTTTTCACCCTGATGATACAACTATTACAGTCGTACAAAGTACAACTGAGACATATAGCGATAAATTTATGACTTTTATTCCCGGCGTATATGAAAGTATTGATGTACCTGATCCAGAAATGAATATAGAACCTAAATATCTTTTAGGAACTTCTTCAAATAGAAATTTTTATAGGGCTTATAAATCTTCCCAATCTTATAGTGGAGGAGTAGGGTCATTTACATTATTAAATGGTTGGCCATTAAGATTTCCAATAGGAAAAGTAACAACTATACCTGATTCAGGGACAACTCTTACAGCAAGAACCGATTTAAATGGAGATCATAAAAAGGGAGACATATGGATATATGTAGATAGTCCTACTAATTTAGCTGCAGGAGACTTGATTACAATTGATTATGCAGCAACTCCAACTTCAACAAGCGTTTGTGAAGTAAGAAGAATTACAAGTGCTGCTATTAGTACTAATTATTTTAAACTAAATTATCCCTTACAATTTGACCATCCAGCAGGCTCTTCTAGTAATCAGATTAGAGAGATAGTTTCTGGTCTTTCTTATTATCAACATGATATCTTTGAAACAACAGATTTAGATACAATATCTTGGAATGTATTACTTAGAGATAGTGGAAATACACAAGCAAATGATATAATTAGAAGATATTATGGGGGTATGGTAGGAGGAGCTAGTATATCAGCTTCTGAAGAAGGAATGTTAACTATGAGTTGGGATTCAATTCCATTTTTAGGAATGAATCACAATCAAGTCACTCATTCAGGAGTAGCTTCTGATGGAGGTTATGAGTCTAATGAAGCAATGCCCGGTTATGGTCTAACGCAGACAATAGATGATTCAGATATGAATTATTTAAGTATTTCAGGAGCTGCAACAGGCGATACAGAGAACACTAATTACTACCCATATTATGCTTTACAGGATAGACAATATCCAACAACTAACCCTTATTTTTTTAGTGAAGGTAGTGTTTCTATATTTGGAGAAACTTTCGCTAGAGTATCAGACTTTAATATAAGTATTGACAATTCTGTGGAATCTAGATATTATATAAATACTAAACATGGAAAACTAAATAGGGGGCCAAGCGAACATAGAGAAGGAGCTAGAAGCTACAATATGTCAGCTACATTGGCTTTACCTGATAGTATTGCTGCTGATGCAACTTCAAGTAATGTAACTCTATTTAAAGAATTATTGCTTGAAGGAGATTATGGTACTAGTACAACTCCAAACCATAAAGGGTTTGATATAAGTTTAACTTTTACTAGAGGAAGTGATGATAGCATAACTATTACAATTCCTTCAGATACAGCAGCTGATGAAGGAGAAAAACAGGGGGCATTTATAACTAGTGCTACACATAATATTGGAGGAAGTGGAATTCTTTCAGTAGATGTTAACATGTTTTTTAGAAATATGAAAATTCAAATAAAGGATTCTGCCCCACTTTATCCATAAGAGGAGTATAAATGACAAGCGAAGCTAAAGAAACTTTCGATTATAATAAATATGTAGTCGGAACTAATATAAGAACTGAAACAGTAAAAATAGAAGGAACAGACGAAGAATTCAAAGTAAAGGTAAAGCCCTTATCTTGGAGTAAGAAAAATCAACTTGTTTCTAGGTATGTAAAATGGACTGACGAAGGAGTATCATCTTTTGATGGAGATGGGTATGTAAGAGAGTGTTTAAGAGAAATGCTTGTAGAAGCTCCTTGGGGTAAAACAACAGAAACATTTTTAATATCTATTGATAATAAATTAGGGTCTGCTTTAGAAGTATTAGTTCCATCTGCTTTTGATAACGAAAGTATACCAGAAGATAAAAAAAAAGAATCGAATGGAACTTAAAAGCTCGTAAAAACACCCTAAGTGAAACTGTATTTTTAAATTATTGGATGACTAAAATAAAATTACTAAATATAGGGGTTCCTTACGAAACCATAGATACTATGAGTCAATCAGAAGTAGAGTCTTTGCTTACAGTTCAGAGTATAATAGAAAACAGACAAAATGAAGAACAATTAAAAGGTATGTAAATGACTACAAAAAGTATAATTGAAATTAGAAATCAGCTCTTTGGTGGATCCGGAGCTCAACAGGATATGGGCACAGGTGGAGGAGGATCGTCTGCGACCAAAGGAAAAGATAACCGATCCATGTGGAAAAAATATGTAAGTGATAGCAGAGTCAATAAACTTCAGAAAGGGTTCTTTAAAAAACTTGGTGTTTCTTTCGGTGTAGCACAAGTACTTAAACAATCTCAAATTTTTACTAGTCTGTTTGGTACCTTATTTCAAATAATTGGAGCCGTTGTCGATGTTATACTTGCTCCTTTGACTAAATATTTAGCCCCTCTTTTGCAAAAATTTGCAACTTGGTCTATAGAAAATGCTCAAAAGGTTGCAGAAAAATTTGAAACACTTTTAGATTGGATGGCAAATGAGGAAGGCTTTTTCTTAAACTTTATAAAAGACATATGGACAGTTACTAAATTACTTTGGGATATGATATTTAACCCTGCGAAAATAATAGATCGAATTATTCCGGGCCTCGATTTACATACCAAATATGAGGACTTTAAAAAAGTAGTAGCTGACAAAGTATGGGAGACAGTAAAAAAAGATTTAGAGACTCAATGGAAAAGCGTTGAAGACATTTCATCTTCTGTAGGAACATTCGCTACTGACTCGTGGAAGTGGATGGAGGATACCCTTCCAGACAAGATTGATGCTGTCTATGGCAACGTAGAAGGTTTATATGATGATATAAAGCTTATGTGGGACCCCTTAATAAAGTGGATTAAGGAAAAACTTGGTTGGGTAGAGGACAAAATAGAGGATGGACAGCAAAAAATTGAAGATGCCAAAAAGGAAGCAACAAACATTTTTCAAGGAGTTATGAGTGGTCTTGCCGATGGAATAGGTAACCTTGCAAAGTCTAATGATAAATCTAATTCTGATTTATATACTAAAATGGCAAAAGATTCAGCAGCTCTTAAAAAAAGTATATCTGAAGGCCTTAATCAATACGAAAAAGATAACCCCCCCCCAGACAGTCATGTCAGGCACTACGATAAACCTAAATATGTACAAAACATCGAGGGGTCGGTGGAAGGGCATTATAAACAAAAAGCAGAACTAGAAGCACTAAAGAATGCTTGGAAGCTTGACCGACCCAAATATTCACAAACAATGTCGGAGGAAGCAAATTTTCGCCTAAAAAAATTAGAAGACTCTATGAAAACCCCTATTTTTGTAAATAAATGGATTGGGGAAAAGCCTGATGCATTTGGGGAAGCCATAATACACGCTTTGGACACAACGTCTAAAAATATGTATGAAAATCAAATGAATTTTACTGATCAACAACTTAGAGAACATACTAAAACGGATTTTGATAGTATGTTGGCAGCCAGACAAAACAATAGTAGAGGTTTGGAAAGTATGGGGAGCTGGTAATGTTAAGTATTTTATTAAGAGACGGAAAGCATGTATCTTGTACTACTAGATTTGCTCTATTGGCAGATAGATTTTCCTTTACAATGGGAAGAACCCCAATTTTAATTCCTATACCTTTAAGTAGACCTTCCCTAATAGACATAGGAACAGTCAGACCTAATATGACCTTGAGTGGTATTGTAGATACACAAGGTTTACCTAATCAATCAGATAAAACGACTAATTTTATGAGAACTACAGATTATACTTTATATAATAGTGCAACTTCAGTTAAGTATTCAACTCAAACATATTACCATCCATATAAAAATGTTCTTGAAGATTTTGTTTACTATACTAATTATGATGAAAAGAATACTCCCATAGAAATAGAAGTTTTAGGGCCTTCATCTACCCCTGATAATAGATATCATACTATACCTGCAGGAGTGGATCATACAGGGGGAGCCATATATAATGCAGCTATTCAAAGCATAGCGTTTAATTTAAATGCGAGTAAAGAAGATAGATATGATTTTCAAATGGCATTAGTTGCTACTACTAGATTAGATCAACATAAAAGTTCTAAAGCTAAGTTCGATCCTGAAAAATATAAAACCGGTCTAGGGGAAGCTGGTGGAGCAAATTCCCTTTCGTTAAAGCCTGCTGTAGTTGATACTTTATTTGATAGAAAACTTTTTAGATAAGTGGTTTTGGTAATGGTGGACAAGCAGATACATAAAGGACTATAAATGGCAGGACAGATAACTAAATTACAATATTGGGATGGTTCTGCATGGAAAATCCCATTTAGAGAAGGTCAAAATGCTTATTTAGGATGTACTATAGAAGATCAAGTAGGAAAGCCTAGAACTTTAATCGCCAATATATTAAATTCCCCCTTAAATGCAAATTCAGACACTTTTGCAGAAAGAATAGGATATTTTAATTCAACATTTTCTGATTTTATGGATGTACGAATAATTAATATTGAAAACAATTCTATAATGTTTGCAGGAAAAATATATAAAATTGAAGAATTAAATGAAATAGCTAGTGGTTCTATATTAACATTAACTTGTTATGATTCTTTAAAACAATTAGCAGATTTTCAAACAGATTCTTGGAGACATACAGCCGATAATTTAGAAGGATTTTCAGACGATTTAACTAAAAGATCAGATATAATAACTAGAGCTATTAGAAATGCAGGAATTATAGACATTGAAGATACTATAAATAGTGATCATGAATTTGTAAAAAATTCTAGTGCTAAATTTACTAAATCCCCTACTATTATGGGTAGTAGTAATAAAACAGATTTTACCAAAGAAGCTACTTCTTTATTAAGTTCAATAGTTAAATTAGCTATATCTGAGCCACACTCACATACAACAGCTTTAACAGCTGGAATTAACACATCTGTAGCTACTATTGTAGTAGAAGATACTTCAGGATTTCCAACAGCAGGGAAAATATTAATAGGAACAGAGATAATTCAATATACAGGTCTTACATTAGGGACAAGTTTTACAGGTTGTGTAAGAGGTTCTGATAATACTACAGCAGCTTCACATAGTGATAATGATGTAGTTAAATTATTATTTGAAGGAAGCCATGGATTTAATTATTATGTAGACCCTAATGTAAAAACAGCACAACAAAATGTCCCTGCTCCTTCACAAACGCTTAATTATTTTCAAAGAAATACTAGACCTTCTACTAATGCAGGAGGAGTTCCTTTAAAAGCCAAAAGTCTTACTGTAGCATATACAACAGACGCTGGTTATTTAACTACTGAACATAATAGTCAAAATCAAGATATAAAAACAACTTTAAAAGGGGGTATTAATTATGAAAATACAACTATAGTTTTAGAAAATGCCCTTGATTTTCCAGATGATGGAGGATCAATTTATATAGATAGTGAATATATTGAATATGGTTCACATGATGGGCTTGTGCCTACAACCTTATCTAATTGTGTAAGAGGTTCAGGAGCAGATTCTATACCTAAAACAGCTTCAGGTTCTTTATTAGCCGAAGCTTTAGACGCTTCAGAAACAGGAATAGATGTAGATGATGGGACTGATTTTGAACAAGGAGATGTAATACAAGTTAAAGATGAAAGAATGTTTGTAACAGACGTTTCTTCAAACACTTTAACTGTAACTAGAGCTTATGATGGTACTACAGCAGCAACTCATGATGATAATACAGTAGTTTATATAGTAGGAACTACAGCAGCACAACATACACATGGTAAAACTGCTTATTATGTTTCAAAAGCAAAAGCTTTAATGAATCCAAATTTTTCTTTTACTGAGCCTAAAGATGAATTATTTACTGAATCAGTTGTTTATTATCCAGAAACCGGCCTCGCTGATACATCTATTCCAGCAGGACATACAAAACATAAAACGTTTGAATTATTATATGCAAGAGAGATTAGTGGAGAATATCATTGGAAAAATTTATTATTTGAAGGAGATGAATTTATAAGTGCTGGTGGTACTTTATTAGCCGAAGCTTTAGATGATAGTGAAACAGATGTAACTGTAGATAGGGCAGATGCTTTTCAGGCAGGAGATGTCATTAAAATTGATAGCGAAGAGATGTTAATAACTAGTGTTAATGCATCATTAACTGTAGTAAGAAATTACAATAATACTTCTGCTGCAACTCATTCAGATAATGCTACAATTACTATAAAGAAAGCCCCTGAATTTTTAAAATTATCTTATGATAATGGAAGTAATTTTATTAGTGTGAAAAAATGGGAAATACTTCAATCCCCTGCTTCATCAGGACTTGGGGGATATTTAGGATCGGCTACAAACGAAATATGTAGAGTACAACATCAAACAAGTATAACAGCAGCAACTAATGGATATGTATTAATTTCAGATATACCTAGAGTTTCAACTACTTTAAATACTGCTTTAACAGTAGGAGCTAGTTCGGTAGTATTAAAAGATGCTACTTTATATGATGGGGATGACTTTCCAAACTTACATTGTATGTTAAGAATAGGAAAAGAAGATATAATTGTAAATTCTTTAACCACTAGAACATATACAGTAGCTAAAAGAGGAGCTAATGGTACTACTGCAACCGAACATGCAATAGGCTCTAGAGTAGATTTAATCTTTTTTCCACCTATAGAACAACAATTAAATGAATCTTTAGATAATAGTGAGACTACTATAACTTTAGATGATGCTAGTGACTTACCAAGTGCTGGAGGAGCCATATTAGTTGACGATGAAATCATAACTTATACAGGAATAAGTAGTGAGAATTTAACAGGTTGTACAAGAGGGGTAGGCTCAACAGATGCAGCTACTCATGATGATAATACTAAAGTATATTTATTAACTAAAATGGTAGGAAATACTTCAGCCATAACTTCTTATGTAAATTCAGGCGAAGATAGGCTCAAAGAAAAATATGGAATGCCTAGAGTAAGAAGATTAAGATTAGGAAGTATAAACTCTAAAAAAGATATAAGGGAAACTATAACCACTAGTTTAAAGAATAGCCATCAAAATGAAAAAAATAGAGGAATATTTTCTATAGCTAAATATCCATATTCTACTATAGTAGGAAAAACTAGTAATCTTTCAACAGAGCATGGAGTAGATATTGCTTTGTTATCTAATTCAGCTCATTATATAGACCCAAGAGAGTGGGGAATAAAAACAGGAATGGCTATAGAGAAATATGAAGATATTAATTTTACTAGAGACCCAGCAATAACTCTTTTAAGAACTGATATATCTTCTTCTACAGCTATGACAGGTTCAGGAACCATAGATGCAATTTCTACTGAGGATTTTCCATCTTCAGGAACTATTCAAATAGAAAATGAATTATTTGATTATTCAGGTAAAACATCAGATACTTTTACAGGAGTTCAACGAAATGAAGCTCATACATATACTTCAGATGATGATCATTCAGCAAATGATACTATAGAAGAAGTTTGGCCTCATGCGTATATATCAGATGTTTTAGACGATAGAACAAATAAAGCATTAAGTGCTTCAGGATCAATTCAGGGAATTCAAATAAATGGAAGAACTACAGAAGAATGGGCAGATGATACGGCTTTAGCTGCAGGGCAGTTTGTAAAAATTCATGTTCCAATTAGAGCAGGAGATTTAATTAGGGTAGATAACGACATTGTAAATATAGATATAGATCATGTAGTATCCAGATTACATTTTAGAGATTTGAGTGGAGAAGTAAGAACTTCTTTTGAGACTATTAAGAAAAATACTTCTTTAAATATTATGTATCCAAATTATTCTGAAGCCATAAACGAGGAAATTACAGAAAGAAGTATTTATCACATTAAAAGAGATAGGTCACAACAAAAATTTGCTTTAGGAAAAGATACTAATGAGCCTATGCATATTTCAAATATGGCTCCATCAGGGTCATTATTAAATGGAGCAATAGCTAATACTACAGAT
>Ga0098035_1001811_pt1 | contig 10169 bp, 6 predicted proteins | sample 3_EtaG_FD_75046 | JGI IMG/M metagenome (GOLD analysis project Ga0098035, IMG submission 75046) | Marine viral communities from the Subarctic Pacific Ocean - 3_ETSP_OMZ_AT15126 metaG | ecosystem: Environmental > Aquatic > Marine > Oceanic | place: Pacific Ocean | collected 2015-01-07
CAACAAGCATCCACGTTTCGTTTAGTTACCCGCAGCGATTTTGATGGTTTGGTATGCGGTGCTCTGCTCAAGCACTTAGGCCTTATTGACGAAATCACCTTCGTTCACCCGAAGGACATGCAGGATGGCAAGATTGCTATTGATGCCAACGACATCACCACCAACCTGCCCTACGTGCCCGGCTGCCACCTAGCGTTCGACCACCACCTAAGCGAGACCGTGCGCAACGTTGAGCGTGCCGACAACCACATCATCAATGCAGACGCCCCTTCCGCTGCCCGCGTAGTGTGGGAGTACTACGGCGGCCACGAAGCCTTCCCCGCACGCTGGGATGATATGATGGAAGCCGTCGATAAAGGCGACTCTGCCCAGTTCAACAAAGACGAAATTCTCAACCCGCAGGGCTGGGTACTGCTCAACTTCATCATGGACGCCCGCACGGGCCTGGGCCGCTTCCGCGACTTCCGCATCTCCAACTATCAGTTGATGATGAAGCTGATCGATTACTGCCGCGAGCACACCATCGATGAAATCCTCGCCCTTGACGATGTGCATGAGCGCACCACGCTTTACCGTGAGCATGAGCAGTTAGCAAAGGAGCAAATTGAGCGCTGCGCAACCGTGCACGGCAATGCGGTGGTTCTGGATCTACGCAACGAAGAGACCATCTACGCCACCAACCGCTTCGTGATCTACGCCATGTACCCCGAATGCAATATCTCGATTCACGTGATGTGGGGGCTCAAGCAGCAAAACACCGTGCTGGCGATTGGTAAATCGATCCTCAACCGCTCCAGCAACACCAACGTGGGCGAACTGTGCCTAAGCTACGGTGGCGGCGGCCACCTGAATGCGGGCACTTGCCAAGTTGATAATGATCAGGCGGAGAGCGCGTTGGCGGCGATTGTTAAGAAGATTAATGCGGATGGGTAAAACGGGTACTTATCTGTCATAAGTAGAGTGGCCGCTACTGGCGGCCACTCTACTTAGTTAACGCAGGCTACTCAGCGCCAACCACATGCTTCACTTCCAAGTACGCACTCAGCCCCCAAGGGCCCAGCTCACGCCCGATACCGCTGCGCTTGAAGCCACCCCAGGCAGTTTCGGGTAGCACGAGCTGCTCGCTGTTGTACCAAATACTGCCTGCCTTCAACTGACGGCCAATGCGCTTGGCCCGCTCCGGGTCGCCGCTGATCACCGTCGCGGCGAGGCCGTAGTCACTGTCATTGGCGAGCTGAATCGCTTCGGCTTCGCTTGCGACGCTACGACCACAAAGTACAGGGCCGAAGATCTCTTCTTTCCACAAACGGCTCTCTACCGGCACATCACGGTAAAGCGTGGGTGCTAGGAAATAGCCTTGAGCTGGCAGCGTGCGGTGCTTCCCATCGCGTACCACCGTGAGCCCTTCCTGATCGGCAATATCCATGTAGCGCTGTACTGCATCGCGCTGCTTAACGCTGGTCAGTGGGCCCAAGTCGGTTCCTTCGGCTAGCGGGTCGTCTAGCGTCAGCGCATCCATCCGCTCAGCAAGCGCAGCGTAAAGCGCTTCGGCTATGTCTTCGTGTACCAATAGACGCGAGGTGGCAGAGCAGATCTGTCCGGCGTTGAAGTAGATACCGGCCATCACCCACTCAGCGGCTTGGGCGGGTTCTGCGTCTTCCATCACTATAATGGGTGATTTACCGCCTAGCTCCAGCGACACGCTCGCCGTGCGGGCGCTGGCAGCCTGCATCACCGCTTCGCCAACGCGGTTACTGCCGGTGAAGGAGATTTTATCCACGCCAGAGTGGTTAGTCAGCGGCGCACCGATGCCCTCGCCGTCACCATTGAGCAGATTTAGCACGCCTGCAGGCAAGCCGATTTCCAGCGCGATCTCCGCCAGCACTTGTTCAGGCAGCGGCGTCACTTCTGAAGGTTTAAATACCGCAGTGCAGCCCGCCGCTAGGGCAGGTGCCAGCTTCCAAGCACTAGTCACTAAAGGGAAGTTCCACGGCGCAATCAGACCCACTACCCCAACCGGGTCGTGATACGTACGCGCTTCAACGCCTTCCATGTCGACACTGACCTGCTCCCCTTGCCGTGCATCCAGCGCTTTGGCCTGCTTGGCGTAGTAGCGGTAGCAGGCAATCGCATCGTCTAGGTCAATGCCTGCTTCCGCCAGTGGCTTACCGTTATTGGTGGCCGACAGTATGATCAATGCCTCTCGGCGAGACTCTAGTGCATCAGCAAATCCATCGAGGTAGTTGGCACGTTCGGCCCCACCCAACGCCTGCCATTCAGGTTGAGCCTGCTGGGCAGCTTTAACAGCAGCATCCACATCTGCCGCATCCCCTGCGGTGACCTGAGCAATACGCTCTTCGCGATAAGGATTCATCACATCGAGCAACCGGGTGCCCTTCGATGCAACCCACTGGTTGTTGATGAACTGATGATTGAGTGTCTGCATGGGAATACCCTAGTCAGAAAGTGAGCACGCGCGCTGCCAAGCAGCGGCGTCAATTTCGATCAGTAGCGGCCCGGTGGGAACGCGGTTGGCGAGTGCCTGGGAAAGCTCAGCGGGGCTCTCTACCAACATGCCGGGGCAGCCGAAACCTTCGGCCAGAGTCAGGAAGTTTGGCGCTTGAATATCCACGCCTAAGCGGGCCACGCCGTTGGCATCCATATAGCGGCGGATCTCTTCATAACCGGCGTTGTGCCATAGCACGATGACCACGGGCAGGCGGGCTTCCACGGCGGTGGCAAGTTCCGAGAGCGTAAACATCACCCCGCCGTCTCCCACCAGCGCTACTACGGGTAGATCTGGCCGGGCTAGCTGCGCCCCTAATGCCGCAGGCAGCCCATAACCCAAGGTGCCGTAACCGGTGGATGCATTGAAATAGCGCCGCGGCGCAGGCTGACTGACCAGATGATTTCCGGCATACACCGGGGCGGTGGAGTCGCCCACTAGAATGGCGTCAGGTAAGTGGTCGGCCAGCGTTTCATAGAGCGGAACGAAATCGCTAAACGAAGGATCGTTTACCAAATCTAAGGTGTTCAAAGCAGCAGCGGTTCGCTCGCCGCCCTGCCGCTTCTGCGTCTCCGAAAAATACTTAATCAGAAGCTCCAAACTGCGCCCGGCATCGCCCACCAAGCCAAGCGTGGTGCGCTGATTGCGCACCAGCTGCTCAGGATCAAGATCGATACGAATCAGCGTGCCGTTGAGTTGAAAGCCGTCGTCAAAAACGACGTCATAGTCGGTTTCGCCCAACTCGGTTCCTACTGCCAGAATCACATCCGCCTTAGCGGCTAGTGCCCTCACGGCGGGCAGTGCAGCATTAGCTCCTAAGTCCAGCGGGTGATCACGACCCAGCAGCCCCTTGGCGTTGATGGTTGTCACCGTGGGGGCATCCAACTGCTCTACCAGTGCTCGCGCGGCTTCCGGCGCTGACACACAGCCACCGCCCAACAGCACCAGAGGCAGCTTCGCCGCCTTGAGTAGCCGAGCCGCCTCGGCCAGCCCTTCCGGGTCGGGAGCCGCGCGGTATAGCGTGGGCGCTTGCCAGCTAGTCGGCACGCTGACGGGCGCATTGAACAGATCAATGGGGATTTCAATATGCACCGGGCCTGGGCGCGCGCCGTTGAAAACGGCAAAGGCACGGGCCAACACCTCGGGTAGCGTGCTGGCATCCAGCAACGTGTGGCTAAACCGCGCTACGCCGCTGATCATCTGCTGCTGGCTGGGCAGTTCGTGCAACCGCCCTTGGCCTAAGCCCAAGGTATCGCGACGATTAACGCTGGAGATCACCAGCATGGGGATGGAGTCCGCCAGGGCTTGGCCCATGGCGGTGGCAATATTGGTCATCCCCGGCCCGGTGATAATTAAACACACCCCCGGCTGACCGCTGGCACGGGCATAGCCATCGGCCATAAACCCCGCCCCCTGCTCATGGCGCGGAGTGATATGCGCTACCTCACTGCCTTCCAGGCCACGGTACAGCTCCACCGTGTGCACACCGGGAATGCCGAACAGCGCGCGCACGCCGTACGTATCGCGCAGCAGGTGGATCAACAGGTCGGCGCAGGTCATTGTCGTTGACTCGTTCATACCAGGCCCCTTAGAAGAAAAACGTGTGGGCCATAAAGGCGATGATCGGCAGCGTAATCGCCGTGCGCAGCAGGAATACCACGGCCAGCTCCCAGAACTTGATGGGAATCTTCGACTTGAGCAGCAGCGCACCAATCTCCGACATATAGACCAACTGCGTCATGGAAAGGCAGGCAATCACGAAGCGGGTCAGCTCGCTTTCAATGTTGGTGGCCAGCACGGCAGGCAAGAACATGTCGGCAAAGCCGACGAGTGTGGCAGGAGCGGCCGCCTGCGCTTCGGGAATACGCAGCAGTTCCAGCACTGGCACCATGGGGTAGGAGAGCCAGGTAAACAGCGGCGTGAACTCGGCCAAAATCAGCGCTACGGTGCCAATCGCAAACACCAGCGGCAGCAGCGTCAGGAAGATATCGATAACGTTAAGCAGCGCCAACCGGGCCAGCTCTTTTGGCCCTGGTGCGCCAGCCGCGCGGCGGGTTGCCTGCAGCAGGCTGTAGCGGAACAGGCCCACGTTTTCGGTGCGCTCTTCGCTTAACTGGCAGCCGACCGGCTCGTAATAGTCATCGGATTTACGCGACAGCGGTGGAATCCGCGAGACGATGACAGCTGCCATCAACCCAGAAACCACTACCGTGAAATAGAACTGTACGAAGAGGTGGTTGATCTCGACAAAGTTTGTTACCAGCAAGCTGAAGGCGATGGAAGCAACGGAGAAGTTGGTCGCGATCACCGAAGCCTCGCGGCCGTTATAGTAGCCCTGCTCGTACTGCTGTGCGGTAATCAAAACGCCTACCGTACCGGAGCCCATCCATGACGCAGTGGCATCAATCGCGCTGCGCCCCGGCAGGTTAAAGATGACCCGGAACGGCTTACGCACCATGGTGCCAATAAACTCCATAAAGCCGAACTCGACCAGAAAAGGCAGTAGCAGCGCGGCAAAGAAAAAGAACGTCAGTAGCACGGGTGCCAGATCATTAAGCATCACTCCGCCCGTGTAAGACGCTGTGACAACTTCGGGGCCGAACTGGAAAAACGTCATGATGACGAAGATCGCACCGAGTATCCGCAGCGCTACCCAAATAGCCCCCACGTCGAACATGTCTTTGAAGTGGCCTTGCTGTGCCCAGCTAGGCTGTGCGAGCTTCACATAGAGCGTCACGATGACGGATAGACACAGCACACATAGTGCAATCGCGGGCAGTGCAGCGCCCAAAAGCGACTGCAGGCCATCGGCCATTAACCCCATGCCGATATTGATCGAATCACCGACTTGAAACGGGACCAGAAAAAGCAGTACGCCCATCAGCGATGGCAGCAAAAACTTTAGAAGATGTGCTCGGGGGATCAATGAAGACGAAGTGGGTTCTTCCGACTTCGCTTGTGAATAAGACATACGATTCACCTATTGGATGTGATTATTGGAGGTGGGCTGGCGGCGTCCTGAAGGGAAGCGCGGCTCCCCTTCTTATGTTTTGTCATCTGCGCCTTGTTAGGTCAGCGCTTTTTCACGAACACGTGCATGCTAGGTTTAGGCGTTACGCTTGACGCCCGGCAGTACGCAGAGCATTTCATACAGCAGCGTGGCACCCATCAGCGCCGTATTACCGCTGGGGTCATAAGGTGGTGATACCTCTACTAGGTCACCACCGACGATGTTCAAGCCAGCGGTGCCCCGCACAATTTCCAAACCTTGGGCGGATGTCAGGCCGCCCATTTCCACAGTGCCGGTGCCAGGGGCAACGGAGGGGTCTAAGCCATCGATATCAAAACTGATATACACCGGGATATCGCCCATCTGCTCGCGCACTTCCTCCATCAACGGCGCCAGCGAGCGGTACCAGCACTCTTCAGCGGGCACCACGCGAAAACCTTGATCGCGGCACCAGTCAAAATCTTCAGCCGCATATCCGGTGCCCCGCAGGCCAATCTGTACCACCTTGCCATGGGCCAATAAGCCCTCCTCCTGGGCACGCCGAAACGGCGTGCCATGGGCAATGGGTTCGCCGAACATGTGCTCATTGACGTCGGCATGGGCATCGATATGAATCAATCCCACCGGGCCGTGCTTTTTGGCCATGGCGCGAAGAATTGGCAGCGTTAAGGTATGTTCGCCGCCGAGCGTTAAGGGGATGCAGTCGTGCTTGAGAACCTCATCGTAAAACGCGGTGATGATGTCGACGCTTTTCGGCAGGTGGAAGGTATTGATCGGTACGTCGCCGATATCGGCCACTTGCAGGCTTTCAAAAGGGGCTGCGCGGGTCGCCATATTGTAGGGGCGCAGCATGCGCGACTCATCGCGAATCTGACGCGGCCCTAAGCGCGTGCCGGGACGATTGGAGGTGCCAATATCCATGGGAATGCCAATAAATGCCGCATCCAAACCCTCGGCTGTCTCTTGGGTAGGCAGGCGCATCATGGTGGCAGGGCCTGCAAAGCGCGGCATGGTGTTGCCGCCCAGAGGTTGATTCAACTCCGACATACACATCTCCTTATATTTTTTGGCGGTGAGCACGGTGTAGGTATTGGCCTAGCTCTTTTCACTCATCTTCTAAAGACATTGCACAGACCATGCCAAGTCGTAGATGCCTATAAAGTGGTGGGATTAGCGACCAAACGATGCAAAAATGAATCAAACAAAGGCTTTTTCAATTCATTTATGAATTAAATGATTCATAAATGAATTGCTCAGAGGAGTCGGCTGCGATGAGTGAAATAGACAGGCATGTGCTGCGAACCATTGTGGAAACCGCCAACGACCATTTCTTTATCGTCAGTGGCGATGGGCAAATAGTGGATATTAGCCCTGGAGCCGAAGCGGTTTACGGAGTATCCAGAGAAGAGCTGCTCTCCAGCAGTGTGCAGCAACTACAGGCGGCCGGGGTGCTAAAACCGTCGATCACCCTGGAAGTAATGCGTACCCGCAGGCCTGCACAGCTGATGCAGGTCACCGGAACAGGCCGCAGGGTGATTGCCGAAGCCTACCCAGTGTTCGTCGACGGCAAGCTGGAGCGCATCATCAGCCGCTCGCGGGACTTAACCGACTTGCAGCTATTGCAGGACGAGTATGCGCTGCTGCAAAAACGCTTTAGCGAACACTTAAAGCGCAGTCAGGCAGCGCCAGACGCGGAAGAGCAGGCGTTGGATGACGCTCTGGATAATTTGCAGGTGCGCAGCAGCGTGATGCGTGAAATTGCGCTACTGCTTAAGCGGGTCGCTCCTTCCGATGCCAACGTGCTGATGCTGGGTGAATCAGGTGTGGGTAAAACCGCCTTTGCCAAACAGCTACACCGCTGGAGCCAGCGCTGTGACGGCCCCTTTATTGACGTTAACTGCGCGGCGATTCCCGAGAATCTGTTTGAGTCCGAAATGTTTGGCTATCAGCCCGGCGCCTTCAGCGGTGCAGCCCGGCAAGGCAAAGCGGGGCTGTTAGAACAGGCCGAAGGCGGCACGCTGTTTCTGGATGAAATCGGCGAGCTGCCGCTGTTAATGCAAACCAAGCTGCTCAAGGTCATTCAGGATGGCAGCCTAACCCGCCTTGGGGATACGCGCTCTCGTCGGGTCGATTTCCGTTTGGTGGTCGCGACCAATCAGGACTTGGGCAAACAGGTGGAAGCGGGGCTTTTCCGCCTGGATCTTTATTACCGCCTCAACGTCATTCCCGTCACCCTGCCACCTTTGCGCGAACGACGTGAGGATATTCCCGACTTAGTGGAAGCGTGCTTACAACGGCTGAACCAGCGCTATGGGCGGCAGAAAATTCTCGGCAATCAAGTATGGTCGACGCTCATGGGCAGCGACTGGCCGGGTAATGTCAGGGAGCTGGAAAACTGGCTGGAAAGAGCCTGGCTTTCAAGCCCCACCGATCAAATTGAAGTGCCTGCAACGCAAGCCTATACCGAACAGCATACCCACAGCTTGGCGAATGTATCTGCCTCACCTTTAGCGGCACCGCTCGCCTCAGGCGAAAGCTTGAAAGAATACCTAGAGCGGTTAGAGCGGGACGCGCTACAAACGTTGTGTCACACACTGCCCAGCACCTATGCCATCGCCAAACGGTTGGGTATCAGCCAGTCCAGCGTGGTGCGGCGGTTACAGCGTTATGGCATTAAAATCATCCGTTAACGCTCCCACACGTCACCCTCCTGCCACATAAGCGTCATTCAACCGCAACACCTCCATCACATGCTTGACCTATTAAGCCCACGGCCAATCTTGGAGGTGCTATGCCACAACAACCGCAAATACGCCTTCAAAGCGTTTCTAAGCACTGGGGTGCGACCACCGCAGTGAAAGACCTTTCCTTCGATATACAGCCAGGGCAGTTCGTCATTTTACTGGGGCCGTCGGGCTGTGGAAAATCCACCACGCTTCGCATGATCGCTGGTTTGGAAGAAGCCAGCGGCGGGGAAATTCATATGGGTGAGCGTGATGTGACACGCCTGCCACCCGGCGACCGAGGACTGAGCATGGTGTTTCAGTCCTATGCGCTGTTTCCACATTTAAGCGTGGCCGACAATATCGTGTTTGGTCTGCGCAGCCGCAAGGTAGCCAAGGCAGAACAACGTGAACGGCTCGCCAAGGTCGCCGAACTGGTCGATCTCACCGATTACCTGAACCGCAAACCGGCCCAACTTTCCGGTGGCCAGCGCCAGCGGGTCGCGCTGGCGCGAGCGATTATCTCCGAGCATCCCATCTGTTTGATGGATGAACCGCTGTCCAATCTGGATGCGCGGCTTCGCAGCGATATGCGCAGGGAAATTAAAGCCCTGCAATCACGACTCAACATGACGGTGGTTTACGTCACTCACGACCAAGTAGAGGCCATGAGCATGGGAGACCGTGTGATCTTGATGCAACAGGGACATATCGTGCAGGACGGCACACCCGACGAGCTTTATAACCAGCCCGCCAGCGCTTTTGCCGCCAGCTTTATTGGCAGCCCAGCCATGAACCTTTTGCCTCTTGTGCTAGGTGAACAGGGGGCCGTTATTGAGGGCGAACCCACGACTCCAGTGGCCCCCATGGAGGCCGCCGGGGGTCAGTTGGGCGTGCGCCCTGAAGATATCGAACTGCGCCCAGCATCCGAGGCAGGCATTCCGGCCCAGGTACTCAGCGATGAGTACTTAGGTGCCGACACGATTGCCCATGTCGCCGTCGGCAATCACACCGTGCGCGTTCGCCTTAGCGGTAAGCAAGCGCTCGCGGGTAAGCCCTGCAAACTCTACTGGACGCCAGATAGCGCCCATTTGTTTGATCGAAAAGGTCTGCGTCAGCAAGCGTTAGCGCCCCTTGCCTTACCCGCTTCGCATCGAAGCGTACCGCGCCCGCCCGCCGTGGGCTCTTTCCAATACTGACCGCTCTCATACTGACAACATCACAAACACATGTGGAGTCTCTCATGCGTTCTCAGTTCTCTTTTGCAATGACAGCCATCGCCGCAGCACTGTTAGGTGCTGGTCACGCCAGCGCTAACAGTGTCGACTTGACGATGTACTACCCTGTTTCCGTAGGTGGCGCACTAACCGAGGTCGTTGACAACTTGGTGGACGAGTTCGAAAGCGAACACCCGGATATCAACGTTGAAGCCATCTACGCAGGCAACTACGACGACACCCGCGTGCGCGCCATGTCCGCCATGGAAGCCGGGGATGCGCCTCAGCTCTCGGTGCTGTTCTCCATCGACCTGTACGAGCTGATCGAGCAGAACGCCATCGTGGCCTTTGATGACCTCATCGACACCGAGGAAGAGCGCGCGTGGCTGGATGGCTTCTACCCCGGCCTGATGGAGAACGGTCAGTTGGATGGCAAGACCTACGGCATCCCCTTCCAGCGCTCCACTATCGTGCTGTTCTGGAACAAAGACGCCTTTGAAGCCGCTGGCCTAGACCCCGAAACGCCCCCTGAGAACTGGGAAGAGATGGCTGAAATGGCCGCCACCGTGCGGGAAGCCTCCAACGGTGAACAGTGGGGCGTGATGGTGCCTTCCACCGGCTACCCTTACTGGATGTTTCAGGCCTTCGCTTTTCAGAACGGCCATCGCTTGATGAGCGACGATGGTACGGAAGTTTATTTTGACGACCCGGCC
>Ga0098035_1001812_pt1 | contig 10167 bp, 15 predicted proteins | sample 3_EtaG_FD_75046 | JGI IMG/M metagenome (GOLD analysis project Ga0098035, IMG submission 75046) | Marine viral communities from the Subarctic Pacific Ocean - 3_ETSP_OMZ_AT15126 metaG | ecosystem: Environmental > Aquatic > Marine > Oceanic | place: Pacific Ocean | collected 2015-01-07
ACTGGATCACCTCCCCGTCCGAGTTAACTCTCACAGAGGCTATCACCTCGCCGTCGGCCCCTATCAGGTCTACCTCGAGGATCCCGGCGACGAGAAGGGACGATGTCGCCTTGACGGTCACCGGGGATTGTTCGCGGGCCGCATCGAGCGCGCGCATCTGCTGCTTGGATGTCACGGTTACTTCCTTCTCAGTACGCGGAACTTTGTATAGGTGACGGTATAGGCGTGAGAGATCGTGCTTCCCCCGTCGTCGTCGTAGTAACCGTGCAAGGCGATGGTGCCGTTCCCCTTGGTGATGTCGAGGCTCGGGTTCGTCCCTGGGGAGGTTGAGGTCGCCGAGCTGACGACCCCGGAGACTTCCAGCTCAGACGAGGTGAGCGGGTCGATAAAGTCTGTAGCCGGGTCGACCCCCGCCACGAAGCCGGCAGATCCGACATACCAGACCAGCTCGCGGAACGGCGGCTCTCCCGACCCCACAGCGATATAGCGCCCACCGTCCCCAAGCTGAGCGTCGGTTCCCTTGTATGGGCTGGCCCAAGAAGTGTCGCTGTAGACCGCCGAGTTCTCGACCCAGTTGTCCCCGGTCGTGCCGTCCGAGAGGAGTAGTCCGTACTCCTGCCAGTTGTCGTCCATGCCTGCCGTGCCCAGACACTGGAACGCGATCGTGTCGTCGATGGCAAGGCTTGAGACGATGGACGAGACTGCGATCTCGATGCGGGGGGCGGTCATCGTCCCGGGGTACAGGGTCGAATCATCGTTGCCGATAGCGAACTTGATCGTCAGCCCGGTGCCGTTGATGATCTTGATCTCGTCGCAGTAGGTGCTGCCGCCGTCCGTCATGCTCTTTGCGGTCCAGGTCCCGCCCTCCGCCGCCCGGGTGTCGTCGTTGCCCGTAAAGGCATAGGTAGTCTGAGCGGTCCAGTCCACCTCGTAGACGACATCCCACAGGGCAGCCGCGCCCCCGCCTCCGCTGATCCTTCCGCCGACGGGCATTAGGTCACGTCCATGTAGAGAACGCGGAACTTCGAGAAGATCGGCTGGATGTCGGTTACAGCATTCTCGTCCTGAGCGGTCATGCCGACGCGCAGGTTAGCGAGCGTAAACGCGCTGCCGTCCGTCGCATCGCTGAACATTACCGAGGTGCCGATCGTCGGGGTGAAGTCGTTCGGGTCCGGAAAGTCCCCGTCGTCGGGCATGTTGCCGACCGCACCATACAGGGACGAGATGTAATCCGGCCCGGGCCAGATCGTGATCTGATAGAAGTCGCGGTCTCCCTGGGCTGCGGTCGTTACCTCGTAGTCCGCCCAGGTAGCCGCCCCTCCGCTGTTCTCGGTGTAGCCGACGATCTGACTCTTGGCGCTGCTCTCGTAGATCGCTCGCGATAGAAGGTAACGGACGTCACTCTGCCCCGTTCCGGTGTAGCCGTTCCAGAGGATGAGCCCCCAAGCGTCGTAGTTGTTTCCGACGTCGGTGCTCGAAGTCGCGGTCGCCTGGATGCAGACCGCCTGCTCGTTCAACGCATATGTCTTGGCGACTCCCACGAGGTCCGCGACCTTTGCCGAGAAGACCCCCGCCGCCATCGTAGTTGTGTAGATGTTCTTGCTCGAGTCGGGCCAGATGCACAGACCGTTCGATCCGTCCAGCTCGAACCCGTCGGTCTGGAAGTCGCTGGACGTGTTGTTTTCCGCCGTCCAGTCGACGCCGCTCATAGTCCTGGTTGCCGTGCCGGCGCTGCTCAGATCCTGGGCGCTCTCGGAGCTCAAGTCGAGGGAGTACGCCTCGACCCAGAGGTTGTCACCTCCGCCGCCTCCGCCGCCCCCGCTGATCCTCCCGCCGATCGGCATCGTCTCACCTGAACCAGACGACAGAAGCGACGGGCGTCCCGCTTGCGGACTTGATCTTGATCGGGAGATCGGCGCCTATCCCAGGAGGGGGAGGGCGGAGAGACCACGAGGATCCCGCGGGAACCTGCTCTTCGTTGCCGCTGTCGATCTCGACGGTGAATCCGATCTCGGAATCATCCAGGGTGACCGAGATCGACCGGGCGCCATCTTCGATCGTGATGGCGGATCCGTAGGACGTCGAGAGGGTTTGAGCTGCTGATCTATAGAGGGACATCAGGTCAACGCCACTTCACCGTCTTTGATACTCGATCCGTCCGAATAGCGAACCTTGAACATGAGCTTGTCGGCTCCCTCGTCGAGCCAGAAGGTGATCTGGCTGACGCCAAGACCAGACGAGATCTCCGTGCTCGGAGTAGCGACGAACACATATCCGTTGTCGTCTACTTGTATCTTGCTCTCAAGAACCTTCGTTCCTCGTGACATCTCAGGGCTCCCTTGTGGGGAGGTCGGGCGGCGAGGCCCAACCCCTGGTGATGGGGTTTAGTCCTTCTTGCGGCACCGCTCCCCGTGTACTACATAGCGAGCTGCTGCTCGCGACTTCTTCTGTGCTTCCTCGTGGTTCATCGTCCCGCGGCTCTCGGTCACGAGTCGCTTTGTCATCCGGTCGATCGTCTCGCGCACGCCCTGCTTCTCACCCGACATTGGAGCTGTCCTCCTGGGGCTTCTTGCGCGGCTTGCGCGGGGTCTTGGGTGCGGACGCCTTCAGCATCTGATCGCGGGTCGCCTCTTCTCGTCTGAGCTTGCCGGCGGCGATCTGGTTCGCGGGGTTGAGACTGACCGCTCCTTGAAGGCGTTCGATCCGCCGCTCGACCTCTCGAGTCTTGACCTTCACAATGTTGGGTGTGATGGGCGCGACGATCCCCGAGCTGATGAGGTGTCGGAGGAACTTATAGTACTCCTCGCCGCCCTCATCGACGAAGAGCCGGCCCGCCTCGACGCTCACCTTTTGGAAGGGATCAAGGTGAGTGCTGCCGCCCGCCTCGTGCGGGTATGCGACGAGGTAGTCCTGATAGGGACCGAGGCGCGGATCGGATGGCTGGATCACTTGCCAGCCTCGGCGCATGCCTCCGGCGACCGCGAGGTCGACCCCTCCACCCTCTGTCACACCGTCGACTCCTGGATCGATCCGCAGCTTTCCGAGCAGCGGCAGCCACTCGCCATCGACGAACATGAACCGGAACGGATGATGTCGGAAGAGAAACCGAGACTGCTTCCGCACCCGGCGCGGGATCTTGACCGCGTCATACCTCTCTTCTCGATCTATTCGCTTGCCTAGTACCTGCGCCATGAGTTCCTACCCTCGCTTGACTGAGTTTGGGGATACACGCCAGGTCGACGTAGCGGCCTTGCCCGCCTTGCCGTCCTTGGCGTTCTTGTGGAAGCTGATCACCCAGCCCCCCGGAGTTCTCTCGCCTGAGGCGTGGGCGGCATCCTCCCCCGACCGACGGAGGGCGGCGTCTACCGCGTCTCCGAAGGTCAGGGAGGAAGAATCACGGAGGCTGATGTAACCGTGAACCGCCATCGTCTCGCCTATCGGTCAGTGATGATAGCCACGCCGCGGGAGTCTTCCCCGATGGCGACAGCGTTAAAGGCGTGACCGATGACTCGGGAGAGGCCCGGATCGGCGACTCGCTCGAACTCGGCATACACCGGGCTCGCGGCGGGTGCCGGGACGGCTCCTCCCATGATGCCGGCGGCGGACGCCTCGGCGTAGGCGACCCCGCCCATTCCGAACATGGCGCCCGCGCTGTCTGCGCCAGCGTTAGCAGTCACGACCGAGTCACTCGCCCAGACGTCAACGCCCAGGAACTCGCCCTTGTAGCCCGGACCCTTGGCTCGGAGCATCTCGGCGGTCGCCGGCATCCACTGAACCGAGCCACCCTCAGACCGCAGGGACTCCTGCAAGTCTGTGAACTGGACGGTGTAGAGGACGCAGGCCAGCCGGCCCGGGACCACGCTCTGCTCGAGCTGGTAGATCGCGGCGTAGAAGTCGTCGACGGTGAGGTCAACCGTCGTCGTGCCGACCGTGTTCGAGAAGTCGTCGATCACTCCGCAGACCTGATCCGTAAACCGGAGCACGTAAGCGTTGCTCACGGCGGCGGCGAGCTGGGCGAGGCCCAGGTTGCCGGGTCCGCCGGTAACCTGCATCAGATCCGAGATCTCATAGGCAATGATCTGCTGGGCGACGGTGAGGGACAGCGCGGTATCGGTCAGCGCGGAGTTGCCCGCTGCCGTGGTCTCGTCAGCGTTCGCGGCTGCCATTGCGCCGTTCCAGGTGATCTGAGGAGTCTCGAGCTTGGAAGAGCCAGAGCCGCCGAGATCGCCAATCTTGAGACAGACAGACCGGAGGTCCGTCGCGTCGTAGAGGGCATCCCAGATCAGGGAGTTGAACACCTCCGCTGCTCTAAGGTTGTCCCCCTGCCCAGTATAGGTAATTTCATTAGCCATCGTCGATCACTCCAAAGGCCAGCGGCCCGCGTTGATGTTGGTTCTCGCTCGCCTTCGCCCGTGAGGTGGGAGTGACCTGGCAGCGGTTCGCGTCACAGTTCGCCCGTTACGGTGGGAGAGACCTACTGCGGCGCGGTGTGTATTGATGCAATCCTATGCGGTTCGGATTGTATGGGTCAACTAATTAAACGGCAGCTTGATTGAGGCGAGAATCTCGGGCATGGCCGCGGCGCGCTCTTCTCTGCTCATCCCGCTGATGCTGCCCGGCGTGTACGGCTGAGCCGGAGGAGGTGCGGGGCGCGTGCCATTGTTGCTCGAGGGCATGGACGGGGGTGCGGGAACCTCGGGCGCGGACGTCGCGTCGGGTGTCCTGCTCTCTGGGGCGAGGAAGGACGCGACCATGGGCGTCGTCTTCCCTTCTCTCTGGAACCACTCGCCGAAGTCTCCGGGCTCAGTGGCTCGATCGTACTTCGACCGCAAGAACTCGCTACAGTCCTGGTCCGTAATGCCGGCAGAGAGGAGAACCCGATCCTGACCCCATCGCGTCTCGGCGGAGGCGTGCTTCTGCTGGAGCTCGGCGAACTGGGAGTTCAGGTCGGAGAGGGCGTCAAGCTCGGCCTTGAACCCCGTCGCCTTCTTCTCCCAGATCGTCGCGGCTGGTCGGATCTCGTTCAGCTCAGCTTGGAGTGTGTTCCGGCTCTCGCGGATCTCAGCTGTCCGGGTCTTGATCAGCTCCTGAACCTGGGCCTCGGTGTATGTCTTGCTGGTTTCGTCTGTCATTGTCTCCCGCCTCCTACGTCGGGAAAGAGTGACCGCTCTCGGCGGATCGTCTCGAGGTGATCGATCGCCTCGGCCCGGTCCATGCTCGGATGCTCGGCGAGGACGAAGTCGACCGGGGACGCGAGGCCCACCTCCCACTTGGCCTTGATCTCCGCGGCTCGAGCTTGGCGCTCTGACGGGGTCGGCGGGACTGTCATGTAGCGGATCGAGTAGCCGAGCTCGGGGATGGCCGAGCCCTCGTTCGCGTTCAAGAGGGCGGCGGAGAGGGCGACGACGTCTTTGTCACCGCGCTCGAACTGGGCCTCGCTCGCCCTCTGGAGTCGGCGCACGCTCTCCCGCTTGAGGGCTATCGCGTAGCCCGACTCGGCGGCGCCCCCGCTCCGCTGGAAGTCGTCGGGACTCAGGCCGGCATGGGCTAGGGTTCGCTGTTCGTACTGGTCGATCGCGAGCTGTAACCTCTCGGGGTCAACGGGAGATGTGAACTGCCCGAGCCTCCCGGAGCCTGGTGCCCCGTCGTCTTGGAAGATCGCGATAGCTGTCGGGTCGAGGTGGACCTCTCGCCTCACCGACTTGCCGGTCCCTCGAGTAGCTCCGCCGCCGAGGCTGATCCCGACTCCGTACCGCTGAGCGAAACTGGCGTCTCTTACGACGTAGCCCCAGAAGGACCAGTAGCACGCGATGAGGAGAGTCGCCTCGACCTGCTCGGCGCCCTCCCAGCCATTCCAGAGTAGCCCGGTCCTGGCGGCGTGATACATCGCGTAGGGCAGCCGGGGCTGTCCGTCGACGATATACGGGTAGTCCTGGCCGGAGAACCTCCCGCCGAGGGCTTGCTCGGTGATGTCCTTCGACCCTTCGATTTTGTTGCCCGACCGGGGGAGCAGAACCTTGTACCTCGGCTCGCGACCTGGGCGGACGTCGAGGCTGTCCCATGTCCAGAGGGTCTCGCGCCCCTTCCCTTCTCCGAGGTCGACGTCTCGAAGACGGGCCTCGATCAGGTAGGTGGGGACGTCGGGATCGTCTGGATCTGCCGAGGCCCAGACCATGTCGGAGGGGACGGCACGGTAGAGCAGCTCGCCGCGCTCCTTGGCGTAGTCGACTCGGATCAGCCCCTCTCGCATCCCGATCGTGTTGCGGGCGTTCCTCGCCGCTATCGCCCAGAGTCCGTCGTCGCGGAGGCGGCGAAGGAAGTCGTCGATGTCCGCGGCCCGGTGAGAGATCTTCGGGGGGGCGTCGTACTGGATCGCGAGCTGCTTTGTGACCGTCCCAAAGAGGTTCCGGCTAACGTCGAGGTTCCCGAGCCGCGCGACGGTCTGGGCGGGGAAGAAGCTCTCCGCCTTGTTCAGGAGGTCTTGGCGCCACTGCCCCTCGAGGAGGCGGCGACGGAGGCGCGAGTGTGCCCGCCGGCTCTCGTCGTCCGAGTGCGGCAGCGGGGGCGGGCTTGTAAGTCCGGGCTTGTTCTCTTGCGACATCCTGGATCGTTCGTCTGTGGTCGGTGGGGCGAGGGTAGCCCCTCGGGCACGGGAAGGTCAAACTCTATCGGATGCGGATCTTCCTCTCGTCCTTGTGACGAGTGTCGAGGAACTCCCGGCAGATGTAGCGCGAGGCGTCGAGGATGTGGCTCAAGTCCTTGTTCGCCGCGTTGCCCCCTGGTCCCCGCCAGTGACGGAGGCCGGCTATCAGAGAGGCGCATCGAGGATGGACGGTCACCGACCCCCGGACCATCGCAGCGTGGAGGAGTCGGGAGGTGTAGGCGACCGAGCCCGGACCCTTGCGAGCTGGGAGGATCTTGAAGGGGGGCTCTGTCGGGGGCAGCCCGGAGACCGCGGCGATCTTCTGCTCGAGAAGGTGATTGACCCGATAGCCCACCTCGGACTTGCCCGCGGAGTTCGTGTCCCCTCTCGCCAGGTCCACAGCCTCCGGCCCGACGTCCCACCGACCGAGCATGTCGAGGATCCCGTTCGCGTCGGCCTCGATCCCAGTCCGGCCGGGGCTCGTGTACTCGTCCAGGAACCAGACCTTGGGGTCGACCTTGTCACGCTTGAAGGCGACCAGGACCGCAGCCTCTCGGCCCGCGTCCTCTCCGTGGTCGACGCCGATCCCGATCTGGACCTCGTCGCCGGGTAGCTCTTCGCTGATCATCGAGTCGACGAAGGCGGCGAAGTAGCGGTCTGGGCTGATCCCCTCCCAAGCGCCGAAGAACCTCTGGTGGAGCTCGGCGGGGAGGATCATCTTGCGGATCTCCTCCAGCTCCGCCGCGCTGAGCCCGGTGTTCTCTGTGGACGGCTGGACGTGGATATCCTCCGCCCTCCCGTCCTCGCACGCTTGCTTGAGCCAGCCACAGGGACGACCGACGGGGGTGAGGGTTAACCAGATCGAACCCTTGCGAACAATCACTCGAGACTGGGCCTCGGCGAAGATCCTCTCCTCCGGGGGCTCGTCCAGCCAGACGAAGTCCAGGGTCGACCCGGCAGCGGCGAGGACGCCCGCGGACTGCGAGACGATGCCCATCGAGTCGCCGCTCCTCAGTCGCAACATCCGACGACGCCCGACCGTAAAGCCTCGGTCCGGGTGATAGCGGCAGTCGGGATGGAGCAGGCCAGGGGGGAGCAGCTCGTGCAGCTTGCTCTCGATCTCCTTGCTGCTGTCGTCGGAGTAGGGAACCAGGCGACCGGCTACGGGGCGATCGGGGATCGAGCGGTGAGGGTGAGTATGGGTCAGCCAGTACAGAGCCTCGGCGCATCCCGCGTAGCTCTTCCCGACGATCTGGTTAGGCCCCCGGAGGCATCTCGTCTGCGACTGGCTTCGGTGGAACCTCTCCTGTCCCGGCCTCGGCTGGTAGGTGGCGAGGGGGTTCGAGGTGAGGGCGGCGAGGGCTGAGGCCAGGCTCACCTAGTGCCGTTGCCTTTGGCGGATAGCCTCGATCATCTCGGGGTCAAGCTCTGAGGCTAGACGGTCGAGCAGCTCGTCGCGGCTTAGGTTCGAGTGGTCCTCGGCGTCTGGGGCGTTCGCCATCTCGTCGCGAGCAGCTTGCACCAGCTTGTCGGCAGCCGTTCCCCAAGTCCGGTTCAGGTCCCGGAACTCCAGCCCCTTCCGTTGCTCCTCGTCCTCGAGCCGGGAGAGCATCTCCCCGTGGCTCAGAGTAGCGAGCTGGGCAGCCTGCTTTAGGATCGCATCCTTTGCGCGTTGTACTCCGGTAGAAAAGCTGGGATCAGTTTCCAGCCAGTAACGAACCGTCGTGTGTGCCCGGTCCGCCGCCCTGCCTGCGGCTCTCTGGCTGCCGCCGTCCGCTAGCACAGCTGCCGCCCTTTGCTTGGCGCTATGGGTCGTTCGTGGCACCCCCTCACCCTAGCCATTCTCCCTCCCCGCGTCGAGGATCGCTTTGGCCCGGGCCGAGTCGGTGGGTGAAAGGGGAGGCAAGGGCTCGCCGCTCTCCCTCAGTGCCCGCAGCTCCGCGAGCGCGATCGTCGGCGAGGTCCTCTCGGACCTGGACACGAGCCAGACTGTCTCCTCTCGGCTGACCTTCAGCGGGCTGACCTTCAGCTCCCATCCTCTCCGCAGAAGTTCCTCGACGTTGTGGCGACCCTCGTAGATCTTCAGGGTTGCCCCCTGGTGCCGCCCTGCCGCGCAGGAGCACGGGACCTGTGTCTCGTATCCTTGTGGGTCCGTCATCATAACGTGACCGTGCCGGCAGTACGAACAATAGGGATCGTAGGGGACCGCCGTCTCCGGCCTCGGCCTCCTCTTGTAGATCCTGATCACATCGTCCAGGTTCAGAGCCCCGAAGGCGCCCCGAGCTCGCCGCTCTGCGGCTTCCTCCCTGGCAGCGACGAACGACGACTCGAGGTGCTCGGGGACGATCGGGCCGAGTCGGTGGAGAAGGTCTGTCGACCACGCCTTGATCATCTCGTCGGCCGGCAGCCTTCCGTTGTTCAAGCCCAGTTGCCTCCTAATCACGTCTGCTATCCGTCTCACTGTGCTACCTCCTCTGCCGTCTCCGGCCCAAATATCCTGTCGAGCTGCTCCTCTGCCGTCTCGTCCCATCCCCCGTTACTGCGACGGAACCTCGGCGCGGGGAGATCTGGCTTGGCCCGACCGTCAGCATCGAACAGGGCGAGGAAGTATGCGGCAGGGTTCGCGGCCCCCGCGCTCTTCCCCAGTGCCGACAAGACCACGTCCTCACCCTGCCCGACAATCCCGATCCACCTCTCGACCTGCAAGGGGGGAACCAGCCCGCGGAGGCCGAGGCGATGGCGTAGATCGTCGACAGTCATCCCCGCGATCTCTCTCACCCCCTCGGGGGGGTAGGGGGGGTGTTCTTCTTTTATTCTTCTTTTACTCTTCTTTATAAGGGTGCACTCCTGCTCACTACCTATAGTGCGGTCCTGCTCACTATGTATAGTGCGGTCCTGCTCACTAGGGACCAGCCGCCCCCTAGTGCACTCCTGCTCACTAACAGGGTGCGGTTTGCTAGTGCGGTCCTGCTCACTAGTGCGCGCCCACTCACTAGCGGGTGCGAGTTTGTAGGACGACGCCCCCTTTCCGGGTCCGCCTCGAGTCACTCGGACGACGAGCCCGCGGGCGCAGAGAGACCGGATCGCTTGGATCGCCGTCCTCCTCCCACAGCCCGAGCCGCGAGCCACGGCAGCGATCGAGGCATACCCCTCGGTCTCGGATCTCTGCCAGCCGATAGACTGGCCCAGTAGATAGAGCGCGATCCGCGTCTCCGAGCCCGGGAGCTTCGCTCTCGTGACCGCGTCGAAGAGCGGACGGGGAACCCTTACGAACGGCTCAGTCATCCCCCTTGGATCCCTCGTCCTCTGGCGCTGCCGACTCGAGCGCGTTCAGGACGGCGGGCCAGTTGAAGCGAAGATGCCCGCGTTCCTCGCCGCCGACGCGGAAACACGGCACGCGCCCGTCGCTCACCATTTGGCGCACGGTGCGTTCGGTGATCTTCAGCCTCTCGGCGCACTCAGCTGTGGTCAAGATGTCGCCACCCATAGAACCTCCTTTTGCTCCGCAGACAATACCTGACCAC
>Ga0098035_1001813_pt1 | contig 10156 bp, 8 predicted proteins | sample 3_EtaG_FD_75046 | JGI IMG/M metagenome (GOLD analysis project Ga0098035, IMG submission 75046) | Marine viral communities from the Subarctic Pacific Ocean - 3_ETSP_OMZ_AT15126 metaG | ecosystem: Environmental > Aquatic > Marine > Oceanic | place: Pacific Ocean | collected 2015-01-07
AAGCGGACGACGCAGTTTCGGACCGACACCGTCGAGCGCATCGACTTCGACGAACAGGGAATTGAGCGCTTCAGGCCTCATGAGCAGCCTCTTAGCGCGATACTGAAGCGTTTCACCAGACGCCAGGGAACAGGGATGGGGACAGCGTTGTTGGCCTTACAGGCATGACCGGAAAAGGAGAATCGCATGCTCTTGCCCAACGGAACCGTGTTCGCAGTCGTCGACGGCGAGAAGTTCGAGCTTTATCGCAACTCCGGGATCGAAGCCGAGCCACGGCTCACGGCGTTGACGGTTCCCGAACTCGAGCCCACGAATTTCAGCGCAGGCGCGCGTGAACACGATGCCGGATCGCGCCACAAGGCCCGTACCGGCGACCCCAGCAACGACTCGCTGGATGAGCGCGCCCACGTCGCAGCGGTGACCGACTGGCTCAACCGCAAGGTGCTGGAACGCGAGATCGAACAGCTGATCGTGGTTGCCGATCCCCGCTCGCTGGGTGAAATGCGTCGTCACTATCACAAGGAACTCAAGCAGGTGCTGGTCGGCGAAGTGGCCAAGACGATGACCGGTCGCCCGGCCGCGGAGATCGTGCGCGCCCTGCACGATTGAGCGCGCCCCCCTGCCCTACTTGCCCATGACAGCGCCGTCGCGTAACGGCGCTGTCATGGCCGACGAAAACGCTTCCGAACTTTCGCCCCGTCTCGCGCGCATCAAGTTTCGCGCATGGCATCGCGGCACGCGCGAAGCCGATTACATGATCGGCTGCTTCTTCGACCGCTTCCACCACACCTGGTCGGAAGCCGACCTCGATCTGTTCGAGAAGATCATCGACGAAGAGGATGTCGACATCATGGCCTGGGCGCTCGGCACCCAGACAATCCCGGAGGAATATCGCGGGCCGATGCTGGAGCGCATGATGAAGCTCGATTACGTCGAGATCCCGCGCTGACCCGATCTGCGCGCCGTCTCGCCTAGAGCGACGAAATGACATGCCCTCCGTCGACCGGAATGACGACTCCGGTCATGTAGCGCGAAGCATCCGAGCACAGCAGCAAGAAAGGCCCGTCCAGGTCCGCGAACTCCCCGAAGCGGCGCTGCGGTATTCGCTTGGCCATAGCCTCTCCGGCCGGGCTGGCAAGAAAGTCGCTGTTCATCTCGGTCGAGAAATAGCCCGGCGCCAGCGCATTCACGCGAATGCCGTAGCGGGCGAGCTCCAGCCCCATCTGCCGCGTCATCTGCACGACGCCGGCCTTCGACATCGCATAGGCCGCAAGTTGCCCGCCCTGCCGCAGGCCCAGGATGGATGCGACGTTGACGATGGCGCCACCCTTCCCGCGATCACGCATCCCCCGGGCAGCTGCTGTCGCAACCAGGAATGCACCGCGCAAGTTGGCGTCCATGATGAAATCGAAGTCGCCTTCTTCGTAATCCAGTATTCCCAACGCTTTCGACACGCCCGCGTTGTTGACGAGAATATCGATGTCTCCGGCCTGCTCCACCGCGCTGCGCACACTTTCGCCATCGGTCACGTCCAGTGTCACCGGGACGGCCGCGACACGGAATTCGCTGACGATCTCCTCGGCAAGCTGCTTCAGCGCATCCTCACGCCGCGCGGCGAGCACGACTTGCGCTCCGGCCGCAGCCAGCACGCGGGCGAAGTGGCGCCCCAGCCCGCTCGAAGCGCCCGTCACCAGCGCGCGCCGGCCTTCCAATTGCCTCTCATTCATCGTTCTCTCCTTCCTCGTTGCGTCGCAGTGCAGCACCGGGTTCTGATCGGCAACCATCAACACGATTGAAATTCCCTGCCAACGCCTTATCAGCCGCGCTTCCCGCCATGCCCGATTTCCAGCGACTTCTCTCGGCCACGACGCCCCTGACCCTCGCCGCGGTGACGCGCGGCGCGCAGCCGCTCGTGATGGCCGATCTCGCCCGCGCGGCAAAAGGACGCGCCGTTTTCATTGCCGACAACGAGGCGGCGATGAGCGCGATTGCCGAGGCGGCGAAATTCTTCGCGCCCGAGCTCGACGTCCTGGAATTCCCGGCGTGGGACTGCCTTCCCTACGACCGCGCCAGCCCTGCCCTCTCGGTCAGCGCGCGGCGGCTTGCGGCGCTCTACCGGCTTCAGGCGAAGCGCAGCGGGCCGCAATTGCTGGTCACCACTGCCAATGCCGTGCTTCAGCGCGTGCTCACCCCGTTCCGTATCCGGGAATCGGTTCGCCTGATCAAACCCGGCATGGAAATCGGCCACGAAAGTCTGATCGGTCTGCTGCGCCGCCAGGGCTACCAGCGCACCGACACCGCCATCGACGCGGGTGAGTTCGCCGTGCGCGGCTCGATTTTCGACATCGTGCCTTCGGGTCTCGAAGGAGGCCTGCGCCTCGACTTTTTCGGCGACGAGCTGGAGACGCTGCGCCTCTTCGATACCGGCACGCAGCGCTCGACCGGCACCATCGCCGAGCACCTGCTCGTGCCTGCCAGCGAAGCCCTGCTCGACGACGATACGGTCAAGCGCTTCCGCAGTCGCTACCGCGAGATGTTCGGCGCCCATGCCACCGCCGACCCGCTCTACCAGGCAGTCAGCGACGGACGCCGCCTGGCCGGGATGGAGCACTGGTTGCCGCTGTTCGAGGACCGCCTCGTCAGCCTCTTCGACCATCTGTCGGACGACGACCTGATCGTCGCCGACAATTCCGCCGTCGGTGCAACCGAAGAGCGGCTGGGCGACATCGCCGATTATCACAAGGCGCGCCTCGACACCTCGGGTCAGAAGGCGGGAAGCTACCGTCCTCTCGCGATCGACGCGCTTTACCTTGGCAGCGAGGAACTGGAGCAGGCCCTGTCCGGCTTCCCGGTCCACCGCGCCGATGCCTTCGCCAAGCCCGAAGGCAGCAAGATCATCGACTTCGGCTTTGCAAACGCCCGGGATTTCACGCCCGAGCGCGCCCGCGGCGACAATGCCTACGAGGCTGCGGCCAAGCACCTCCACGCCGTCGGCAAGGCCGGGCGCAAGCCGATCCTCGCCGCCTACTCGACCGGCAGCCGCGCGCGGCTCGTCTCGATCCTCGGCGAAGCGAGCCAGACCAACAAGTGGGGGCCCGAACCGCGCCTTGCCGACACCTGGCAGGAAGCGCTGGGTCTGGCCGTCCAGGGCCGCTCGGCCGCGCTGGTGCTGCCGCTCGAAACCGGTTTTGCCAACGACACCGTAGAGGTCATCACCGAGCAGGACATCCTCGGCGACCGCCTCGTGCGCCGCAAGAAGCGCAAGAAGGATTCCGACGCCTTCCTTGCCGAACTGGCGGCGCTGACGCCCGGCGACCTGATCGTCCACATGGATCACGGCATCGGTCGCTACGAAGGCCTGCAGTCGATCCAGGTGGGTCAGTCCCCGCATGACTGCGTGATGCTGACTTACGCGGGCGGCGACAAGCTCTACATCCCGGTCGAGAACCTCGACGTCCTCTCGCGCTATGGCAGCGAGAGCGAAGGCGTCATGCTCGACAAGCTGGGCGGCGAAGCCTGGCAGAAGCGCCGTGCGCGCCTCAAGGAGCGCATCCAGGAAATCGCCGGAGAGCTGATGAAGACAGCCGCCGCGCGGGCCTTGCGGCAGGCTCCGGCGATGGTTCCCGAAGGTTCGGCCTACGACCAGTTCGTCGACCGCTTTCCCTGGCAGGAAACCGAAGATCAGGACAATGCTATTTCCGACGTCCTCGACGATCTTGCCGCGGGCAAGCCGATGGATCGTCTCGTCTGCGGCGACGTCGGCTTCGGCAAGACCGAGGTCGCCCTGCGTGCCGCATTCGTCGCTGCCATGGCCGGGCAGCAGGTCGCCGTCGTCGCGCCGACCACGCTGCTCGCGCGCCAGCACTACTCCGGCTTTGCAGAGCGATTCGCAGGCTTTCCGCTCAATGTCGGCCGCCTCTCGCGCCTCGTACCCGAGAAGGAAGCGCGCACCACCCGCGAAGGGCTCGCCTCGGGCACCGTGGACATCGTCTGCGGCACCCATGCAATCCTGTCGAAGTCGGTGCAGTTCAAGCGCCTCGGCCTGGTCATCGTCGACGAGGAGCAGCGCTTCGGCGTCACCCACAAGGAGAAGCTCAAGCAGCTTCGCACCGACGTCCACGTCCTGACGCTGACCGCGACGCCGATCCCGCGCACGCTGCAGATGGCGATGTCGGGCCTGCGCGAGCTGTCGACCATCCAGACCCCGCCGGTCGACCGCCTTGCGGTGCGCACCTACGTGATGGAATGGGACGACATGGTGATGCGCGAGGCACTGCTGCGCGAACACCATCGCGGCGGCCAGAGCTTTATCGTCGTCCCCCGCATTGCGGACATGGCCGAAGTCGAGGACTGGCTGCACAAGCACGTTCCCGAAGTGAAGTGCATCACCGCACACGGGCAGATGAGCGCAGGCGAAGTGGAAGAGCGCATGAGCGCTTTCTACGAGGGCAAGTACGAGGTCCTGCTGTCGACGACCATCGTCGAATCCGGGCTCGACATCCCGCGCGCCAACACGATCATCATTCACCGCGCCGACCGCTTCGGTCTCGCCCAGCTCTACCAGCTCCGAGGCCGCGTCGGGCGCTCGAAGCTGCGTGCCTATGCCTACCTGACGACGCCTGCCGCCACTGCGCTTTCCGAAGTCGCGGAGAAGCGCCTCAAGGTGTTGGGCGATCTCGACAGCCTGGGTGCGGGCTTCCAGCTCGCCAGCCACGACCTCGACATTCGCGGCGCTGGCAACCTGCTTGGCGACGAGCAGTCCGGCCACATTCGCGAAGTCGGCTTCGAACTCTACCAGTCGATGCTGGAAGACGCGATCATGGCCGCCCGCGCGGGCGGCGTCGGGCTGGAGAAGGACACCTCGGGCCTCAGCCCGCAGATCACCGTCGATGCGCCGATCATGATCCCGGACGACTACGTCCCCGATCTCGCCGTGCGCATGGCGCTCTATCGCCGCCTCAACGATGCCGAGAGCCAGCAGGAGATCGAATCGCTGTCCGCAGAGATGATCGACCGCTTCGGCGCCCTGCCCCAGCCGACGATCAACCTCATCAAGCTCATCGAGATCAAGCGTCAGGCTATCGAGGCGCATATCGCCAAGATCGACGTCGGCTCACGCGGCACGCTGGTCAGCTTCCACAACGACAGCTTCCCCAACCCGGCCGGCCTCATCGCCTATGCGGAAAGGCTGCAGGGCACGGTCAAGCTGCGCCCGGACAACAAGCTCGTCCTCACGCGCGCATGGGGCGATCCCAAGTCGCGCCTCAATGGCCTCTTCCAGCTGACCAAGGGCCTGAGCGCCGTCGCCCGCAAGGGCTGATGCCTCCGGGGCGGGGGTGGGCGCGGGCGCGGCGCGTAACCCGATCGCAAGCAATTGCCGGCATGGTCGCGCGATCATGGCAAGCCGTGCATTTACACCGCAGCGACTCGCGCTCGCCGGGTCTGCTCCTGCAACCCTGCCGGCAGCCGTTGTCATCGCGCTCTTCGTGCTGCTCGCGCGCGGCGGCGCGTTCCTGACCGAACACATCGATTCGGACGAATGGAGCTACATCCTGATGGGCGCGGACGTGGCGAAGGGCCACCTGCCCTTCGTCCACCAGTTCGACCTCAAGCCGCCGGTCGTCTTCCTGCTGTTCGGCGCGGTCATCGCCACGTTCGGCAAGAGCCTGCTCGTGATCCGCCTGATCGGCGCCCTTGCGGTGTTCACTGCCGCGTTCTTCACCTTCCTGATCGCGCGGCGCGCCACCGGCGCCTGGCCGGCTCTGGCCGCAGCGCTGATGAGCGTCGCGCTCTGCTCGGGCACACTCGGGCTCGATACGAGTTCGGAACTGCCTGCCATCGCCTTCATGATGCCGGCCACATGGCTGCTGGTGCGCCGCGAGACCGTAACCCTCGCCGATGCCGCACTGTGCGGTCTGCTCGTCTCGCTGGCGGTTCTGACGCGCACCAATCTGGCGGTGGTGGCGCTGGCCTTCGGATTGTTGCTCCTTGCCCTGTCGGTCATGCGTCCGGCGCGGTGCGCGCGTCCTGCCTGGCTGGCCTATGGCCTTGCCGGGCTGATCCCGCCCGCCATGCTGACGCTGGTCTATGCTCTTGCCGGAGAGCTGGCGACGTTCCGTCTGGCGATGATCGACGTTCCACTGGCCTATTCCGGCCAGCTTTCGGCCCTGGACGTGCTGCGGCTCCACGCGGCGCAATATTACTATACCGCGCAGCTTGCCCCGCTGATCTATGTGCCGATGACCCTGCTCGCACTTGCTGGCATGGGGGCCAGCCTGCCGCTGCTCGTCAGGCATCGCCGCGATCCGGACAAGGCCTGGTTCGCCCTCGTCCAGTGGACCGGAATGGTTGCAGTCTTGGCCTCACTGCTGATCGGAGGAGCGGCCTATCCGCATTACTGGCTGCAGTTCATGCCCTTCCTCGCCATCTTCGCCGCCCTTGCCTTTCCCGCCGCAGCGCGCCTCGGGAGACTGGCGCCGAGTGCCGTTGTCGGCGCAGCGGCGCTTGCCGCCAGCCCGGTGATCGCCGTGCTGGTAACCGGAACCGCGCAGACCGTAAAACTTGCGGCGAACCCGGATTCTGCCGATCGCTCCATCCGCGATGCCGCGCAGTGGATCCGCGCCCGGGGCGGCGCCGGATCGCCGGTCTGGGCCCTCCACATGCACCTTGCGCTTTTCTATCTCGATGCACCGCCGCTCTCGCGCGCCGGGGTCTATCCGAGCAATCTGTCCCGCAAGGCCATCATCGATACGCTGGCGGACCACGACTATGTCGGCCACGATGAAATCGGCCGGATAATGGCGAGCACGCCGCGCTTCATCGTCACCGACAGCATGGGCCGAGGCCGGGCATGGGTGCGCGATGCCGGCCGGGACATCGACGGTTGGCTGGGCGCGCGCTACCGCCTCGCCAGGCGGATGGGACAGGTGGAAATCTACGAGAGGATCTGATCGCTCGCGGGTCCGGGCATCAGCCCTCCGCGCGCGCCAGTTTCTCGAACATCGCCGCGCTCATCGGCTGCGCGCGCAGGAACCCCTGATAATAGGCGCAGCCTTCCTTCGCCGCGACTTCGCGCTGGGCTTCTTCCTCGATACCTTCGGCAATGACCTGCAGGTCGAGCGCCTCGGCCATGGCCACGATCGCGCGCAGCACGGCCACGTCGCGTTTGTCGCTGGCAACGCCCTCGATCATTGAACGGTCGAGCTTGAGGTAATGGATCGGCAGCACCTTGAGGTAGCGGAAGTTGCAGAACCCCGCGCCGAAATCGTCGAGCGCGATGCGGATGCCCTGCGAGGAGAATTCGGCCATCGTCTGCGCGGCCAGGGTCACGTCGCTGATCATCGCCTGCTCGGTCACTTCCAGCGTCAGGCGGCGCAAGGGAAAGCCGCTTTCGCGCACCAGGTCGAGCATCTGGCGCACATAGCTGCCGAAGGCGAGATCGGCGGGCGTGACGTTGATCGAGAGGCGCAGGTCGCCCGACCAGTCGCGCGCTGCGGCCAGCGCCTTGTGCGCGATATGACGCGAAAGCGGCGCCACGTGATCGGCGCGTTCGGCGATGGAAAACAGCGCCCCGGCGCCGATACGGCCGAGTTCGGGATGGTTCCAGCGCGCCAGGGCCTCGGCGCCGGTCAGGCAGTCGTCTGACAGGCTGAACTGGGGCTGGAACAGTATCTCGATTTCATCGCGGTCGATGGCGCCAAGCAGGTCGGTCTCAAGCTGCGCGGCCGAGCGCCCCGGCGGCGTGACTTCGCCGTCTGCCCATGCGAGTCTGCCGCTCTGCTGCTCGTTGACGCCCTGCAGCGCATGGCCGAGCCGATCGAGCATCGAATCCACGCTCTCGTCGTCGAGCGCCCGAATCAGCGCGATTCGGGGCGACAGGCGCAGGACGCCCGATGGCACCGCGATCGGGCGCGCAATGGCTTCGGCCAACTGGTCTGCGAAAAGCTGCCAGCGCTCGCGGCTGCAGGCCTCGTTGGCGATCAGCAGGAAGGTACCCCCGCCTGCCCGCGCCACCATCCAGGCCCCATCCAGTTCGTCTTCCGCAAAGTGGCTGATCCGCGCGGCGACTTCCTCAAGCGCACCGTCTCCGGCCGCTGCGCCATAGGCGATATTGATCGCATCGAGCCGCCTCAGGCCAAGAAGCAGTGCATGGACATGGGCATGCTGCGGACCGCAGGCACCGTCGCTGCGCCAATGTTCAATTCGCTCGCGCACGACGTCCAGACCGGGAATCCCGGTCAGACGCGCCTCGATACCTCGTGCCCCGCTCAATGCCAGCCCTTGCTGTGTGCCACCCATAACGTGCAGCCTTAGCGCAAAGGCCTTGCCAAACCGTTCAAAATTTTTCAGCCCAAGCATCTCGGGCAACACCCGCCCCGATCCCGGGCACATGGAATATGGGGGAACATTCCTTGAGTAGCGAACAGAAGCTTGCCCTCGTCGTCTCGAACAGCGCCAAGGCGCAGGCCGGGGCCGACACGCTGCGCAAGTCTCACGACTGGGTTTCGCCGGAGGAGGCGGACATCCTCGTAGTCCTGGGCGGAGACGGTTTCCTGCTCCACGTCCTGCACGAAATGCTCGACAGGGACACGCTCAAGCCCTGCTACGGACTCAACCTGGGCACCGTTGGCTTCCTGATGAACCACCCGCATGGGCATCAGGTCATCGGCCAGCGCGTGAAAGAGGCGCACCCCGTCCCCGTCAGCCCACTGCGCATGGACGCTGTGGATCGCTCCGGCGTGGAATTCAGCTACTACGCCATCAACGAAGTCTCGATGCTGCGCGAAACGCGCCAGACCGCGAAGCTGGAAGTGCGCATCAACGGCCGCGTGCGCATGGAGGAACTGGCGGGCGACGGCATCCTGGTGGCGACACCCGTGGGATCCACGGCCTACAACCTCTCTGCGAACGGACCGATCCTGCCGCTGGGCTCGCGCATGTTGGCCCTGACCCCGATCAGCCCCTTCCGTCCGCGCCGGTGGAAAGGTGCGATCCTGCCCGAAAGCGCCGAGGTCGAATTCCGGATTCGCGAACCGGAAAAGCGCCCCGTCGCCGCCGTCGCCGACCAGAAGGAAGTGCGCGAGGTCCAATCGGTGCGAATCCGCGCGGCAACCGAGAAGGAGCTGACGATCCTGTTCGACCCCGGCTACACGCTGGAAGAGCGTATCTTTGCCGAACAGTTCCAGGTCTGAGCCGCGCGAAAGCAAGGGCGAGGAAATTTTGTCAAAATTTCCTCGCCCCCGGGCTTGCCAACCCAATCAGTGCCGCTTATAGGCGCACCCCTGCCCCGCGGTGGAGACACTGCAGGGCTGCTCCCCGATAGCTCAGCGGTAGAGCATTCGACTGTTAATCGAATGGCCGTAGGTTCGAATCCTACTCGGGGAGCCAACTTCCTCCTTCTTCCAAGAAGGAAAAAATCAGCGGTCTTCGGGCCGCTATTTTTTTGCCCGCAGCCCCCGGCCCGCAGCCTGTTTTCCGACACCACCAGATCGATTCGCCAAATGGGAGCGTCCGGAGCAATTGCCCGGCTGTACCTGGAAGTGCTGCGCCGTGCCCTCCGCCTGGCAAAGGCTTGCCATGGACACGAAGGAGGTTCAGCCTTGCTGTGACCAGACACCTGAAGGGAGCAAGGGCAATGACTGGTGCGCGACTTCGCTTCGTAGGAGCGATGATCCTTCTGGGCGCTACATGGCCTGCTGCCGCACAGGACGCCTTCGAAACGGCCCAGATCCTCTCCGGCTCGGCGCAGCAATCGGGTGCGGGCCGCTCGCTGGGTTCGGCGATTTCGCACAGCATGGACGCAACCGCGCGGGCCATCGAGGGCGGCCGCGCCCGTCCGGCACGGATCGAAACGAGCAGCAGGCGGCAGCACAGCTCACGAAACGGCGCAGCAGCCGCGAGCCAGGTTGCCCCTCTTCCCGGCGGTGTCGACCCCCTGACCAGCACCGATGCCCCGGCCTACAGGGTAGGCAGCGGCGCGACTATCCGCACGAGTGGCGGGCTGATCGCAACGCCTGCGGACACATGCGTCGAGAACTGCCCGGAACGCTGAATCGCGTACAGGCAAGTCAGGCCAGCGCGCCGGAAGATGGATCTACTGACAGGACACAAAAAAAGCCCGGCGGGAAAGCCGGGCTATTTTTGTGTGGAGATATGG
>Ga0098035_1001817_pt1 | contig 10148 bp, 8 predicted proteins | sample 3_EtaG_FD_75046 | JGI IMG/M metagenome (GOLD analysis project Ga0098035, IMG submission 75046) | Marine viral communities from the Subarctic Pacific Ocean - 3_ETSP_OMZ_AT15126 metaG | ecosystem: Environmental > Aquatic > Marine > Oceanic | place: Pacific Ocean | collected 2015-01-07
CGCTTTCATATTCATACGCCGATGGCCCTTTTCACGCGTGCCAGGTAGCGACCGCTGCCGCCGCGCATGCGCGGGTCGAGCATGTCGCGCAGGGCGTCGCCGAACATGTTGATGCCGAACACCACCACGGTCAGGGCGATGCCGGGAATAATCGCCAGCCAGGGCGCCTGGAACATATAGCTGCGCCCGTCCAGGCTGAGCATGCCGCCCCAGCTCGGTGACGGTGGCGGGATGCCCAGGCCCAGGAAGCTGAGGCCGGATTCCGCCAGGATCACCGCCGCCAAGCGGGTGGTGTAGAGCACGATTAGCGGCGCCATCACGTTGGGCAGAATGTGGTGCCAGAGAATGCGGGTGCTGGACGCGCCCATGGACTGGGCGGCGTGCACATAGACGTTCTGCCGGGCACTGAGCACCGCGCCGCGCACGATCCGCGAGCCGGAGATGCCGAACAGCAGCCCCAGAATCACGATGATCTGCCAGGTGCCGGGGCCGAGCACGGCCACCGCCACGATCAGCAGAATCAGGTCGGGGAAGCACATCCAGCCGTCCACCAGACGCTGAATGAACATGTCCAGGCGGCCGCCGAAGTAGCCGCTGAGAATGCCCAGCAACGCGGAGATCACGATCGACAGGGTGGTGGCGGCGAACGCCACGATCACCGACAGGCGCGCGCCGTGCACCACGCGGGCGAAGATGTCGCGGCCCAGCTGGTCGGTGCCGAACCAGTATTCCGCCGACGGCGCTTTCAGCCGGTCGATGGGGTTGATGGCGTTATAGCCCTGCGGCGCGATCAGGTCGGCGAAAATGCCGGTGAACAGCAGCAACAGGCAGATCAGCGCGCCCACCGCGCCCAGCGGCCGTTCCCGGCACAGGCGGGCGCAGAACGCCAGGGGTTTGGGCAGGGTCTTGCGGCGTTTGGCGGGCCGCGCCGGGGTGGCCGTGACAGCGGCCGGTTCAACGGATGCATTCATACTTCGAGATTCCTGTTTCACCGGTCGAACCGTACTTTCGGGTCGAGGTACCCGTAGCACAGATCCACAATCAGATTGACGAGCATTACCACCACGCCGGTGACCAGAAAGACGCCGGTGATGATCGGGTAATCGCGGGTGCTGACCGCCTCCAGCAGCAGCTGGCCGAGGCCGGGCAGACGGAAGATCTGTTCGATGATCACGGTGCCGCCGAACAGGATCGGCACCAGGATGCCGACCAGGGTGATCACCGGAATCATGGCGTTCTTGACCGCGTGCACCAGCACCACGCTGCGCTCGCGCAGGCCCTTGGCCCAGGCGGTGCGGATGTAATCCTGGCGCAGCACTTCCAGCATCATGGTGCGGGTCATGCGCATGATCACCGCCGACAGCGAGGTGCCGAGAATCAGGCTGGGCACCAGGAAGGTTTTCAGGTTTTCGATCGGGTCCTCGAAGAACGGCGTCATCTCGGTGGGCGGCGACCAGCCCCACCACAGCGCCGGCAGGATCACCACCAGGGTGCCCAGCCAGAAGTTGGGAATCGCCAGGGCCAGGATCGAGAAACTGCGGCCCACGTTGTCGGCCAGGGTCTCCTGGCGTATCGCCGAGAAGATGCCCACCGGCAAGGCGATGATCAGGGCGATCAGCAACGCCAGGATGCCCAGCTCCAGGGTCACGCCCAGGCGGGCGCCGATCTCCTCGGTGACCGGGGTGTTGCGCCACAGGGATTCGCCCAGGTCGCCGCGCAGGGCGTTGCCGGCCCAGCTCAGGTACTGCATGTAGAGCGGCTTATCCATGCCCAGGGCTTTTTCCAGTTGGGCACGGTCGTCGGGGGCGTTGGAGGAGTAGGCGTTCTCGCTCAGCATCAGGTCGAGCACGTCGCCGGGTACCAGCCGCACCACTCCGAATACGATGACGCTGGCGATCAGGAGAGTGGGAATCAACGCCAGCAGACGGCGCAGGACATAAGCACCCATAGGTACATCCGTTATTGTTGTTGGTATTGGGCGCTCTATCGAAGAACGCCATTAAAAAATTATCATTGGTTCAAATAATGAACTTCAATTTCACTTTAGTACGCGGTTTTTGTGACTGTCAAGTCATTCCCCTAAAGGGTTTTTAGGGCTACTTTGTTGATGTAAACAACTGTATTTGCGCTGTTTTCGGCTAATAATTAACCAAAATGACGGGATCAGTGAGGGGGCGATCAAAAACGGCGGGCGGCGGGGCGAATTTTGAGGGTTGCGGAACGGGTTTCCATTCCTGACAAAATAAGCGGTTTGTTTAATTGATTTGCATTATAAATGCGCGCCGGGAGGGTGTCCTGCCCGCCCGGCGCGGACAGCTCACGGCTCCAGGCCGTGCCGGCGCAGGCGGGTCTCGTTGTCCCGCGCCCACTGCTGGTAGCGGTGACGCAGCTCATCGTCGTCCGGCACCGGCGCCCCGACCCACTTGCAGCGCTGCAGCACGGCGCGCCGGAAGGCGCCGTAGCCGCCATAACGGCGCATGGAGAACCATTTCTTGCGCCCCCGGTTGGCGGTGACCGAGAAATTGCCGCCCAGGGGCTTTTCCCGGAAGGTGGCGGTGACCCCCACCAGCCCGAACGGGTTGCCGCCGTCACCGATGCGGCCGCTGTCGTCGCCGGCGTAGAGCACCAGCGGGCGGCGGTCGCCCATGGCGACGCGCACCCGCGGGTCGGTGATCGCCTGGTCGCGCCAGGCGCGGGCCGCCGTCAGCGCCGCGTTCTTGCCGCCCAGGCGGCTGTCCCGGAACGACCGCCGCCGCTGCCGGCGGCGCCCCTGGCTGTCCACATAGGGCACCGCGCACCACCAGAATTGTGCGGCGTGATTGCGATAAATATAGAGGAATGCATGCACATTGGGTTTGCGTTTTATGGCTTGTTCCATAACGTGGGCTTCCTTCCTGTTTCTTTGTTTTTATTGCGTTCCTGCAATGGGGAAACCGCTCTATTATTACAATAACAGAGTAGCGTTGAGAAACGGGCGGCGCTTAAAATGCGGAAGGCGCATGATATTTTGCGCTTGAACAAGAAAAGAGGCAGAAAAAAGGGGCGCCGAGGCGCCCCTGATCGGGAGGGTTCTTTTTAAAAAAGAACCGCTCAGTCGGTCATCATCTGGCGCAGCACATAGTGGAGAATGCCGCCGTTCTTGAAGTAGGTGACTTCGGCGCCGGTATCCAGACGGCTGATCGCTTTCACCGTCTGTTCCTTGCCGTTGTCCTTGCGGAACACCACTTCGATTTCCTGGCTGGGTTTGAGGTCATTGCCCAGGTTGGGAATGTCCACTTCCTCGGTGCCGTCGAGATTGAGCGTTTTGCGCGTGGTGCCTTCCGGGAACTGCAGGGGCAGCACGCCCATGCCGATCAGGTTGGAACGGTGGATGCGCTCGTAGCTCTCCGCGATCACCGCGCGCACGCCGAGAAGGCGCGTGCCCTTGGCCGCCCAGTCGCGGCTGGAGCCGGTGCCGTACTCTTTGCCGGCCACCACCACGGTGGGCACGTTGTCCTTCTTGTAGCGCATGGCGGCGCCGTAGATCGGCATCTCCTCGCCACCGGGGAAGTGCTTGGTGTAGCCGCCTTCGATCTCCGGGGTCATCTCGTTACGGATGCGGATATTGGCGAAGGTGCCGCGCATCATCACCTCGTGGTTACCGCGCCGGGAACCGTAGGAGTTGAAGTCGATCGGCTCCACGTCGTGGCCCTGCAGGTAATGGCCCGCCGGGCTGTCGGCCTTGATGGCGCCGGCCGGGGAGATGTGGTCGGTGGTCACCGAGTCGCCGAGCATCGCCAGGATGCGGGCGTTCTTGACCGGCTCCACATCGTCCAGCTCGGCGGTCAGGCCGTCGAAGAACGGCGGGTTCTGGATGTAGGTGGATTTGCTGTTCCACTCGTAGGTTTTGGAATCCGGAATCGGCAGGCTCTTCCAGGTTTCGTCGCCTTCGAACACGCTCGCGTACTGCTTCTCGAACATGTCGTGGTCGACCATCACCACGGCGTCCTGGATTTCCTTGCTGCTCGGCCAGATGTCCTTCATGAACACATCGTTGCCGTCCTTATCCTTGCCGAGCGGGTCTTTTTCCAGGTTGATCTTGACCGTGCCGGCCAGCGCGTAGGCGACCACCAGCGGCGGTGACGCCAGCCAGTTGGTGCGCACGCTCTGGTGAATCCGGCCTTCGAAGTTACGGTTGCCGGACAGCACCGAAGCGACTACCAGATCGCCCTCGGCGATGGCCTTGTCGATCTCGTCGGGCAGCGGCCCGGAGTTGCCGATACAGTTGGTGCAGCCGTAACCCACCAGGTCGAAGCCGATCTGGTTCAGCGGGTCCTGCAGGCCGGCTTTGTTGAGGTAGTCGGTGACCACCTTGGAGCCCGGCGCCAGGGAGGTTTTCACCCAGGGTTTGCGGGTCAGCCCTTTTTCCACCGCTTTCTGCGCCATCAGGCCGGCGGCCATCATCACGCTGGGGTTGGAGGTGTTGGTGCAGGAGGTAATCGCCGCGATCACCACGTCGCCGTGATCCAGGTGGAAGGTCTTGCCGTCCATGGTCACTTCCACGCCGCTGCCCGGCTCGTGGTTGCCGATGGCGGTCTGGCCGCCTTCGCCTTCGAGCTTGCTGATTTCCTCGTCGTTGAGTTTCAGCTCCTGGCTGATCACGTCGATGATGGTGCGTTTCACCTCGGTCATCGGCACGCGGTCCTGGGGCCGCTTCGGGCCGGCCAGGCTGGGCACCACGTCGTCCAGGTCGAGCTCCAGCACGTCGCTGAATTCCGGGTCCGGATCGTCGCTGGAGCGCCACAGGCCCTGGGCCTTGCAGTAGGCTTCCACCAGCGCGATGTCGTCCTTGGGCCGGTTGGTCAGCTCCAGGTATTCGATGGTGCGCTCGTCGATCGGGAAGAAGCCGCAGGTGGCGCCGTATTCCGGTGCCATGTTGCCGATGGTGGCGCGGTCCGCCAGGCTCAGATCGGCCAGGCCGTCGCCGAAGAACTCCACGAATTTGCCGACCACGCCGCGCGAACGGAGCATTTCGGTGACGGTGAGCACCAGGTCGGTGGCGGTCATGCCTTCGCGCATTTTGCCGGTGATCTTGAAGCCCACCACTTCGGGAATCAGCATCGCCACCGGCTGGCCGAGCATGGCCGCTTCCGCTTCGATGCCGCCCACGCCCCAGCCGAGCACGCCCAGGCCGTTGATCATGGTGGTGTGGGAATCGGTGCCCACCAGGGTGTCCGGGTAGGCGAAGGTCTTGCCGTCCTCGGTGTCGCTGTACCAGACACCGCGGCCCAGATATTCCAGGTTCACCTGGTGGCAGATGCCGGTGCCCGGCGGTACCACGCGGAAATTATTGAAGGCGTTCTGGCCCCAGCGCAGGAACTGATAGCGTTCCTTGTTGCGCTCGTATTCCCGTTCCACGTTTTGCGAGAACGATTGCGGGGTGCCGTATTCGTCCACCATCACCGAGTGGTCGATGACCAGATCCACCGGTGCCAGCGGGTTGATCCGCTGCGGGTCGCCGCCGGCCTTGGCGATGGCGTCGCGCATGGCGGCCAGATCGACCACCCCGGGCACGCCGGTGAAGTCCTGCATCAGGACCCGTGCCGGGCGGTAATTGATTTCGCGATCGGAAGCGCGCTTCTCGGTCCAGCGTACCAGGCCTTCGATGTCCTCCACGGTGACGGATTCACCGTCTTCATGGCGGAGCAGATTTTCCAGAAGAACCTTGAGTGAAAAGGGAAGCTTGCTGAGATCACCCCAGCCCTTATCGGCGACGGCATTGATATCGTAATAATGATAGGTCTTGCCGCCGACATCGAGGGTCTTGGCGCTGTTAAGGGTGTCCTGGCCAATCCGTGTCACTGCGCACCTCCTTAGTTGGCGATGTATCTGTACTTGGGTGATTTGATACTACGCCCTTATTGCGGGCACATGAACCAGGCCTTAAGGCTAACGCCGGCTATCACTGCCATGGACCGCGGCGATACCGGGCCGGCGCGCTCAGGTTTTACAGCTTTTCGCAAAGCTGGCCGGCGCGGCGCGGTACAGTTCACGCATGTTTGACTGGATATCGCAAAATAAGGACGTTCTGAACGTATTGATCGGCTTCGCCACGCTGATGGTGTGGGTGGTCTATGCGCAATTGCTTTACAACGGCTACAAGCGTCAGCGCCGCCCGCGGGTGGTGATCAACCGGGGCCGCCACAAGGGTGTCGACGCCCTCTGCCTGATCAGCAACATGAGTGCCGAATCGATCTTCATTCAGCACATCGTTGCACGCCTGGAAACCGACCAAGGCACCTATTTCCAGGATGTCACCGAGCTGGAGCAGAATTACCAGGAAGGCGATGAGGAACGCGAGCGGCACAGTAGCGGTGATACCCCGTCGCTCAGCGACAGCACCCGCCAGGGGCCGCTCGGGGCCGGTGAGTTCGTGCATATCGGCGCCTTCAACAGCGTCATCGAGCGCATCGCCCAGCGCGAGGGGCTGCGCCTGGATCAGCACCGCGACGACCGGGCGGAAAGCGAAAAAGGCATTGTGCGTTTGCGCTCGCTGACCATTCAGCTGTTGGCCATCTACGGCTCCGACGATTACCCCATCGGCGTGGAACGGCGCTTCCTGATCCGCGACCTGGACGAAGGCCGCCTGCTGGTGCCCGCCACCTGGGACAGCAAACGCCTGACCAGCCGCCGGCACCGCAAGCAGGTGCGGCAGCTGATTCAGGACCTGGCCCGCGAGGAAGCGCGCAACTGACGCCGGGTGTTCTTGGCCACCGCATCGATGCGGTATCCTCCTGACTGATCCATCGTTGATGGCCATCGTCATTGGGGGAACCGCATGTCGCTTGAATCCGTGAGCCCGGCCACCGTGCCGGTGTGGCGCCTGCGTGCCTTGGGCACCGCCGTGGTGCTGGCGGGCGCGCCGGTGGGCGCCGCCCTGACGCTGTTACCGCTGGACCCCGGCCCGCTGCTGGCGCTGGCGTGCCTGGGCTGGACGCTGCTGGTGTTCGGCCTGGCCTGGTGGCTGCCCGGCGCCTGGTTCCGGCACCTGGGCTACCGCCTCGACCCGCACGGCCTGGTGATCCGCCAGGGCATTTTCTGGCGTCACCGTATTGCCATTCCGCGGGTGCGCATCCAGCACTCCGACGTCAGCCAGGGCCCGCTGCAGCGCCGCTATGGGGTCGGCACCCTGAAGCTGTACACCGCCGGCAGCCGCTTCACCTGCAACGAGCTGCCCGGCCTCGACCACGACACCGCGCTGGCATTGCGCGATACCCTGCTGCGCCAGGACGACGGAGGCGACGGCGATGCGGTATGAGGGTGGCCAGCCGCTTCCGGAAAAACGCCTGCACCCGCTCAGCTGGGTGTTCCAGCTGGTGGGCAGCCTGGGCGCGGTGATCCCGATCGGCGTGGCGGTGGCGCTGGGCGCCGAGCGCGGCGGCCTGTTCTGGGTGGTGGTGCCGCTGCTGTTGCTGGGGCCGCTGGGCGCGCTCTGGCACCAGTGGGTGTACCGCTACGATTTCGCCGACGACGGCCTGGTGATCCGTGACGGCCTGATTTTCCGCAATCTGCGCCAGATCGACTATCGCCGTATCGAGAACATCGACACCCAGCGCAACCTGCTGCACCGCCTGCTGGGCGTCGCCGACGTCAAGGTGGAGACCTCCAGCGGCGGCGGCGCGGAAGCGACCATCCGGGTGTTGTCCCTGGACGACGCCCGCACCCTCAGCGATACCGTGTTCGCGCGCCGCGACGCCCTGAAGGGCGCGACATCGACCGACGATCACGACGCCGGCGAGCCCGCCGAAGGCACCACCTTGCTGACCCTGCCGCCGGGCGAACTGGTGATGCTGGGTCTGATCGACAACCGCAATCTGCTCTGGGTGGGCGCGGTGCTGGGCGCTTTCATGCAGGTGGTGAACGTGGAGACGCTGCAGCGCCTGTTGGGGCCGGTGTTGCGCGACGCCGGCGTCGCCTGGCTGGATCAGCTGGGGCTGGCGGTGGCGGTGCTGCTCGCTCTGGCCACGCTGGTGGCGGTGCTGGCGGTGGGTAAGATCTTGTCCGTGGTGGCAGCGCTGGTGAAGTATTACGGCTACCGTCTGGACGAGCAGGGCAGCGATCTGCGTGTGCGCCACGGCCTGTTCACCCGGGTGTCGGTGACCCTGCGGGTGCCGCGCATTCAGGTGGTGCACCAGCTGGCCACGCCGTTGCATCGGCTGTTCCGGCGCGTGGCGCTGCAGGTCGACCAGGCCGGTGGCGGCGGCGACCCGGAGGCCGGGCAAAGCGGCGGCGCCCGGCCGCTGGCGCCGATCTGCACGCCGGCCCAGGCCGAGGCGCTGATCGCCCGCGCCTTGCCCGGCATGACCGGCCACCAGCCGGAGTGGCAGTCGCTCTCCAGCCGCACCCGCCACCGTCTGGCGCGGTTGTGGCTGTGGTGCTGGACCGCGCTGACGCTGCCCCCGGGGCTGTGGTGGCTGGGCGTGCACGGTCTGTGGCTGCCGCTGGCCGGCGTGCCCCTGGCGCTGATCCACGGTCACCTGTACGCCAAGTACACGCGCTGGGCGCTGACGCCGGACCTGCTGCTGTTTCACCGCGGCTGGCTGTGGCGCCGGCTGGCGGTGGTGCCGCGCAACCGCATTCAGGCGATTCGCCTCACCCGCAGCCCGTTCGACCGGCGCTACCGCATGAGCGAACTGGAAGTGGACACCGCCGGCGGCGGCCTCGGCAAACGGCGGGTGCGGCTGCCGTATCTGGACCGCCGCGTGGCGGCCCGCCTGGGTTCGGCGCTGTACCACTGAATTCGCTTGCAAGATGCCCGCCGCCGGTTTCGAATGGCGGTTTTACTTAACCGGGATTCACCATGCTCGAATGGATCACCATGCCGGAGGCCTGGATTGCCCTGGCCACCCTGACCGCCCTGGAAATCGTGCTGGGCATCGACAACATCATCTTTCTGTCCATCCTGGTGGACCGGCTGCCGGAGAAGCAGCGCCCCAAGGCGCGCCTGATCGGTTTGTCACTGGCCATGGTGATGCGCCTGGGCCTGCTGGCGTCACTGGCCTGGCTGACCAAGCTCACCGCCGATCTGTTCATGGTGCTGGGGCAGGGCATTTCCGGGCGCGATCTGGTGCTGATACTGGGCGGCCTGTTCCTGCTGGTGAAATCGGTGCTGGAGATTCACCACTCCATCGAGGACGCCGGCGAGACCCACGAACTGGCCAAGCCCAAGGTGGGTGGCTCCTTCATGGGCATCCTGATTCAGATCGCGATTCTCGACATGGTGTTCTCGCTGGACTCGGTGATCACCGCGGTGGGCATGGCCGACCACATTGAAGTGATGGTGATCGCGGTGGTGATCGCGGTGGGCTTCATGATGGTGTTCGCCAACGCCATCGGCCGCTTTATCACCGAGCACCCGACGCTGAAGATGCTGGCGCTGTCGTTCCTGGTGCTGGTGGGCACGGCCTTGATCGCCGACGGCCTGGAGTTCCACATTCCCAAGGGCTACATCTACTTCGCCATGGCGTTCAGCTTCGGCGTGGAAATGCTCAACCTGCGCATCCGCGCCAACCGCAAGAAGGCCGCCGGTTAATCATCCTCGCGCCGCCACTCCGGCGGCGCCCAGAAATGCTTCAGGCGCTGCTTGAGCGGCCCCGGCCGGGCCGCATCCCGAAACATGTCCACGGCCTCGTGCAGGGTCAGGGTGATCGGGTTGTGGCTGTTCACCGGCCGGGTGATGCCGTACTCCACCGGCACGTCCTCTTTCTCTTCCACGAAGGTGCCGAACAGGCGGTCGTAGAGAATCAGAATGCCGCCGTAGTTGCGGTCGATGTATTCCGCGTTGCGGCCGTGGTGGGCGCGGTGGTGGCTGGGCGTGTTGAACACGAACTCAATCGCCGGGTGCAGCTTGCCGACCCACTGGGTGTGGATGAAGTACTGGTAGGCCAGGTTCACGGTGAGCATGAAGAACACCCAGATCGGCTCGAAGCCGAGAAACGCCAGCGGCACATAGAACAGCCAGTTGCCGACAATGCTGTAGATGGCGCTTTGCCGCATGGCGGTGGAGAAGTTCATCAGGGTGCTGGAGTGGTGCGCCACATGGGCGCTCCAGAACCAGCGGATGCGGTGGCTGGCGCGGTGGAACCAGTAGTAGCAGAACTCCAGGGACA
>Ga0098035_1001818_pt1 | contig 10144 bp, 19 predicted proteins | sample 3_EtaG_FD_75046 | JGI IMG/M metagenome (GOLD analysis project Ga0098035, IMG submission 75046) | Marine viral communities from the Subarctic Pacific Ocean - 3_ETSP_OMZ_AT15126 metaG | ecosystem: Environmental > Aquatic > Marine > Oceanic | place: Pacific Ocean | collected 2015-01-07
AAGCTAAGAAACCAGGTATGCTTCTACCCGTTGAAGCCAGCCGCCGAGGGAGACTACCTAGTACGCTGTCAGGCAGTACTAGAGTGCGACCGGGTGGCTACGGACCAGTTCAAATTAAAGAATGAGGAGGCCAAGTGATGGATAACACGATAACTAAATATTTTGAATGTGAAGAATGCGAACACGAGTGGGATGCCATCCCCAACGAATACGGACACGCTTGGGAAGCCTGCCCAGAATGCGGTGCAGATGACGGCAAGAACTGTTGGGACTGTGGGATCAATGTCAAAGAGGAAGGTGATTGCGGAGAGTTGTGTAGCGACTGTCGCCATACCATCTGTTGGGAGTGTACTGGTGGAAGGCTCCGCTCGTTCAATGACATTCACAGGAACGGTAGAGAGCATGATAACAAACCATGCGGAGAGACTACCAGAGTACTTTAGTAATCTCGATTAGATTCAAAATAAAAAGTATAGAGGAGACTTATGAGTAGTATTACTTTACAGCCCGTGGTAGGCACTGAACTGTATTGTCACTATCCAACCCAATCAGAACCGCAACCTTGCTTTATCTCACTGGACCCGAGGTCAGGCAGGCTATGGGCTGGCTTTAATGGGGAGATTGGTGGGGCAATACTCGTCGAGTCACTAAGCTGGTACAGGTGGAGCATCTCTCCGGTGGGAGAGACTGTCGCAAATGCGCTTCTAGAATCCATCGTTCCCCATGCAGAGGTGCTATTGGAATATGGGTTGGTTCACGATGACGACTGCTCTCCCTACGAGTGCGAGGATCGCTGGCGAGATGAGTATCTTGATGAGATCTGCGACTGTCCGGGGTATGCCGCGATACGTACTATCGACGAGCTGGTTCATGACGCGGAGACTGATACCGACTCCCATTTGCAAGCCTCTACTGCTGAAGCTTGGCTATGGGATGAGGTAGCCACCATCAAAGAACAACTACTAGCAGGGCAGACGGTATCAAACCTCTATCGAGTATACCAAGGGGACGGGTCTGACGAGGACAGGATGTACATCAACAACCTCAGAGAGTGGTTGGAAAAATTAGAGTCGGAAGTAAAGGATAGGTGAGCGTATGAGTATCCCAATTAAGACATGGCGAAATCATTATGGCAGATTCTTCAGGAGCGTGATGCAAGTGAGTACCCCACCCGAGATAGCTAAGTATCTGTTTAAACGGAATATACAAACACCACTAGAAGCGGCAACACTGGGTCTCTATCTGGCACTGACTGCGCCAACGGAAGATAAGCGCCAAGCAGTACTCCAGACGACTGCCGAACTTATCGAGAATGCAGGACTGTCTGAGCAAGACGTGGACACTGCAAAAGCAATCGCACGGGCGCAGTTTGAATTAGGAGAAGGACAGGCGAGCGTATGAAACTATGCGTATGTATGCATTGTGGCACGTCATACCAGACGCTCGGAGCGCTGGTTGTCCACGTATGGAACTACCACTACAAAACAGATCCGTTGATCGGGACCGAGACAGTTCCCTACCTGGTACAGATCAATAGATTCTCTGCAAACTAGCTTCAAGCGGTAGACTTTGGTAGCGTTACGCTGTATGATAGACTACAGGAAGGAGGTGATAATGACTACTGGAGTACTCCCAACTACAACGATGCGGGAGCCATGTCCTAATTGCAACGCCGAGGTTGTCGTTGAGCTATTCAATGCCGACAAGGCGGCCATGCTAATCGGATTTAGCGAAGGGTCCATTGGGGAGTGGCGACGTTGGGGCTGGCTACGAAGTATAGCAGTTGGTAACAGATACCTGTACACCCTCGCAATGCTGGAGGATGCGCTACATCTACGAGGACATTCCCGCGCAGACATAAACCTAACAGTGGAGCAACGCTAAATAAGAAAATTAAAGGAAGGTGACTATGAACTCTAACGAACCACATACAGATACTGAGCTTATGGAGGGCGAGGTTCTTAATTGGGAACCACCCAAAATTTCACAATCTAGTCATAGAGCAATGCCGGGGAAATTCACGGTGCGCTACAAGTCCCAACATAGGGATGCCGCACCTGGAGATAAAGCTGAACTCACTATATTCGGGGTAAAAGACTCGAACAATAAGCTAACCTTGGATCTCCCGAATTGGGTTACCAATCTCAACCCGTACTCGCTCATTGGCGCAACTATCAGGACCGAGGCTAGGTTCGAGAAAACCTACAAGGACATCAATCAGTACCTCCCCACAACTACGTCCATTCAAGTAGTCGCCGCGGCTACAGCACAAAGCCAGGCTAGGGCCGTGAAAACGCTAGCTAGTCAGCCAGATGGCATGGCTATCGGGAACGCCAACAACGTCGCCGTGGAGCTGGTGAAGTTCCTCTGGACTGCACTTGAGAGAAAGCCAACTGACGATGACATTCGGGACGGTGTACGCATGGTCCTGTTAGCTAGAAACGGAATCGTCGGGATAGATACAGAACCAGCTACCACCCAGAGCGCAGACGACAACGATGCCCCGCTATTCGAGGGGTAAGAATCTACTGAAGCATAGAGGAAGGTCAATGATGACAACAAGAGTAGACAGATTGGAAATCAGAGAGGCAATTGAATCTGGATTAAAAGCGTACGAGATTGTGGAGCTTCTCGGTATCAGTCATGACCATGTTACAAGAGAGCGCAAGTACCTTGGCATAGGGAAGTGGAGGCGTCGTTCCAAGCCCGCGCCATCCAACTTGAAATCACTCTTAGGGAGGCAAGATCTACAACCTACGTGGCAACCTATTATAAATCGTGATCTACCCAAGGTGGATTCGATTAAAGATATGCTACTAGATAGCAGACATTACTACGAGATACAGACTGCCACTGGATGCAGGAAGGACTCTATCACGGCGGTAAAGACATCGCTCAAACAGGAAGGCTATGAATGGAACAGGCAGGGGAAACTGATCTCTGGTAAAACCAGCCCCTCGTCTGTTCCGACCGTAGCGTCGGAGCATACATTAGAAGGAAATAATGATATGCAATCTCAATCAGCTCAACTCACCCCCGAGGATTATGTGAAGGCTTTTGAAGCACGAGTCTTGGAGTACCACGAGACTGTTGAGCGGTTAGAGGCAGAGAACAAGCAACTCTTGGAACTCACGCAGCAGTTACGCAGACAGTTGCGTAGCTGGCAACCTAGCACGTTGGTAAGAAAACCCATAACAACTGAAGCATAGAAGGAGATCACAGTGAAAGCACAACTTACCCAGTACTGCAACTCTTGCGAGAACACTCATCAGCTAACTTGGGGATCACCCGGAGTGGCAGCAACCATAGTCAAGGACGGTATAGGTTGGGGCTTCAGATGCCCCACCTGTTACCCCCAGACTAAGACCGAGCGCAACCCAACAGCCACTGAATATATCCTGGACAATTTCTTTAAGGTTATCGCCACGTCCGATAGCTTCAAGCCGAAGGGAGAACACGATGCCAACTGAAACTCAAAGATTATTTAGGCGCGACAAAGACGGCACTATCCCAATTGATATCTCTCGCAATGGGAGACACCAGTATAGTGTCAATGGCGGACCGCTCCTCCCCTCTACTACAGGGATACTAGGCCACCTAGACAGCGATGGGTTCGGTATAGGAATGAACTGGACGAGGAAACTGATCCGAGAATCAGGCGACATTGATGCCGCACATAAGGCTTCTAACGAGGCCAGAGATTTAGGCACTGCGTTCCATGCCTCGGTAGAATCCTACGTGAAAACGGGATTCATCACCGAGGATCCTATGTTCTCTCGTTGGCTTGAGCGCTGCCAGAAGCATACGTTCTTTGGCACTGAAAAGTTTGTTGCCAATGAGAAACTCGGGTACGGGTACGGCGGAACCATCGACGCACTTAGCCTGGAAACAGATCACAGGGCAGGGAAGGATGTAGTGGCCGTGTGGGATTGGAAAACCAAAGACCCCGACTCGTTTAATAAGTACGGTCCCAGCAAGAAAGACTTTGCCCAGGTGGCGGCCTATGCCAAGGCGCTAACGTCACTCGATACGGTGTTCGGCCCAGCAGAACTCGGTTACATCGGGTACGTTATGCGAGACGGCTCGGCTATCCACGTGGTCGAGGTGGACATTGAGCTTGGATGGGAACTCTTCCAACTATCCCACCGTATTCATACTCTCATGAAGGGGGGGGATTCATGATTCGTAATAGATACCCAGCCAGGACTTGCCCTAATTGGCCGTATAACGGGGTGGACATTCAAACTGGAGCACCTATCTTAAAGCTACACACAGATGCTTGGTGCGATGATTGTAGGGCGATAAATGACGCAGCAGAATCGCTGGAAGTACAAAAAGCGAATCATCGAGAGCTGAAGCGATCCAACGATCTGGAAGAGCAACGACTAGAACTTGAGTACGAACGGATGCAACGAGATCCGGCCTCCAAGCCATACGTACCGTATGTTCCTCCGGCGAGACCAAAACAAAACTTCACAGGGGGGATGCAAGTTGAACCCAGAAACGAATAGCATAGAGGATTATTCCTACACAATGGTGGGGCGCAACGGAACATATATTGCCACTTGGGCAGGGCTACGCATCAAGGCGACTGTTCTCTCAGTAGAAGCCAACCGTGACCATGACCTGTCAGCAGAAGTTCAGTGGAGTTCTGGCAGACCCACTACCGAGGGGCATCTACTGAGCGGGAAGGTAACCCTGCTTTCTATCCAGTCAAAGAGGACAATGGCTCAGTCACTGTCTGCCAGGGAAGACTCAATAGACTGGATCAAAGTTATCGAGCAGTTCTGTTATAGCTTAGAGCAGAAGGAACGAACCGGAGATCCCGATATTCTGCTCACAAGAATTGATGTTGCGGCAAGAAAAAAATACCTGATAGAACCACTAATAGAATTCAATAACTCGTCGGTAATTTTCGGGGAACCGGGATCAGGGAAGAGCTGGTTCGCTCTCTACCTGGCTCTGCTGGCCAGTGAGGGTCGATCCGAAAACGGGCTGCTGGTTCAAGAACCTATTAACGTACTCTACCTTGATTGGGAAACATCCTTGGATGAACTTAGAACAAGGATGACCATGTTACGCAATGGGTTAGGGCTTGAAGGGGATGGGAATATCCGGTATAGACCTCAACACCTGTCGGTTGGGAAAGACAAGCGCCAGATAATGGAAATCATTTTAGAGCGCAACATAAATTTCGTAATTATCGACAGCGTCGGTGCTGCCTCAGATGGAGATCCAGAAACAGCCGATGCGGCTCTCAGTCTATTCGGAGACTTGCGTAGGATGGGTGAGCGCGGCGGGATAACAGCACTCTGCATAGATCATGTGAATAAAAGCGGTGAGTGGTACGGCTCTGTCTATAAACGCGCTGAAGCACGTCGCGTTTTCCACGCCAGACGGGCAGAGCAACGCGGCGACAGCAGTTCGATTAACTTTGGTTTGTTCAATGTGAAATCTAATAACGGTCCGATCATAACCCCACTAGGATTTGAGATTAGTTTCCCCGGGCCTGAAGAAGTGATCGTTGAACAACAACTCCTTGAGGAAACTTCTCTTGAAGAGCACCTGAGTCTCTATACCAGGATAGTAAATGCCCTACGGGTAGGCCCGATGACTCCCAATGATATGGCCGAGGAACTTAACGTGAAACTCCAGACTGTTCGCACCCAGCTTACCAGGGGAGCAATGAAATTTCCCCCCATATTCGTAAGGGTTTTAGAGGAAGGTACTAACAGGCGCACGGGGGCGTATGACCTGAGTTCAACAGTAAAGGATACCTTGAGTAGTAACTCGCATAGTTCATCGGGGGTATCAGAACCAGAAGGAGAAGATGGATGGCTGATCGGATAGATCTTAACAAGTACGAAAAGGGGCTCGCAACACTGGAGGGTATCCTCAACCAAGGATTACGTATCATCCCTGACGATACTATGGAATCAAAATCTGGCATTAAGAATATTCTACCCCCTGCCTCGGGGCAGTACGACAAGGCTACAGCTAACACGTTAATAGCAGTTCTCAAAAGCAATGCAGATCACACAAGACCTATAGCGGGTGACCCAGCAGGACTGCGAGAAGCCCTCTCACAGGCTCAACAGCGCACGACAGCCGTTTATGCGTGGATCTGTGAGCAGTTCGATATGTTTGATCGTCTGGAGAAGATGCTACGAACACTACACCCAGACACCGGGTGTATCAGGGGAGACGGGTGCGGCGATGACTTGATCGTATCCTGTAGAGTCTGTGTTAAGTAAGGGGAGCCAATGAGAAAGTTTTATTTCGGAGATCCGGTTAGGGTTACCGGCAACCACTACCCCAAGCATGAAGGTCACCTCGGGAACATAGCGGCGACAAAGATAATTCGTGGACCCAATAAAGCAACGAGAACTATATACAGCGTTGACTGTGCTTGCGGGCGAACACTGAAGACAGTCGCGAATAGCCTTGATTTCTCTCAGGAAACCAGTGATGTCAGGGAGAAACGTCTGCTCCACCTGTTCAGCACCGTTGGAATCCCATGTCCCGAGAAGGATGCACTGGAGTCAGAAGTTGATTCCTTACTGAGTGTACTTAACCAGCAGTACAGAGAAATCATTGAACACCGTTTCGGTCTGACGCCTGGTCCACAGTCATACCAGGGAATCGCAGACCTGATGAACGTCTCGAAGCAACGCGTTCATTACGCAACAGGCCAAGCTATTAGAAGAATGAAGAAGAAAGGAGATGGAAAATGGGCGCAAAAGAGCGACGCAAGGGGTACGAGGGAGAACGCAACTTTGCCAAGGCAGTAGGCGGCCAGCGTATGCCATTGAGTGGGGCTGTTAAGGGCTTCGAGGGCGACGTGAGGGGCATCGGGCTTATCTGGCAGGTCAAAGTAAGGGCCAACGGGTTCAAGCGGCTGTATGACTGGCTGAAGGGACATGACGCTTTGGCGATAAGGTCTGATCGTCACGAGTGGCTCGCAGTGTTACCCCTGGATACGTTGCTCAATTTACTCCCTGCTGAAGAGCGGGACAATACGATAATAGTCGAGGAAAAGGAGATAGGATAATGTACGGATCAGAAGATAGGGTGATGAATGGATCAGAAGAGCATGGCGAAATCCGTGACACAATCAGGATCTATGAAGCTATGGTTCTAGGAAAACTAGTAACCCTTACAGAACAAGAAGAGGACATCGACAAGGTAACAGCGCAGTATTATCTAGACTCAAGATATGTACACCAGCGGGCTATAACCAAAGCTGTTGTTGACCGGATGGTACAAGCGATGAATTCGGATGAGTTTATAGAGCCGTTGGGGGGTACTATAATCATCTCTGATACTGGCAAGCTGATGAATGGACAACATAGACTAACGGCAGTGACACACACTGATAAGACAATCCGCTTTACCGTGCAGCGTGGGCTTCCGGAAGAAGCGTTTGTATACATAGATCAAAACAAAACCAGGTCATTAAAGGACACGTTCCAAATTGACGGGATAAGAAACGCCAAAGCAGTGGCATCCGCGGCAAATCTCCTCTACCAGCTTGTTGAGGAGAAAAAAGCCAACCCAAGGAATGAAGTTGCTCTTAGGATGGTGCAAGACCACCCGAGATTGGTAGACTCAGTGACGTTTGCTGTGTCAATGGCTGCTACCACTCATATCCCAGTCCCCGTAGGGGCTGTGATGCATTTTTTATACTTCCCGAAGTATGCCAAAGAGTATGCCGAGGCATTCGAACTGTTGAAATTTGGTGACCGAAAGATCATGTCGAACGGTAGGCACCCACTTGTAAAATTGCAGAAGAAACTCAATGAAGCTTGGGCTCCATATCGGAATTTCCAATCTATGGCCATATCCGCGGGACTAAGCTTTGGCTACTCTAGCCACTATTTAATGCTGTCTTGGATTCACCAGGCTTTGTACGCATATATCGTACAGGGGAAAGAGACGTTCAGGTGGACTCCTGACTCTGACGTTGAATCAGTCATAACTTCTATCAGTAAAACAGCTAGGCATCAAGTCCATATCCGGCATGATTATAGATCAGAAATAAATGAGTTAACAGGAGGATCGGATGAGTAACGAACGACCAACTGCCCCTCGTGGTTATACGTTTAATGGTGCGTGTGAGTACCTCGGCGGAATCTCGCGGATGACGATGTATAGATTGTTGGCTCAAGGTGAGTTGTCCAGCTACACAGTCGGCAACCGACGATTTTTCACTAGAGAAAGCCTCGACGGCTATATTGATCGTCGTTTAGAGGCAGCCGAATTTAGCAAGGAGATAGGATAATGACACAAGTAGCGAGAGCATTCTCAATCTATTACAACGAATGGAAGGATACATGGGTTGCTTCTGAGACGTGCTTGGACGGGACCACTACCAGCTCATACTTTAAGACACAGTCAGAAGCCAAGAGATTCGCAGAGGATAGCGGTCCCTGGATCGAAGAGCCCTGCCCGGGGAATCTAGCACGTCAGAGGATGGCAGAGCGTATGTGGTGGAATAAATAATAAGAAAAACCCCCTAGTTGTCCCATCGCTTCAACTAGGGGGCTGCATAGAGGAGCCTTATGGTGGTGAATGTGAGCGTGTGCATTCCCCATAAGACTCCTTTATTTTATTCCCGATCCAAGGATATGTCTATAGGACTAGCCAGATTTTTTGGGAGATCGTGGACCTTTCAATATTCCTAGCTTAGATCCAAACCTAGCCCACTCCCCCACTGTCACCTGGGAGCCACCAGCCGAATCGCTAGACAGCATCTGTATCCCAAACCGGATAGCCGCCCTGCGTTCCGCAGGAGTGTCCAGTGACGCAATGATCCGTTGCCCCAGCACGATGAGCTGTCTCTTCTCCTCCGGTATAAACTTCAGTATCCATTCCATGATTGTCCTCCTGTTCCTTTTCCTATACCACAGCCATTGTAACTATGGTCACGACGGACAAGACCAGTGTGGCCGTCCACCCTACGCCTATGAGTAATCCCCATAACTTCTGAGTACTCGGGTGGTTCTGTAGATGATTATCCACCTTGGTACGGTAGTAATTCGAGTCATTGATGTGTTGCTCGAGCATGGCTTTCACCAGGCTCACATCGTTCAGTAGCTTACGTGTAGATTGATCGTCCATATTGCCACCTACTACTGGATTGCAGGATTAGCCATTTCCTCTTCGGTGTTCCCCTGGGCTAGGAGAGCGGTATACACTACAGTATTGGCCACGACGAATTCCTTCGTACTTAGGTCTTCGTCCCCCCCAATTTCTAGGTATCTCAGCTCTATAATATCCGCTTTCACACGGTCGATGAGGCAGGCACCGCCTCGCGAATATAGGTTGCTGAGTGTTAGAACATCGACCTTGGCATTCACCCCACTACTGACAGCTTGTATGCGGAGTTGATCGAAATAGGAACTGTGGCTGTGCATATCTGCCGCACGATTCCCCCCATTAACGGCCCTCATGCGCGGAGTGCCAGGAATTGGGCTAATTGATTGGCCGTCTGAAACTACCCCTACTATGATAAGCTGATTCGCTTCCGAGTTCGTAATACTCAAGGACTCGCATCTCCAACGATCTATGATCAGATGCGAGGTTTCAAGAAATGTTTCCAGAAACAGTGGGTCGGTCGTGCCGGCTTTCCCTCCGATTATTATTGGAGCTGTTTCGCCCTGTGGCAACGCCGAGTCGGCATAGGCCGTACCAAGCGTGGTATCTTCCACGGTTATGCTGCCAATTGGGACAGCAGATAAATCTACTCTGAGTGTATTAAACTCTTGTTCGTAGAATGTGGGACTGTCGCTCGGCGCTAAATAAACGCCGGAATCCCCGCGATTAAAACTGGGGCTTTGCATCACCTCAGCAGCGACCGCGCCTGTCCCAGCAACAGACCCGGCAAATAATACACTCATGGCCATACTTGGATTTAGGCCGCACGCCCTTAAGAACGTATAGGGACTTTTCAGAACCATAAACGTCCTGCGCCACTTCTCAGACTCGGATTGGAGGAACTCTATTTTGTCTAGCAGCCAGTCCCGTCCCGACTTAAATGAGCGGTACGCACTGGCCGGAGACCTGAGCGTGGCACGGAATCCCGCAACCACTTTTCTCCACGCCCTGCCAGGGAGAGCTCCGACCCACCTGGCTGACGCAACCA
>Ga0098035_1001823_pt1 | contig 10116 bp, 13 predicted proteins | sample 3_EtaG_FD_75046 | JGI IMG/M metagenome (GOLD analysis project Ga0098035, IMG submission 75046) | Marine viral communities from the Subarctic Pacific Ocean - 3_ETSP_OMZ_AT15126 metaG | ecosystem: Environmental > Aquatic > Marine > Oceanic | place: Pacific Ocean | collected 2015-01-07
ACACAAAGATAGAGAGATTGAAGCGCTTGTTAAGTCGCTAAAAAAGACATCTCCGCGCAACAAGGCGTGGTGGCTTATCGGCGGGGTAGTAATCGGCTCCGTAGCCACCTATGGAGCATATAAAGCATTCGATGAAAGATAAAGATTTAAATCACATTGCGGCAGTCGAAAAAGCAATCGCTGAAAAGTATGGCGCTGAAACAATTGCCAACCCAAGAGCAAATTGGGACGAGACCAAAGAGAAAGAATATCTCTCCCAGATGCGAGAGTTCTATAAGAAAACCAAGAAAAACGAAGAGTATGAAGAGAAAATTGATATTAATGGTATAAAGGTATCAAAAAAACTACTTAATAGAGAATCTTTAACATCATGCTCGGTCTGCGGATCTTTTCCTAGGAAGTCAATGGATGATGTTTGTCTCACCAAATTTGATTGTTGCTATATATGCTATATTCAATATGTTGAGGATAGAGAGGAAAAATGGTTAAAAGGATGGAGACCCAATAATGGCTAAGAAAAAAGAGACCTCGTCAGTATACGAAATTATTCAAGGACTTTCGCAGGCCGCCGCCAACGCATATGACGGCGCCCTAACAGAAGACGGAGAGCCGCTTAAGGCCGGTCTTCAAAGAGAAGAGGGGGATCCGATTCTCGACAAGCGCGTTTTAGATGGATTTGGTGTTGTGTTTTATGGCAACATGATGTGCCTCAAGTATCACTCTGAAACCCAACTTAAGGAAGTGTATGCCAATGGCTTCGAAAGTGAAATCGAACAAAGGGTGGCAGGCATCGCCAGTTGGCTAAAGAAAGAATACCGTAAGGTTACAGGCAAGTCTGTGACGCTCACAAAAGAGGGAGAGATTGATGTTCGCGTTGAAAGCACCTCTCGTGTTCGTTCGTGGGTAACCGCGAAGATGCATTATAAGGTCGGCGGCCTTAGCGATGAAATGCAGATCGCCGCAGAATCAAAAAGCACATTAGACAAAGATTGGAAAACCTTTCTGGATAAAGGCGGATGGAAAGGCAAGCGCCCAAAGAACGACACGCGCCCCAAGAATAACGGAAAGTGAAAAATGAATCTTTCGCGCCAAGATCTTTATCGAATTATCATTGAAGAGTACCTCAGAGAAGAAGGTATTGATGAGGCATACACCACAGATGTGCATAAAAAATTCCTGAAGCATATTCGCGGCGCACCAGGCGGCGAACTTCCACCACCACCAGAATCTCATAGCGATCTTGGTGCATCCGAAACTTATCCTATGGAAAAACCTTTTCGTGCTGAGATGAGTCAAGATGACCTTGTTGCAACAATTGGTGAACTGATTCGCGGCAAAGATCCAGAAGAGGTGTCCGAGATATTTGAATTGGTTTTTGAAAAGCTTCCCGGCGCCGAAATAGGCGATCCAGAAGAGGAAGTGTTTGAACCGCTTTACACCCCCGGCGCCGAAGGGCGCCCCGTTGCTGGTTTCCAATTGCAAGAATTAATGTTTCTAGTTAAAGAAGCACTTGAGGAGGGCCACTATCGCGATATGGGAGGCCCAGACGATCTCTATAGTGTGTTTGACCCCGAAGGCATTGAACAAAAATCAGACGAAGAATTAATTCAAATGCTGCGCGTCGATGGCATGGAAGATATGATCGTTTTAGATGGCATCGGCAGCCTTGCCAATCGTGAAGAAGTTATTGCGGCGCTGAAAGATGTATGAGTTTTCAATTAGACAAAAAGCAAAGAGTCAAAGAGATCTTAAAGTGCGGTAAAGATCCGTCCTACTTTCTTAACACATACGCCCGCATATCACATCCGATGCATGGGCTGATTCTTTTTGATACGTATGACTTTCAGGACGAGCTTCTCAAAGAGTTTAACGATTATCGCTTTAATGTAATTCTCAAAGCGCGCCAACTCGGGATATCAACCATCACAGCCGGCTATATCGTATGGATGATGTTGTTTCATCGCGATAAGGCTATTTTGGTTATGGCAACCAAGTTTGCGACAGCAGGCAACTTAGTTAAAAAAGTCAAAAGCATTATGCGCAATATTCCCGACTGGTTAAAAATCGCTCAAATTAGTGTCGATAATCGTACTTCTTTTGAACTTTCCAACGGGTCCTCCATTAAGGCCGCCTCGACGTCTGGAGACGCCGGCCGTTCTGAAGCTCTATCTCTGTTGGTTTTAGATGAGGCAGCCCACATTGAAAACCTTGAAGAGTTGTGGACTGGCCTATATCCTACACTATCAACGGGTGGCCGATGCATTGCACTATCCACACCCAATGGTGTTGGCAACTGGTTTCACAAGACGTGTGTAGATGCAGAGGATGGATCTAATAACTTCCATTTAACAATATTGCCTTGGGATGTCCACCCCGAGCGCGATCAAGAATGGTATAAGAAAGAAACTAGGAACATGTCTAAGCGTCAGATTGCCCAGGAATTGAAATGCAATTTCAATACCTCTGGCGAAACTGTTATCGATCCGGAGTGCATGGAGTGGTTGTTGGCAACAGTGAAAGAACCAAAATATCGCACAGGATTTGATCGTAATTTTTGGATTTGGGAAGAGTTTGATCCATCATGTAATTATTTGATGGTGGCTGACGTAGCAAGAGGCGATGGTGCTGATAATTCTGCGTTTCATATTGTTAAATTAGAAACTCTTGAGATAATTGGGGAATATCAAGGAAAGCCGACTTTAGATATGTTTGCGAATATGCTCAATCAAGTAGGGAGAGAGTTTGGCAATTGTATGTTGGTGGTCGAAAACAACAATATAGGATATTCAGTACTAGGTAAACTTATTGAATATGGATATTCCAATTTGTATTATTCAGTTAAATCAACTCATGAGTATATTGAACAATATCAAGCTGAAATAATGACCAGCGCTGTGCCGGGTTTTACCACAACAATGAAAACTCGCCCCCTCATTGTGGCGAAATTAGAAGAGTTTATCAGGAATAAACTAATTAAAGTGTATTCATCTCGCACAATTAATGAAATGAAAACTTTTATTTGGAAGAATGGAAAACCACAAGCAATGAAGGGATATAATGACGATTTAATTATGGCTTTAGCAATTGCGTGCTGGGTGCGAGACACAGCCCTTCAGGCAAATGCAAGAGAATTAAATTATCAAAGAGCTTTTGTGGATGCTATCATTACCACCAAAACAACAATGAATACACAAATAAAAGGCCAGACTGGCTACAAAAAAGATAATATTTTTGATAAAATGAGTGAAGCTGAGAAAATATATGATCAATTTAAGTGGATCATAAAGTGAGAAAATAAATGCCTATTGACAAAAACCCAAAAAATAAAGAATCAAACTTATTTAAAGCTCTTACGAGACTTTTTTCGGGCCCGATCATCAACTATCGTTCCCAGTCCGGCCGTCGCATTAGACGACAGCACCTAGATAAGTTTTCATCAAAATTTAAGTCCGCATCTGGACAACAGTTTAAAAAGTCATTATATAATCCATTAGATACAATTGCGACCAATGCGATTCAAAATCAACGGCGCACCGAGCGCTACGTTGACTTTGACCAAATGGAATATATGCCCGAGATTGCCTCCACAATAGATATATACGCAGATGAAATGACAACGTATTCCGATCTGCGCCCCATGCTTAGGATTAAATGCCCCAACGAAGAACTAAAAGCAGTCTTGAGTGTGCTGTACTCGAACATATTGAATGTAGAATATAATTTGTTTGGCTGGTCTCGCACTATGTGCAAGTATGGCGACTTTTTTCTTTACATGGACATCGACGAAAAGTACGGAGTCCAATCAGTAATAGCACTACCATCAGGAGAACTAGAAAGGCTAGAGGGACTAGACTCAACAAACCCGAACTATGTTCAATATCAGTGGAACTCGGCCGGAATGACATTTGAAAATTGGCAGATTGCGCATTTCCGTGTTCTGGGAAATGATAAGTATGCGCCATACGGCACTTCTATTCTAGAGCCAGCGCGCCGCATTTGGCGCCAACTCACATTAATGGAAGATGCCATGATGGCGTATCGAGTTGTGCGATCTTCAGAAAGAAGAATGTTCAAAATTGATGTAGGGGCAATCCCCCCACAGGAAGTAGAACAATATATGCAAAAGATTGTCACACAACTTAAGCGCAATCCCGTGGTAGACCAACAGAGCGGCCGGATAGACTTACGGTATAACCCAATGAGTATCGAGGAAGATTACTTTATTCCTGTGCGCCCGGGCTCAGCTACAGATATTCAAACGCTCGCCGGCGCATCAAACATCACAGCCATTGATGATGTTAAGTACCTCCGAGACAAGTTGTTTGCCGCATTAAAGGTTCCCCAGGCATATCTCTCTATGGGAGAGGAGGCGGCAGAAGACAAGACAACTCTCGCTCAAAAAGATATTCGATTCGCAAGGACAATTCAAAGATTACAAAGAGTGATTGTTTCAGAACTTGAAAAGATTGGAATCATCCACTTATACACGTTGGGTTTCCGCGGCGATGATCTCCTTAGTTTTAAATTATCATTAAATAATCCGTCAAAGATAGCAGAACTACAAGAATTAGAACATTGGAAGCAGAAGTTTGATATTGCCGCATCAGCAACCGAAGGATTTTTCTCTCGTCGTTGGGTTTCCGATCATATTTTTGGGATGTCTCAAGAAGACTTCATTCGAAATCAAAGAGAACTGTTCTATGATCGCGATCAGGACGCCAAACTGCAACAGGTGGCAGAAGCCGCTGCAGCCGGCGAGACTGCCGGCCCCCTCGGTGGTGATATGGGTGGCGGCGGCCTCGGCGGCGATCTTGGAGGCGATCTTGGAGGCGATCTTGGTGGCGAAGAAATGCCTGCCGGCGAAGCCGGCGGCGAAGAACCCGCACCAGAAGAAGAATCGCCACTACTGGCAGTCCCCCCGGGCTCTCGTAATTCCCCGCGCCTTACGCCGGGAGCAAAAGGCAAAGTGTATCATCCAGTCAAGACCGACAAGAGACAATCTGGAGCAAGAACACGCTCATATGCGGCTAAACATTCTAAAGAAAAAAGCAGCAGCACAATTCGCAACATAATGCCAGGTTATAGTGATTTAAATGCATTAACCAAAATGAATGGTCTTGGTGCTGGTATTTACGAAGAAAAGCAATCTATTTATAATTTGAGAGAAACAGCCGAAGAAGATAGGCTTTTTGAAGTAAATGATTCTATACGTAATTTATTGAAGGATTTGGAGAAAAAAGATGAAGAACAAGCACAACAAGAAACGTAATATCGCTTTTATATATGAGGCCCTTATCAAAGAGGCCACTGTTACTCTATTAAGGGGAGAGTCTGAGAAGAAAATTAAAATTGTTAATTTAATTAAAAAGCATTTTAATTCCAAAAGCTTGCTGTATCAGGAACTAATGTGTTACCGTTCGCTATACAAAAATCAAGGCCTTGATCGCGAGACATCCGAAAAGATAATTAAAGAAGCAAAAATAGCCCAGAGACTAATAGATCCCCACGGCCTCTTTAAACAACAGACAGAACTAATTGACGATGTTAACAAAGAATTGTCCCCCACTATTTTTAATAATTTTGTTCCAAACTACAAGACTTTGGCAACAATCGCCCAAATATTTTCTCACAAATTATCTCCAAAAAATACCGTCATTCTAGAAAATCAAATATTAGATAACATGATAAACAAAGAAGACCAAAGAGAAGATGTTCCAATTGATAATATTGTGATTGGAAAATTTATCGAAAAATTTAATCAGAAATATTCAGATGATTTGCTCAATGAGCAGAAAGAATTACTGGCGCGTTATATATCTTCTTTTACTGATAATGCCGTAGAACTGAAAATGTTTTTAAATGAAGAAATAACTAGACTAAAAAGTAAGCTTATCGAAGCAAAGACAATCGACGAAATAAAAGCAGACGACAGCATGACCCAAAAGACCGACGAGATTATCGAGAAACTAAACTCATTCTCAGAGGCCACAGTGAATGATCAGGTTTTAACAACAATCATGAAGACACAGCAATTAGTTAAGGAAATTTATGACGATGCCGATAGTAATTAAAGTTGGCGAGGAAGCCAACAAGAAGAAAGTTAAACTTGAATTAAATTTAAGAAAAAGTCTTAGCGGCGATCTTCTAATTTTTGATCACGGGGACATCGATATTGTATTGTCACCAGCAAAAAATAAAGTTGTTGCTTTTCCAAAAGAATCGTCCACCGATTTAGTATATGGCGCACAAAATAGGCTATTTTCCTTTTTATATAAAAAGGGAATCATAATACCTGAGTCGGTTCATGCCGGCGCCTTTTGTGGATCCATGGAAGGCACTCTCGAAGAGGCAGCCTCCGAAGGCGTGAGCGCCCCCAAGCTGGCATTGATCAATATATCAAACTTTATCACAGAAGAAAAGCCATATTTCGAGAACACAGAAGCAATAGTTTCAATGACCGACGATGAGCTTGTCCACCCAGACAAGACAGATTCGACAGAACTGGGGGACGTCCCGCAAAGCGACAGGCAGGGGTCAATCAGACATGGATACATTAGAGATCCATATTCATTGAATTATATGTATACGATTTATTAGAGGTAATGATGGACTTACTAACGTTTATATTGTGCGCCTATGGGCTCACGCAAATATTGGTTTATGGCAAGATATTTAATCGCTTTAGGCCAAAAAGCGGAATGCTTCGACAACTGCTTGAGTGCCCAATGTGCGTGGGATTTCATGTTGGTTGGTTTTTAATGCTGCTTTCTCCATTGACAGAACTATTTAATTTTGACGTAAGCGTTGTGAATTTCTTTCTTTTAGGGTGGTTATCATCTGGAACGTCATACGTACTAAACATGATTTTTGGAGATGAAGGAATTAAACATGAACACAAACATCTGGACACAAAAGTGGATGCTACAACCAGTTCGACACTGCTGTAAAGGATCTTAGCTATGGGCAAAGTGCTTTTACGAGAATATTACGAACTATGCGAAGGCGGCGTTTGTCGGGATCTTTTGACAGAAGATGAAAAAAGATACGTAGCCAACGGTGGCCTGATCTTATCTGGTGTTATGCAGAAGTCAGACACACAAAATGGCAACGGCAGAGTATACCCCCACAGGGTTCTCATGAAGGAAGTTGAGAACTACAAAAAGCTCGTAAAAGAAAGAAGAGCCCTCGGAGAATTAGATCACCCAGACGATTCTGTGATCAATCTTAAAAACGCTTCTCACCTTGTCACAGATATATGGTGGGAAGAAAAGGACGTTATGGGTAAAGTAAAAGTGCTTGATACTCCTTCTGGAAAAGTTTTGCAAGAACTAGTTAAATCCGGTGTAAGTTTGGGCATATCTTCGCGTGGTATGGGATCCGTTAGTGAGTCTAAGGGCGCGACAATTGTTGAAGATGATTTTCAATTAATTTGTTTTGATTTTGTTTCTGAGCCAAGCACCCCTGGAGCATATATGATGAAGGAAGCCAAAGATTTATCAGAACCCAATATTATTACGAAAGCGGATAGAATAAATCGCTTATTAAGGGAGGTACTTGATAATGAGTAAGTGGTCTAGTTTTGAGAGAGATAAAGAATTTGCGGATGGTTGGCGCAAATTTCTAAACGAAGAGCCCTCGGTTCAAGAAGGTGTCCTCGATAGGCTCGGCAGCGCCGGCCAATCTGTCGCAGATTTTTTCACTGGTAAGCCGAAAGATTTCGACCCAAAGATGCCATCTCCCAGCAGAAAGAAAGAGCCCCCAAAGCAAGATGACGACGCCGTCAAATCGCCTGAGCCAGAAACACACGTTGCAAGAAACATAAAGATTAACTTTTCTTCCAAGCACGGCAAAGCCACCACGATTGAAGACATTGCCCTCCAAATGCTTGGGTTGCCGGCAGTACCAGATCCCAACAAAAATAAAGCCGCCAACAGGGCCTTGGGAACTTTGTCGGTGAAGCTCGTCAATGCGGTTGAAAAGGGGTTACGCGATCAATTTGGAAGCAGTGTTGGAAAGGTAGAGAAGATTATGGAAGAGAAAGAGCTTCTATACAAGATTATACAGGAAGAATTCGCGAGAGTATTAAATGAAAAAAAGTGATTTAAAACAATTAATCAAACCCGTAGTTAAAGAATGCATACACGAAGTCCTCTTAGAAGAGGGCCTTTTGTCGAATGTGGTTTCAGAAGTAGTTAAGGGGATGAATACAGCGCCACTTGTTGAAAGTAGACAAAATGCACCACGCCAGCAAGAGGTGGCAAAAGAGAGTGCTGCAGCAAGAAAAAAGATGACAGACCATCGCAAAAGAATATTAGAGGCAATCGGCACAGATGCCTATAATGGTATTGATTTGTTTGAAGGAACAGAGCCCCTATCACACCACGAGCCTCAAGCCGGCTCAGCCGATCTAGGAAGCCCTCGCGATGCGGGTGTCGATATCAGTTCAATTGTAGGGGATGCGTCTAAGATTTGGCAAGCGATAAAATAGGAATATAATATGGCAAAAAAGTCTGTTAACGTATCGGTGTCGTCGAAGGAGACGCGCGGCAATATCGACAAGATGATCAGAAGATTTATCAAAAAAACAAAAAAAGCAAAGATTGTAGAACAAGTTAGAGAAAGAAGATATCACAAGAAACCATCGATTAAGAAAAAGGAAAAACGACAAAGAGCCATTCGAGCAGCTGCCCGTGAAAAACAAAAGAAACTAAAGGCACAAGAAAGACGCAATAGAAAAAGATAGGGACTATTTATATTGAATATTGCTAAAATAGGAGTTTTATAATGGCAAACAACAAAGGAGCTTGGAATTTAGAGCCCGGCTTAAGTCATGTGGGTGCTTACCAAGTAAGTGGCCGGCCCTGGGCATCTGGGAGCATTGACAGCAAAGATCCCACGCGCGAACCCGCGGGCGGCTACGAGGTCGTGTTTCCTTCCGTCACACGATGGTTCAAGGTCCTCAACAAAGATGAATCAAACGCATGCAAGGTGGCCTTTTCTTTAACAGGTATGACTGGCTCAGAAGCCAACTACTTTACGGTGGTGTCCGGATCTGGATCCGGTTCGGCCGGCAAGCCCAGCTATGGCGACAGCGGAGTAATAGAACTAAAGGTATCCACACTGTGGATCTCTGGTTCAAACAATGTAGATGTGGTCGCTGGCTTAACAAACATTCCTTCCGGACGAACACGCACGGACAGCGGTACTAGCTGGTCCGGTTCTTCGGGAGTCGCCTAGGGATGGCGAACTTTGGTTGGGCATATGTAGACTGTAAAGATATTGGGCCCGATTGCGCGGGCCCAACCGGATCAGTTCAATTCCTAACGGGCACTAATTCGATTAGTGGCTCCGCTAGCTTTATGTACCATACCGCAGCGGTGCATGGTTATGCTGCCGGCACACTAGTTCTTACAGGAGCGTTAGTTGTTTCTGGTACCATATCCGCTAGCTCATATTATATCGAATCTATTGCAATTATCGATGCAACCGGTTCAAGCTATTTTGGTAATGACCAAACAGACATGCACGCGAGGACAGGCAGCTTTGAGCTATACTCAGATAGTGCCAGGCTTCTTAAGATAGCCTCCCCCGCGGGCACCATATCTGGCTCAAGCACATTGCATGTCGTTGGCGCCGTCACTTCTACTGGCAACATTGCAACCACAGGATCTGTGACTGCAAATGCTTTAGATGTTGGCGGCTCAGCCCTTGTAGTCGCTACCAACGGAAACGTCTCTGGTTCTGGCACTTTACAGATTGTTGGAGCAGTTACCTCTACTGGGAACATTGCAACTACAGGATCTTTGTCTTCAAGCACTCTGGATGTTGGCGGTTCGGATTTTACAGTTACCCCTGCTGGAAACGTCTCTGGCTCCGGCACTTTACAGGTTGTGGGTGCCACCATTCTTGGAAATACTTTAAATGTATCTGGTACAGTAACGGTTGGAGCAGGCACAGTAACAATTACCAACACTAGTATTAGTGCCTCCGGTATCGCGCAAATCGTTGGCGCCGTCACTTCTACTGGCAACATTGCAACCACAGGATCTGTGACTGCAAATGCTTTAGATGTTGGCGGCTCAGCCCTTGTAGTCGCTACCAACGGAAACGTCTCTG
>Ga0098035_1001825_pt1 | contig 10113 bp, 6 predicted proteins | sample 3_EtaG_FD_75046 | JGI IMG/M metagenome (GOLD analysis project Ga0098035, IMG submission 75046) | Marine viral communities from the Subarctic Pacific Ocean - 3_ETSP_OMZ_AT15126 metaG | ecosystem: Environmental > Aquatic > Marine > Oceanic | place: Pacific Ocean | collected 2015-01-07
AGCCCCGCCAGGCGCAGGAGCACTGGGACGAAGCCTGGGTCGGCGATCATGAAGAGCCGGAAGAAGCGGCCTCCAATGCGTGGATCGCTCCGCTCCTGGCCGGTCTGGCAACAGCGGGCTGGACGGCCTTGTTCCTCTTCGCCCGCCTTCCCCAGTTCCAACCCGGCGTTACCCTTGAGGCCATTCCTACATTGGTTAGCGAATGGGCTGTTCCGGTCCTGCTGATCGGGCTTTGCTGGCTGCTCGCGCTTCGCCACAGTGCGCGCGAGGGCAAGCGCTTCGGCGACATCGCGCAGTCTCTGTCACGCGAATCCGCGCGGCTCGAAGAACGCCTGACCACGGTCAATCGCGAACTCAGCCTCGCCCGCGAATTCCTCGCCTCGCAGTCGCGCGACCTGGAAAGCCTCGGCCGCATCGCCGCCGAGCGCATTTCTGAGAACGCGGGGCGTCTCGAGGAACTGATCCGCGACAACGGGACGCGCGTCGATTCCATCAGCTCGGTCAGCCATGCGGCGCTGGAAAACATGGAAAAGCTGCGCAGCCAGCTTCCCGTCATCGCCAGCTCGGCCAAGGACGTCACCAACAACATCGGCAATGCGGGCCGCGCCGCGCATGTCCAGCTTGAGGACATGATAACCGGCTTCAACCGGTTGAACGAATTCGGCACCGCAAGCGAGCGTCAGGTCGAAGCCTTGCGCAGCGCCGTGGAGGCAACGCTCGGCGAGTTCGCCGCGCAGAGCGAAAAGCTCGAGGACCTGACCGAGAAGCGCTTCGCCGCTCTGACCGAGAAGAGCGAGGAGTTCCGCACCGAACTCGACAAGCACGAGATCGAAGCCCTTGCCGCCGTGCGCACGCGGGCCGCCGCTCTCAGCGAGGAAATCGCCAGCACGCGCAGCCAGCTCGACACCCACGAAGCCGAAAGTCTCACGTCGCTGCGTGCCCGCCTCAAGGCCCTGCGCGATGAAAGCGATGTCGTCTCACGCGCCCTGCGCAATGCCGAAACGAAGGCCGTTGAACGGCCGCAATCGTCCCTGGCCGAATTGCAGAGCGAACAGGCGGGCGTCAGCGATGCCATCGCGCAATCGCAGCGCAAGGCACTCGAAGGCCTCACCGAGCGGCTCGCCGGTATCGAGAACGAGGCCATGCGCCTCGACCAGAAGTTCGCGGAGCGCTCCGCCCGTCTCGCCGGTGAAGCGGCCGAACGTCTCGAACGCCAGCAACAACAGGAACACGCCGCGATTGCCCGCCTGCGCGAGACACTGGGCGAGCTGGACAGCGGCATCGCCGAACGCCTAGAGAACCATCGCATCCAGAGCGAGAACCTGCGCGAAACGGCAGCTGCGATCACCGGCCAGCTCTCCGGATTCGAAGCGCGCCTGCGGGCCATTTCGGAAGACAGCGCACAAGGCGAGGAAGTCCTGAGCGCAAGCCTGACCGCATTGACCGAAAGGTTGACCTCGGCCCGCGCAACCCTGGCGGCAACGGACAACGACGTCGAAAAGCTCACTGACGACAGCATCCGGCTGCTGGAGCTCATCCAGGCGAGCGCCAAGCAGGCGCACAACGCCCTGCCCGAAGCCCTCTCGATTACCGAAGACCGTCTCGACCGCGTCAATCAGGGCGTGGCCGCCCTCCTCGAAAGCCTCAGGCAGGCCGGAGACGGCAGCGAAGGCCTTGCAAACGAGATCGACGCCGCCGGCACGGCGCTGCACGAACTCATGGCCTCGCTCTCCTCGGCCCATGCCGACATCAATCGGCAGGGCAGCGACCACGCCGCCCTGCTGCGTGAGCTGCGTAGCGCTCTCGACGAAATCGAACAGGCAACCGCCAAGGCTTCGGACAAGGCCGGGACCGAGCTGCGCGCCTCCATCGAGGCCCTCAACGCAACGATTGCCGAGAGCATCGAAGCGATAGAGACGAAGAGCGCGGCGAAAGTCGCGAGCGTCGCCGACCAGCTCGGCAAGGAAGGCGCCATGGCCATCGACAAGGCCATGCGTTCGCGCGTCGCCGAAGTCTCCGGACAGCTCGATCAGGCCGTCGCCCATGCCTCGGGAGCGACCCGGGAGGCCGCTATCCAGCTGCGCGACCAGCTTGGCAAGATCGACGAACTGGTCGGCAACCTCGAGAACCGCGTTGCCCATGCCCGCAGCCGGGCCGAAGAGCAGGTCGACAACGACTTCTCGCGGCGCGTCGCCCTTATCACGGAATCGCTCAACTCGAATTCCATAGACATCGCCAACGCTCTGTCATCCGATGTTTCGGACACGGCCTGGGCGGCCTACCTGCGGGGCGATCGCGGCATCTTCACCCGCCGTGCGGTGAGACTCCTCGAAGCCGGAGAAGCCAAGGCAATCCAGCAGATCTTCGAGCGCGACGATGCCTTCCGCGAGCATGTCAGCCGCTACATCCACGATTTCGAAGCGATCCTGCGCCAGATCCTCTCGACGCGTGACGGCAATGCGCTGGGCGTGACCCTGCTCTCGTCGGACATGGGCAAGCTCTACGTGGCCCTGGCACAGGCCATCGAACGCCTGCGCAACTGAACCGCCCGGAAGACCGGCAGGGCGATCTCCCACAAGGAAACCGCCCTGCTGCGTTACCTTCAGTAACCGAGGTCCTTGACCGGCGGATCGCCGAAGAAGTTGAGGTCCTCGACCTCGATCCAGCCATAGATATAGTTGAGGTAGAACAGCCCCATCAGCACCGCGGCCAGGACCGTCGCGCGCAGGGCGATGCGGCCGGGACGAAAGTTGATCGGTGCACTGTCCGCATGACCGGTCTCGACCTTGTGACCTTCAACCTCATCGGGCGTACGCAGGCCGATCGGCATGACGAGAAAGGCGCTGAGGACCCACAGCAGACTGTAGATCGCGGCTATCGATGTCCATTGCATGGGCCCGCTCCGATCAATTCTCGAGAAGCAGGACCTGGACCTGCGGTCGCTTGCCCGACCAACGGGTCGCCGCACGCCGCGCGGCCAGGCGCGCGGCCTCTACGCGGTCGGCGTGATCCGCCTTTTTCGACTTGGCCAGGGCCTGGGCAACGTCGCTGCGCGCCTCTTCGATGAACGCCTGATAGTCCTCGTCCAGAGGCAGGCCGATGGCGGCCACTTCGACGTTCCCCTTGCGGTCGGCTGCGACCGAGACAACGCCGTTGAAGGCAATGCGCCGGCGCATCACGATGGCCTCGCCATCGGCAGGCGCGATGATATCGCCGTCGAGTACGAGCCGGCCCGAGCGGACTTCGCCGAACTTGCCCGGTGCCCCCGGAGCCAGTCGCACGAGATCGCCGTTTTTCTGGAAGACCGCCTTGGGAATGCCGCATGACAGGCCCAGCTTCGCCTGCTCACGCATGTGACGGATTTCTCCGTGCACGGGCACAAGAATGTCGGGCCGGATCCAGCCATAGAGCGCCTCGAGTTCCGGCCTCCCGGGATGGCCCGAAACGTGGATATGGCTTTGCCGGTCGGTGACGATCACGACACCGTCGTCCGCGAGACGATTCTGGATCTTGCCGATGGCGATCTCGTTGCCCGGAATCTGGCGACTGGAGAAGAGGACGACATCGCCCTTCTCCAGCTTGATCGGGTGATTGCCTTCGGAAATGCGCGCAAGCGCCGCGCGCGGCTCACCCTGCCCACCGGTAGCGACGATCAGCACGTCGCTGCGCGGCAGGTCCATCGCCGTTTCCGGATCGACGATCTCGGGCAGATCCGTGAGGTATCCGCAAGCCTGGCCGGTCTGGATGATGCGATCGAGCGAGCGCCCCGCCACGCACAGCTTGCGGTTGGTGCGGCGCGCCACTTCGCCCAGCGTCTGGAGCCGAGCGACATTGGACGCAAAAGTGGTCACCAGAACGCGGCGACCATTGTGACGTTTCACTTCCTCGAGCAGGCCGTCGAAGACATCGCCTTCCGAACCCGATGCCTTCGGATTGAACACATTGGTAGAGTCGCAGACCAGCGCCAGCACGCCGTCGTCACCAATCTTCGTCAGTTCCTCGCTGGTTGCCGGGGTGCCGATCTGCGGCGCGTCGTCCAGCTTCCAGTCGCCGGTATGGAAAATTCGGCCGAACGGCGTTTCGATCAGCAGGGCATTGCCTTCAGCGATCGAGTGCGCGAGCGGCACGTAGCGGATGCCGAAAGGCCCGATCTCGAAACGCTCGAGGTCTTCCACCACGATGAGTTCGACATCGCCGAGAATACCGGCCTCTTCAAGCTTGGCCGCGACCAGCTTTGCCGTGAAGGGCGTCGCATAGATCGGAACGCCCAGTTCCTGGGCGAAATAGGGAACGGCACCAATGTGGTCTTCATGCGCATGGGTCAGGACAATGCCCAGCAGGTTCTCGCGCTCATTCTCGATGAATTCGAGATCGGCGAAGACGAGATCGATGCCCGGGTACTCGTTCATGCCGAAGGTCATGCCAAGGTCGACCATCAGCCACTTGCCCTGGCAGCCGTAGAGATTGACGTTCATGCCAATCTCGCCCGAGCCGCCGAGCGCGCAAAACAACAATTCGTTACCGGGTATCACTTAGAAGCTGCCCTTTCGGCAAGTATGGCAAGGCCGTCGAGCGTAAGATCCGGATCGACGGCATCGAAAATCTCGGTCGCCTCATCGAACAGCACCGCAAGGCCGCCCGTCGCGATGACCTTGGCGGGACGGCCGATCTCGGCACGCATCCGCGCGATCAGGCCTTCCATCATGGCTACGTAGCCCCAGAAGACGCCAATCAACATCTGGTCCTCGGTATTGCGGCCGATAACGCTGCTCGTCTTGGGAAGCTCGATGGCAATGCGCGGCAGCTTGGCGGTATTGCCGACCAGCGCGTCGAGCGAGAGGTTGATGCCAGGCGCGATGATCCCGCCCTTGTACGCGCCCTTGAAGTCGACAATGTCGAAGGTCGTCGCCGTCCCGAAATCGACGACGATCAGGTCACCGCCATGCTTGGCATGGGCGGCGATCGCATTGACGGCGCGGTCGGCGCCAAGCGAGCGCGGCTCGTCAACGTCGATTTCAATGGCATAATTGGCCTTGCCCTGACCCGCGATCAGAGGCTCGACATTGAAGTAGTGCCGGCTCAGAATCTCAAGGTTGTGGAGCGCGCGCGGCACCACGGTCGAAATGATGATCGTGTCGACCTGCTTGGCGTCAATCCCGCGAATGCCGAGCAGTTGCATCAGCCAGACGGCATATTCATCGCCTGTACGTCGCGGATCGGTGGCGATGCGCCAACGCCCCTTCAACTCGCCTGCGTCGAACAGCGCGAAAACGACATTGGTATTGCCAGCATCAATGGCGAGCAGCATGGGACCTGGTTTTCCTCAATGCGAAGTTGCGGAAAGAAGCACGTCGCCGGCGTGGATCGTCCGCACCGATCCGTCATCCAGGCTGAGCAGGAGGTTCCCCTCTTGCGTCAGCCCGGCAAACCCACCTTCGATTGCCTCCTCTCCCGGAGGAAGCACTGTGAGGCGTGTTCCCTTGGGATGTGCGGCACTCTGCCAGCGACGAAGCATGGGGGCAAGGCCGGCCGAACGCCAGCGCTCAAGTTCGAGAGCAAAGGCCCGCGCCAGCACATTCGCGAAATCATCGCGGGAAATATCGACGCCATGATCGCAAAGTGCGGCAACGGCACGCCCCTCGACATGCGGCGCGACGCGCAGGTTCACGCCGATGCCGACAATGACCGTCCCGGCGATCATTTCGAGGAGGATGCCCGCGACCTTGCTGCCGGACAGCAGGAGATCGTTCGGCCACTTGAGCCATAGGGGCGAAGGATCGGGGAGCAGCGAGGCGATGGCTTCGTGGACCGAAAGACCGGCCAGAAGCGCAAGACTGGCGAACGGCGGATCGCCCTGCCCGGGCCTCACTACCGTCGAGCCCATGAAATTGCCGAGCCCGTCATTCCAGGCGCGGCCCAGGCGGCCCTTCCCTGCCGTCTGGCGGTCCGCGACCAGCCACTCGCCTTCCGGAAGGTATTCCCCTCCGGACAGGCGAGCAGCCAGATCAGCGTTGGTCGAACCCGTCTGAGTGACGGTTCGGATCAAAACGAGAAGTAGAGTGCTGCCGCGGCAGCGTCAGCGAGACCGCCCAGCCACTTGGTCAACAGGTAGCCCAGCGGCGAAATGAAGACGACCGAGGCGACAAGGATGATCTTGTGCCAGATGTCATTCTCGCCCTTCACTACGTCAGCAGCCTCGTCGAAGTACATGATCTTGACGATCTTGAGGTAGTAGAAGGCGCCGATGACCGATGCCGCAATGCCGATGGCGGCCAGCGCGATCAGGTTGGCCTGCACCGCCGCCTGGAAGACGACGAACTTGCCCCAGAAACCGAACAGCGGCGGAATACCGGCTAGGCTGAACATGATCATCGCCAGGCCCAGGGCCAGCGCCGGTCGCGTGCGCGACAGGCCGGCAAGCTTCGCGATGTCCTCGACGTAATTGCCGTTCTCGTCCTTGAGCATCAGGATCGCGACGAAACCGCCCAGCGACATCGCGACGTAGATCGCAAGGTACACGAGCATGGCCGAAGCGCCCTGCGGCGTGGCAACGGCCAGACCGATCAGCATGAAACCGACGTTGTTGATCGACGAATACGCCATCAGTCGCTTGATGTTCGACTGGCCGATGGCGCCAAGGGCACCGACCACGATCGAGGCGAGCGAGATGAAGATCACGATCTGCTGCCAGGCAGCGGCCTGCTCACCGAACGCATCGAGCATGACGCGCATGGTCAGGCCGAGGGCAGCCACCTTCGGCGCGGTCGCGAAGAAGGTCGTGACCGGCGTCGGCGCGCCTTCGTAAACGTCGGGCGTCCACATGTGGAACGGCACGGCGCTGATCTTGAAGGCAAGCCCTGCCAGCATGAACACGATGCCGAACAGCGCCCCATGCGACAGCCCGGAGGACAGCGCGGCGTTGATGCCCGAGAACGAGGTCGTGCCGGTAAAGCCGTAAGTCAGGCTCATGCCGAAGAGCAGGATGCCCGAGGCGAGCGAACCCAGGACGAAGTACTTCAGGCCCGATTCCGCCGAACGGTCATCCGTGCGCAGGAAGGCCGCAAGGACGTAGGCAGCCAGCGAGTTCATCTCGAGACCGATGTACAGAGTCAGCAGGTCGCCTGCCGAAACCATGATGCCCATGCCCAGCGCCGCGAAGACGACGAGCACGGGATATTCCGCGCGCATCGCATCGAAGCGATCGAAGAACTTCGGGGCAATGACCAAGGAGGCCGCAGCCGAGATATAGATCAGGATCTTGGCGTAGGACGCAAAGGCATCGGCACGGAACTGGCCGAAGAAAGCCGAGGTATCCGGCCCCATTGCGCCGCCGCACAGCGCGGGGGCGACGAGGAAGGACGCGGCGGCAAGCGCAGCAACCGCCAGGATCGAGATCAGACGGCTCGACTTGTCACCGCCCCAGGCGGCGATCAGGAGCAGGACCAGGCCTGCAATGCTCAGTGTTTCTTCCGGCGCGATCAGGCGCAGCGACTGTGACCAGTCCATCAGTGTGCCCCCTCATGCGCAGCTTCTTCTTCGTGCACAGGCTTTTCCTTACCCATGGCGACCTTGGAGTCTCCTTCCGGCTTGGCAGCGGCAAGACGGGCGTCGAGCGCGGCAATGTCGGCGCGCATCGGCGCGATGAAGCTCTCGGGATAGATGCCCATCCACAGCACCGCGATGCCCAGCGGAACCACCATCAGCAGCTCACGGACGTCGAGGTCGGCCATGGCGGCAGCATCGGCGTTCTTCTGCTCGCCGAAAGCGACCCGGCGATAGAGGTAAAGCATGTAGGCAGCGCCCAGGATGATGCCGGTGGCGCAGATCAGCGTGGTCCACGTCGACACCTGGTAGATACCCGCGAGGCTCAGGAACTCGCCGACGAAACCGCTGGTGCCCGGAAGGCCGACGGAGGCCATCGTGAAGAGCATGAAGAACAGCGCGTAACGCGGCATGTTGATCGAAAGGCCGCCGTAGCGATCGATTTCGCGGGTGTGCAGGCGATCGTAGATGATGCCCACGCACAGGAACAGCGCGCCCGAAACCAGACCGTGGCTGAGCATGATCAGCATCGAGCCCTCGAGACCCTGCACGTTGAAGGCGAACAGGCCGATGGTCACGATCGCCATGTGCGCAACCGACGAATAGGCAATCAGCTTCTTCATGTCGTGCTGCACGAGTGCAATCAGCGAGGTCAGGACCACGGCTGCCATCGACAGGCCCCAGACCAGCGGACCGAAGTAGGCCGAGGCTTCGGGGAACATCGGCAGCGAGAAGCGGATGAAACCGTAGCCGCCCATCTTCAGCAGAACGCCTGCAAGGATGACCGAACCGGCGGTCGGCGCCTGGACGTGCGCGTCCGGAAGCCAGGTGTGGACCGGCCACATCGGCATCTTCACCGCGAAGCTGGCGAAGAAGGCAAGCCACAGCCAGGTCTGGACCTGCGGATCGAAATCGTAAGCCATCAGCGTCGGGATGTCGGTGGTACCGGCGGTATTCGCCATCCACAGCATCGCGATCAGCATCAGCACCGAGCCGAGAAGCGTGTAGAGGAAGAACTTGTACGAAGCGTAGATACGGTCCGCACCGCCCCACACGCCGATGATCAGGTACATCGGGATGAGGCCGGCCTCGAAGAAGATGTAGAACAGGAACAGGTCCTGCGCCGCGAAAACGCCGATCATGAGCGTTTCCATCAGCAGGAACGCGGCCATGTACTCACCAACGCGCTTGTCGATCGACTTCCAGCTGGCACCGATGCAGATCGGCATGAGGAAGACGGACAGCATGATCAGCAACAGGGCGATGCCGTCGATACCGAGCGCGTAGGAGAAGCCGGAGAACAGCTCCACCCGCTCGGTGAACTGCCACTGCGCGCCGCCGATGTCGAAATTCGCCCAGAGCACGACGCCCAGTGCAAAATCGACCAAGGTCGCCGCCAGCGCAAGATTTCGCGCCGGCTTCGCTTCGAGGAAGAGGCATGCCAGTGCCGCCGCAAGCGGCACAAGCAGCATCAGGCTGAGGATCGGAAAACCACTCATCATCTTATCCCGCGATCACCCAGCTGATGGCGCCGACAAGGCCCAGCAGCATGACTAGTGCGTAACTGTAGAGATAGCCCGACTGGACTTTCTGTGCGTAAGTCGAACCCTTGGCGACGACCCAGGCCGCGCCGTTGGGACCGAAGCGGTCGATCAGACCCACGTCGCCCTGTTTCCAGAACACGCGGCCGAGCCAGAATGCCGGAACCACGAACAGGTAGTGGTACAGTTCGTCGAACATCCACTTGCGGTACACGAAGGTGTAGACCGGCCCGAGTTGCTCGGCGACCGCCGCCGGGAACCTGGTGTTGCGGATGTAACCGTACCAGGCAGTGACCAGACCGATGACCATCACGATGAACGGGCTCCATTTGATGAGCTCGGGGATCGAGTGCATCGCGTGGATCAGGTGTTCGTGGAACACCAGTGCGCCCTTCCAGAATTCGCCGGTACCTTCGCTGACGAACTCGTGCTGGAACACATAACCTGCGGCAACCGCGCCAAAGGCGAGAACCAGCAGCGGGATCAACATGACCAGCGGGCTTTCATGCGGATGATAGCCGGCAGTGCCTTCGGGATTGTGGACATGGTTGTCATGCCCGGCTTCCTCGGAAGGATCCTCGTGGTGATGGTGCACGGCGTGCTGGATGTGCTCCGAACCGGCCCAGCGCGGCTTGCCGAAGAAAGTCAGGAACACCAGACGCCAGGAATAGAAGCTGGTCATCAAAGCAGCGAAGATGCCCATCCAGAAAGCGAAGCTGCCCGAGGCGCTGCCCGCGGCATAGGCCGCCTCGAGGATCGCGTCCTTCGAGTGGAAGCCGGCGAAGCCCACACCGAACACACCCACGCCGGTGATGGCGAGCGTACCGGCCGTCATCGTCCAGAAGGTTATCGGGATGTGCTTACGCAGATCGCCGTAGAAGCGCATGTCCTGCTCGTGGTGCATCGCATGGATGACCGAACCGGCACCCAGGAACAGCAGCGCCTTGAAGAAGGCGTGCGTGAACAGGTGGAACATGGCCGCACCGTAAGCGCCGACGCCAGCGGCGAAGAACATGTAGCCGAGCTGCGA
>Ga0098035_1001831_pt1 | contig 10077 bp, 8 predicted proteins | sample 3_EtaG_FD_75046 | JGI IMG/M metagenome (GOLD analysis project Ga0098035, IMG submission 75046) | Marine viral communities from the Subarctic Pacific Ocean - 3_ETSP_OMZ_AT15126 metaG | ecosystem: Environmental > Aquatic > Marine > Oceanic | place: Pacific Ocean | collected 2015-01-07
CGCCCTGCCAGTAAGTAATGCGGGGCGCTGGAGAATGTCGGAGAGCGGCAAGTCATCGGGGTTGAATATCCTCACGTCACCCGGCTGGCGGGCATAGGCCTCTTCATTATCGCCGGGTCTGCCTGCTGCGAGATCTGTGGCCCGAATCCAGTTGATCGATTCAGCGGTGCGGCACCAGTCGCCGACCATGCTCAACTTATCGTCGGCTATCTTTCGTGTGTAATCGCCATGGATCGAGCACTCCCGCAGCTCGGCGAATGCGCCCATGTGGAATGCGTAAGATTGGGGCCCTGCTATAAGCGGAAGGTTGAAATATCTCTCAACGAGTGGCGGTGAAACCTCCGTCGCACGGAGCAATTCCATCAGCATGCTGTAGAACGTGTAGAGGCCATTGCCCTGATCCGGCGCCATATGGATGGCTGGTTCTGCAACGCTTTCCAACTCGTGATTGTGCAGAAGCCCCTCCCGGTCGGTGCCGATGCCAAAGGTTCCGACATTGAGAACCGTGACCGAGTTGGGCCAGACGCTGTAAGGGTTGTCGTTCGTAAAATCGGAAAGGATTCGCCGGATCTCCGGCTGCTCGATGTCGGTCGCGTAGGCGAAAATCATCCCGAACCCGCGTCGGGACAGCTTCTGCCCTGTGCTCACGATCACGCGCGGTCTCACCGGATTGAGGGTTTTGAATGATTTGATGTTGTCCAAGGCGCTAACCAACACCTTCGCGTTGAGCCGGGATTTGACCTGGATCACCCCATAGACCGATTCGATCGGGAGCACTTCGAACACGCTGTCCCGCCGCATGAGGCTGAAGCTGTCGAGAGGGTCGATCAGCGCGATGTCGATCTCCTGGCTCGAATGCCCCGTCGTGGAAGCGGCTCGGAAACTCGATCGGGAGAGACCGTAGCGTTTCGGAAGAAATCCGTTGTCTTCCAGGAAACCTCGCAAGAGATTCTCGCGAATGGCTCCCACGTCGCGAGGATGATCGACGTCGCCGCTTTCCTCGAATGCGCGTGTCATCCGCGCTTGCGCGTAGGCGAATTCCCGGTCGAGCCCGTGGAAGGTTCGCTCCTTCGACCGCAAGGCGCTGGCACGTTCACTCAGGTCGATGATTGCGGCCCGGGCGTCTTCGACCAACGCCTTGGCCTCTCGGTCAGACTCGATCTGCGCCTTGGTCCGGCGCTTGCGCTTGGGTGTCTCTGCCATGGGTGCTTGTTAAGCAGGACACCTGAAAGAGCGCCAGATCATTCCTGTCGCGCCGATCTCGATCAGGCGTCGGCCACTAACGGAGACGCGATTTGGTGATGTTCTCTCCCTGGGAAATGGACTGCGCCGTCTTCACCTGCTGCCGGATGAAATCGGGCGCCAGTCGGATCGTGGCACTGAATGTCACGTCCTCTTGGACCACCGTGTAGTAGGTCAGCCTTTCTCGTTAAGAGCGGCAAGAAGCTACCGCCTTTGAACGTCGGGTCTTGACGGCCGCTGCCGTTCGGAGTGCCTCGCCGGAACGTCGGGAATGTCCCAGAGCCAGTCCATCACGTCGATGCATCGGCCCGATGAATGTGGGGCAGGTAATAGGGAGCTCAAATTGGGCTCGGAATGTCCGCTCTTCAGGCGGGTGTGGTCCTCACCATACACATGAGGGCGGGCAGGGGTAGGCGCTGTCCTGATCCTGGCACTCTTCGATGCTTGTAATTCCGGCAGAAATCCCCATGCTATTGAATACTGCGCGCATTCGTATTTCGTAGGCGCGCGCGGCAGAGAGGCCATGCGCGCTCCCGCTTACATGACGGGAGGGGTGCTGTGGACCTCAACGAACTATTTTCCCGCCACCAGATCGCGCTGATCCGCGCGGATCGAACCGAAACCTCCAGCGAGCATCGCCGATATGCCGCACAGGCAGACTGCTTCGCTTCGCGACTCGGCGCGCTGCAGCAGCACCTTGGTGCCCGCACACCCCCGCTGGCGGCCGCTCGCGGGAGGCTCTCGCCATGAGCCGGGCGATGAATGTGGCTCTCACCGAAGCCGAAGTCATCGCGCACTGTGAGGGGGCGGACGTCGCCATCAGCGCGATCGAGCCGCTGCCCGCCGGCGGCACCCATGTGGTCACTGTAACCGGCGACGGCGCCGCGATCATGCGGCGCGTGCTCGCCAAGCACCTGATCGAGGGCCGAGTGAAACGTTTCGCTTTCATGCATTCGCGCCCCACGCCGCTTTCCTATTGAACGGAATCCCGGCCGCGGCGCGGCGACCGGCATCAAGCCTGCCGTCGCAGTTTCACCAACGTTTCGTCGAGACTCGACAGGTAGCGTGAGCGGTCGGCATTGCTGAATGGGGGCGGTCCACCCACGATATCGCCACCGACGCGCAGGTCGGCCATGATCGCCCTTGTCGCGATGGCGCTGCCTATCGATGAACTGGTGAATAGCTTGCCGGTCGGAGCGCTGACCGCCGCCCCGAGTTTCAGGCAGCGGTCCGCCAGCACGATGTCCGCCGTGATTACGACAGTGCCTGTGGTGGCATGCTCGACGATCCAGTCATCCGCTGCGTCGAAGGCGTCGCTCACTACCTTGCGCGAAATGAGCGGATCGCGCGGCACGCGGATCGGGCTGTTGCTTATGACAACGACCGGTACCTTGTAGCGGGCAGCAACCCGGTAGGTCTCGTCCTTTACCGGACAGGCGTCGGCATCGATTAGAATCTGGATCATGTCTTCCCATAGCGACACAGCACGCCAATGGCTAAGCGGCACATCGCGCTTTCGTCTGCTCCCGCGTGCGCCGAGTGCAATGACTTGTTTCGCACGGACGCGGCCAAACTGCGGCCATCGCACACATTCGAATCCCAAAACGGCGGAATGAGAGATCGGTGGCGGAAAGTGCCCCTTCACGTAGACCGCAAGATCTGCCTTTCAGTCTTTGAGAAGTTCGAGAAGCCTGGCCGTCTTGATCGTGGCGAAGGTCGAGAAAGCGTCGGAAATGGCATAGGGCAGGAGGATGCGCTCCCCGACTTTCATGCCGCCGCACGAATAGACAACATTGGGAACATACCCCTGTCGCTCGGCAATTTCCGGCTGGACGAGCGGTTCGCGCGAGCGAGCGATCACACGCGACGGGTCCTGCTTGTCGAGGAGGACGGCACCGATCGAATAGTGGCGCACGGGTCCGACGCCGTGGGTGAAGAGAAGCCAGCCCTCGTCAAGCTCTATGGGTGAGCCGCAATTGCCGATCTGGACAAACTCCCACGGATATTTGGGCTTCATGATCACCTCGCCCAGCCCCCAATCGTAAAGAGTGTCGGAGGTGATGAGGTGAAGGCTTTCATTGTCGTGGCGCGCGATCATCGCGTAGCGTCCGCCGATCTTGCGGGGAAACAGCGCCATGCCCTTGTTGCGCGCCGCAACGCCTTTGAGTGGTGCCATCCGAAACGAAAGGAAATCGCTGGTTTCAAGCAGTTCGGAACGAATGCCGCGACCGCTGTAGGCGGTATAGGTCGCATAATAGGTGGTTCGTCCCTCATCCCTGAAAGCCACGAAGCGGGCGTCCTCGATCCCGTTCGCCTGCATATCGGTGACGGGGAAGATCACCCGCTCGGCAATATCGCTGTCGGGATCGAAGGTGAGTTCCAGATGATCGCCGAGACGGGCCGTCACCTCCGGCGTGCCGGCAAGCCGTTCGGGCGGGTCGATGAAGACCGTTCCGTCGGCGGCCAGTACTCCAGACCGGAAGGTCAGGGACGAGATGTGGCCTTCGCCGACCGCGCGCAGGCTCAGAATGAAGCGGCCGCAATCCTCGGCCAATCCCGACTGGTCCGGATGCAGCACGATGCTGGGGTTGAAAAGGGCGGCCGCCTCGAAACTGTATTCATGGAGGAAATAGGCGCCGACGAGTTGGCGCTGCGCTTTCGAAAAGGCCGCGTGGCTGGCAAGGGCGTCCTCCATTTCCGCCGCGCGCCGTTCGAAGATCGCAGGCAGATTTCGGTGCCGGTCGTCGAAGTTCCGCAGCGTTGCGGCAAGCAGTTCCAGCGTTTCGTCCTCCCCAAGGGCGAGGACGCGATCGACGATGTGATTGGCCCGCGTCTTGTCGACGGGGTTCAGATCTCTGGGTTCGACCGCAGGCCGGAACGGGCGAACGACGACGCGCGATGGATCGGGCCGCAGATGGAGCGCCTGCCGATTGAAGAAAGGCGAATGCGGTGTGCCAGCCTCACGCATCGACGGTGCCTATCGGCAGCGGTGTGGTCGCGCGCATGGCCCGTGGTGCTGCGGTCGGGCACCCCGCGTCATCCAGCCGCTTCATATCGGCCAGCCCAAGCAGATAGGACAGCGTCGATTCCGCTCCCCGGTTTTCGTTGGCCCGGTCGGGATGAAGCCCATCGCGGCAACTCCCGGTTGCGACATCGACAAGCTCGACGGCCAGGTCGTTCGCGCCGAGAAACCAGGCGAAGGCACGCTCCGACTCCGCTCGCCACGGGAAATCGGGATCGACGCCCCGCGCCGCGATACAGGCCGCAATCGTTGCACACGCTTCCAGGGGCTGTTGATCGAAAGGCTGCGGCGTACTGCGGGGTGGCTGCAGGAAACCGTGCGATCCGACAGGCCGGAAATGCCCCTGCGGCGCGGTCTGCATCGCAATGAGCCAGTGCAGGCTGCGGAGCCCGGCATCGACGAGATGCGGCGCGCCCGTAGCGCCCCCCGTGACGATCAGGGATTGGGGCAACCGCGCATTGTCATAGCTCAGGCCATCCTCGAACCATGTCCATTCCGGGGTTTCGTTCGCCCGCAGCAGTCCTTCCAGGCGGCCGGCGAGCTGAACCCGCGTCCGCGCAGCCGCGTGATCTTCGGGGTATGCGGCACAATAGGAAACGAGACCGAGCAGGGTGAACGCCCATGCGCGCGGGGATGTGAAGGCTGCCACGCCTTCCAGCGCTTCGCAGAAGAGCCCCTTCGCCCAGCGCGCGCGTCCCGGCGCACAGGCATGTGCGCTATAGGTGCCGAGCGCCCAAAGCGTGCGTCCGTGGCTGTCCTCCGATCCCGCGGGCTCCAGCCATTGCCGGTTGAACCCCATGAAGTTGCGAAAGCGCCGGTTGTCGGGATTCCAGCCATGCTGGATAAAGGCCGCGAATGTCGACGACAGGCGGCCGGCAAGCGGCGCATCGGGTCCCCCGGCAAGGCTGCAGCACAGCAGCAGCGCTCGCGCATTGTCATCAATGCAATATCCATGGTCGCGGTCGGGTATGGCATGGACAGCATGCTGGAACATACCAGTGTCGTCGCACATGGCGGTAAAATGTTCGAGGGCCATCGCCGGGAGCGTTGGATCGAGCAGCGCACACGATATTTTCGGGGCGGGACCGGCGGGCGTGCCCGGCCCGGGGCATGTCGCAAGCCTGCCCTCTCGGCAGGCCGCGCGAAAGCTGGCGGCATAGCGGTGCGCCGTATTGGCCCATGTCATTGGACGGCTGGCGGCATAGGCTTTGCGCCCCATCGCCAGACGCTGCGTCTCGTCACCCAGGAGGGCCGCTATCGCCGGTCCGAAGCCGGCAGGATTGTCGAACGGGACCAGCACGCCCGATCCGTCGGCCAGCAGTTCGGCGGCATGCCAATAGGGCGTGGAGACGACCGGGCGGCCCACGCCGTGCGAATAGGCCAGAGTGCCCGAGGTCATTTGCGATTCCACCAGATAGGGCGTGGCATAGACATCGCACATGGCGATGTGCTCGAGCAGTGCGGGGCGATCGACGAAGCGGTTGATGAAGACGACATGGTCGTCGAGGCCAAGCTCGTGAACGCGGTCCACCAGGCTGTCGCGATATCGCTCCCCCTCTTCGGCGTGCAATATCGGATGAGTCGCGCCCATCACCACATAAACGACGTCGGGGGATCGCTTGACGATTTCCGGCATCGCCTCGACTATCGTTTCGATTCCCTTGTTCGGGCTGATCAGCCCAAAGGTCAGGATGACCCTGCGCCCGGCAAAACCCAAGCGTTCTTTCGCGTCCCGTGACGAAACGAGCGGAACATCGGGAATGCCGTGCCCGATGATATCGATCCGGTCCGGGTCGGCGCCGTAGGTTTCGATCAGTATCTTACGGGCCTTGCGGGCCATGACGATCACGCGAGCGGATGCTGCGATTATGGCATCCATGACCCGGCGCTGCGCCGCGCTCGGCCGGTCGAGCACCGTGTGCAATGTGGTGACGAGCGGAGCGTCGAGCCTGGCGATCAGGTCGAGGACGAGCGCGCCCGCGTCACCGCCAAAGATGCCGTACTCATGCTGCAGGCAAACGAGATCGAACCCTTCGCGGTTGATGAAGTCTGCGCCTGCCCGATAGTCGCCAGATTCCTCCTGCCGGATCGTCTTTCCGACGATTGAAGGAAAGGCGTGGTCAGCACCCGGCTCGCACATCGCGACAATTGTCGTTTCGGCGATCTCGTCGAGCGCCCCGACCGCAAGTTCCAGGTCGCTCGTGAAGGTGGCTATGCCGCAGCGGCGCGGAAGGGCATTGCCGATAAAGGCGATCCGGAGCGCGGGTGTGTGCAAGCCATCTCAGTGCTTGCCTTTCGGCTTGACGATCATCTTTACCGCGGACGTTTCCTGGACCGCGAGTGCCGTGGGCGACTTCGGCTTTGCCACCTTGGGCTTGCGAAGCTCGCGATTGCTGCGTTTTTGTGATTTGGCCATTTCAGACGGCTCCAGCTTGGTTGTTCCGGATCGATAGGTCGGCAGAAGGCCGCAGGTGGGAAAATGCAATCAGCCGCCCCGTCGCATTCCGGGGGAAATAGGGACGGTGGCGATAAGGGAAAGATCCCAGGCACAGGCCGATGGTTTCGATCGTGCGTCCGTATCTATCGATCTCCGTCGGATCGGTCGCGGCGGAATATCGCATCAGCGCGATTTGTTCGTCCTGAAGTAATTGATTGAGGCACATGGCGCGCGCTCCTGCATCAAGCGAGGGTAAAAACTTATCCCTCTGTCACGTGGAGCTTGTTCGAAATCAGGTGATGAAGGCTCTTTAGCACATGGACGAAATATCACTGCACGAATTCAGGAATAATATTTGGAGTTCGGACAGGCGCGGCAGCCGGATCCTTACAATGCGAATGGGGACCCGCACAAAATCCCTTTTTTAATCAGCAATCCTATAGGATAGCTGCGTTTCACCGTTCGCGATCCCTGGAGCTTGGCCGCTATCGGCTCCTCGATCCTGTCGGGGAGCCGATGCGGGCACATGAACATCCGACCGCTTTCGACGATGCCTCCCGAGCCTCTGAACGGCAGGAATGTTGGCGACTTCAGGCAGGAGGCAGGGGGCGCGCGCGCCGGCAGGAGCCGACCAACGCACAAGCCGTTCCGGTGAATCCACAAGAATGTCGGCTCTCGCCGAAACCGGTCACAGTAGGGCCAAACGGCGGCCGAACAGGTGCCGCGCCCACTTCTGCCGGTCGCGAAGCAGTGGCTCGCCACCTTAAGGCGATCGTTGGCTTATGCGGGTTCGGTTCTGCCATCCCCATCGAGCATGGTCAGAAACCGTCGTGCGTCCCACCCTTCACGTATGATCAGCCCCTCCTTGAGAAGCCTTTCGAATTGAAGCTCATCCACAGGGGCGGCAATCAGGTAGCCCTGCCCGACCGAGCAGCCTAGCGCCCGCATGATCGCTCGCTCGGCCTCTGTCTCGATTCCTTCGGCGACGACGCGGATGTCCAGCGCCGCGCCCAGCTTGATAATGCTTTCGACAATGACTCGCTTGGCCGCGCTGTGCGCCACGTCATGAACAAAGCTGCGATCGATCTTGATCTCGCTAAGCGGAAAACGCTCCAGATAGCGCAGGTTGGAATAACCAGTGCCAAAGTCGTCAATTGCAATGCCCACGCCCAGGCGCCGCAATTGCTCAAAGGTTCGGCGGATAGCGGCCGGCTCAGGGATCAACAGATTCTCGGTCAGTTCCAGCGTTAGCCATTCGCCTCGGCAGCCAGTCTCCTCAAGCATCCGTTCGACAAAGGCGGCCATGTCCCGCCGCGTAAATTCTATCACTGACACGTTGTAGGCGAAACGAAACGGCGTGCGACGCCCACGGTTGACCCGCACGGCGTACATCGCGAGCGTGCGCAGGCCCCACGCGCCTATCTCCATTATGGTGCCGGTGTCCTCAGCGACGCTGATGAAACGGGCAGGCGGCTGAAGGCCGAATGCGCCGTGATTCCATCGCAGCAGGGCTTCGGCGCCGACCAAGTCGCCAGAGCCGAGGTCGACTTGCGGCTGGTAGTGGAACAGCAGTTCCTCGTTAGTGACAGCAGTTTGCAGTTCGTTCGCCAACCGGATGCGGTTGTGCGCGTCCCGCTCGTCCGCCGCCGCAAACGGAAGCGGTGGGTGGGCAGGCATGGCCTTGGATCGTTGTAACGCCGCGCCGGCCTGCCGCACTAGCTTAAGCGGGTCGGTGTTACCGAACCCGATCGTGAAGCCAGCGGCGAACTGCACCGCGAGGGAAGCACCAGGAAGGATAAAGCGCGGCCTCAACTGCGCCAAGACGCCGGTGACGACGCTTGAAGCGCGACTGGTGTCGTCGAGTTCGAACGCGAGCGCAAAGCTGTTGGTCCCCGTACGGGATATGGCAACCGCCGGTTGCGTCGCGAGACGTGCGGCTACTGATTGAAGGAGGGCATCGCCAACATCATGGCCAAAACCGCTATTAACATCATGAAACCGCAGAATATCGAGCTTGACGAGCAGCAGGACGGAGTTCGCTGACCCTTCGATTGCCGCGAGCCTGTCGAGCAGACCGTAGCGGTCGAGCAGGCCGGTCAGTCTATCGATACCCGCTGCATGCGTGACATCGCGGATCAGGCCAACGAAATGCGTGAGATGCCCGTCATCATCCCGAAGTGGCTCCAGACGCAGCGCATTGAGAAACATCGTGCCGTCCCGCCGGTAATTGCGCAGTGTCACCGAACAGGAATGCCCTTCCGCCAGTGCGGCGCGGATTTCGGCGATCTCGGGTTGGAGCCGGTCGCTCCCCTGGAGATAGCGGCAATTCTTGCCGATCGCCTCTGCGGCCGGATAACCGGTGATCATCTCGAAGGCCGGGTTTACCTGCATGATCGGCTGTCCTCGCAGGCGCATGTCGGCAATAAGCATACCATCGCTGGAATGGGTGAACGCCAGCAACGATGCAATTTGAGGGACCACTGGCTCGATTGGCCGCTTCTTCAACGGGGGCCACCTAATCGGCGTGAACGAGGAGCGTACCGAGGCCGGGCCTTCGGCGTCTTCTGTTTCACGCGACATTGCGCGGACACGTCCCGAATTCTGACGAAGCACCCGCGCATTCCGGATTTTTTTGCTGCTCTAGGCGTAGCGGATCAAGTTGCATGTCACGGCCTCCGGGCGCAATGATGCGACCCCGGCACAAGCGCTACAACTTCGCTGGAGCGTCATTTCAGGACAAATCGGCGGCACTTTCGTCTTCAGTCGCCTTTCCAGAGCCTGCGGTTTGGAAACGGAGCCGATATTGCAACGGCGCGACTCCGATCCTGCGCAGAAATGCTCGTCTGAGCGTCGTTGTTGATCCAAAGCCAGCGGCATAGGCAATCGCCTTGATCGGATGGGTGCTATCCTCGAGCAGGCGCCGAGCAATATCGATCCGGGTCAATTCGACATAAGTGGCCGGGTTTATGCCTAACTCTGCGCGGAACAGCCTGGCCAAGTGGCGCGGACTGACGTTGGCGACGTCGGCCAGCGCCTCAAGACGCAGGTTCGCGCGCGGACTCTCAAGGATGTGCATTCTTACCCGGTCGATCGGGCCAGCGCCCGCGACTTGCGACGTTAAGGCCTCGCTGAACTGCGACTGCCCGCCGGGCCGCTTCAGAAAGACGACCAGCCGCCGCGCCACCCAAAGCGCCAGCGCGCGCCCATGATCCTCCTCGATCAGTGAGAACGCGAGATCAATTGCGGCTGTCACCCCGGCGGAGCTGAAAACTGGCCCGTCGCGAACAAAAATGCGGTCGGAATCGACCCGAATGTCTGGATAGTCTGCCGCAAGGTGATCGGCATATTGCCAGTGAGTTGTAGCGCATCGTCCCGA
>Ga0098035_1001834_pt1 | contig 10065 bp, 7 predicted proteins | sample 3_EtaG_FD_75046 | JGI IMG/M metagenome (GOLD analysis project Ga0098035, IMG submission 75046) | Marine viral communities from the Subarctic Pacific Ocean - 3_ETSP_OMZ_AT15126 metaG | ecosystem: Environmental > Aquatic > Marine > Oceanic | place: Pacific Ocean | collected 2015-01-07
AACCTGGAGGTCGGCCTGTCCGCCCTGACACGCAAGGGCTTTTCAGGTGCCAAGAAAGTGCCGGAAATGGTCTTCGAGCTGTTTCCCAAACTGACCCAGATCGCGGACCGCAAGGCCGGAGTCCTTTCCGGCGGTGAGCAGCAGCAGCTTGCCATCGGGCGCGCCCTGGCCGGCCAACCGGAGCTGCTCCTGCTCGACGAGCCGACCGAAGGCATCCAGCCCAACATCGTCCAGCAGATCGAGGACGCCTTGCTGCGGGTGCGCAAGGAACTGGGTGTGGCTATCCTGATCGTCGAACAGAACCTCGACTTTGCATGGTCTTTCGCCGACCGTTTCTTCGTGATGCAGCGCGGCAGGATCGTGAAAGAGGGCCGCACTGAAACGGCCCCGCCCGACGAGGTCGCCGCGCTGATCCATGTCTGACCTTTCGCCATGATTGGAGCGTCTTGCAATCGTAGCACTGGCATGGTCTGATCCACTCGGGAGCGGGGAGCAAGATCAGGACCAGGAGAGCATCATGGACGCCAAGACAGGTGAAACGGTAAGCGGGGGCTGCCCCGTGAAGCATGGAGATCTTCGCTCGCTGCTCGGCCGGACGAACCGGGACTGGTGGCCCAACCAGCTCTCCCTCGACATCCTGCACCAGGGCGGCAGATCGCCCAGCCCGCTCGGCCCGGATTTCGATTACGCGAAGGCCTTCAAGGCGCTCGATTACGATGCGGTGAAGAAGGATCTCCATGCGCTCATGACCGACAGCCAGCCCTGGTGGCCGGCCGACTATGGTCACTATGGTCCCTTCTTCATCCGCATGGCCTGGCACAGTGCCGGCACCTATCGCACCGGCGACGGGCGCGGCGGGGCGAATTCGGGCCAGCAGCGGTTTGCCCCGCTCAATTCCTGGCCGGACAACGCGAACCTCGACAAGGCGCGCCGCCTGCTCTGGCCGATCAAGCAGAAGTACGGCGCCAACCTGAGCTGGGCGGACCTGTTGATCCTTGCCGGCAATGTCGCCATTGAATCGATGGGCGGACCGGTCTTCGGTTTCGGCGGTGGACGCGCGGACGTGTTCGAGCCGGAAAAGGACGTCTACTGGGGCACCGAGGAGGAATGGCTCGGTCAGACCCGCATCGATCCGGACAAGCAGCTCGATCTCGAAGACCCCCTCGCCGCGATCCAGATGGGGCTCATCTACGTCAACCCGGAAGGGCCCGGCGGCAATCCGGACCCGGTCCAGTCGGGACGCGACATTCGCGAGACTTTCGCCCGCATGGGCATGAATGACGAGGAAACCGTCGCGCTCACCGCTGGCGGCCACACCTTCGGCAAATGTCACGGGGCGGGCGATGCCGCGCTGGTCGGGGCGGAACCGGAGGGTGCGGACATCGCCCAGCAGGGCCTTGGCTGGACCAGCACGCATGCCAGCGGAATGGGCGACGATACGATCACCAGCGGCCTCGAAGGCGCCTGGACGCCTCGCCCGACGACCTGGGACATGGGCTACTTCCACATGCTGCTCGACTACGAGTACGAACTGGTCAAGAGCCCGGCCGGCGCCCACCAGTGGCAACCGATCGATCAGAGGCCGGAAGACATGGCGCCTGGCGCGCACAGCCCGGACAAGCGGCTTCCGACGATGATGACCACCGCCGACATGGCGATGAAGATGGACCCGGAATATCGCAAGATTTCCGAGTACTTCCGCGACAATCCTGAGAAGTTCGGTGATGCTTTTGCCCGCGCATGGTTCAAGCTGTGCCACCGCGACATGGGACCCAAGGCACGCTACCTCGGCCCCGAAGTCCCTGCCGAAGACCTGATCTGGCAGGACCCGATACCAGCGCTCGACCATGCGCTCGTCGATGATGCCGACATTACCTCGCTCAAGGACAGGATCCTGGGCTCGGGTCTCTCGATCGCCGAACTGGTGACGACGGCCTGGGCTTCGGCTTCGACCTGGCGCGGCTCGGACCATCGCGGCGGCGCCAATGGCGCGCGGATCCGACTTGCCCCGCAAAAGGACTGGGCTGTCAACCAGCCCGACCAGCTCGCCAAGGTGCTTGGCAAGCTCGAGGCGATAAAGACCGATTTCGATGGCTCTGCGTCGGGCGGGAAGAAGGTCAGCCTGGCCGACCTCATCGTGCTGGGCGGCTGCGCTGCGATCGAGAAGGCCGCCTCCGCTGCTGGCACTTCGGTCAAGGTCCCCTTCGTCCCGGGCCGCACCGATGCCAGCCAGGAGCAGACGGACGTTGAAGGCTTCGCCGTCCTCGAACCGCGGGCAGACGGTTTCCGCAATTACCTGGAAACGCGCTTTTCGGTCCCGACTGAAGAATTGCTGGTCGATCGCGCCCAGCTGCTCGGGCTGAGCGCCCCCGAAATGACTGCACTGGTCGGCGGCCTGCGGGTCCTTGGCGCAAACCATGGTAACAGGATGCACGGCGTCCTGACCGACAGGCCCGGTGTCTTGACCAACGACTTCTTCGTCAACTTGCTCGACATGGGAACGGCGTGGAAGCAGGTTGACGACGGCGGTGACGAAACCTTCGTCGGAACCTGCCGCAAGACGGGCCAGGAAAAGTGGAAGGCGACGCGGACCGATCTGGTCTTCGGCTCGAACTCGCAGCTTCGGGCCTTGTCCGAAGTCTATGCCTCGAGCGATGGCCCCAAGAAGTTGGCGAACGATTTCGTTGCAGCCTGGACCAAGGTTATGAACGCAGATCGTTACGACCTGGTCTGAGGCTCCACACAAGGGGGCAAGGCAAGCCTCCCTCTAGTCCAAATGCAAGCTGCATTGAAAGCCGGCACCCGTGACAGGGTTGCCGGCTTTTTCATTGAATGGCTTGTGCTGCCTCATCCTGGGCGGCGGATCAATCCAGACCCAGCCGAATGCCACGCGCGACACTTTACCCGCCGGTAAAGTGTCATTGACGACAAAATGTTGTCCTCTTGAGAGAGGGGATTCTCATGATTCCGTGTTTGTGCTCTATTTCTTCCCGTTATGTTTGTTGCGCCGCCCCCATCCGCACCGCGTGCCTCGGTCAGTGACATGGCCGCCCTGCTGGACCAGGTCGCCCATGCCAGTTCCCGGCCGCGCTATGCCTTCATGGTCCTGTCGCTGATTGCCGAAATCGCCAGGCCGGACGGAAGCGCCGGACCGTTCGTTTCCTTCGACGGACGATCGATCCTGCTGCGCGACTGGCTCTGCGACGCCCTGACTCCAATGGGAACACGCGATCCGAAGCGGCAGGCTCTCACCGAAAGGATCCGCGCCGATCTGGAACGCTCCGGCAAGCTGCCCAGCGAACCCGAAGCGGCCCTTGCAATGATCGACGAGGAAGTGCGCGACCGTGTGCGGACCTCGGGCAAGACCAACCTCAGCAGGGCTGTGTCCGAGCTGGTGAAGGAAGGGCTGATCCGCCGCCACTATCAGGGCTTTCGGGTCGACCACCACAATCGCGGAGCGCAGCGTCACGTCGTCTATACCCTGACCGGGCGCGCACGATGCCTGATGAGCCGGCGGGAATCCCGCTCCTTGCGCGACAATCGGCAAGGCCAGCTCGCGCTCAACTGATCCTTCCCCCTTTCATCAAAGGCCATGCGCGCCTAGGCCTTAGTTCAGCCCCCATCGCATGCGCTAGAGAAGGACAGTAACCGTGGAATGCATCCGAGCTGCCCTCATCGGCTACGGTCTGGCAGGCAAGGTCTTTCACGCTCCCCTGCTCCAGGTCACCGAAGGAGTGGAACTGGCGGCAGTGGTGTCGAGCGATCCGGCCAAAGTGCATGCCGACTGGCCCGACCTGCAGGTTGAAACGCAGATCGACGCCGTCCTGGCAGATCCCACGATAGAGCTTGTCGTCCTGGCGACGCCGGATCACCTGCACGCGCCGCAGGCGCTGTCGGCTCTTGCAGCAGGCAAGCATGTCGTCATCGACAAGCCCTTCGCCGTCACCATCGCCGACGCGCGCAGAATTGCCGGAACCGCCGAGCATTGCGATCGGCACGTTTTCGTCTTCCATAACCGCCGCTGGGATGCCGACTTCCTGACTCTGCAGTCGCTGGTGGAAGCGGGCGAACTGGGCGAGGTGATGCATTTCGAAAGCCACTTCGACCGCCTGCGCCTCGAGGCGGGACAGCGCTGGAAGGACAAGCGATTTGGCGGTGTCTGGCAGGATCTAGGACCGCACCTGATCGACCAGGCCTTGAGCCTTTTCGGCATGCCCGAGGCCGTCTGGGCGGATATCGCAATCCAGAAACGGGAAGGTCACGCGCCGGACTTCGCGCATGTCGTGCTGCGCTATGCCAGAACGCGCGCGATATTGCACATCTCGCAGCTCGTCCCCGATCATGGCCTGCGTTTTGCCGTGCATGGCACCAGGGCAAGCTACATCAAGCGCGGCCTCGACGTGCAGGAAGAGCAAGGCAGTAACGGCATGACGCCCCGCGAAGCTGCCTGGGGGATCGACCCCGACGAAGGAGTACTAACCGGCGTCGACGGGGCGGCCCGGCCGATTGCGAACAAACGCGGCTGCTATCAGGCGTTCTATGAGAATGTGCGCGACTGCCTGAGTGCTGGCGCAAGCCCAGCCGTTCCCACCCGGCATGCGATCGCGGTCATGGAAGTTCTCCGGGCGGCTCAGGAGAGTGCGCAAGAAAGACGGGAAATTCCGATTCTTCCAGACCCACGCTAACAGTCCGGTTGAGCGATAAGCTCAGGAGTAGTCTCGGTTTGAAGCGCTGACGAGCGCGAGCGCGGGATTTGCCTTGGCCTCGTAGAGCGCCTTGTCGGCAGCGATGAACAGGGCTTGCGGATCGAGCTTAATCTCACCGCAAGCGCTGAGCGAAGCCGCTGCCGGTGCGTGGGCCAAGCCGACCGAAACGCCAAGGGGCAGCAGATCGCCGTTCCACGCCACCGGTGACAGGAGATGGCCGATCACGCAATGCACTTCGCCCTCGATAGCCAAGTTCAGGGGCGCCGGGGGAAGCAGGACCGCGAACTCATCGCCGCCGATGCGCGAGATCAGATGCGCCTGCGGAAAAGCCCTGCGAAGCCGCTCGGCGAAAGCAGCGAGGCAGGCATCGCCTGCCGCATGGCCCCACCAGTCGTTGATCTTCTTGAAGCCGTCGAGGTCGAACAGGAGCAAGGCGCCCACGCGCCCGCGCAGTGCACAAGTGTCGGGCTGTTCGAGGAATTGCTGGAAGCGGGAGCGATTGGCGACGCCGGTCAACGGATCGCACTCGGCCTGCTGACGCAGATGTTCCCAGCGCGCATGGTCCTCGGAGATGTCCTGCTTCATGCCATAGAGCGCCTCGGCTCGCCCGTTGCAGGTTCGCGTGGCGGCGGTAATCCTGATCCAGCGCTCCATGCCGTCAGGCCGGACGATGCGGGCGTCGAGTGTGAAGCGGGAGCACGCCTCGACCGCCTTCGAACGCTTGTACTCCAGGAGTTCGCGCGATTCCTCGTCGTACATTTCCAGCACCGTGCGGCGATCGGGGATATTTCGCGGGGATAGTCCGAAGAGATCGAAAACCCCCTCCGTCCAGTCCAGTTCATTGCTGGGCAAATTGCATGACCATGCCCCCATCGGGACCAGCGCCGCCGCCTGCTCGTAGAGCTTCAGCGAATCCGGGCCGTCATCGTTGGTGACTTTTGAGCTATCCTTGATGGCGGCGTTGGCGTGGAAGTGAATCATCGACCCCGATCTTGCACACGATAGGCTGTCAGTCCCGCAAGCGCGGTGAAAGCAGACCGTAAGGCGAAGAAGTAAAAAGCGCGTTTACCGCCAGTGACTGAGCAATCAGTCTGATGACGACGTGTCCTTCATCGACTTGAGCCAGTCGCCCAGGTTCATCGGGAAGGGGAAGACAATGGTGGAGCTGTTGCGCTCGTTCGCAAGGACGTTGAGCGTCGAGAGATAGCGCAGCTGCATCGCTTCTGGCGTCGCGCTCAGGATATTGGCCGCTTCCAGTAGCTTGGCCGCCGCCTGTTGTTCGCCTTCGGCATTGATCACCTTTGCGCGCCGTTCGCGCTCGGCTTCGGCCTGCCGCGCGATCGCGCGGATCATCGATTCGTCGATGTCGACATGCTTGATCTCGACGTTGGCGACCTTGATTCCCCAGGCATCGGTCTGCTTGTCGAGGATCTCCTGGATATCGCTGTTGAGCTTGTCGCGCTCGGCCAGCATTTCGTCGAGATCGTGCTTGCCAAGCACCGAGCGCAAGGTGGTCTGGGCCAACTGGCTGGTCGCCTGGATAAAGTCCTCCACCTGAATGATCGCGCTCTTGGGATCGAGCACGCGGAAATAGACCACGGCATTGACCTTTACCGAGACGTTGTCGCGCGAGATGACGTCCTGCGTCGGCACATCGAGGACGACCGTGCGCAAGTCGGTGCGGACCATCTGCTGCACGAAGGGTATGAGGATGATCAGTCCCGGTCCCTTCACCGATGTGAAGCGCCCGAGCGTGAAGACAACACCGCGCTCATACTCGCGCAGGATCTTGATTGCGGACCACAGGAATATGAGGACAATGAACAGGAGCGGGACGTAGAACCACAGATCGCCGGCGATATCCATTTACATGTTCCTCCTGATCAAAGACCTGTTCAACTCGGCCTGGCAACCTGCAATTGCAGGCCTCGAATTCCTTCAACGACGACAAGGGCCCCGCACTCGAGGTTTTCCGGGCCGGTCGCGACCCATCGTTCTCCATGGGCCAGAACGTGACCGCAGCGCCCCGCCCAGTCGAGCACTTCGCCATGAAGGCCGATCATGCCCTGCTCTCCGGTTTCCACCCGCATTCGCTGCGCGCGGATGCCCAGCCTCGCCGTGACCCCGATGACCAACACGCCTGCGACCGCCAATGCGGCAATCACTGACGCGCTCACCTGAAAGGCCGCCACATCGGTATCGATAAGCAGCGCTGCGCCCAGCACGAAGGCGATGAGGCCGCCGATGCCGAGAATGCCGAACGACGGCGCGAAAGCTTCTCCCACCATCAGGGCAAGGCCGAGGAGGATGAGGGCGCCCCCTGCCAGATCCACCGGCAAAGCCGCCAGCGCGTAAAGGCCAACGAGAAGCGAGATCGCTCCTACCGTACCGGGCACCATGGAGCCGGGATTGAGGAACTCGAAGAGCAGCCCATAGACCCCCACCATCATCAGGATCAGGGCGATATTGGGATCGGTAATCGTCGCCAGCACACGATCGCCGAAGCCGGGCTTCACCACGATGATCCTGATCCCCTCAGTACGGATCGTCCGTGCCTTGCCGCCAATCATCACGACCTTGCCGTCGATCTGCCTCAGCAGCGAAGCACGGTCAGTGGCGATCAGGTCTATGACGTTTTTCTCCAGCGCGGATTGGGCCGAGAGGCTGGCTGCGCCGCGTACGGCCTCTTCCGCCCATTCGACATTGCGTCCGCGCAGCTCTGCAAGTGAGCGGATGTAGGCGACGGCATCGTTCACCGCCTTGCGCTCTCCGGTGTTCGCGGGCTGCGGCTTTTCTTTCGCCTCCTCCCGATCTTCGCCCGAGCCGCCCGTGGCTCCCAACTGGATCGGCGTGGCCGCGCCCAGGTTCGTGCCGGGGGTCATGGCTGAAATATGGGCAGCATAGGCGATGTAGGTTCCCGCACTGGCTCCCCGCGCGCCGCTGGGGTGCACATATACGACGACCGGCATCGGCATCGCGAGAATGTCGCGGATGATCTGGCGCATGGAGGTGTCGAGCCCCCCCGGCGTATCCATCTCGATCAGGACCAGTTCGGCGCCTTGCTCTCGCGCCTGTTCGAAACCGTCACCAAGATATGCGGCAGTAGCTGGCCCGATCGCACCGTCGACAGTCATGACCACGGCGGTGGGCCACCGATCTTGCGCGAAACTTGTCAAAATCGTGAGGGTAAATGGAATGGCAAGCAACAGGAGGCAGACGAGCGTTCAGCCCACCCCGATCAACCTTGCAATAGCCTGTCCCATTTCCCGCTACTTTCGGCCCATTGCGAACGGGGCCACAGCATGTCTTGTGCCGGTATCGACAATGAACCTTTCATAGCACAACTATCGGCAATTGCGTAATCTTCCGCCGGAGGGCCACGTACCTTGGGGAACTTGCCCGATATGAAAACGGCGGCAGGGCCGCACCCCGCCGCCGCAATTTGTTCACTCGCTGAAGACCCCAATTCAAGGACCCAAATTCAGGGCCCCAAATTCATGGGCTTGGCCCTCAGGCGGGATAATCCTCGGTATCGATAGTCCCGCGCATGACTTCCGGGTAGCGATGCCCGGTTACCGTCTGCTGGTTGATCAGCGCATCGGCACGGTCGAGAATGGACGTGTCGACCGTGAGCCCGCCTGCCGCATTGTTCTGCGCCCAGTGATCGGTCGAGCGGGTACCCGGGATGACATGGACATTGTCCGAACGCGAAAGCACCCAGGCAAGCGCAAGCTGCACCGGAGCCAGTCCCGCCTCGCCGGCAAGGGCATTGAACCGCTCGACCAACACGAGGTTCTTTTCCCAGGCGTCGGGCTGGAAACGCGGGTGGCTGCGTCGCAGGTCGGTTTCGGCCAATGTCGTAACATCGCTCACCGCGCCGGCCAGCACCCCGCGTGCGACCGGGGAGAAGGCGACGAAGGCAATGCCCAGTTCACGGGTCGTTTCGAGTACGCCCAGCTCGACGTTGCGTGTCCAGAGCGAGTATTCGGTCTGGACGGCAGCCATCGGGTGTACTGCGTGGGCCTGGCGGACATGTTGCGCAGACCATTCCGAAACGCCGTAAGCGCCGATCTTGCCTGCCTCCATCGCCCGCACCATGGCGCCCACCGAATCGGCAATGGGAACCTTGGGGTCGAAGCGGTGCATGTAGAACAGGTCCACATGATCGGTGCGCAGCCGCTTCAGGCTGGCATCGAGCGAAGCCTCTATAGCCTCCGGGCTGCAGTCGATCCCGCGACGCGGACCATCGACGAGGATACCGGTCTTCGTCGCGAGGAAGAATTCCTTGCGACGATCGCCGATCGCTTCCCCGAGGATCTCCTCGGACATGCCCTTGCCGTAGATGTTGGCCGTATCGAAATGATCGCATCCGTTGTCGAGCGCGTGGCGGAACAGGGCCAGGGCATCCTCGCGGCTCGGCGCGTTGCCGTAAGCCCAGGCCACGTTCATGCAGCCCAGCCCGACCGGGTTGAGCGCCTTGCCGGCGAGGTTGCGCTGTTTCATCAGGACCAACCGTCCTGCTCTTCAAGGCTCGCAGCAAGCTCACCGATAACGCGGTAGCAATCCAGGACCGAACCGACCGAGCTGTTGGGCTCGCGGCCTTCGCGGATGGCAGCGACGAATTCACGGTCCTGCAGTTCGATTCCGTTCATCGAGATATCGACGTTCGAAACATCGATCGGCTCTTCGCGCCCGGTCACCAGGTCATCGTAGCGCGCGATGTAAGTACCGGTGTCACCGATGTAACGGAAGAAAGTCCCGAGCGGACCATCGTTGTTGAACGAAAGCGAGAGCGTGAGAACCTGGCCGGCTTGCGTCTTCATCTGGATCGACATGTCCATGGCAATGCCGAGTTCGGGGTGCTTGGGTCCCTGCAGTGCATTGGCGCGAATGACTTTCGAACCGGTCATGTACTGGAAGATATCGATGGTGTGGGCCGAGTGATGCCAAAGCAGGTGGTCGGTCCAGCTGCGCGGCTCGCCCTTTGCATTCATGTTCTTGCGACGGAAGAAGTAGGTTTCGACGTCCATTGCCTGGATGTTCAGTTCACCGGCTTCGATCCGCTTCTTAACCCACTGGTGAGAGGGGTTGAAGCGGCGGGTATGGCCCACCATGCAGACAAGGCCGGTTTCCTGCTGCTTCTTGACCACTGCCTGGGCATCCGCCCAGCTGTCCGCAAGCGGAATTTCCACCTGAACGTGCTTGCCAGCTTCCATGCAGGCAATCGCCTGTTCGGCGTGCATCTGGGTGGGGGTGCAAAGGATCACGGCATCGACGTCATCACGTGCAAGCGCGTCGGCAAGCTCGGTTGAACTGTGCTTGGCACCGTATTTCTCGGCAACGGCAGCAGCCTGCTCGC
>Ga0098035_1001836_pt1 | contig 10060 bp, 6 predicted proteins | sample 3_EtaG_FD_75046 | JGI IMG/M metagenome (GOLD analysis project Ga0098035, IMG submission 75046) | Marine viral communities from the Subarctic Pacific Ocean - 3_ETSP_OMZ_AT15126 metaG | ecosystem: Environmental > Aquatic > Marine > Oceanic | place: Pacific Ocean | collected 2015-01-07
CCGACCTGCCACTATATGATGGGCGGTATTCCGACCAACATTCATGGCCAAGCAATTACCCAAGACGAAAATGGCAACGACCATATCGTTAACGGTCTGTTTGCCTGTGGTGAAGCGGCATGTGTATCAGTACACGGTGCTAACCGCCTGGGCGGTAACTCGCTGCTGGACTTGGTCGTCTTTGGTCGCGCTGCCGGTATGTTCATCGAAGGCGCGCTGAACGAAGGTATCGAGTATCTGGACGCTTCCGAGTCAGACATCGAATTCGCCATGAAGCGTATTACGCGCTGGAACGAGTCTGAAGAGGGCGGCGAAAGCATTCCTGAGCTGAAAGCCGAGCTTCAAGACATCATGCAGAACTCTTTCGGTGTATTCCGTGAAGAGAAAAACATGCAGGAAGGTGTCAAAAAGCTAGCGGAACTGCGTGGCCGTATTGCCAATGCGCACCTGCCGGACAAATCCAATGTATTCAACACTGCTCGTGTTGAGGCGCTGGAGCTGGACAACCTGATGGAAGTGGCAGAAGCAACGGCGATTGCTGCCCTTGAGCGTAAAGAGAGCCGTGGTGCCCACTCGCGCTACGACTACCCAGACCGTGATGATGTCAACTGGCTGAAACACTCGCTCTACTTCCCAGCAACTAAAGAGCTGAAGAAGCGCGACGTTAACTTCAAGCCGAAAACTGTTGATACGTTCGAGCCTAAGGTTCGTACCTACTAATCTCCGCACTGACGAGAGGGAGTCACCATGTCCAATCTTCAGGTATCCGTATACCGCTACAATCCGGAAACCGACTCCGCGCCTTATATGCAGGAGTTTCAGGTCGATACCAAAGGCCGTGATCTGATGGTGCTGGATGTTTTGCACCTGATGAAAGAGCAAGATAGCGGTTTAGCCTATCGCCGTAGCTGCCGTGAAGGTGTATGCGGTTCCGATGGCATGAACATGAACGGCAAAAACGGCTTGGCATGCATCACGCCGCTGTCCGATGTTGTGAAAAACAACAAACTGACGCTGCGCCCGCTGCCTGGCCTCCCGGTCATCCGTGATATGGTGGTTGACATGGGTCTGTTCTATAAGCAGTACGAGCGTATTCAGCCGTACCTGCAGAACGATACGCCAGCGCCAGCCATTGAGCGTCTGCAGTCGCCGGAAGAGCGCGACAAACTGGATGGTCTGTACGAGTGTATTCTGTGTGCGTGCTGCTCGACTTCATGCCCGTCGTTCTGGTGGAACCCGGACAAGTTCGTGGGCCCGGCGGGTCTGCTGCAGTCATACCGCTTCCTGGCCGACAGTCGCGATACCGCCACGCGTGAGCGTCTGACCAGCCTGGAAGACCCGTTCTCGGTGTTCCGTTGCCGTGGCATCATGAACTGCGTGGCGGTATGCCCGAAAGGTCTGAATCCGACCCGTGCAATTGGTAAAATTCGTGAAATGTTGCTCGCAGATGCGACGTAACTCATTAATCCTGTGAAAAAAAGCGACTACCACATAAGTTGCATCACAAAGCTACTTAAATCGTGGCGCTTCGCTTGTTATCATAGGGGCTGTCATGGTGCGGCGACGCGCCGCACCATGGATCAGCCAAGTTTAAAAGCCGGTGCGACGAGTACCGGCTTTTGAGCATGAACTGGTAATGAAACGCGTCATCATACGTGTATGAAAAAGGGCTACCGGCCTCAGGTCGGCGCCGCCGGCAAACGTCCCGCCCCGCCGGCAGGGCAATAGCGATGTCGTTGCACGCATGCAGCGATGCCGATACCACCCCATCAGTGCAGGGTGACCGAGAGATGCAACAAGGCATAATGGAGTTGATGTGGCGTTCCTCTCACGTTAGTGGTGGCAATGTCCACTACGTGGAAGCGCTTTACGAGCAGTACCTCGCCGATCCTGATTCTGTCTCAGACGAGTGGCGCAGCTATTTCGATCAGTTGCCGCGTGCTGAAGGCAGTGCCTCCCACGATGTTCCACTAAGCCCCATTCGTGATCAGTTCTACCAGCTTGGCCGTGAAAGGCGCCCAGGCCGGGTAGTCGCCGCGTCCGACAGCGGTGAAAACAAAAAGCAGATTAAAGTCCTGCAGCTGATTAACGCGTATCGCTTCCGTGGCCATCAAAAGGCCAATATCGACCCGCTTGGTCTGCGTAACCCTACCCCCGTCCCCGACCTCGACCTGTCATTCCATCAGCTATCCAAGGCTGATCTTGATACCGAGTTCCAGACAGGTTCTTTCTTCCTGGGTGTTGATAAAGCACCGTTGCGCGAGATCGTCGATGCGCTGGAGCAGACCTACTGCCGCTCCATCGGCTGCGAAATCATGCACATCGTGGATACCGAAGAGAAGCGCTGGCTGCAGCGTCGTTTCGAATCGGTACGCAGCGCGCCCAAGTTCAGCGATGACGTGCGCAAGCACGTACTGGAACGCCTGACGGCTGCGGAAGGCCTGGAAAATTACCTGGCCTCCAAGTACCCGGGTACCAAGCGCTTCGGCCTGGAAGGTGGCGAGTCGTTCGTACCGATGATGGACGAACTGATTCAGCGCGCCGGTGGCTATGGCACCAAGGAAGTCGTGATCGGCATGGCCCACCGTGGCCGCTTGAATCTGCTGGTCAACATCCTGGGCAAGAACCCTGCGGATCTGATCGACGAGTTCGATGGCAAGAAAGTCATCGAGCGTGGTTCTGGTGACGTGAAATACCACCAGGGCTTCAGCTCCAACGTCATGTCGCCTGGTGGCGAAGTCCACCTGGCCATGTCGTTCAACCCGTCGCATCTCGAAATCGTCGCGCCGGTGGTGGAAGGCTCGGTACGTGCCCGCCAGGATCGCCGCAATGACGCTGACGGAAGCAAAGTGCTGCCGATCAATGTTCATGGCGATGCCGCCTTCGCGGGACAGGGTGTGGTCATGGAGACATTCCAGATGTCTCAGACCCGCGCCTACAAGACCGGTGGCACGGTACACATCGTCATCAACAACCAGGTGGGGTTCACGACCTCCAACCCGGCCGATGCACGCTCCACCGAATACTGTACTGACATTGCCAAGATGGTTCAGGCGCCGATCTTCCACGTCAACGGCGATGATCCGGACGCGGTCATTCACGCCACCCAAGTGGCCCTGGATTACCGTCAGCAGTTCAAGAAAGACGTCGTCATCGACCTGGTGTGCTACCGCCGTCGCGGCCATAACGAGGCCGACGAGCCATCGGGCACCCAGCCGCTGATGTACGCCAAGATCAAGGACCACCCCTCCTCACGCACGCTGTATGCGCAGCGCCTGATCGAGCAGGGCGTGCTGTCCGAAGACGACGCCAAAGCCATGGTGGAAACCTACCGCGATGATCTCGTGGCAGGCAATCACGTGGCCAACGCGCTGGTTCAGGAACCCAACAAGTCGCTGTTCGTCGACTGGGCTCCCTACCTGGGCCATGAGTGGACCGGCAATGCCGACACCACCTTCGACATGAAACGCCTGCAACAGCTGGCGGCGAAGATGTGTGAAATCCCCGACGGTGTCGATGTTCAGCGTCAGGTCGCCAAAATCTACGAAGACCGACGTAAAATGCAGGCGGGTGGCATGGGGCTCAACTGGGGCTTTGCCGAAACGCTGGCCTACGCCACGTTGCTCGACCAAGGTCATCCTATCCGCATCACCGGGCAGGATGTGGGGCGTGGGACGTTCTCCCACCGTCACGCGGTCGTGCACAACCAGAAAGACGGGTCGACCTATGTGCCGCTGCAGAATATGGCCGACGGTCAGCCGCGCTTTACCATCCACGACTCCTTCCTATCAGAAGAAGCCGTGCTGGCATTCGAATACGGCTACTCGACCACCGCCCCGAATGACTTGGTTATTTGGGAAGCGCAGTTTGGTGACTTCGTCAACGGCGCTCAGGTGGTAGTGGATCAGTTCATCTCTTCCGGGGAGACCAAGTGGGGTCGCCTGTGCGGCTTGACCATGCTGCTGCCTCATGGCTATGAAGGCCAAGGGCCCGAGCACTCTTCTGCCCGTCTAGAGCGCTTCTTGCAGCTGTGCGCCGAGCACAACATGCAGGTGTGCGTACCGACGACGCCAGCGCAGATTTTCCACCTGCTGCGCCGCCAAGTGATTCGTCCGCTGCGTAAACCGCTAGTGGTCATGTCGCCTAAGTCGCTGCTGCGCCACAAAGAAGCAGTGTCGAGCTTGGAAGATCTCGCCTACGGCAAGTTCCACATGGTACTGCCGGATCAAGCGAATCTCGACGCCGACAACGTCACCCGCGTCATTATGTGCGCAGGCAAGGTCTACTACGATCTGGTTAACTGGCGCGCTGAAAACGAGCGTGACGACACGGCGATCATTCGTCTAGAGCAGCTCTATCCCTTCCCGAAAGAAGAGCTTCTGGAAGTGCTCCAGGCGTATGCCAATGTGGAAGACATCGTATGGTGTCAGGAAGAGCCGCTGAACCAAGGCGCCTGGTACTCCAGTCAGCACCACATGCGTACCGTGGCCGATATGTTGAAAGATGGCCTTGGACGTGAGTTGAAATTCGCAGGGCGTCCTGCCTCGGCTGCTCCGGCAGCGGGCTACATGTCCGTCCACACTGAACAGCAGCGCCAGCTGGTGGAAGACGCTTTTAACCTATAAGCGCCCACCGGGTTTAGAGAACACATAAGGGAAACGACATGGCTACTGAGATCAAAGCGCCAACCTTTCCGGAATCCGTTGCCGAAGGCACCGTGGCCGCGTGGCACAAAAAGCCGGGTGACAGCGTCGAACGCGACGAGCTGATCGTTGAAATCGAGACCGATAAAGTGGTACTTGAAGTCGTCGCACCGGAAGCGGGAACCCTGACCGACGTGATGGCCGAAGAAGGCGATACCGTCGAGTCCGAGCAGGTATTGGGCAAGATCGGCGAAGCGAGCGGTGCTGGCAGCAAGAAAGAGAGTGCCGCCAGCGATGACAGCGCCGAGAAGGCCGAGTCCAAAGAAGCCGCCAAGCCAGCCGGAGGCAAGCAGCACGACGTGAAGGCGCCTAGCTTCCCCGAGTCCATTCAGGAAGGCACCGTGGCGACCTGGCACAAGAAAGTAGGCGAAGCGGTCAAGCGTGACGAAGTGCTGGCCGACATCGAAACCGACAAGGTCGTGCTGGAAGTCGTAGCGCCTGCCGATGGTGCCCTGGCGGAAATCAAGGCAGAAGAAGGCAGCCAGGTTGAGTCCGAAGCGATTCTGGCAACCTTCGTAGAGGGCGGTGGCAGTGACCAGGCCAGCGCTTCTTCTTCCAGCAGCGCTTCCAGCGACGCTGACGATGAAGGCGCCGATGAGAAGGTGGGTGGCAAAGTGTTGGCACCGGCTGCTCGCAAGATGGTTGCCGAGCACGATCTGGACGTTTCCAAGATCGAAGGTACCGGCAAAGGCGGTCGCATTCTGAAAGAAGACGTTCAGAAAGCCGTCAAGGATGGTTCGGCCAAGAAAGCGGCCAAGTCCTCTGCACCCGCCAAAGCCGCTGCTGCGCCAGCGGTCGAGGGTGAGCGTGCCGAGAAGCGCGTACCGATGAGCCGTCTGCGTCAAACCATCGCCAAGCGCTTGGTTCAGGCACAGCAGACCGCTGCCATGCTGACCACGTACAACGAAGTGGACATGGGTGCGGTGATGTCGCTGCGTGCCCAGTACAAAGATACCTTCCTGAAGGCCCACGACACCAAGCTTGGTTTCATGGGCTTCTTCGTGAAAGCCGCCTCCGAAGCTCTCAAGCGTTTCCCGGATGTCAACGCCTCCATCGATGGCACCGATATCGTTTACCATGGTTACCAGGACATCGGTGTTGCCGTATCGACGGATCGTGGTCTCGTGGTGCCGGTTCTGCGTGACACTGACAACATGAAAATTGCCGACGTCGAGAAGACGATTGTCGACTTTGGCAAGCGTGCGCGTGACGGTAAGCTCGGCATCGACGAAATGCAGGGCGGCACCTTTACCATCACCAATGGTGGTATCTTTGGCTCGCTGATGTCGACCCCGATCATCAACCCGCCGCAAACCGCTATCCTGGGGATGCACAAGATCCAGGAACGCCCGATGGCGGTGAACGGTAAGGTCGAAATTCGCCCGATGATGTATCTGGCACTCTCTTACGACCACCGCATGATCGACGGCAAAGACGCGGTACAATTCCTGGTTACGATTAAAGAGCTGCTGGAAGACCCGGCCCGTCTGCTGCTAGACGTATAACGAAGCGCGCTGATCCGCCTTCGCTAGTGCTGAGCACGCTGAGTTAATCGCACACAGCCTCCTGCCCGCTGTCATCCACCCGGGAGGAGGCCACCAAGCTAAAGGAGCCAACATGGCTGACAAGTTTGACGTGATCGTTATTGGTGCAGGCCCTGGTGGCTACGTAGCGGCTATCCGCGCTGCGCAGCTGGGTTTGAAAGCCGCCTGTGTTGAAAAATGGATCGGTAAAGAAGGTAACGTCGTTCACGGCGGTACCTGCTTGAACGTAGGCTGTATCCCGTCCAAAGCGCTGCTTGAAGCCTCGCACAAGTTCGTCGAAGCCAAGCACGATTTCGACGACATGGGTATCGAAGCCGGCGACGTGACCATGGACGTCAAGAAGATGATGGCGCGCAAGGACAAGATCGTTAAGAACTTGACCGGCGGCATCTCTGGCCTGTTCAAGGCCAACGGCGTGACCGCCATCGAAGGTACCGGTAAAGTGGTGTCTGGCAAGCAGGTTGAGGTGACCGACCTCGACGGCAACACCACCACTTACGACGCCGACAACATCGTCATCGCGGCAGGCTCCGTGCCGGTGGAAATCCCGCCCACGCCGCTGACCGAAGGCCTAATCGTCGATTCCACCGGCGCCCTGGAATTCCAGGAAACGCCGAAGCGTCTTGGTGTCATTGGCGCGGGCGTCATCGGCCTGGAGCTGGGCAGCGTATGGAACCGTCTGGGTTCTGAAGTCACCGTGCTGGAAGCGATGGACTCCTTCCTGCCGATGGTCGACACCGCGATTGCCAAAGAGACCCAGAAACTGCTCAAGAAGCAGGGGCTGGACATCAAATTGGGTGCCCGTGTGACCGGTTCGGAAGCGAACGGTGACGAAGTCGTCGTCAAGTACACCGATGCCAACGGCGATCAAGAGATGACCTTCGACAAGCTGATCGTATGTGTCGGCCGTCGTCCTTACACCAAAGGCGTTGTGGCCGATGGCGTGGGCGTCGAGCTGGACGAGCGTGGCTTCATCTTCGTGGACGACCAGTGCCGCACCAACGTGCCGGGCGTCTACGCCATCGGTGACTGTGTACGCGGTCCGATGCTGGCGCACAAAGCGTCTGAAGAGGGCATCATGGTGGCGGACATCATCGCTGGCCACAAGGCCGAGATGAACTACGACACCATCCCCAGCGTCATCTATACCTTCCCGGAAGTGGCCTGGGTCGGCATGACCGAGCAGGACGCCAAGGCCAAGGGTATCGAAGTCAAGACCGGTAGCTTCCCCTTCGCAGCCAGCGGCCGTGCCATGGCCAACAACGCCACCGAAGGCAGCGCCAAGATCATTGCCGATGCGGAAACCGACCGTATTCTCGGTATGCATATCGTGGGTCAGCACGCCGGTGAGATGATCGCCCAGGGCGTGATCGCCATGGAATTCGGCTCCAGCGCCGAAGACCTGGCATTGACCTGCTACGCGCACCCGACTATGTCGGAAGCCGTGCACGAAGCTGCTCTGGCGGTAGAAGGTCATGCCATTCACATGGCCAACCGCAAGAAGCGCAAGTAATTCGCTAAGCAACAACCAAGCGCCACCGTCAGGTGGCGCAACACTTTCATGGCGGCGTGGCAACTCGTCGTCATGAAAGTACGGGGATGACCAGCACCTGCAAGATGTTCTTCAGGGCGACTGATCATCGTTCGAGTCACATGCAACCAATGGCATGAATCGATGAACCTTCACGAGTATCAAGGCAAACAGCTGTTTGCTGATTATGGTCTGCCAGTGTCCAAAGGCTTTGCCGTGGACACTCCCGAAGAAGCAGTAGAAGCGTGCAAAAAAATCGGCGGCGACATGTGGGTCGTCAAAGCCCAGGTTCACGCTGGCGGCCGCGGTAAAGCGGGCGGCGTCAAGCTGATCAAGGACCCGGCAGAAGCCAAAACCTTCGCCGAGCAGTGGCTGGGCAAGAACCTGGTCACTTACCAGACTGACGAAAAAGGTCAGCCGGTTGCCAAGATTCTGGTAGAGACCTGCACCAACATCGCCGACGAGCTCTACCTGGGCGCGGTCGTTGACCGTACTACCCGCCGTGTGGTCTTCATGGCCTCTACCGAAGGCGGTGTTGAGATCGAAACCGTCGCCGAAGAGACGCCGGAAAAAATTCTAAAAGCTGAAATCGATCCGCTGGTCGGCGCACAGCCCTACCAAGCTCGCGAGCTGGCCTTTGCGCTGGGTCTGGAAGGCGATCAGGTGAAGCAGTTCACCAAGATCTTCCTGGGTCTGTCTAAGCTGTTCCACGATAAAGATCTGGCACTTCTTGAGATCAACCCGCTGGTCATCACTGACGAAGGCAACCTGCACTGCTTGGATGCCAAACTGGGCCTGGATAGCAACGCCCTGTACCGTCACCCGGACCTGCAGGCCATGCGCGATCCTTCCCAGGAAGATCAGCGTGAAGCCGACGCGGCGAAGTGGGAACTTAACTACGTCGCCCTCGACGGTAACATTGGTTGCATGGTGAACGGCGCAGGCCTGGCTATGGGCACCATGGACATCGTCAACCTGAGTGGCGGCAAACCCGCTAACTTCCTGGACGTTGGCGGCGGCGCGACCAAAGAGCGCGTCGCAGAAGCGTTCAAGATCATCCTGTCTGACGACAACGTGAAAGCTGTTCTGGTGAACATCTTCGGCGGCATCGTTCGTTGCGACATGATTGCTGAAGGCATCATCGGTGCCGTTGAGCAAGTGGGCGTTAACGTCCCGGTGGTCGTTCGCCTGGAAGGTAACAACGCTGAATTGGGCGCTGAAAAACTGGCGTCTAGCGGTCTGAACATCATCGCTGCTACCAGTCTGACCGACGCGGCTCAGCAGGTTGTAAAAGCAGCGGAGGGCAAGTAATGAGCATCCTGATCGATAAGAACACCAAGGTCATCTGCCAAGGTTTCACCGGTGGCCAGGGCACGTTCCACTCCGAGCAGGCGATTGCCTATGGCACGCAAATGGTCGGTGGTGTGACGCCGGGCAAAGGCGGCCAGACGCACCTGAGCCTGCCTGTTTTCAACACCGTGAAAGAAGCGGTCGAGAAAACCGGCGCAGAAGCCAGCGTGATCTACGTACCGGCACCGTTCTGCAAAGACTCGATCCTTGAAGCTGCGAACGCTGGCATCAAGCTGATCGTGTGCATCACCGAAGGCATCGCGACCCTCGATATGCTCGACGCAAAAGTAAAATGCGACGAGCTGGGCGTACGCCTGATCGGCCCGAACTGCCCGGGCGTGATCACTCCCGGTGAGTGCAAAATCGGTATCATGCCGGGTCACATCCACCAGCCGGGCCGCGTTGGTATCGTTTCCCGCTCTGGTACCCTGACTTACGAAGCCGTTAAGCAGACCACTGACCACGGTTTCGGTCAGTCTACCTGTGTCGGTATCGGCGGCGACCCGATTCCGGGTTCTAACTTCATCGACATCCTGGAAATGTTCGAGAAGGACCCGAAAACCGAAGCGATCGTGATGATCGGCGAAATCGGCGGCACCGCCGAAGAAGAAGCCGCGGCTTACATCAAAGCCAACGTTTCCAAGCCGGTGGTTTCCTACATTGCCGGTGTCACTGCACCTCCTGGCAAGCGCATGGGCCACGCGGGCGCCATCATCTCTGGCGGTAAAGGTACTGCCGATGAGAAATTTGCGGCTCTTGAAGACGCCGGTGTGAAAACCGTTCGTTCTTTGGCGCAAATTGGCGACGCGCTGAAAGAAGTAACCGGCTGGTAAGCCGCGCACTTTCTTCGTGACGCTGAAAAGGGCACCTTGGGTGCCCTTTTTGCGTTTGAGGAGGTTAAGTAAAGCGGTGAGGCGGCTAGCGCTGACGCA
>Ga0098035_1001838_pt1 | contig 10056 bp, 8 predicted proteins | sample 3_EtaG_FD_75046 | JGI IMG/M metagenome (GOLD analysis project Ga0098035, IMG submission 75046) | Marine viral communities from the Subarctic Pacific Ocean - 3_ETSP_OMZ_AT15126 metaG | ecosystem: Environmental > Aquatic > Marine > Oceanic | place: Pacific Ocean | collected 2015-01-07
ATTCGTGCGGTCGCTGGAATTCGTACGGGTACTGGAATTCGTGCGCGGGTTCGGATTCTCGGCTGCACCGGCCTCGGCGCTGCCGGTTGCTATCGGTTCAGGACGCGGCGACTGCGCCTCGCGAACGATGGGCTGGCTTTCGCTCTGGTCTTCTTCCGATTCGCGCACCCTGCGGCTCTCTTCTTCGGTCGACACCTTCGGTGCCGTCACGCCGTACTGGGAGACGTAGGACTGGTAGCGCGCATCGAGCCGCTCCTTGGCGGTCCCGCCCCATTCCTTCTCGAATGCGTGCAGCTTCTCGAGCGCGAGCTCTGGATCCCACAAGTAGGTCATGACGTCACGCGCGACGGGATAGGCCGCGCTCGAACCGCCGCCGTGTTCGATGACGACCGCGCAGGCGTAGCGCGGATTGTCGAAAGGTGCGAAGCAGATGAAATGGCCATGGTCGCGATACTTCCACGGGCCGCTCTTGCCGCTGCTGATGTTGAGGCCGACGACTTGTGCAGTGCCCGTCTTGCCGGCAATCTTGATGTCATCGAAGGGCAGGGCGGCACGGTGCGCGGTGCCCGGGCCATTGACGACGTCCGACATGGCCTGGTGCACGTAGTCGAGATGCTCCTGCGAAATGCCCAGCGATGGAATGCGATCCGTTTCATGGCCGTATAGCAGCCGCGGCATGAGAACCTTGCCGCTGGCGATGCGCGAGGCCATGACCGCCTGCTGCAAAGGGTTTACGAGGAAGTAGCCCTGACCGATCGTGGCATTGACCGTGTCGAAGGTTTGCCATTCCTTCCCGTACTTCTTCAGCTTCCAGGCCGGATCCGGGACGGTGCCGTAGGACTGGCCCACCACCGGAAGGTCGAATTCCTGGCCCAGGCCCAGCCTGCGGGCCATCGCAGCGATTGGATCCATGCCGATGCGCTGGGCGAAGTGATAGAAATAGACGTCGCAGCTCTGGTAGATGCCCTTGGCCATGTTGACCTGGCCGTGGCCGCGCCGGTTCCAGCAGTGGAACACGCGATTGCCCACCCTGAGGCCGCCGCCGCAGAAGACGCTTTCGTCGGGGTCGAGCCCGGCTTCCATGAAGGAGAGCGCCACCATCGGCTTGACCGTCGATCCCGGTGGGTAAAGCCCGCGCAGGACCTTGTTGCGCAGCGGCACATGGTCGTCGTCCGCCAGCATCTTCCATTCGAGGCGGCCGATGCCGTCCGAGAAGCTGTTCGGGTCGAAGCTGGGCATCGATGCCATCGCCAGGATGTCGCCCGAATGGCAGTCCATCACCACGACGGCGCCCGATTCCACGCCGATGCGCCGCGCCGCGTAGTCCTGCAAGCCGCTGTCTATGGTCAGCTTGATGGTCTTGCCGGGCACGTCCTCGCGCGTGTCGAGATCGCGCACGATGCGCCCCGAGGCCGTCACTTCAACTCGGCGAGCCCCGGGCTTGCCGCGCAGTTCGTGCTCGAAGATCTTTTCCAGCCCGTCCTTGCCCACCTTGTAGCCTGGCGTGATCAGGATGGGATCGTGGTCCTTCTCGTACTCCTCGGCCGAAGCCGCGCCGACGTAGCCGATCAGGTGGCCTACCGACGGTCCGGTCGGATAGTCGCGCGAGTAGCCGCGCTGGGTGACGACGCCGGGCAGGTCGGGCAGCCTGACGCTGACCGCGGCGAAGCGCTCCCAGTCGAGGTTCGAGGCGACTTCGACCGGCGCGAAGCCTCGCGCCTTGTCGAGCTTGTCCTCGAGATCCTGCATGTCGACGGGCGACAGCTCGAGCAACTTGCCCAGCTGTGCGATGGTGCGTGCGCTGTCCTGCATGCGCTCGGGAATGACGTCGACGCGAAAGTCAGCGCGGTTCGAGGCAAGCGGGGTGCCACGGCGATCGAGGATCCAGCCGCGCCGCGGCGGGATCAGCGACAGGTTTACGCGGTTGCTCTCCGCTTCGAGCTTGTACTTCTCGTTCTGCGCTACCGCGAGATAGCTCATGCGCGCGGCCAGCAACACGCCGATGCCGCCCTGCACAGTGCCGAGAACCACGGTGCGGCGGTCGAAGCTGTTGCGCAAGGTGGCCATGCTGACATGGCGCTTGAAGTTGAACTTGAATTTGAACTTCATTTGAGGACCATCAACGGCGTAAGCCGGATCCGGTCGATCTTCGCAACGATAAGTCCGACGAGCGGGTATGAGAGCACTGAAATCACGATCTGCGGCACAATAACATGAATCGGGGCAGCGGCGCCGGCGATGTTCACGAGGGCGAGGCTGAGTACGATATAGGCGACGATCAGCCCGATCGCTACCAGCCACTCGGTCACAAAATTGCGCCAGGGCAGCCGGGTTTCGATCACTTCGAGGACGATGGCCGAAAGCGACCAGAGCAGTACGGCCGAGCCGAAGGGCTGGCCCGAGAACAGGTCGTCGAACAGGCCGAGCGGCAGGCCGGCCCAGATCGGGAGCAGGCCGGGTCGCAGCTGCTGCCAGGAAATGAAGAACAGGAAGCCGAGCGGTGGCAGGACCGGAGCCGAGGCGATCATCGCCCAGCCCGGCACCAGCGATGCCAGCATGATCGAGATCCAGGGCAGGGTCAGCGCCACCAGGGGCGAAGGAGCGCGATTGATACGCGGACCGGTCGCAGCGCTGCGTCGCGGTCCCATCATTCGGCGAACGTCTCGCTGTTTTCCCGGGCCGGGGGCGGAGGCTTGGGCGTCCAGACCTTCTCGACCATGACGTAGTCCGTGTCCGACGGATTGCTGAGCACGCGCGCGACCGCACCGTCGCGCACGATCTCTGTCAGGATCGCCATCGGCGTTCCGGGGCGATAGAGGCCTCCCGAGCCCGAGGTTACCATGACATCGCCCTTCTTGAGCGGGTTGATGCCAAGGTTGATCAGGCGGATGCGCAAGGTGCCGTCGCCGTTGCCCTGCGCAAAGGCGGGAACGCCGTCGGTAGAGCGGCGGACCGGTACGAGGCTTTCGGTGTCGGTGATGAGCAGGACCCGCGAGGTCGACGCGCCGACTTCGAGGATGCGCCCGACGAGGCCCAGCTTCGAGCGGATCGGCATGCCCTTAGTCAGGCCCTTGTCGCGTCCGGCATCGAGCGTGGCATAGCGCCGCGTGCTGCCGCTGGTCGAACTGGTCAGGCGCGCGGTGGCGACCGCGCCTTCGTCCGATCGCGTCAGGTCCAGAAGCTGCTTGAGGCGCCTGTTCTCGGCGCGGATGGCATCGGCCTCGACAAGGCGCACCTTGGCCTCGGCCAGCTCGCGTTCGAGACGAGCGTGCTCACTGCCGAACTTGAAGAAGCCGGCAATATCGCTGAAGACGGTCTTCGATACCGTGCGTCCCGCAGCCGTTGCCTTCGCCGCCGGTTCGGTGACGTCTGCAGCCGCGCCGCGCAGGCCCGAGAAAGCGCCGGGATTGGCGATGGAGATGACGACGAGTCCCAATCCCACCACGGCGCCGATCGCACCTGCGATGTAGCTGAGGAACGTCGAGTATTGCGCTCTGCGGGAAAAGCCGGAGCGCCGGTTTGCTGGCGGCGCCATGCGCCTTGCACTCCTTCATCGAACGGCCCCGCATCGTGCGCCGGGGCCGCCCGCTTGCGACAGATCAGGCGGACATCAGTACGCCGCGGTAGATCGGGTCTTCCATCGCGCGGCCGGTGCCGAGTGCGACGCAGGACAGCGGATCCTCGGCGACGCTGACAGGCAGGCCGGTTTCCTCGCGAAGGTAGTCGTCGAGTCCCTGGATCAGCGCGCCGCCGCCGGTCAGGACGATGCCCTGGTCGACGATGTCGGCTGCCAGTTCGGGGGCGGTATTCTCAAGCGCGATGCGCACGCCCTCGATGATTGCACCGATCGGTTCGGCCAGCGCTTCGGCCACGTTGGCCTGGCTGATCGTGATTTCCTTGGGCACGCCGTTGACGAGGTCGCGGCCCTTGATGTGGATGGTTTCGCCGATGCCGTCTTCGGGCGTGATGGCGATGCCGTAATCCTTCTTGATGCGCTCTGCCGTGGCGTCGCCGATCAGCAGGTTATGGTGACGACGCACATAGGAGACGATCGATTCGTCCATCTTGTCGCCGCCGACGCGCACCGAAGTGGTGTAGGCGAGGCCGCGCAGCGAAAGGACGGCGACTTCGGTGGTGCCGCCGCCAATGTCGACGACCATCGAGCCGACCGGCTCGGTCACCGGCATGTCGGCGCCGATGGCTGCGGCCATCGGCTCGAGAATCAGGTAGACCTGGCTGGCGCCGGCATTCGAGGCCGCGTCGCGAATCGCGCGGCGTTCGACCGAGGTCGAGCCCGAGGGAACGCAGATCACGATTTCCGGATAGCGGAACAGGTTCTTCTTGCCATGCACCTTGCGGATGAAGTGCTTGATCATCTCTTCCGCGATTTCGATGTCGGCGATGACGCCGTCGCGCAAGGGACGGATGGCCTCGATGTTGTCGGGAGTCTTGCCCATCATCATCTTGGCGTCATCGCCCACGGCCTTGACCTTCTTGACGCCGTTGAGCGTCTCGATGGCCACGACCGACGGTTCGTTCAGCACGATTCCACGGTCCTGTACGTAGACGAGCGTATTGGCGGTCCCGAGGTCGATCGCCATATTCTGGGAGCCGAGTTTGAAGAATCGCGAGAAGGGCGAGGCCATCAGTTATCCGTCGTTTTTCCAGTCATTTGTCGATCACTGCTGGGATCGGATGACAGGCTTGTTGGCATGGAAGGTGGTCCCTTAACCCATCGATTCGGGAAACGCCAAAATTTTGTGTCGAATTGTAGTGGGATTCTTTGGGCGTCCGTCTCGAATTGACAGCGTTTCGCCGCTAGAAATGGCCCATGCCCACAATTCGCCGCCTGCCCGAACATCTCGTCAACCGGATTGCGGCGGGTGAAGTTGTCGAACGACCGGCCTCTGCGCTCAAGGAACTCGTTGAAAACGCTATAGATGCCGGCTCCAGCCAGGTGACCGTGCGGATCGCGTCGGGCGGGCTCGACATGATCGAAGTCACCGATGACGGGTGCGGGATGCGGCCCGACGAAATCGCCCTGGCGCTCGAACGCCACGCGACCTCGAAATTGCCGGACGAGCATATCGAGCAGGTTTCGACTCTGGGATTTCGCGGCGAGGCGCTTCCCTCGATCGGGTCGGTGGCCCGATTGACGATAGAGAGTCGCCCGCGCGACGCCGCCGAGGGCTGGAAGCGAATCGTCGATCACGGCGAAGTCGCCGCCGACGGTCCGGCCGCGCTGCCGCCCGGTACCCGGATCAGGGTGGAAAACCTCTTCGGCAAGGTTCCCGCGCGCCGCAAGTTCCTGCGCACCCCGCGTTCGGAATATGCCGCCTGCCAGGACGTCGTGCGCCGCCTGGCGATGGCCCGGCCAGATGTCGGCTTCGTGATGGAGCATGACGGCAGGCGCGTGGTCGCGGTGCAGCCTCGCGAGGAACTGGCTTCGCGCGTCGCCCGCCTGGTCGCCCGCGAACTGGCCGATGACGGCGTGGTGATCGAGGCCGAGCGCGGAACCGCCAGGCTTACCGGGGTCGCCGGGCTGCCCACCTTCAATCGCGGCGTTGCCGATCACCAGTACCTTTTCGTCAATGGCAGGCCGGTGAAGGACCGCCTGCTGGTCGGCGCGGTACGCGGCGCCTATTCGGACATGCTGGCGCGCGAGCGTCACGCGGTGCTCGCCCTGTTCCTCGAGATTCCGCCCGAGGAGGTCGACGTCAACGTCCATCCCGCCAAGACCGAAGTGCGCTTTCGCGATCCCGCCTTCGTGCGCGGTTTCCTCGTGGGGGCCCTGCGCCATGCGCTTGAGGGGGCGGGACAAAAGAGCGCGCAGCCGCCATCGGCATCGGCAATGGGCAATTGGCAGGTCGAGCCGGCCGCACCCGCAGCCCCGGAGCCGGCTCCCGCTCTCGGCTCGCTCTTTGCCCGGCAATATTCCGCGCCGCGCACCGGCTTTTCCGGATCGCGCCTGTCCGAGGCGGGCACGGCCTGGAAATCCTACGAGGCCGAGGTCATGGCACCGCCTGCCGCCCGCGCCGAGCAGGTCGGCGATGAGCCCGACGAGGCGCTGCACTATCCACTCGGCGTGGCACGCGGACAGGTCGCCGGGACCTACATCGTGGCCGAGGCACAAGACGGGCTGGTCATCGTCGACCAGCACGCAGCGCATGAACGACTGGTGCTGGAGCGGCTCAAGGCGGCAGGGGCGGAGGATGCCATGGTGCGCAGCCAGGCGCTGTTGCTTCCCGAAGTCGTCGAACTGGAAGAAGTCGCCTGCGATGCGCTGGAGGACAAGATCGACGACATGGCCCGCTTCGGCCTTGTGCTGGAGCGATTCGGCCCGGCGGCCATGCTGGTGCGCGCAGTCCCCTCGGTGCTTGGCAAGACCGACGTCCAGGGCCTGCTGCGCGATCTGGCCGACGACCTTGCAAAGAACGGCGATGCGCTGCTGCTGGGCGAAAAGCTCGATCTCGTGCTGGCGACGATGGCCTGCCACGGTTCGGTCCGCGCGGGCCGTTCGCTGACGGTCGCGGAAATGAACGCCCTGCTGCGCGAGATGGAACGCACGCCGCGCTCGGGCCAATGCAACCATGGACGCCCTACGTGGGTTAAGCTTGCTCATCAGGATATCGAGAAGCTGTTCGGACGAAAATGATGCGCAAGACATTGGCTGTTCTGGTTTTCCTCTCGCTCCTCGCCGGTTGCGAGGAGAAGGATCCACAAGAGGAAGCCGCGCAGGACGCCAAGGACATCGCCATGGTCGAGCGCATGAGCCGCGAGCCGTTCAAGCCCATCGTTCCCGATGCGATTACCTCGGTCGATATCGATCGCTATGGCCTCGATCGACCGGGCTGTTTCTTCCGCAAGACTGAGAAAGTCGGGAGCGCAGGCAGCGCTGGCGACAGGCCGGATCCGATCTTCTTCGGTGACAGCGTCGACGGTTTCCTGCGCATCAAGGGCGATCTCAAGCGCTTTGCGGCCAAGACGCAGAGTGCGGAACTGCCCGGCGGTGCGCGCGCGACGTACATCGGGTTGTCGAGCTGGCTGGACATCGTCCGGCTGCCCGACGCGGGAACCGGAGCGGACGGGAATGTCTGGCCGGCCCGCCTGATCCTGCACGATTCGCAGGAACGGGTGGCCTTCATGGCAGACGGCACGGTCGACTGCAGCGCCTGACCGCGCGGTTTTCCCGGCGCCGCGGCGGGGATCAGATCCCCGAAGACACGGCTTTTGCGAACATCCAGAGGCCCATCCCGATCATGAACAGGTTCTCCGTGAGCGAAACGAAGCCGAGCGGGACATTGCCCGAACCGCCGACGCACGCGCACTTGAGTTCGCGCTTCTGGACATAGACCGCGTAATAGACCGAGGCTGCGCCAACCGAGCCGATGAACAGGGCGATGGGAATGGAAATCCACGGCAGCACCTGCGCCGTCATCAGTGCGCCTGCCACCCATTCGAGCACGGGGTAGGCATAGGCATAGGGGATCCAGCGCCGCGCCAGCAGGTCGTAGCCCAGGAACATCGTCGAGAATTGCTCGACATCCTGCAGCTTGAGCATGGCCAGCAGCATCATCGAGATCGAAACGAACCATTCCATCGGCAGGAGTGCCAGGACCGTTCCGAGCGAGGCCCAGCTCGCAGCAAGTGCCAGCACGGCGGCCGTGGCAAAGATCGCGATGACCGGCTTGTAGCTCTTTTCGCCGGGATCGCGGACCTTCTCCCCGAAGAATTTGCGCAGCTCCTGGTAGCCGCCGATGCGTTGTCCGGCGATGAAGGTCTGCGGCGTCGTCTCGACCTCATGCCGGGCCTTGAACGCATCGGTTTGCTCGCGCGTCTCGAGCCATCGGTCGTCGATCCGATAGCCATGTTTTTCGAGCAGATGCATGGACTTCAGCCCGAAGGGGCAGATGTGCTTCTCCATCACCATGCGATAGAGAACGGCGGACTTGTTGGGATCGATCATGGCTGTGCAGTTTCGTCTGGAATTTCAGGTAAACTTTGCTCTTGCGGCCTCGAAACGGCGTCCCGGGTCGGGGATGATGCGGTACCGCGCGACGATCATGCTGAACACGCCGAAAAGGATCAGGCCGGCGGCTACCGCAAGGTAAAGCGGCGCAATGTCGCGCAGGTCGGTTATGGCATCGCCGAGCGATAGCGCCTCGCGGCTGCTTTCCAGCCAGCCCGAGCGGATCAGCGACCAGCCCATGACAAGGAAGACGAGACCTCGGGTGAAATAGCCGGCACGGCCCAGCCAGCAGGTGTAGCCCGGCGCGCGGGCCGATACCCGTTTCATGAAGCCGAGGGTAATAGCTTCCTTGATCTGGAACAGTGCCGCCGCGACCAGGCCGACGCCGACCACGCCAAGGGCCACGCTGCCAAGGTCGTAAGTGAGGGCGGTCGCGGCCATGTCCTGCGTGCGGCTGTCCGCGTGGGCCTTGCTTCCCATCGCGAAGCGGAGCGCGGTCCACGACAGGCCTAGGTAGATCGCAAAGCTGCACATGTGGCCGACGCGCACGGCAATGCCCTTTGCATCGCTACCGTGGCGTTCGGTGTCGAGTACCGCGGTCGAAAGCCGGAAAAGGGCATAGCCGATAAGGCCAAGGGCGGAGATGAACAGGACGGCAGTGCCGCCGGGGATCTCGTGGATATATTCCATCGCCCCGGCCTGGCCCTGCTTCACGGCCGAAGAGCCCGCCGAGGATATGGCGAGATAGCCGAGCAGGGCATAGACCAGCCCCCGCGCGAAGTAGCCCAGCCTTGCCAGCCAGACGAGTTTTTCAGATTTGTCGACCATTCCCGGTGCGCTCCTGTCGCCCTCGCAACAGCAACGCACCGGATGGACAATGGTGCCCCTTTGCGGGGCGAACCGTGCTCAGACGTTGAACTTGAAGTGCATTACGTCGCCGTCATGCACGACGTATTCCTTGCCTTCCTGGCGCAGTTTTCCGGATTCCTTGGCGCCGCTTTCACCATTGCATGCGACGTAGTCGTCATAGGCGATGGTTTCGGCGCGGATGAAGCCGCGCTGCATGTCGGAGTGGATCTCGCCCGCGGCCTCAGGAGCCTTGGCGCCCTTGTGCACGGTCCATGCGCGTGCTTCCTTGGGGCCGACGGTGAAGAAGGTGAGCAGGTCGAGCAGTTCGTAGCCGGCGCGGATGATGCGCGCGAGGCCGGTTTCGTGCAGGCCCATTTCCTCGAGGAAGACCATGCGCTCGTCCACTTCCATGCCCACGAGTTCGGCCTCGATGGCGGCAGAGACGATGACCGCGGTGGCATTCTCGGCGGCGGCTTTCTCGAAGACGCGCTGCGAGAACGCGTTGCCTTCGGCTGCCGATTCCTCTTCGACGTTGCAGACGTAGAGGACGGGCTTTGCGGTCAGCAACTGGGCCTGCCGGAAGACGCGGGCTTCCTCATCGTCCTTGGGCTGGGTGAGGCGCGCAGGCTTGCCTTCGCGCAGCAGTTCGAGCGCCTGGCCGAGAACCGAAGCGGCAATCTTCGATTCCTTGTCGCCGCCGGTGGCGCGCTTTTGTGCGGCAGGAACGCGCTTCTCGAGGCTCTCTAGATCGGAAAGCAGGAGTTCGGTTTCGACAGTTTCGGCATCGGCCAGCGGATCGACCTTGTTGTCGACGTGCTGGATGTCGTCGTTCTCGAAGCAGCGCAGGACATGGATGATCGCGTCGACTTCGCGGATGTTGCCGAGGAACTGGTTGCCCAGGCCTTCACCCTTGGATGCGCCGCGCACAAGCCCGGCAATGTCGACGAAGGAAAGCTGGGTCGGGATGATCTTGGCCGAACCGGCAATCGCGGCCAGCTTGTCGAGGCGCGGGTCGGGCACGCCGACCTGGCCGACATTGGGCTCGATGGTGCAGAAGGGATAATTGGCTGCCTGAGCGGCCTGCGTCTCTGTGAGCGCATTGAACAAGGTCGACTTGCCGACATTGGGCAGGCCCACGATCCCGCAACGGAAACCCATGTGTTACTCCGAATGAAAATTTCGCCGCCCATAGCGGTCAGGATCGGTCTTGACCAGTTTCACCTAATCTTCACCCCCCG
>Ga0098035_1001839_pt1 | contig 10054 bp, 10 predicted proteins | sample 3_EtaG_FD_75046 | JGI IMG/M metagenome (GOLD analysis project Ga0098035, IMG submission 75046) | Marine viral communities from the Subarctic Pacific Ocean - 3_ETSP_OMZ_AT15126 metaG | ecosystem: Environmental > Aquatic > Marine > Oceanic | place: Pacific Ocean | collected 2015-01-07
CGGGCCAGGTTGGCGGCGCGCCAGTGCTTCACGCGCTTGGGCACCAGCTTCATCATCAGCGGCGGCCAGCGGAACAGCACCGCCAGCACCACCAGCACGGTCCACTGGGCGAGCAGGGTTTCCAGGGCGTCCAGGCCCACCGGCATGAACGCCAGCGCCAGGGGCACCAGCAGCGACAGCAGCGCCGCCCACATCATCGGGATGTAGCGGTAGTCGTCGGCCTGGCGGGCCAGCACGGTGACCACCTCGGCGTCGGTGTCTCTTTCAATGGCGGCAATCGCCCGGGCAACCCGTTTCTGGTTCTCTTCATTCAATAACATTACCAACCTCCCGAGGCGCCACCGCCTCCGAAACCGCCACCGCCGCCGCCGAAGCCGCCGCCACCGAAACCACCGCCGCCTCCGCCGCCGAAGCCGCCCATGCCCATGGGCAGGAACATCAGGCCGGCGGCGCCGCGGCGGCCGCCTTTACGGCCCAGGCCACCGAACGACAGAAAGAAGGTGAACACCACCAGGCCGATCAGGTAGAGCAGCGCCTGCAGGCTGGAGGCTTCTTTCCGGTCGGCGTCGCCGCCGCCGGCCGGGGCCTGATACTCGCCCTGGATGGCGGCGAAGATCGAGGTGAGGGCCGCGTTGATGCCGCCGGCGAAATCCCCTTGCCGGAAGGCGGGCTGGATGTCGTTGCGGATGATGCTGGAAGAGGTGGCGTCGGTGAGCGCCCCTTCCAGGCCGTAGCCCACTTCGATACGCACCTTGCGCTCGTTGGGCGCGATGATCAGCAGGGCGCCGTTGTCGGTGCCCTCCTGGCCGATGCCCCACTCGCGGCCCAGCCGCACGCCGTAATCGGCGATGTCATAGCCCTGCAGGTCCGCCAGGGTGACCACCACGATCTGGTTGGAGCTTTGTTGCTCTTCGGCGGCCAGCCGCTCGGTGAGCGCCTGTTCCTGGGCCGGCGACAGCAGCTCGGCGTTGTCGACCACGCGGCCGGTGAGTTCCGGGAAGTCCGGGGCGGCGGACACCGGCAGCGCCAGCGCCGCCAGCATCAGCAGGGCGCCGAGCCGCAGCGCGGCGCCGAGACGGTTGGGGGTCAGCGCGGTACTCATTCGAAGTTAACGGAGGGCGCCTGGTCGGCGTTCTCCGTGGTGGCTTCGAAGTTTTCGCGCTGTTCCAGTTCGCTGTACAGCACGCTGTGCCAGAGGCGGCCCGGGAAGGTGCGGATCTCGGTGTTGTACTGCTGCACCGCCTGGATGTAATCCCGGCGCGCCACCGCGATGCGGTTCTCGGTGCCTTCCAGCTGAGCCTGCAGGGTCAGGAAGTTCTGGTTGGATTTCAGGTCCGGGTAGCGCTCCACCACCACCATCAACCGCTGCAGCGCGGAGCCGAGCTGGCTCTGCGCCTGCTCGAACTGCTGGAATTTCTGCGGGTCGTCGAGAATGCTCTCGTCCATTTGAATCGAGCCCACCTTGGAGCGGGCCTCGGTGACCTCCACCAGCACTTCGCGCTCCTGGTCGGCGAAGCCCTGCACGGTGTTGACCAGGTTGGGCACCAGGTCGGCGCGGCGCTGGTACTGGTTCTGCACCTGGGACCAGGCGGCCTTCACCTGCTCGTCGTAGGTGGGAATATTGTTGATGCCGCAGCCGGCCAGCGATACCGCCAGCCACATCAGCATGAAAGCACGCCAAAAGTTCATTCCGGGTTCTCCAATTCAGAAGTGGACGCAGTCAAGCAATTCCCCGGTGGATTAGCAACCGAAACCCCGGTGACCGCCTGAATCAGTTTTTCCTTGCGCGGGCGGGACAGGGCCTTGAGGCGCACCTCCAGCCGGCCGGCGGCGGCCCGCCCGGGCACCGCCACGCACATCACCAGGGCCACCGGCCGCCGGGCGCGGGTGTAGCGGGCGCCGCGCGGGCCGTCGTTGTGTTCCTGCCAGCGGCGCAGCACGTCGGTGGTGACGCCGGTGTACAGGGAGCCGTCGGCGCAGCGCAGCATGTACACCCACCAGTCGCCGGCCGCCGGCGCCGTGCTCTGTTTCACGGTTTTACACCTGTTTTCCCGGGAGTTGCTATCATCAATGGATATCTTCGCATTGAAACAACAATAGCCTGAAACAAGGAGCTTCGCATGATCACCTACCTTTATTGGCTGCTGGTGGCGGCCGCTATCTTCCTGGCCCTGTTCGGCATCGGCGTCCGCATGGGCAAGTGGAAACCGGCGCTCATCACCGCCGTGGTGATCTGGCTGCTCAGCACCCTGCTCTACTATTTTTGGCTGGAACAGATTTTCGTCAAGCGCCTTGGCGGCACCATGAACGTGACCGTGGAAGAAGGGCACCAGCACGTGGCGGCCACCTGGAAAGGCGACAACCTGTGGATCGAAAACTACGACCCGGAGACCAACCGCTGCATCTTCCAGGAATATTCACGGGGTAACGTGCTGGAAGGCAAGGTGGTGATCAAGAACTGCAACCCGCTGCGCGCCGGCGACACGCCCGCACCTTCGGAGACCCTCGGCAAGGGCCTGTAAGCCTCCCCGGGCGCGAGGCGACCCCGCTGAAAACGCCGGCGGCGGCCGCCTTCGCGCCGCCTTGACCCGGCGCCGACCACTATTCCCGCACACATCAAGGGGGAGGTGGTTATGATCCGATATTCAGTGCTGGGGCTGCTTATGCTGGTGGCGGGCATGGCAAGCGCCGGCGAGCCGCCGCGGCTGCCCTCCCTGGATGCCGCCGATGAAGAAACCGAGTCCCAGGACAGTTGGCCCTCCGGCCGGAACGTTCCCACCGGCATCCGCGCCAACCAGGGCCTGCCCCTTCCCGATGCCGCCGGCGCCACTGTCTATACCTTTTAGGCCCATCGGGGCCCGGCGTCTTCTCGCCCCTGCCTTGCACTGCTATGGTGGAAGGCTACTTGCCCGATCCCCCCGACCCGATGAAAGTCCGCAATAGTAAGGAACAGCAGCGCCGGCGCCTGCAACGGGATATGGAGCGTTTCCTCTCCCACGGCGGACGCATTAAGGAAGTGCCGCACGGCGTTTCCGGCAATGACCCGGCGCAGCCCCAGGGAAAGCGTGCTTTTCCGTTTTCCCAGGCGCCACGCGCCACCCGCACGGACATTTCAGCGGTGGCGGCGGCGATTGACGCGCGCAAACGCAAAACCACCCGCCCCACGCACAAGCGCCGGCCACGGCGCAAACTGATCTATGACGATTTCGGCGAACCGTTGCGCTGGGTGTGGGACGAGTGAGATCACCACCAACCAAGAAGGATGCGACCATGAAACGACTGAGTATTGTGCTGGGCCTGCTGATGCTGAGCGGTATCGCCATCGCGGACGTGGCGGAAAAGACCGTGAAACTGCCCGGTGGTCTGGGCAAGGGCGTGCTGTTCATGGACGAGGACCTGGACCGCACCACCGCCGGCGTGATCGTGGTGCACGAATGGTGGGGCCTTAACGACTACGCCCGCAACCGCGCCCGCCTGCTCGCCGAGGAGGGCTATGTGGCCCTGGCGGTGGACATGTACGGCGACGGCCAGGTGGCCAGCCACCCCAAGGACGCCAAGGCGTTCATGGAGCAGGCGTTGTCGGAACCGGAAAAACTGACCGCGCGCTTCAACGCCGCCAAAACCATACTGCGTGATCAGCAGTACGTGAACGACGAGCGCATCTTCGCGGTGGGTTACTGCTTCGGCGGCGGCGTGGTGCTGGAACAGGCGCGCAAGGGCAACGACCTGGCCGGCGTGGCCAGCTTCCACGGCACCCTGGGTACCAACCAGCGCGCCGGCGAAGGCGACATCGACGCCCGCGTGCTGGTGGCCACCGGCCAGGCCGACCCGATGGTGCCGGCGGACCAGGTGAGCGCCCTGGTGGAAGAGCTCACCCAGGCCGGCGCCCAGTTCCAGCTGCTCAGCTTCCCGGGCGTGCAGCACGGTTTCACCAACCCCAAGGCGGACGAAACCGGCAAACGGTTCGAGCTGCCGCTGGCCTACGACAAAGAGGCCGATCTGGTGAGCTGGGAAGCCCTGATGGACTTCATTGAGCAGCCCTGATTCCCACCCCGGCGCCCCACCCTGGGGCGCCGGGCACCAATAAAGCGCACACCGCTGCCCCAAAACGACCCCGCCACGCCCCGCCTCCGGGTGCCAGCCCTTACAAAACAACACCTTGGCCACCCTGGCATCGGTTTTGCTGTATCGAAGTCAGGAATCGAATGGCCGGTTTTGCCATCACGACTCGACAATTTGCTATCAATGGATCGCTAGGGTTCCGGTCGGCAACGCCGATGCCTGGTCCGAGAGCGGTCGACCTTCGCCCGGCGCGCCGGGAAGGTTACACGGCGGGACAAAAGCCCGGGAGGACATGATGACGCCCTGTCATTGGATTCCTCATCGCCTGTAACCAAGGAGGTCGCCATGAAGAAACTGATCAACCGCCAGGCCGGACCGGTGGGCCGCTGGGCCCTCGGGCTGCTGCCCTTCGTGATCCTGGCGGTGTTGTACCTGGTCGCCTCCGACGCACGACTGGACGCGAACCCCAACGACAAACTGCTGCCTTCCCTGAGCAGCTTCTCCGACGCCATCGAGCGCATGGCCTTCGAGCCCAGCAAACGCAGCGGCGAGTACACCCTGCTGGTGGACACCCTGGCCAGCCTGCAGCGGCTCGGCATCGGCGTGGCGATCAGTGCTCTGATCGGCCTGGTGGTGGGCATCGCCACCGGCTCGCTGCCGCTGTTCCGGGCCGGCATCTCGCCGCTGGTCACCGGCATGTCGCTGGTGCCGCCGCTGGCGATTCTGCCGATCCTGTTCATCATTTTCGGGCTCGGCGAGCTGGCCAAGGTGATGTTGATCATCATCGGCATCACCCCCTTTCTGATCCGCGATCTGCAGCAGCGGGCGGAGGAAATCCCCACCGAACAGATCATCAAGATGCAGACCCTGGGCGCCAACACCTGGCAGATCATCACCCGGCTGGTGTGGCCGCAGATCATGCCGCGCCTGCTCAGTTCCGTGCGTCTGTCCCTGGGCTCCGCCTGGCTGTTCCTGATCGCCGCGGAAGCCATCGCCGCCACCGAAGGCCTGGGCTACCGCATCTTTCTGGTGCGCCGCTACCTGGCCATGGACGTGATCCTGCCCTACGTGGCCTGGATCACTTTCCTGGCGTTCGCCCTCGACTTCGCCCTCAAGCGTTACTCCCAGTGGCGCTACCCCTGGTTCCACGGCGCGCAATAAGGAGACCGATATGGCTGCCATCGAGATCAAGAATCTTTGGAAGGAGTACGGCCAGGACGTGGTCCTGGAGCGCCTGAACGCCAAGGTGGAGGAAGGCGAGTTCGTCACCGTGGTGGGCGCCTCCGGCTGCGGCAAGACCACCTTCCTGAAAATGATGCTGGGCACCGAAAGCCCGACCCGGGGCCAACTGCTGCTGGACGGCAAACCGATCCCCGACGAGCCGGACGAGACCCGGGGCATCGTGTTCCAGCGCTATTCCGTGCTGCCACACCTGACAGCGGTGGAAAACGTGATGTTGGCCGGCGAACTGGAAAGCAGCCGCTGGCTGGGCCGGGTGTTCGGCGGCAAACGCCGCGCCCTGCGCGAGCAGGCCGAGGAAATGCTCGCCTCCGTGGGGCTGGACCAGGCCCTGGGCAAATACCCCCACGAGCTGTCCAGCGGCATGCAGCAACGCCTGGCGCTGGCCCAGGCGCTGATCAAGAAGCCGCGCATTCTGCTGCTGGACGAACCCTTCGGCGCCCTGGACCCGGGCATCCGCCGGGACATGCACGAGCTGGTGCTGGACCTGTGGCGCAAACAGGACCTGACCGTGTTCATGATCACCCACGACCTGGCGGAGGGCTTTTTCCTCGGCACCCGCATGTGGGTGTTCGACAAGGAACGGCTGGACCCGCAGACCCCCGGCAGCTACGGCGCGCGTATTACCTACGACCTGCCGGTGGGCAACAGCGACAAAGGCACCCTGCAGTCGATCACCCAGAGCGTGGATTCCACCGCCCGGGTGCTGGGCGCCTGATACCGACCCCGTAACCAGAGAACGAGGAGCAACCCCATGCAAACCCCGCTCTACCAATACACCCTGCCCGGCGGCGCGCACTGGTCCTTCCGGATGCGGCGCGGCACCGCCCTGCGTCTCACCGACGTGGAAGGCGGCGCCAACGTGGGCATGCTGTTCTACAACCCGGAGGAAAAGCTGGAGCGCTACAACGCCCCGGACAGCCTCAAGGGCCAGCACACCTTCAAGCTCACCCGCGGCAACTGCCTGTACTCGGACATGGGCCGGGTGTTCGCCTCCATCGTCGAGGACAGCTTCGGCTGGCACGACACTGTGTGCGGCAACCTGCACCCGCAACAGGTGAAGGAGAAGTACGGCGAGCACCGCTACCAGGACCACCGCAACGACTGGTACCTGAGCGGCCACACCAGCTTCCTCACCGAGCTGGCCAAGTACGGCCTCACCGAACGGGACCTGGCCGCCAACCTCAATCTGTTCAGCAAGGTGGCCACCGACGACGACGGCAAGATGTTCTTCGACCCGTCCGCGGCGAAGCCCGGCGCCCAGGTCACGCTGCGTTTCGAGATGGAAACCCTGGTGGTGATGCATACCTGCCCGCACCCGCTCAACCCGGCCACGGAATACCCGAAGAAGCCGGTGCACGTGGAAATGCTCAAGGCCGACCCGGTGACGGCGGACGACTACTGCCTGAACTTCCGCCCGGAGAACGGCCGCGCCTTCGAAAACAACCGGCTGTACTACCTGGACGAAGCCTGAGCCGTAAGGAGGACAAGATGATCAAAGAAAGCATTCTGAAACCCGAAGACGCCACCTTCCGGGAGACCGTCCCCGCCGGCGACTACTTTCTGAAAGTGGTGAAAAAAGGCGAGACGGTCCGAATCCTGGATCTGGAAGGCAACCAGGCCGCCGACACCCTGTTCTTCAATGCCGACGACAGCGCCGAGCGTTACAGCGCCATGGACACCATCCGCGAACAGGGCAACGTCTACCTCACCGCCGGCACGGTGCTGCGCTCCAACCGCAACAACCCGATGCTGGAAATCACCGCCGACACCTGCGGCCGGCACGACACCCTGGGCGGCGCCTGCGCCACCGAGAGCAACACCGTGCGCTACGACCTGGAAAAGCGCTGCATGCACGCCTGCCGCGACAGCTGGATGTTGGCGGTCAACGAGCACGAAGAGTTCGGCCTCGGCAAACGGGACATCACCCACAACATCAATTTCTTTATGAATGTGCCGGTGACCGCCGACGGCGGGCTCACCTTCGAGGACGGCATCTCCGCGCCGGGCAAATACGTGGAACTGAAAGCCCTGATGAACACCACCGTGCTGATTTCCAACTGCCCGCAGCTCAACAACCCGTGCAACGGCTACAACCCGACCCCCATTGAAGTGCTGATCTGGTAACGGCGTTCACCGAAAACGCCCCCGGGGACGACCCCGGCGCAAGGAAACACAACGGCGGGACGGCCCGCCCTCGCAAGAGAGCCGACGTCATGTTCAACAAGGTTTTGATCGCCAACCGCGGCGCCATCGCCACCCGCATCATCCGTACCCTCAAGGATCTGGACGTCACCAGCGTGGCGATCTACGCCGACGCGGACACCGAATCCCGACACGTGGCCCTGGCGGACCAGGCGCTGTACCTGGGCGACGGCAACGCCGCGCAGACCTACCTGAACCAGGACAAGCTGTTCGCGCTGATGGCCGAGCACGGCATCGACGCGGTGCACCCCGGCTACGGCTTTCTCAGTGAAAACCCCGAATTCGTCGAGCGTTGCGAAAACAACGGCATCGCTTTCATCGGGCCCACCGCGCAACAGATGCGCGACTTCGGCCTGAAACACACCGCCCGCGCCCTGGCCGAGGACAACGACGTACCGCTGCTGCCCGGCACCGGCCTGCTGGATGACCCGGCGGCGGCGCTCAAAGCCGCCGCCGAGATCGGCTACCCGGTGATGCTCAAAAGCACCGCCGGCGGCGGCGGCATCGGCATGCAGATCTGCCACGACGACGCCGGCCTGGAAAAAGCCTGGGACAGCGTGCGCCGGCTGAGCGCCAACAACTTCTCCAACGACGGCGTGTTCCTGGAAAAATACATTGAGCGCGCCCGCCACATCGAAGTGCAGGTGTTCGGCGACGGCGCCGGCGGCGCACTGGCCCTGGGCGAGCGGGACTGCTCCGCCCAGCGCCGCCACCAGAAAGTGCTGGAAGAAACCCCGGCGCCCAACCTGCCGGACGAGGTGCGCGCCACCCTGCACGACACCGCCCGCCGCCTGGTGGCGGCGGTGGATTACCGCAACGCCGGCACGGTGGAATTCATCCTCGACCAGGACAGCAACCGTTTCTACTTTCTGGAGGTGAACACCCGCCTGCAGGTGGAGCACGGCGTCACCGAGCAGGTGTTCGGCATCGACCTGGTGCGCTGGATGGTGCAGCTGGCCGCCGGCGAGCTGCCGCCGCTGGCGGGCCTGGGTGAGGGTCTCATGCCGCGCGGCCACGCGCTGCAGGCGCGCCTGTACGCGGAAGACCCCAACAAGGACTTCCAGCCCAGCGCCGGCCTGCTCACCACCGCCGAGTTCCCAGAGGCCGACGGCGAGAAGCTGCGCATCGACCACTGGATCGAACCGGGCCTGACGGTCTCGCCGCTGTACGACCCGATGCTGGCCAAGCTGATCGTCTTCGAAGCGGATCGCGACGCGGCGCTGGCCGCCCTGCAACGCACCCTGGAACACACCTGCGTGGAGGGCATCGAAACCAACCGCGACTATGTGCTGGCGATCCTCGCCGACCGGGCGTTCCAGAACGGCGAAATGACCACCCGCTACCTGAACGATTTCGACTACCACCCCACCACCCTGGACGTGCTCGCCGGCGGCACCCTGACCACGGTGCAGGACTACCCGGGCCGGCGCGGCTACTGGCCGATCGGCGTGCCGCCGTCCGGCCCGTTCGACGCGCTCAGCTTCCGCCTCGGCAATCGCCTGCTGGGCAACGACGAGGACGCCGCCGGCCTGGAATTCACCCTCAACGGCCCCACCCTGCGCTTTAACCACGGCACCCGCATCGCCCTCACCGGCGCCGACATGGGCGCCACCCTGGACGGCGAGCCGGTGCCCAACTACCAGGCGGTTTCCGTCGCCGCCGGCCAGACCCTCAAGCTGGGCAAGGTGCACGGCGACGGCGCCCGCGCCTACCTGACCCTCGCCGGCGGCCTGCAGTGCCAGCCCTACCTGGGCTCGCGCAGCACCTTCACCCTGGGGCAGTTCGGCGGCCACGGCGGGCGCGCCATCCGCACCGGCGACGTGCTGCACTTCGGTCCCCCGGGGGCGGACCCGGCCCCGGTGGCGGTGCCGGACAGCCTGAAACCGGCGCTGGGCGACACCTGGGAGCTGCGCGTGATCTACGGCCCCCACGGCGCGCCGGACTTTTTCACCGACGACGACATGGCCACCTTCTTCAGCGCCGACTGGCAGGTGCACTACAACTCCAGCCGCACCGGCATCCGCCTGGTGGGCCCGAAGCCGGAGTGGGCGCGCAGCGACGGCGGCGAAGCGGGCATGCACCCGTCCAACATTCACGACAACGCCTACGCCGTGGGCACCGTGGACTTCACCGGCGACATGCCGGTGATCCTGGGGCCGGACGGGCCGTCGCTGGGCGGCTTCGTGTGCCCCGCCACGGTGATCTCGGCGGACCGCTGGAAACTGGGCCAGCTCAAGGCCGGCGACCGCCTGCGCTTCGTGCCGCTCAGCCTGGAGGACGCCGACCGCCTGGCGGCGGAACAGGACGCCTGCCTGGCCGGGCTGAGCGCGCCGACACTGGCCCCGGCGGCGGCGCCGGTCACCACGCCGGTCCTGGACCGGCTGGAAGAAAAGGAAGACGGCCCGGAGGTGGTCTACCGCGCCGCCGGCGACCGCTACCTGCTGGTGGAATACGGCCCGCTGGAGCTGGACCTGCGGCTGCGGTTCCGCGCCCACGCGCTGATGCTGTGGCTGGAAGAGGAAAAGCCCGACGGCATTCTCGAGCTGAC
>Ga0098035_1001842_pt1 | contig 10038 bp, 7 predicted proteins | sample 3_EtaG_FD_75046 | JGI IMG/M metagenome (GOLD analysis project Ga0098035, IMG submission 75046) | Marine viral communities from the Subarctic Pacific Ocean - 3_ETSP_OMZ_AT15126 metaG | ecosystem: Environmental > Aquatic > Marine > Oceanic | place: Pacific Ocean | collected 2015-01-07
CGCCAGTCCCTCAACGAGGAGCTGGAAAAAATCGAAAAGCCGGCCGGCATTTCCAACCCCAAGGATTTCCGCAACGAGGTGGTCAACTTCGTGCTGCGCGCCCGCGCCAACAACAATGGCCGCAACCCGAGCTGGATGAGTTACCAGAAGCTGCGCGATGTGATCGAGAAGAAGATGTTCTCCAACACCGAAGAGCTGCTGCCGGTGATCTCGTTCAACCCCAAGGGCAGCGAGGACGACCGCCGCAAGCACGACAATTTCGTCAAGCGAATGATGGACCGCGGGTACACCGAGAAACAGGTGCGGTTGTTGTCGGAGTGGTATTTGCGGGTGCGTAAGGCGCAATGAAAAGACAGTTAATAGTTAAGAGTGAATAGTTAATAGCGCGCGGTGAGTTTTCGTAGTGGAGAGCGGTATGAGTTATATCATTGACCGGCGTCTCAACGGGAAGAACAAGAGTACGGTGAACCGGCAGCGCTTTTTGGAGCGTTACCGGCGGCATATTCGTGAAGCGGTGAACGAGGCGGTGGGCCGCCGCTCGATTACCGATATGGAGCAAGGCGAGCGCATCAGCATTCCCGAAAAGGATTTGTCCGAACCGCGCTTTCATCACGGTTCCGGCGGGCGCCGCAACGTGGTGCATCCGGGCAACCGGGAGTTTCAGGCCGGCGACCGGGTCAAGAAGCCCTCCGGCGGCGAAGGCGGTGCCGGCGGGCGGGACGCCAGCGATTCCGGCGAAGGCGCCGACGAGTTCGCGTTCGAAATCGACCAGCGGGAATTTCTCAACTTCCTGTTCGAAGACCTGGAGCTGCCCAACCTGATCAAACGGCACCTGGAGGGCAGCCGCTCTTTTCACCGCCGCCACGGCGGCATCGTCAGTCACGGCCTGCCGGCGAAGATCAACATCGTGCGCTCCATGCGCCAGGCGTCCATGCGCCGGCGCGCGCTCACGGCGGCCAGCCGCCGCCGGCTGCGCCTGCTCGAGGAAGAGCGCGACGCCCTGCTCGGCCAGGACCAGTCCCCGGAGCGCAATGAGCGCCTCAATGACCTGGACACCCAGATCGACCGGGTGCGCCGGCGTATCGAGCGCATTCCGTTTCTGGATGAGGTGGATCTGCGCTTCAACCACCATGTCAAAGTTCCGGTGCCGGTGAGTCGCGCGGTGATGTTCTGCATCATGGATGTGTCCGGCTCCATGAATCAGGACATGAAGGACCTGGCCAAGCGCTTCTTCCTGCTGCTCTACCTGTTCCTGCAGCGCAACTACGAGCACACCGAGGTGGTGTTCATCCGCCACCACACCAGCGCCAAGGAAGTCAACGAAGAGGAGTTCTTCTATTCCCGGGAGACCGGCGGCACCATCGTCTCCAGTGCGCTGAAGCTGACCCTGGACACCATCAAGGCCCGCTACCCGGTGGAAGAGTGGAACCTGTACGGCGCCCAGGCCTCGGACGGCGACAACTGGAACGACGATTCGCCGGGCTGCGCCGCGCTGCTGGAGAAGGAACTGCTGCCGCGCATGCAGCATTTCTCCTACGTGGAGGTGATGCCGCGCAGCCACCAGGCCCTGTGGGAGCATTACCAGAGCGTGCAGGAACGCTGTGGCGACGTGTTCTCCATGGCGCAGATCGACGACCCGGGCGACATCTACCCGGTATTCCGGCGCCTGTTCAAGAAGCGCATGGAGGTGGCATGACCGTGGCCGACAGCAAACTGATCTCCAGCGGTTCCGACTGGGACTTCGAGACCCTGGCGGAATACGACCAGGCCATCGCCGAGCTGGCCCACGGCAAGTTCGGGCTCGACACCTACCCGAACCAGATCGAGGTGATCTCCTCGGAGCAGATGATGGACGCCTACTCCTCGGTGGGCATGCCGGTGGGCTACAACCACTGGTCGTTCGGCAAACAGTTCGTGGAGGTGGAAAGCCGCTACCGGCGCGGCCAGATGGGCCTCGCCTACGAAATCGTGATCAACTCCAACCCCTGCATCGCCTACCTGATGGAGGAGAACACCATCACCATGCAGGCGCTGGTGATCGCCCACGCCGGTTACGGCCACAACTCCTTCTTCAAGGGCAACTACCTGTTCAAGACCTGGACCGACGCCTCGGCGATCATTGATTACCTGGTGTTCGCGCGCCACTACCTGGCCGAGTGCGAGCAACGCCACGGTGTCACCGCGGTGGAGGAAACCCTGGATTCCTGCCACGCGCTGATGAACTACGGCGTCGACCGCTACAAAAGGCCCACGCCGATCTCCGCCCATGAGGAAAAGCGCCGCCAACGCGACCGGGAAGAGGCCCTGCAACGTCAGGTCTCGGAACTGTGGAAAACCTTTCCCGACATGCAGCCGATGGTGCAGCGCCGCGAGCCCAGCCGGCGCTTCCCCTCCGAGCCCCAGGAAAACCTGCTCTACTTCCTGGAGAAGAACGCCCCGCTGCTGGAGCCCTGGCAGCGCGAGGTGATCCGCATCGTGCGCAAGATGGCGCAGTACGTCTACCCCCAGCGACAGACCCAGGTGATGAACGAAGGCTGGGCCACCTTCTGGCACTACACGCTGCTCAACGAGCTCTACGACCAGGGCCGCGTGGACGACGGCTTTATGTTGGAATTTCTGCAGAACCACAGCCAGGTGATTTACCAGCCGCCGTTCGATTCGCCCTACTATTCCGGCATCAACCCCTACGCCCTGGGGTTCGCCATGTTCCAGGACATCCGCCGCATCTGCGAGGCGCCCACCGACGAAGACCGCCAGTGGTTCCCGGACATCGCCGGCAGCGACTGGCTGGCGACGCTCAAGTTCGCCATGGAAAGCTTCAAGGACGAGAGCTTTATCCAGCAGTTTCTGTCACCGCGTCTGATCCGCGAATTCAAGCTGTTCAGCCTGATGGACGACTCCGAGCGCGACTACATCGAGATCAACGCCATCCACAACGAGCCCGGCTACCTGGCGATCCGCAACCGCCTCTCCGAGCAGTACAACCTGAGCATCCAGGAACCCAACATCCAGGTGTACTCGGCGGACGTGCGCGGCGACCGATCCCTCACCCTGCAGCACCTGCGCCAGCACCACCGGCCGCTGGAGGCGGACACCGCCCAGGAGGTGCTGCGCCACCTGCACCGCCTGTGGGGCTTCGACGTGCACCTGGAGAGCGTCGACAACGGCAGCGTGGTGGAGCGATTGTCGATTCCTTCACACCGCCTTGATTGATAAACGTTCTCATTAATGTTTATATCCGGCGCAATCTTATTCGTTCATTCGCCGGAGAAACCCTTCATGCGTCGACTCAGTGTCCTCTTCTCGTTAATGGCCGCCCTGGTGGTAACCGGATGCAGCTCGCAAAGCGAAGAAGTGAACGTCTATTCCGCCCGTAAGGAAGCACTGATCAAGCCCCTGCTGGACCGCTTCACCTCGGAAACCGGCATCACCGTGAACCTGATCACCGGCAGCGCCGACGCCCTGGTGGAGCGCATGAAGGCCGAAGGCGAGCACAGCCCCGCCGACGTGCTGATCACCACCGACGCCGGCCGCCTGTACCGCGCCCAGCAGGAGGGCCAGCTGGCCACCACGGAAAGCGACACCCTCGCCGAGCAGGTGCCCGAGGCCCTGCGCGACCCGGAAGGCCACTGGTACGGCCTGTCCGTGCGCGCCCGGGTGGTGGTCTACGCCCCGGACCGGGTGGACCCGTCCGAGCTGTCCACCTACGAAGCCCTGGCCGACGAAAAATGGGATGACCGCATCTGCATCCGCTCCTCGGACAACATCTACAACCAGTCCCTCACCGCCAGCCTGATCGCCCACAACGGCGAAGCGGACACCGAGCAATGGGCCGAGGGCCTGGTGTCCAACATGGCCCGTGATCCGGTGGGCGGCGACCGCGACCAGATCAAGGCCCTGGCCGCCGGCGAGTGCGACATCGCCGTGGTCAACACCTACTACCTGGGCATGATGCAGGGCGGCGACGACGCCGACGCCCGCGAGATCGCCGAGCAGGTGGCGGTGTTCTGGCCCAACCAGGACGGCCGCGGCGCCCACATCAATATTTCCGGCGCCGGCGTGGCCACCAACGCCCCCAACCCGGACAACGCCCGGCAGCTGATCGAGTTCCTGGTCAACGACGAATCCCAGCAGTGGTACGCCGAGACCAACTACGAGTACCCGGTGCGCGCCGACGTGCCGGTCAGCGATTTGCTGCAGGAGTGGGGTGAGTTCAAGCAGGACGACCTGCCGCTGATCAAGCTGGGCGAGCTGAACGCCGACGCGGTCAAACTGATGGACCGCGCAGGCTGGAAATAATCGTTCAAGACAGGCAAGGCGGCGGCGGATCGGTATAATCGCGCCATGTTTTCGTCGCCCGCCTTGCGCTCCCTGGTTCTACTGCTGCTGGCGCTGGCGCTGGCCACACCGGTACTGGTGGTGGCCGGCAGCTGGCTGGCCGGCGCCTCGCCCAATTGGGGCCACCTGAGCAGCACGGTACTGCCCTCGTACCTGCGCCACTCCTTGTTCCTGGCCCTGTTCACCGGCACCGGCACCCTGCTGATCGGCGTCGCCGCCGCCTGGGCGGTGTCCCGCTTCCGCTTCCCCGGGCGCCGGGTGCTGGAGTGGGCCCTGCTGCTGCCGCTGGCCTGCCCCGCCTATCTGATCGCCTACACCTGGACCGGCATGCTGGCCAGCGAAGGCGCCCTGCAGCAGGCGTTGCCGCTGCCCCTGCCGGACATCCGCAGCCCGGCCGGCGCCGGCCTGATGCTGACGCTGGTGCTCTATCCCTATGTGTATCTGATGACCCGCGCCGCCTTCGTCAGCCAGTCCGCGGTGGCGCTGGAAGTGGCGCGCACCCTGGGCGCCGGGCCCTGGCGGCGGTTCTTCCGGGTGGCCCTGCCGCTGGCACGGCCGGCGATCATTGCCGGGCTGGCGCTGGTGCTGATGGAGACCCTGGCGGACTACGGCACCGTGGCCTACTTCGGCGTCCCCACCCTGAGCACCGGCATCTACCGCACCTGGTTCGGGCTGGGCGACGCCATGGCGGCGGCGCAACTGGCCGGCGTACTGCTGCTCGCCATGGTGGTGCTGCTCACCCTGGAGCGGCGCGCCCGCAAGGAGCGGCGTATCAGCGTCGCCTCGGCGCGGGCGGCGGCGCCGCTGCCGCTGGGCCAGGGGCCGGGCCTGTTGCTGGCGGCGGCGCTGTGGCTGCCGGTGCTGCTCGGGTTCATTCTGCCCGCCCTGCAACTGCTGGTGTGGAGCCTGCCGCGCTGGCGGGATCTGGCGGAGCCGGGCTTCCTGGGCCTGCTCGGCACCAGCCTGCTGATCGCCCTGTGCACCGCCCTGGCGGCCACCGGCCTGGGCCTGCTGCTGATCTGGGCGCGGCGGCTGCGCGGCGACCGGCCCCGCCGCCTGGCCGCCGGGCTCGCCGGCTTCGGCTACGCGGTGCCGGGCACCGTGCTGGCGGTGGGCGTGGTGCTGGTGCTCGCCAGCCTGGACCGCGGCCTCAACAATCTGCTGGCGTCCGTGGGCCTGCCGGAGCCCGGGCTGCTGTTCTCCGGCACCCTGTTCGCGGTGGTGTTCGCCTGCACGGTGCGCTTCCTGACCATTCCCATCCAGGGTCTGGACGCCGGCCTGCAGAACCTGTCCCCCAACCTGGACAACGCCGCCCGCTCGCTGGGCACGGCGTCGCTGCCGATGCTGCGGCGGGTGCATCTGCCGCTGTTGCGGGTGCCGCTGGCCACCAGCGCCCTGCTGGTGTTCGTGGACACCCTCAAGGAGCTGCCCGCCGCGCTGGTGCTGCGGCCCTTCAACACCAACACCCTGGCGGTGCGCGCCTTCGAGCTGGCGTCCGACGAGCGGCTGGCGGACGCGGCGCTGCCGGCGCTCACCATTTTGCTCGCCGGCGTGGCGCCGGTGATACTGCTGACCCGCTCGATACGGAACCCCCATCAAGAGAGCCCCCATGCTGACCATTGACGACCTGAACGTGCGGTTCGACGGCCAGCCGGTGCTGGAAGACGTCTCCCTCTCCCTGGACGAGGGCCTGATCGGCTGCCTGATCGGCCCCTCCGGCTGCGGCAAGACCACCCTGCTGCGCCTGGTGGCCGGCTTCCTGGCCCCGGACCGCGGCCGCATCGCCCTGCACGGCGACGCCGTCACCGGCGACCGGCTGCTGGTGCCCGCCGAGCAGCGCCGGGTGGGCATGGTGTTCCAGGACATCGCCCTGTTCCCGCACCTGGACGTGGCCGCCAACATCGGCTTCGGCCTGAACCGCTGGACGCCGGACCAGCGCCGCGCGCGGGTCGAGGAGCTGCTCAACCTGGTGGGCCTGCCCGGCATGGGCGGCCGCTACCCCCACCAGCTCTCCGGCGGCCAGCAACAACGCGTGGCCCTGGCCCGGGCACTGGCGCCCAAGCCGCGCCTGCTGCTGCTGGACGAACCCTTCTCGGCGCTGGACGCGGAGCTGCGCGAGCAGATCAGCCGCGACGTGCGCGCCATCCTGCTGAAAGAGGGCATCACCGCCCTGTTCGTCACCCACGACCAGAACGAAGCCTTCGCCATCGCCGACCGGGTCGGCGTGATGCACGCCGGCCGGCTGGCGCAGTGGGATACGCCCTACCGCATCTACCACCGGCCGCGCACCCGCTTCGTGGCCGATTTCATCGGCCGCAGCAGCTTCATCCCCGGCACCGTGACCACCGAAGGCCGGGTGGAAACCTGCCTGGGCGTGTTCGCCGGCAACCTGCCCGACGGCGCCGCCCCCGGCGACCGGGTGGACGTGATGATCCGTCCGGACGACATTCTCCACAACGACGACAGCCCACGCACCGCCCGGGTGGTGGACCGCGCCTTCCGCGGCGCCCACATGCTTTACACGCTGGAGTTGGACGGCGGCGTGCGGGTGCCGTGCATGGCACCCAGCCACCACGCCCACCCGGTCGGGGGGCGCATCGGTATCGAACTGGAAATGGACCACCTGGTGACGTTCACGCCCATCGAATCCGGCACTCCGTAACCAGGTCCAGGGAGCGGGCCAGGCCCGCTCCCGCAATCAGGAGGCGGCGAACACCGACAACCGATCGCGGATGGTGCTCTCGCACTCGCGGATGATTTCCTGCACCAGATCCTCACAGGACGGAATCGCGTCGATCAGCCCCTGCACCATGCCGCTGGTCCAGATGCCGTAGTCCACGTCGCCCTCGGTGAGGGCCACCTTGCCCTTGGCGCCGGCGACCATGTCGCTGATCAGCTCGAACTTCATGTCCTTGCCCTGCTCGCGCTCGATCTCGTTGACCCGCTCGGCGACCTTGTTCTTGTAGACCCGGGCGGTGTTGCGCAGCGGCCGGTAGACCAGCGCGGTGTCGCGCTCGCTGCCTTCGACGATGGCGCGTTTGATGTTCTCGTGGATGGGCGCTTCCTTGGTGGCCATGAAGCGCGTGCCCATGTTGATGCCGTCGGCACCCAGCGCCAGGCAGGCAGCCATCTGCGCGCCGGTGCCGATGCCGCCGGAGGCGACCATGGGAATGTCCAGCACCTTGGCGGCGGCGGGCAGCAGCACCAGATTGGTGACGTCGTCCTCGCCGGGGTGGCCGGCGCACTCGAAGCCGTCCACGGACACCGCCGCGCAGCCCAGGCTCTGGGCCTTCAGGGAGTGGCGCACCGAGGTGCACTTATGGATCACCTTGATGCCGTGCTCGTTGAACAGCGGCATGAAGGGTTCCGGGCTGCGCCCGGCGGTTTCCACGATCTTGACGCCGGCGTCGACGATCACCTGGGCGTACTCTTCGTACGGCACCGGCTTGATGGTCGGCAGCAGCGTCAGGTTGACGCCGAACGGCTGGTCGGTCATTTCCTTGCAGCGGGCGATCTCCTTGGCGAGATCTTCCGGCGTGGGCTGGGTCAGCCCGGTGATGATGCCCAGCGCGCCGGCGTTGGACACCGCCGCCGCCAGTTCCGCGTAGCCGACATTCTGCATGCCGCCCTGGATGATCGGGTAGCGGGTACCCAGCAATTCTGTAAGACGTGTTTTCATTGATTCACTCTCCCGTCGTGACCCAGTGACCCTACTCAGAGGCCGCCGTGGGCGCAATGATCTTATCCGTCGCCGGCGGCGGTGGAAACGACACCGCGCCGCACCCGCCGGTCGCCGAGCAGGTACAGGCCCAGGGCCGCCACGATCACGGCGGCGCCGGCCAGCACCCGAACGCCCAGCAGTTCATCGTTGAGCGCCGCGCCCAACATCAGCGCCAGCACCGGCGTGATCAGGGTGACCAGCGCCACCGTGGCGGCGGGCAGCCGCGCCAGCACCTGGAAGTAGCAGTAGAAGCCCAGCAGGGAACCGAACACCGCCAGATAGACGATCGCGCCCAGGCCGCGCTGGTCGCCGCTGTAGTCGAACCCCTGGCCGCTCAGCCACATGGCCAGGGCGTACAGCGGCAGGGAAAACAGCAAACCGCCCACGGTCTGCTGCATCGGCGCCAGCCCGGCGCCGACCCGCTGCACCACGATGCCGGAGGCGGCGAACAGGGTCACCGCGCTGAGAATCCACAGCAGCCCGCGCCCGCGCCGCGCCTCGTCGCCGACCAGCGCGGCGCCGTCCTGGAACAGCAGCGCGAAGCTGTCGCCGAATACCAGCGCCAGGCCGGCCAGCCCCAGCAGGCAGGCCAGCCAGTGCCAACCGTTGAGCCGGGTGCCGCCGGGCAGCCACTGCATCATCACCCCGCAGATCAACGGCGCCAGCCCGAACACCACCGAGATCAGGCCCGACGGCAGGTCCCGCGCCGCCATGTAGCTGCAGCCCATGGCGCCGAAAATCCCCGGCAGTGCCGCCGCGTAGCTGGACAGCGCGCGGCGGTGCAGGGGCAGCCCCTGACGCCGCGCCGCCAGCCACAGCAACCCCAGCGCGGCGGCGATGGCCATCCGCGAACCGGCGGCGGCGAACGCCGGCAGCGCCTCGCCACTCCATTTGATGCCCAGTGGCGTGGTCGCCCAAACGGCGATCACGATCAAATAGGCGACCAGGGTATTCATGGTGTTTATCCGCTCGTAAAACTTGTACCTCGGGGACGCGGCAGTGAAAATGCGTTCACTAAGGAGCCCGCCGACACGGATCAAGGTTCCAAAAACAAAAAAACCGCGGGCTTAACAGCGCCGCGGCCTCGGTGTCACTATTTTGCGTTAAAGGGTTGGTAACAACAACATGGACATTTATCTGGTAGGCGGTGCCGTGCGCGATCAACTGCTCGGGCTGCCGGTCAAGGAAAGAGACTGGGTAGTGGTCGGCGCCACGCCGCAACAACTGGTGGACCAGGGTTTCAAACCGGTGGGCAACGATTTCCCCGTGTTTTTGCACCCGGACACCCGCGAGGAGTATGCCCTCGCCCGCACCGAGCGCAAAAGCGGCCACGGTTACGGCGGCTTTGTGTTCCATACCGACACCGATGTAACGCTGGAAGACGATCTGATCCGGCGCGACCTCACCATCAACGCCATGGCCAGAACCCCGGGCGGCGAGATCATCGATCCTTTTAACGGCAAGCGGGATTTAAAGGCGCGTATTCTGCGCCATGTGTCGCCGGCCTTCGCCGAGGATCCGCTGCGCGTGCTGCGCGTGGCGCGCTTCGCCGCCCGCTACCACTGGATGGGTTTCCGGGTGGCGGACACCACCCTGGAACTGATGGGCGACATCGTGATGAGCGGCGAGATGACGCACCTGGCCGCCGAGCGGGTCTGGAAAGAGACCAGCCGCGCCCTGATGGAACGCTCCCCTCAGGTCTTTTTTCAGGTGCTGCACGAATGCGGCGCGCTCGCCGAACTGTTTCCCGAGGTGGCCAACCTGGACGGCATTCCGCAATCGCCGGACCACCAGCCGGCCCTGGATGTGCTCAGCCATCAGTGGCGCTGTCTGGCCCAGGCGGCGCGTCTGAAACTGCCGTTGACGTCACGCTACGCCCTGCTCTGCCACGATTTCGGTAAAGCGGAAACGCCGCCGGACGGCTGGCCGGAACACCGCGGCCATGAACGACGCGGCATGCACGTGGCCAAGACCATGTC
>Ga0098035_1001846_pt1 | contig 10029 bp, 10 predicted proteins | sample 3_EtaG_FD_75046 | JGI IMG/M metagenome (GOLD analysis project Ga0098035, IMG submission 75046) | Marine viral communities from the Subarctic Pacific Ocean - 3_ETSP_OMZ_AT15126 metaG | ecosystem: Environmental > Aquatic > Marine > Oceanic | place: Pacific Ocean | collected 2015-01-07
TACGGGACACCGAAACCCTGCTTGTGCAGCAGTCCCGGATCAACACGGAACTCCAGGAGGGTCTGATGAAGACCCGGATGATTCCGTTCGCCTCCATGGTGCCGCGTCTGCGGCGCATCGTTCGCCAGATCAGCGGCGAACTGGGCAAGAAAGTCGACTTTGATGTCCGCAACGCCGAAGGCGAAATGGACAGGAGCATCCTGGAGCGCATGATCGCACCCCTGGAACACATGCTCCGGAACGCCCTGGACCACGGCATCGAAAGCCCGGCGGACCGTAAGCAAGCCGGTAAGCCGGAGACCGGCGAAGTCACACTGTCACTGACCCGCGAAGGTGGCGACGTTGTCCTGAGGATGATCGACGATGGCGCCGGCATTCCCTCTTCGATCATTCGCGACAAGGCGATCCGTCAGGGCATGCTGCGGGAAGACGAGGATCTGTCCGAGCGGGAAATCCTGCAGTTTATCCTGCAACCCGGCTTCTCCACCGCCCAACAAGTGACCCAGATTTCCGGCCGCGGCGTGGGCATGGACGTCGTTGCCAGCGAGATCAAACAGCTTGGCGGCAGCCTCGACATCGATTCCGCCGTTGGCCGCGGAACCACCTTTACGGTTCGCCTGCCGTTCACGGTTTCCGTCAACCGGGCGCTGATGGTGTCCACCGGCGAGGATTTCTACGCGATCCCGCTGAACACCATCGAGGGTATTGTCCGGGTCAGCACCTACGAGCTTGAGGAATACTACAAGCCGGACGCGCCGATGTACGAATACGCCGGCCAGGAATACCGGCTCCAATATTTGGGCAGCCTGCTGAACAGCGATCACCATCCGAAGCTGCAGGGGCAGGCCCTGCCGCTGCCGGTGATTCTGGTGCGCGGCGCTGAGCAGCCCATGGCCCTGCAGGTGGACAACCTGATGGGCAGCCGGGAGATCGTTGTTAAATCCCTTGGCCCGCAGTTCAGTTCGGTGCGCGGTGTGTCCGGTGCCACCATCCTGGGTGACGGGAACGTGGTGGTGATTCTCGACCTGCCTGCGATGATCCGTTCCGACATCCTGTCCGAGCGCCAGCGCCTGGCCAATCTCGAGAAAGCCCGGGAGTCTGCACGGTACGAGGAGCAGGCTACCGTGGTCATGGTGGTGGACGACTCGGTTACCGTACGGAAGGTTACCTCACGACTGCTGGAGCGCAACGGCATGGAAGTCATCACTGCCAAAGACGGCCTGGACGCGGTCGCACAATTGCAGGATCACAAACCGGACATCATCCTGCTGGATATCGAAATGCCGAGGATGGATGGTTTCGAGGTTGCCAGCTTCGTGCGCCACGACGACAGCCTGCGGGAAATTCCGATCTGCATGATCACCTCACGGACCGGCGAGAAACACCGAGAACGCGCGCTGGCTATTGGTGTGAACGAGTATCTCGGCAAGCCGTTCCAGGAAACCGAGTTGCTTGAGACTATTGAGCGGCTGACCGGACGTCAGTGATGGCCGGCCAGACTGGCCGGCCAAGGGTCGGGATCGTCTCGGATGTGGTTCTGCAGCGACACCGACTGCAGGCCGCGACATCAAAGTTCGGTCTGGAGGTGCGTTTTTCCGGGGATCCCGAGCGTTTGCTGGGCTACCCGGAGTTCCCGGATGCCAGCCTCTGGCTGGTTACCCTCGAAGACGAGGCAGATCACCCGTTACTGTTCGATCACCTGCTTGAAAATACCGACGCACCGGTACTGTTCGGATTGGATGAAGCACCCAAGCCGGGAAGTACCGAGTATTTTCGCTGGGAACGACGTTTACTGGGCAAACTTGAGCAGCAACTGGGACATCTGGAAGAGCTGGACTCAGAAGCCACTCTGACAGAACTGGAGCAGGAAACGCCGGCACCAGCACCATCGCCGGGACTTCCTCACTGGATAACGCCTGCCGTACCCGGTTCGGTGGCCGAGGAAGTCTGGATTCTGGGCGCTTCACTGGGAGGGCCGGCGGCGGTTAAGACGTTTCTGGACCACCTGCCGCCGAATCTGCCCGTGGGCTTCATCTACGCCCAGCACATAGATGGTAACTTCACAGAGGTTCTTACGCGGGTACTGGGTCGCCACGCCCATTACCACCTCAAGCGAGCCGAGGAAGGTTATCGGGTCAAGAATGGTGATGTGGTGCTGATGCCGGTGGAGCACGAATGGAAGCTGAAAGAGCACGGAGCCCTCACCGAAACCAGCAATGCCTGGCCGGGGCCCTATGGCCCTTCCATTGATCAGGTCCTGCTTAACGTCGCGGATCATTACGGCCAGCGCTGCCATGCTATTCTTTTTTCCGGCATGGGTAATGATGGCGCTATTGCAGCGCCTTTACTGAAAGCCTACGGTAGCCGGATCTGGGTCCAGGAGAGCACAAGCTGCGGCAATAGCTCTATGCCCGAATCCGTCGCCGCCACCGGTTGCAGCGGTTTCTGTGGCACCCCGGAGCAGCTGGCACGGGAACTGGTAAAAACCATCGAAGAATCCTGCCTGCTCAAGAGCCGGCAGAAACGGGACTCCGCCTGAGGTAACACGCAATGAATGACAACAGCCAATCCCTCTCCTGCGTCATGATTCCCATGAGCGGACGGCAACTGTTGCTGCCCAACGTCTCGATTGCGGAAGTGGTCGACTATGCCAGCGCTGATGCCGGCGCGAACACGCCGGAATGGCTGGTTGGCTACCTTGACTGGCGGGGCCTGCAACTTCCGGTGATTTCATACGACGCGGCTAACGGCGGAGCCCTCACCGTTCCGGGCGATAATCGGGGCCGCATCGTGGTCCTTAATACCATCGGCGATCACCACAAGGAAGTCCCGTTTATGGCACTGGTTACCCAGGGCATTCCCAGCCAGGCCCGTTTGGCGGAAGACCAGGTCAGGAAGCTGGAGGGTGAACCGGGGCCGGCGGATCTGATGCAGGTCGAGGTTGAAGGTGAGCATGCCTGGATCCCGAATCTGGAATTTCTGGAATCCCTGGTTGTAAAGTCCCGACACTGACCCGTGCCACTGCCGGACATGGCAGACAGCCCTGCAAATGTTATAATGTTTCAAATTTTGCAGGATTGCGACCATGTCTGCCCGTGCTATTCCCTACCGGCCTCACAACCACGATGCCTGTGTCAGTCAGGCCCTGACTGACGCCCGGACCATTTGCCAGCGGCAGAATGCCCGACTGACGCCCATCCGGGAACGGGTTCTGGAGCTGATCTGGCAATCCCACAAGCCGCTGGGCGCCTACGACGTGCTGGCGGAGCTGTCGTCCGATGGTCATAACGCTGCGCCGCCCACCGTTTACCGCGCACTGGATTTCCTTCAGCAGCATGGGCTGGTGCACCGCATCGCGTCGCTCAACGCCTTTATCGGCTGTACCCACGCGGGTGAAAGCCACACCGGTATGTTTCTGATCTGTCGCGCCTGCGGCAATGTGCTCGAACTGACCGCTCCAGAGGTGTCAACAGAGGTTCGTAAAGCCGCATCCGGCGAAGGCTTCCGGCCCGAGACCACGACGCTTGAAATTGCCGGCCTTTGCCCCCGATGCCAGTCGGAGCCCGGCCATGACTGATCCTCTGGTCAACCTGGAGAACCTCACTGTCCGGTTTGACGAACGCCCCGTGGTTGATCAGGTCAACCTGAAGATTCACCGTGGCGATATCATCACCATCATTGGTCCAAACGGGGCAGGCAAGACGACACTGATCAAGGCCGTACTCGGCATCCAGAAAGTGTCTGAGGGTCAGGTGTCCCTGAAAAAGAACCTGGTGATCGGGTACGTCCCGCAGCATCTGACGCTGGAGGCCACACTGCCTCTGAGCGTCAAGCGGTTCATGCTGCTCAGCGGCCAGTCCCTCGCGGAATGTGAGTCTGCCCTTGCCCGCACCGGCGTCGGACACCTGCTGCATGCCTCCGTGCACCACCTCTCCGGGGGAGAGAAGCAGAGGCTGTTGCTGGCCCGGGCCCTGGCCCGCAAACCGGACCTTCTGGTCCTTGATGAGCCCGCCCAGGGCGTCGACATCAATGGCCAGGCGTCATTGTATGATCTGATACGCCAGCTAAGGGATGACCTGAACTGCGGTGTTATCATGATCTCCCACGACCTGCACCTCGTCATGGCAGCAACCGACAAGGTTATCTGCCTGAACCAGCATGTCTGCTGCAGCGGTTATCCCGAGGACATCTCCCACGACCCGGCTTTCATCGAAACATTCGGTCGCCCCGTGGCAGAGTCCCTCGCGGTCTATCATCATCACCACAACCACAGCCACGATCTGCACGGGGATGTTGTCGAGGGCAGACACACGGAATGTGACCATGCCCATCATTGACGCAATTCTGGACGATTTCTTCTGGCGCGCCCTGATCGGCGGACTCGGCGTGGCCCTGGTAGCCGGGCCATTGGGCTGTTTCGTGGTCTGGCGACGAATGGCCTATTTTGGCGATACCCTGGCACACTCGGCCTTGCTCGGCATCGCCCTGAGCTTCCTGATCAGCGTACCGCTGAACCTTGGTGTGATCATCACCTGTGTGGTGCTGGCCATGGCACTGGTACTCCTGTCACGGACCCGGACTCTGGCAACCGATACCCTGCTGGGCATACTGGCCCACAGCGCCCTGGCCATAGGGCTGGTAACCCTGAGCTTCATGCCGGATGTCCGCGTCGATCTGACTGGCCTTCTGTTCGGGGATCTGCTGGCCATGAGCCGTGAAGACCTGCTGTGGATCTACGGCGGCGCGGCACTGATCATTATCCTACTTGCCGTGCTCTGGCAGGGGTTGCTGATGAGCACGATTCACGAAGAACTCGCCCGGGTGGAGGGTGTTGCCGTAGAGCGGCTTCGCCTGGTTCTGATGCTGATGTTCTCACTGGTCATCGCGGTAGCCATGAAAATCGTCGGCGTGCTGCTGATTACCGCACTGCTGATCATTCCTGCGGCAACCGCCAGGCGCCTGGCCCACAATCCGGAAATCATGGCAGCCATGGCCGTCGGATTCGGGTTTGTCGCGGTGAGCGGCGGTCTGAGTCTGTCCTGGCACCTGGACACACCGGCCGGCCCTTCCGTTGTTGTCACGGCTTTTGCCGTATTCCTGCTGGTCTACGGCGCAGCTGGCAAAGTCCGGACCTGAGCATTTCCCTCTCTTCATGAGCTGGACTAGAGTATAGGAGTAACGTCGGTCTGTTCTGAGGGTACAGACCCAGCCGCAAAGGACGCCCGGCATGGAAAGCTCGACTCCAGCCCGTTTCCGCAGACCGGTCTTATGGCCAGGAATCTGGATTCCCCTGCTTCTGGTCGCCGCCGGCCTGCTGGTAACCGGAATTACTGCAAACATTGAAGCGCGTCGGGCCATGGCGCTTGCCGAAGCGCGATATCACGCCCAGCATCAGGCCCTGGTGAATCATCTGCTGGCCAACGTTCCGGACCAGTCGATGGTGGGCGACCACAACCAACCCGTGTCGGCCTGGCTCCAGGCCCTGTTCAGTGACACCCTGCCGGATTCTCTCGGACTGCGCATCGACACCCTCGAACGACATACCAAGATGCCGCTGTTGGAACTGGGCACCAACGGTTCGGTGGACCCGACACGGGCGCTGCGTACCGAAGTTTCGCCAATGGATCAGAACTGGATACTCACGACCGTGCCGTCTCCAGAGGGACTTGAAGCGGTCGCCCAAGCCTCCCGACGAACCGTCTGGATCGCCGGTGCAGCCCTGTCGGTGTTCGCGGCCGCCCTCACCCTGGTGCTGAACCGGCGGCTACACCGGCAAACACTTCACATTCGTGGTCTGGAGCAGAGAGAAATTGGTGCTGACCATCAGATCGCCAACTTTCAGGTCGAAAAATCGATACTTCGGCAGGCAGTGAACGATAGTGAGCAGCGGAGCCGGGATCTGGTGGCCCTGTCCGGAGCAGTCATATGGGAACTGGACGAAAGAGGCAGGATCGGTTTTGTTTCACCGCAAATCGCCGAACTTCTGGACCAGGCACCCGCTCACCTGGTCAACCAACCCCTGGAGGAACTTGTTGCACCGGCGTCCCGGAACAATTTCCGGCGAGCCCTCGCGGCCGCCCGCAGTGACAGTTCTATTGAACGCGTTGACCTTTCCCTGGTCCATCGTGACCAGGAGACGGAGATTCCAGTAGTACTCAGGGTTCGAGCGCTGAAAGACCCGGTTCACGGCCTCTCGGGCTTCAGGGTAAGCACCCTGCAGCGAATGGCGCTCTACTCTAGCGCTTTGTGACTGCCATCGCAGAGAGGGGCATTCCCGGTCTGTTTGCACCCGCAGAACCAAACCCACTCTTTCTTCTCCGCCTCGTATTTGATCGGGGTTATCCCGGTCCCCTTGTGGGAACCGTCACAGAATGGCTGGCTACTACTGCGGCCACAGGCACACCAGAAGTAGTTCTTTCCTGCCTCCACCATGACAGAGAAAGGCGTCTTGCTGGCGATCACCGGCTTTTCATCGGACATAATCTGTTCTCCAAGTCATGACTGTACCGAACCAGTATAGACACTCCTGCAGAAACACTGCGTTCACAGGGGCCTGACCCTATCCGTCAGACGCCCGGTTTCGATAAGCTCCAGAAACTCGTCGCCCAGGCGGTCGCTTTCGGCAATCGCCGATCGCCAGGCCCGTTCACGGCCGGCATCGTCACCGGCATAGCGCTCGAAATCCTTCCGGTCCGGGAGTTTTCGGTCAGGCAGGGATTCCAGATAGGTTTTTGAGGGTGCAACCAGCAGTACATCCTGCAACCGGGTGGCGTCGCCCCGCCGCCAGGGCAGGGACTTGTCGAACCAGCCGGGAACCACCTTATCGGTGAAATGCGGGTAGAGCACCACGCCAGGCTGCTGGTAAGGCAGATCCAGGTGGTAGTCCAGCAAACCACCGTCTCGATAGACACCCTCGGGCGCGCCGGGGATATTGCGGACACCGGACATCACCAGGGGGATAGATGCGGAGGCCAGGAGAGCAGGCAACAGGTTATCGCGGTTAAACGCAACCTCGTGGCTGGGAAAATCCACCAGTTTGGACACAGGCGCTTTCAGGCGGGCGTCATGGATGATCCCCCGCTCCATGAACCTGCCCAGATGACGACGACTGACCATGTTGGCGCTGATCGCGCCCATAAGGCCGAGCCCCAGCCGGCCCCGGGCGTCTTCCGCCAGCATGCCAAGGCTGCGAACGACCACAACGTTCAGTCGGTACCATGGGTGGTTCAGAATGGCATCTTCCCGACCACCGAGCAGTTCCTCCAGGAACAGCACACTCTTGCGGCTCACTTCCGCAGCGCTGACACCCTTGGCAAAGCGTTGTGCGGTATAAAGTTCTGCCAGCCGGGCAAGCTGGGCTTTCGGGTCATCGGAAGAGGCCACGGCGGCAAACCGCCAGCTTCCAATAGAAGACCCGATCAGCGATCGCTCCTGCGGCACCCGTGGCAGCCAGTCGCCGAATATGGCCTTGTCCAGGCCACTGATTCCCAGAGCCTTGGGGCCGCCGGCAGCGCCCGGAATCACGTGCACGTCTTCCGGTGACAGCGGTTTTTCCTTGAGGCGCTGCAACGCGCGACGGCCGGCCCGGATCGTCAGGGCCGGTTCTCGGGTGTGAATAGCAGTCATAGGGCGGTCCCTGGGCGTGTCCCTGAATTGTTCCCGCGGAGTTTAGCGAAGTGGACAAGGCGCGGCCAACTGAACAAAACTAATGGTGGTCATAAACGGCGCTGTCTGCTTCATTAAATGAACGGCCATGCTAGACTTCAAGACTGTCCCGGCACCGGACGCGGGCGGATACGACTCAAACAGCGGGAGTATGCTGTGAATTTTTCGGTACCACCCTCTACCCTTGCCACCAACCCGACACTCGCGGTGCTGGGGTTCAAGCGCCAGTTGGTCTATCACCTGCATTTCTGGGCATTTATCGCCGTAGCGCCCCTGGTTCTGGTGCAATGGCAGCAATCCCATTATCTGCTTTCCGCGGTACTGGTCCTGTTCTGCACGAACGCCCTTCTGGTTATCGCATTCCTGAGGTTCCGGGGCACCTACTTCCTCAAAGGCCGTCTGTTTCCACTGCTCGCCGTGGTCAGTGCCGCCTACTCGACACACATCAATGGCCATGCCGGCCTTTACTGGGCCTACCCGGCTGCCACGGCCCTGTTCTTTTTACTACCGCTCAGGGAGGCGATTGGAAGCAACATTGTTTTCGTTGTTGTTATGGCCGTCGTGTCCTTTTTACGATTTCCCGAGGCCGACTTCTGGCGGATAACCTTTTCGCTGGGTCTCACGTGCCTGTTTGCCATGATTTTCGCCTCGCTGGTGGGCAAGCTTCAGCAGGAACTCACGCGACTGGCAACCACCGATCCCCTGACCGGCTGTCTGAACCGTTCGCAACTGGCTGACATCCTCAACGGTCAGATTCAGATGCGGGAGCGGTATGAGCGGGTCTCCAGTCTGATTCTGCTGGACCTTGACTACTTCAAGACGATCAACGACCAGTGGGGTCATATGGCTGGCGACAAGGTGCTCACGGAAATGGCACTGCGCCTGAGATCCCGCCTGCGCGAGAGCGATCAGCTGTTCCGGATTGGTGGTGAGGAGTTCATGATCGTTCTGCCGGAAACCCGCCAGAAAGATGCCGATGTGCTGGCGAATCAGCTTTTGACCAGCATCAGCGCACGGCCATTCCTGGAAGATATCAAGGTAACCGCCAGTGCCAGTGTCGCCGAGGTCAGCAAGGGTGAAACCTGGTCAGTCTGGCTGAACCGGGCGGACCAGGCGCTTTACGAAGCAAAATCCCGGGGTCGCAACCAGGTCGTCAATGCGGCCCGGCCGCTACCGGTTGTAGGCCGGGGTGCCGAGGATATGCCCGATTCCGCATCGGGCTGAGGAAAGCCCGCCCCGGGGGTTATCCCTCGCAGCGCTTGCGAAACTCCCGATAGGCACTGAAAACCTCCCAGGGGCACTCCAGATGGGGGTAGTGCCCGATATTCCTGAGGGTGACCACATCACCATCGGGCATCAGTTCCCTGTAGCGTCTGACCATGCCGGCACCCGAGACCGGATCGGCGGTACCCGAAATCAATCGCATCGGCTGCGTTGCCTTCTGCAGCGCGCCAACCCACCGGTTGCGGTGACAGCGCCGTTCTTCCATGAACTGGATCAGATGATGCAGGATGCCCCGGCCGTTGTTATAGGTCAGCAGGTGCCAGAAATCCTCCATATCCTGCCGATCAGGCGGATTCTGGTTTCCGAATAACCGGCGGAAGTTTCGCTCGAAACTGCGTCGGGTCAGGCCCCGGCTGATCAGCCCGCCAAAGGGGCTCCCCAGCAGCTTCTGAATAAGCAGGGGATTGTGGACCTCGGGAAAAAGGGCGCCGTTGAGGAAACAGACACTCGCAATCCGGAAGGGCAGCAGGTCCTCTTGCTCCCTCGCCAGAAGCTCCTGGGCAACACTGCACCCGTAGTCATGAACCAGAAGGTGCACGGACGGCAGACCCAGACCCTCAATCCAGCCCTGAAACAGATCCGCCTGGTCTTCAATGCTGTAATCGTAATCGGCGGGTTTATCGGAAAAGCCAAAGCCCAGCATGTCCAGGGCCAGCACGTTGTGCTGCTGAATCAGCATCGGCCAGAGTCGATTCCAGTCCCAGCTGGCAGTGGGAAATCCATGGATCAGCACCAGCGGTTCTCCCGAGCCTGCCATCCGGCTGAAGATGGCATGTCCCTCGAAACTGAACCACTTACCTCCATGTTGCCACCCTTCTAGGGTGCCTTCCTCGCGCCCCGCGGCGGAAACCCCACCAACGGTCGGCATCACCTCATCCATGCATTGTCCCCGACGAACATTGATAGCCTGAAACTGTAGAACAAACCGGCCGCCACTGCCATAGCCCCACCGCCCATACCATTGGGCGTGGCGGCCAAAGTGGTCTTTTCCGACGATGCCTGCGTAAAGCGTAGAGATGGCGGGCAAATTGCCTTAAGCTTTGGCCCTCGTAAGACACTGCTAACCGGAAAAGACTATGA
>Ga0098035_1001847_pt1 | contig 10017 bp, 5 predicted proteins | sample 3_EtaG_FD_75046 | JGI IMG/M metagenome (GOLD analysis project Ga0098035, IMG submission 75046) | Marine viral communities from the Subarctic Pacific Ocean - 3_ETSP_OMZ_AT15126 metaG | ecosystem: Environmental > Aquatic > Marine > Oceanic | place: Pacific Ocean | collected 2015-01-07
GCGATCCGCCGAACTGCCACGCATCGGCCGCATGTTGTGACCATAGCGGGCCGACGTGTCGCCGGGACGAACCGTCTCGGGATGTGCCGCGCTGCCCAGGCGTTCGGCGTAGCTTGCATCGAACAGGCGCACGGTCGGAATATCGAGGCCATCCAGCCAGATCATCGGCGTATCGGTCTGGTTTCCATGATCGTGCCACTGCCCCGCCGGCGTCAGTACGAGGTCGAATTGCTCCATGATCGCCTTCTCGCCGTCCACCGCGGTGAAAGCGCCGCTGCCTTCCATCACGAAGCGCAGCGCGTTCTGCGCGTGGCGGTGGCATGGTGCCACTTCGCCCGGCAGAATCAGCTGCAAGCCGGCATACAGGCTGGGCGTAATGGCCGCCTGCCCCGCGATCCCCGGGTTCTCCATGATGAGCACGCGGCGTTCGGCCTGTTCGGCGCTGATGATGTCGCCCGCGCGCATCAGATAGTTGCGCGTATCGTCATAGCTCCAGCGCCATGGCCTTGCCGGGGACTTCGGCTCCGGCAACACCAGTGCATGCAGGCTTTCCCAAAGCGGCTGCAGTCCTTGCGGCGCCATCGCGGCGTAAAGAGCTTCCAGCTGCGAACGCTGGTCGTTCGCGCCTTCGGCCTGCCGGCTGGCGGCTTTTTCCTCGCCATTTACCATTGCAATTGCTCCGTACCACAAAAGGCATCGACCGGGCTTACCCCGATGAACGGCTCTTCGCCCGTCAAGCGCTTGGCTGTCTCGCGTTGCACCGCCTCGATCGAGCTGTAGGCGTTGACACATGTCCGAATGTGCGGGGCGTCGTAGAGATAGTAGGGATGACCGAAGGACAGAAGCGCGGTGGGCACTTCCCGCGAGAACTGGGTCATTGCCTTGCGATTGCCGCCGTGCAGCTTCACGAAATCCAGATAGATGTGCGCCACACTCGGTGTCGCTTCCTGCCCGGCCAGATACAGGATGAGATCGGTATCCTCTCGAGTCGGCATGGCATCGGCATCGTAGGAGCGCACCTCGAACCCGCGGGCTGTCAGTTCTTCCACAAGAGGCGCATAGCCGCGATCGAGCGACCCGTCCCAGAAGCTGAAGCCTTCCTCGGCGATGATCACCACGCGGCGATGGGTGACAGGGTCGAGCGGCAGGAGGTTCTGCACGTCCTTCACCAAGGTCACGCCCTGCCCCGCAGCGGCGCGCGCCACTTCGCGGCTTGCCGGGGTCTGCAGCTGTTCGCGCATGGCATCGAGCGGAAGCATCCGCTCATCCGGAGCGCGCAGGTGCAGGCCCAGCCGCGCCTTCAGCGTCAGGATCCGCGTCACCGCCTCGTGCAGGCGCGCTTCGGAAAGCAGACCCTTGCGCAGACCATCCAGCATGAAGCCGAAGTCACGCTGGGGCGCCCGGCTGAACAGGAACATGTCGCAGCCATTTTCGATCACGGTCGGAACGGTTTCCGACCGCTCCATCCAGCTCGTGAGGCCGCCCATGCCCGTCGCGTCGGAAATGATCAGGCCGCGAAAGCCCAGTTCGCCGCGCAGCAGGTCCTGATTGAGTATCCGCGACACTGTCGCGGGCTGGAAGGCCTCATGTCCGGCATCGGGCATCCGGCTGCGGATATAGGCTGGGAACGCAATATGCGCGGACATGACCGTCATCGCGCCTTCGCGGATCAGCGCACCATAGATGCGCCCGTAAAGCGCATGCCACTCCTCCACCGACAGCGGATTGACGCTGGTGACCAAATGCTGGTCGCGATCGTCGAAGCCGTCGCCTGGCCAGTGCTTCAGGCACGCGGCGATGCCTTCTTCCTGCAGTACGCGTGCATAGACGCTGGCCTGCTGCAGCACCTTGAGCGGATCGGAGCCGAACGAGCGCGTGCCCACGATGGCACTGCGGAACACGGCGTTGATGTCGACCACCGGGCCGAACGACCAGTCGTAGCCCAGGGCGCGGCTTTCCCGGGCAACGACGCGCGCGACCGCTTCCGTCGTGCCAAGATCGTTGCAGGCGGCCAGCCCCATGATATTGGGCACGGTCGTGGCGAAGGGATAGCTGATCGTGCCTCCTTCGATGTCGCCGGTGAAGATCGGCGGCACCGATGCAGCTTCGATCGTGCGCACGCTGGCGTCGCGAAAGGCGGCAAGATCGCGGGTGGGGAAACGGTTTATCCCGCCCGGCTTCAACGCCAGCAGCGGGTCAAGCTCCTCGCGGCTGTCCTGCGACGTGGAGAAGACGAACAGCTGGCCTACCAGCTCCTCGGCGCTCATCGAATCGCGCGTCCGCTCGACCCAGCGGCGGGCGGCGGCATCGATCGCCAACGGATCGGCTGCTTCCACGGTCATTTCAGCCATGCGCGGCGTCCCGCGAATTTTCGGCAGGTCCGCCCGTGAACGGCGCGAATCGCGTCTTGGCGTCGCCGAGGCGGCCGCGCATGTCGACCAAACTATTCAACTTCATGCATCCATCTTGTTAACATCTTGAGAAGTCGACGCTTTTACGCCACCCCTTGAATCGGCCGGATTCCAACCGCTGTTTATATTTACCGCTAAAATCAGAAACGGAGGACGTCGTCAAACCTTTTCGGCGGCGCGAAGCCATATTCCGCCGACGGCTGAGAATACGTATCATTGCAAAGCGACAAACAATGCCTTGACCTGCCGCTCACTTTTGGCACAAGGGCTTTTAGCGCTACAATATGCGAACCCTATGGGAGGACGAATGCCGGAAGTTGAAAAGGATCGCAGCTGGCCCTCGCCGCGGCGAGCCTGGTTTGCCGCAGGCATGCTTGCGGCTGCCAACACGCTGGCGTTCGTCGACCGGCAGGCTCTTGCTCTGCTGGTTGAGCCGATCAAGCAGGATCTGCAGGTCAGCGACACGGCCATGAGCCTGCTTTATGGCCTCAGCTTCACGATGTTCTACGTCCTGGTCGGACTGCCTGTCGCGCGACTGGCGGACAAGGCGAATCGCCGCAACATCGTGGCTGCAGCCGTCCTCATCTGGAGCGTCGCGACCGCTCTATGCGGCGTCGCCCGTTCCTTCGTCACGCTTTTCATCGCCCGAATCGGTGTGGGCGCCGGAGAAGGCGGCCTCAGCCCGGCCGCCTATTCCCTTCTGGCCGATTACTTCCCCAAAGAGCGCCTGCCCGCCGCCATGGCCGTCTACCAGATGGGCATCTATATCGGCGGCGCAATGGCGTTGCTGCTGGGTGGTCTGCTGGCCTCGGTCGTGCCGCCGAGCAGCGTCTTGGTCCTGCCCCTGCTCGGCGCGGTAAAGGGCTGGCACCTGATCTTCCTGGCGTTGGGCGCACCAGGAATCGTCCTGGCCCTGTGCATGTTCCTGGTGCGCGAGCCCGTGCGCATGAGTGCCCCCGGTACGGGCGCCGCGGACGAGAACACCAACACCAGCCCCTCCCTCTCAGAACTGATGGCGCACATGCGCCGTCACTGGCAGGCGTATTTCGGCATCAGCGCAGGCTTTGCCCTCATGATCCTCGTGGGCAACGCAACGGGTGCCTGGATCCCCGCCTTTCTGGAACGCAAGTTCGGCCTGACAACCGCCCAGATCGGCGCGCAGTATGGCCTGATCACCGCGCTGTGCGGCGTAGGCGGCACTCTTGCGGGCGGCTTCATCGCCGCCGCCTTGCGCCGCCGGGGCTATGAACGCGCCAACTTGTTCACGGCGATGTTCGGCTTCACGGCTCTGATTCCTGTCACCATCAGCTTCCCGCAGGCTTCCACGGCCACGCTGTCGCTGGCCCTGATCGGGGTGATGAACTTCCTGGCGGGCTTCAACTTCGGCGGTGGCCTTGCGGCCTTGCAGGAAATCACGCCCAACCGCATGCGCGCTTCGGTTTCGGCGGGCTACATGCTGATGGTCAACCTGATCGGCGCCGCGGGCGGTCCTCTCGCGATCGCCGCTGTTACCGACTTCTGGTACAACGATCCGGCCCAGCTTCCCAACGCCATCACGATCGTCTGCGCCATCGCGTCGCCTCTATCGGTTCTCGCCTTGCTGCTGGGGCTGCGCGGCTACACCGGTATCCTGAAAAGCACCGGCTGAGCCGAACGGCCACCACGATTGCAATTACAAGAAGCACAAGGGACAGGTCGATGAAAGCACAGCAAGGGTCGCGACTGAAAGGGATGCTCCGACTGGCCACCGGCCTGTCTGCATGCCTGGCGATCGGCGCGATTGCCGTGCCTTCGACTGCCCGGGATGCTCCGCCTTTGCGCGCACGTGCCAGCGCGCCCAACATCGTCCTTATCGTGCTGGACGACGTGGGCTTTTCCGACCTCGGCGCTTTCGGCTCGGAGATCCGCACGCCCAACATCGATGCGCTGGCGCGCGCGGGACTGCGGTACAATCATTTCGATTCCAAGGCGGTGTGCACGGCCACGCGCGCGGCATTGCTGACAGGGCGCAACCCGCAAACGGTCAGGCTGCCGGACCTTCCCGCCCGCGTCGTCGATCCGGCGGACATGACGCGCGACCGGGGAGAACTGGCGCCTAACGCCAGCACCATCGCGCACGTCCTGCACGATGCCGGCTACGGCACGCACGTCTACGGCAAGTGGCACCTGGCTCCCGAAAGCGAGGACGGATCGCCCGGCCACAACGCCTCCTGGCCCTTGCAGCGCGGCTTCGACGACTTCTATGGCTTCATATCGGGCTGGACGGACCAGTATCATCCCGATCTGGTCGAAGATAACCATGCGCTGGAGAAGCCGGATCGGCCAGGCTACCACTTGTCCGTCGATATCACCGATCACGCGATCAAGGCTCTTGCGGGCGGAGCAACCAAGCCGCAGTTCGTCTATCTGGCCTATGGTGCCGGACATGCCCCGATCCAGGTGCCCAAGCGCTACATCGATGCCTATGCCGGAATCTATGAAAAGGGCTGGGACGCATTGCGGCCTGCCCGCCTCGCCCGGCAGAAGCGTTCCGGCATCATGCCCGCGAATGCACAGCTCACCGAGCGGGCGACCGGAGATCGCGCCTGGGCCGACCTGACGCCTACCGAAAAGACCGTCTTCGCCCGCTTCATGGCGACCTATGCCGGGTTCATCACGCATACCGACGAACAGATCGGTCGTCTCGTCCAGCACCTCAAGGACACAGGCCAGTTCGACAATACGCTGATCGTCCTGGTGTCCGACAACGGTGCGGCTTCGGAGGCTGGCCAGAAGGGCTCGTTCGAGCGGATGTACCGCCCCAACACGCTGACGCCCGAGCAGATGCTTGCGCGCCTCGACGAACTTGGAACCGACAAGACGCAAAGCGAGTACCAGCGCCCCTGGGCATTCCTGGGCGACACGCCGTTCAAGCGCTACAAGATCTGGCCGCAGCTGGGCGGAGTGCGCACGCCGATGATCGTGAGCTGGCCAAAGCGCGTGAAGGCCAGCGGCAAGGTTCGCACGCAGTATGTCGACGCGATCGACATTGCCCCCACGCTGGCGGCGGCGGCAGGTGCCAGCTTCCCCGAGGAGGTCGATGGCAAGTCCGAGATCCCGGTTGCCGGCGCGTCGTTCCTGCCCAGCGTGACGAACCCGGCTGCGCCGTCCGCGCGCACCGTGCAATACTTCGAACTGCGCGGTAACCGCGCGATCACGCAGGGCAAGTGGCGCGCCCTTGCCATCCACCCGCGCGACGCCGATTTCACGAAGGACGTGTGGCAGCTCTACGATACCGCGGCCGATCCTTCGGAAAATCACGATCTGGCCGCGGAAATGCCCGCCAAACTGGAAGAATTGAAGGCTCTGTGGTGGCAGGAAGCGCGCAAGTATTCCGATCCGCCGCTGGCAGAAGCCCCCAAGCTCTATCGATACCGCGAACTATACGACGGCAGCGGCGACCGCACGGTCCACGCTCCGGCGCAGGAGAAGTAATCTTGCAACGTTTCACCAAGTTTTGCGCCGCCATCGCGGCCACCAGCGTTCTGGCCGGCCTTCCCCAAGGCGCATTGGCAGCGCGGCAGAAGGCCGAGGCCGCGCAGGCGCCCCGCCCCGTGAACGCCGGCGTTCCTGCGCGCACGTCCGGGCCCCCGAACGTCATCCTGATCCTCGCGGACGACCTGGGCGTGGAAGGCATCAATGCCTACGGCGGAGAATATTACACGCCCAACGTGGATCGCCTGGCAGCACAGGGCACGCTGTTCCAGAACGCCCATGCCACGCCGTTGTGCTCGCCATCGCGCACCCGGCTCATGACGGGTCAGGAAAACTGGCGCAACTACGAAGCGTTCGGGTATCTCGCACCCGGCCAGCGCACCTTCGGCAACGTCATGAAGGATGCCGGCTACGTCACCGGCATGTTCGGCAAGTGGCAGCTTATGGGCAACGGTTTCGACGGTCGCGTCGGCATCACGCCCGAAGCTGCGGGCTTTGACGAAAGCTACCTGTGGCAGCTTCAGGCCCTGACCGCCAAGGGATCGCGCTACTGGGGGCCGACCCGCGCGTACAATGGCAACCCCAAGATCAACGAGGAAGGCTTCGGACCCGATCTCGACAGCGACATGGCGCTCGATTTCATCTCGCGTCACAAGGACAAGCCCTTCTTCCTCTATTATTCGATGGTGCTGGTCCACAATCCCTTCGTCCAGACGCCCGATTCCATGACGGCCAAGGGCAACAAGGATCGTTTCAGCGGCATGGTCACCTACATGGACCGCAAGGTGGGCGACCTGATGCAGCGCCTGAAGGACGAAGGGCTCGACAAGAACACCGTCGTGATCTTCACCGGCGACAACGGCACGAACCGCCAGATCACTTCGACGCGTGACGGATATGCGATCCAGGGCGGAAAGGGCCGGCCCACCATCAACGGCACCCATGTCCCCTTCATTGCCTGGGGCCCCGGCGTCGGGCAGCACAAGGTGTCCGACGCTCTGGTGGACTTTGCCGACATGCTGCCCACCTTTGCCGATATCGCCGGCAAGCCGCAGCTTGCGGGCAAGGTCGACGGGGTCAGCCAGTGGCCGGTGATGGAAGGCAAGGCATCGTCGGTCCGTCAGAACATCTTCATGCACTATGCCCCCCAGTGGGTGCACAAGCCTGTCCGCTTTGCCTTCGATGCCACCTGGAAGCTCTACGGCGATGGCCGCTTCGTTTCCATGAACCCCGTGTCCGGCGTGGAAACGGAAGTGCCCTCAGCGCAGCGCAAGGGTGAAGCCGCCAGGCATTATGCAGCCCTTCGCAAGGTGCTGGACGAAACCAAGGACGGGCCACTCAACCCGGAACGCTTCCCGTGGTGCGAGGGATACCCTTCCGTCGATCCGGCCCAACCCTCGACCGTGGCCGGATGCGGCCGCACTCCATCGGGAGACGAATGATGACATTTCGCAACGCAATCGCCGCCAGCCTGCTCGCGGGCGCCTGCGCGATCGGCATGACCGGCGTTGTGCCGGTGCAAGCGGCTGCGCGCCGCGTGCCCGCAAGCGTACCCGCCAAAGTCGATCTCACGCGGCCCAATGTGGTCGTGGTGCTGGTCGACGATCTCGATTGGGCGGATGTCTCCACATATGGCCGGACCGACGTGCCCACTCCCAACATCGATCGCATCGCGAAAACCGGCGTCGCCTTCTCGAGCGGCTATGTCGCCGCGTCGGTCTGTGCGGTCAGCCGCGCCGGCCTGATGACCGGGCGCATGCCGCAGCGGTTCGGGTTCACCTACAACATCAACGACAAGGGCGATGTCGGCGCCGGTTTGCCGGTGGGCCAGAAGACCATCGCCGATCGCCTGCAGCCACTGGGCTATCGCACCGCCGCTTTCGGCAAATGGCACCTCGGCGCCGACCGGCAGTTCTATCCCACCAACCGCGGCTTTGACGAATTCTTCGGATTCCTTGCCGGCGAAACCAACTACGTCGACCCCAAGACGCCGGGTATCGTCACCACGCCGACCAAGGTCGACAAGTACGAGATCGGCCCGCGCGAAGGCAATCACGCCATGGTCGAAGGCCCCGATGCACGCCCGGCGGACGACTTCTCGAAGTACCTGACGAACCAGATCACCGATCGTGCAGTCGATTTCATCAATCGCTCGGCCGATGCCAAGCAGCCCTTCTTCTCCTACGTCGCCTACAACGCGCCGCACTGGCCGCTGCAGGTGCCCCAGGCCTATTACGATCGCTTCGCGAACGTGAAGGACCCGGTCCGACGCACATACATCGCCATGATCGCGGCGATGGACGATGGCGTTGGCCAGATCCTCGACACGCTGGAAGAGCGCGGCTTGCGCGAGAACACGATCGTCGTCTTCCTGTCCGACAACGGCTGCCCCGAACGCTTCGGCTTCTGCAATACCAACCATCCCTGGGGTTCAGGCAAGTTCACCTATCTGGAAGGCGGGACGCGCGTGCCGTTCATGATGTCCTGGCCCGCTGCTCTCAAGCCGCATGCCACCGTCGATGCACCGGTTTCGTCGCTGGATATTGCCGCCACGGTGATGAAGGCGGTCAACCCCAGGAAACCGCTTCCGGCAGAACTGGAAGGCCGGGATCTCTTGACGACGGTGCGCAAGCCTGATGCCGACCGCCTCCTCGTGTGGGGTCAGGAACCTGTCTATGCGGCGCGCCAGGGTTCGAAGAAGCTGTGGGTGTCGCGCGATTGGCAGCAGTCGCACCTGTACGACCTGGAGAGCGATCCGGCCGAATCGCAGGATCTGACGGCCAAGGACACCGCCAACGCCAAGCGCCTGTCGGGCGAAATCGACCGGTTCCGCACCAGCCTGCCCGATCCGCTGTGGGAGCTGCACCTCACTCGCAAGGTAAAGATCAACGGTCGCGAGACCGAGATGGTTTATTGAGAAGGCTGTCATCGATGAAGAACAAGCTCGCTATTACCGCACGTGCGCTTCTGGGCGCCGCCTGCTTCGCAGCCGTTGCGCTGCCAGCCCTGCCCGCCGCCGCCAAGACTCCCGAAGCCGCCCCCGCTCCAGCGGCGCAGCACCCGCGCAACATTATCTTCGTGCTGGTGGACGACTTGCGTTATGATGGCATGGGCTTCCTCCAGCCCGGCTTGCTCAAGACGCCCAACATCGATCGCATGGCGAAGGAAGGCACGTACTTTCCCAATGCCGTCGTCACGTCGTCGCTGTGCAGCCCCAGCCGCGCCACGATCCTGACCGGGCAAACCGCCCGCAACCATGGCGTGGTCGACAACAACGACAGTTCCGAAGAAGGCCTGACGTTTTTTCCCAAGTACCTGCAGCAGGTAGGCTACGACACGGCTTTCTTCGGCAAGTGGCACATGGGCGCCAGCACCGATGCGCCGCGTCCCGGCTTCGACAAGTGGGTCAGCTTCATGGGCCAGGGCAATTACTGGCCTGCAAAGCAAGCGGGCCCGCATTCCTCGCCCAATCTCAACGTGGATGGCAAGGAAGTCCCGCAAAAGGGCTACATCACCGATGAGCTCACCGATTATGCGATGAACTGGCTGACGAAGGAGCGTGATCCGAAAAAGCCCTTCTTCCTCTATCTCAGCCACAAGGGCGTCCATTCGGACCCGCTGCCGCCGCCGCGCTATGCCCACCAGTACGACGACGCGAAGTTCACCCTGCCCGCCAGCGCGGCCGACACGCCGGAAAACAACGCCGGCAAGCCGGTGTGGGTGCAGAACCAGCGCAACACCTGGCACGGCATCGATTTCTTCTACAACGCCGACGTGCCGATGACTGAGTACCTCAAGTACTATTACGGCACGCTGTCCGCGATCGATGACAGCCTGGGCCGCATCATGACGTACCTGCGCAAGAACCACCTGGAAAAGGATACGCTGGTCGTCTTTACGTCGGACAACGGCTTCATGACCGGCGAGCATGGCCTGATCGACAAGCGCAACGCTTACGAAGCCTCTATCCGCGTGCCGCTCGTCGTCTGGGAACCGGGCACGGTGCCCGCCAACGCAGTCAACACCGGCCGCATCCGCAATCTCGATTTCGCGCCAACCTTCCTCGATGTCGCAGGCGCCCAGCGTCCGCCGCAGTTCGAGGGCAGCAGCGCGTGGCCCTTGTGGAAAGGCA
>Ga0098035_1001848_pt1 | contig 10017 bp, 2 predicted proteins | sample 3_EtaG_FD_75046 | JGI IMG/M metagenome (GOLD analysis project Ga0098035, IMG submission 75046) | Marine viral communities from the Subarctic Pacific Ocean - 3_ETSP_OMZ_AT15126 metaG | ecosystem: Environmental > Aquatic > Marine > Oceanic | place: Pacific Ocean | collected 2015-01-07
CAGTCGCCGAATGTATGTGAAGCTTACCAGAAGCTACCTCAGGCTGGTTCGTGTCCAAGAAGTCGCCGATGGCAATAGTACCATCATTGACTACAAACAAAGATCCTGTGGGAAAACTTAGAATTGCGCCTGACGACAGGCCATCGACGACTCCACCGAGTCGACCGAGGTGACCCGTAGTTGTTGCTGGCAATCCATTAACAACAACCACTAATTCATTAACTGTGCTCTTAATCGCGGCAAATGTTTGCTTGCTTGTGATCTGGGATATTTGCGGTGCATCAATTGGCATTATTCATCCTTAGGTTTGGCCATCGTAGTAATCACATCTTCTAGATGTTTAATTCGTTCTTCCAATGTATTTATATTGTCAATCTTACTCTGAGTCTCTTTAATTTTGACTAATCTCTCGTGGTATGCTTTCAATCCCCTATGATCTACAGATAAGACTGCACCTGTATAAGTATCTCGAATCCACCCTGCCTTGTCTGTGGGGACATATCTGTCCTTCTCATCACTCAACTGCAATTGCCCTCAGATCTCGGACCACGGGAACAACTCGTGCGGTAGTGCTTTGCATGACGATCTTGATAGCGAATTCATGGAAGGTCAAATATCGCTCTCCGCCACCCGCGACGCCATCAGGATTAACGAGATATGCTAGCGGATATTCATCATCTTCGCCGCCGCCGCCGAATGAGATTTCTCGGAAATCGTCTTCGCCTCGCGAAATCTCTGCTGTTCGGGCCTGGCCTCTAGCCAGAAGCTGCCAAGGCTTGTTATCGAAGGACCCAGCATCGTGCTGACTTCGCACCTTAGCGTACACATGAATCTGCGTGTTTGCAGGCTGTGCAGCAGTCAAGAATACTCGAATGTCTCTAGAATCAAAGCCACTAGCAAGAATGATCTTCTTGGTCATATATCGAGCCTGGAAGTTCCCGGGTCCTCGACCAACATCCTCACCAATGTATCCAACTACAGCGTCGCCGCCTCCGGCGCCTGACAGATCAATTGTCGGGCTGTGCAGGTATGTATTGCCTACGTTTGATAGTGTGATTCCAACAACTGAGCCAGTACCATTTGCAACTACCTTTCCTGTCGCACCAATACCCACCTTACCCGATGCAGTTGTCACAGTAATTACATCGTCGTTGTCGTATCCCGTTCCGCCATCGCTAATGTAGAAGCCACCGCCCACGATATTACCCGTACTATAGTCATCAGTCATGATAGACGATCGCGGCCATGTGTTCGAGTGCAATCCACCATCATCAATAAGGTTCTTGATCATCGTCAACGACAGTCGTTCTAGGTTAATAACAGGCGTGATATCCTTATTATTCGTAGTTATTGTTCCTCGAACAATGAACGATCCGGACTTGTTTTTCAAGATCTGCAATCGATCATCTGGGATAACATCGCTATTGATCGTAAAGGGTTTGTATCCCTCAGTGGGATCAACTGCGACAACACTCGGTACAGTTGACTCTGTTTCCTTCACTGCGTCATACTCGAATCCTACCGAAGATGACGGGAAGTCAAGCTGCGTCGTATCAATTCGGAATCGATCAAACAAGAAGTCATTGTGCCACAAGCGATAGCTGTATGGGTTCGTCCATGAGTTGCCCAGCACGCCATCACTTGAAGTAGTCCACTTGGTATGGTTTAGCTGATCGCCCACGCGAGCAAATGATCCTGTTGCTTCTGAGATAGCATTGGCAGACTTCCAAATAGCAGTACCAGAACTAGAAACATCAAACTCACACTTCCGCAATCGGAACATCATGTCTTGATTCACTTCTGGTTGCCATGTCGAACCATTCTGTGACTTGAACATCAAACCAAGGTGCGGCTGACTATCTACAATCTGCGCAGGAATCCCAGTCTCTCCACCAGTACCAATTTGATTGTCACCAATCTTAGCGGTCCAGATCTCGTAGTCGATACTATCAGAGCGCACGACAACAGAGTATTCAGCACCACCCATTAGATGCACAGGTCGCTTGAATTTGAAGTTGGTAATCGTTGCAGTATTTGCCACGCTCGGAAGATCAGCTAGTCCGCCTGAGGCAAGCTTGATGTCCTCAGACGAAACGCTGACCTGTGAAATAATCTGGCTAGCACTCGGAACACCAGCTTCGTTGGGACGTAGCTCAACTGTTACTGGGATATCAGTTCCACCAGTATTGTCATGCTTAGTCTTGAACCATAGATCAACACTATCAATGAAGATGCCCTCAGGATACTTATGAGGATCAACCAAGAAGGACTGAGCTAGTGGGTCAAACCATGAGATCGTTCCGATTTCGACCTGAGCTCCAGTTGCTCTATCCTCTACAGTCCGATCGGTAATTACCCGAGAATCTTGAATGTTTTGCGTCTCAAGACTAATACCGTATGCATCTAAGATGATTCGCTCACGAGTCTGAATCAAGCCAGAAGAGATGAAAGGCTCCTCTGCGTGGGTCTTGATGTCTGAATCGAAAATGTTGGTCGTGTCACGAAGAGAAAAGATCTTAGTACCACTAAGGAATCGCTGCGTGTCTAGTGTTCGCTCATCTGCCGTAGCAAGGGTTGACTGCCAAACATTTGCAACTGCGGGTGCAGCTTCTTGATACTCTTCCAATACACGATTTGCCCAGTTGTAATTAGGTAGATGAAATACCCCATACACAGATCCGCGATGACTGGTTTTATGCTCACCAATACTGTAGCGGCTTGATGTATTTGGAGTGAGCGACCAAACTGGGTCAACTACCAGAATGTTTGTCGTGTTGCTATATGACTGAATCGTTCTGGACTGGCCATAGCCGCGACCCTCTGTAATGTAGACCGTTCGGCCGAACGGGTCAATCCCTGGACTTCCGCCATCGACATCCTTTGCTCGCGTTCCGGAAGATGTAGTCCACCAGCTCAGTGAGTTAGCTGCTGCATCGTCGAGTGTGATTGTAGCTGCACCCGCACCCATAACTTGACCAGAGTTGTGCTTATACGAAACAACCGTCTTGGTAAGCGCAGGAGTTGTCTTCGAACCCGTCACAGTATCGCCAACATCGAATCGACCATTTGCCGACACTAGGAATGCAGTATTACCTTCGGCGCCAATTGCGATACCCCTACCACTGCTACCCGCAGCAATAAGAATTTCTTCTTCGCCCGAATTTGTGTTGAAGGGATTTACGTATTCGTTGACCGCAAGATCATTCTCCAAGACAAGAACATTTGCACGTTCAGCGTACTGTGTGACACCAACACCATCGAAGTATGGATACACCACAGTGCTTGGCTTCATCGAAGTGGCGGCGAACTTAACAGATACTGGTCGCATATACTGTAACGCATTCGAATTCACAATGAATCGCCCAATCGTTATAGCTTCGTCATTGACACGATATACTGGCTGCGTGCCTCTACGGAACTGGCCAATTTCTTGTGTAGTCACTGTTCGGTGGATCTCGTCGTCGAAGACGTGTGTTTGGGTCGGCACAGTCTCTGAGCCCCATTCGTTGTGGCCCCAGGGATAGTATACCATGATCCAGTCAGTGCCAGCTTGATCCCAGCCGCTTCGAAGGCCAGTGGCATCAGCCTCGGCGGGGTTTGATGCATAATCAAGCTCGCTGCTAATGCCCCAACCAAAACCGGTTTCCAGATTGAAGTTTTGAGCATTCCTGTGTGAGAAGATTCGCGACATCAGGCCAGCAGGAGGAGGATTGCTCGTAACTCGCTCGAATGCTCCAGTCGGGTCCTTTGTCATGTATGACGTATCGGTCTTCTCTATACCAAACCAATCGTCTTCCCACTCGCCCCAATTTGCAAGCGTCACACCCATGCGATCATTAAGCGATTCAATCTGATTGACGAATGCTTGTCGTGAGCCAGCTGTATCAATGTGTCGGTCTGGTGCGTCAACATCAGACTTGAACACGTCAGAGCTAGGAGATAGATTGATCTCACCATGGAACGTCTGCACTTGGAAGGGGTTAATATTCTCTTCACCACCTTCGGTTGCGCGAATCTGCTGTAGGTATGAATCATTGGTCACTAGGCTATAGGGAAGATGCAGCAGGCCTTGCGTGACTTGAACGCCAGTGCTGTCGCCACCCGAGTATGACATCTGCATATTCTCTTGCTCAACTGCTGGTCGAAGAACACCGCGGCCAATTGCAGCGTGGAAATCAAGATTAGGATTCTCAGGCGTACCAATGTCTGCAACAGCAGTTCCCGTGTCAAATGTATCAATTAAGAACCCATTCTTGAATCGCTCAAGCTGGCCACTGTTGTCCCAAATCTTGATGTCGGTCAACTCCTGCTCTAGCAAGTTCAGTGAAGAATAGTACTCAAGACGATCAACACGACTCTCGATCTTGGTGATGTCTTTCATCGTCCATCGTTTATTAGCTTCTCGCATAATGCTAATATCAGATGCATTGAATGTGTATGAAGGAATGCTCAACGTAAACAGGGCCATATCTTCTTCGTCTACGCGAGGAGCGATAGCAGGACTCTGATCTGTTGTTCCCGATACGACCTGAAGCATACCAGTGTTTGCTCCAGCGCTTGTCTGGCGCGTCCCAAGAACGACCTTATCGAAGCGTGGTGCGAAGTACTGCATCCCGTAGAAAAAGATTCCCGATCCGTCTACCTGTGCTATTGATTTCGAACCAGCAGATAGGCTTGGTGCAGTTCGAATTGGAGTATAATAGCTCGTGTTTGCATCATCCTGGGAGGTCAACTGTACCTCTCTCGACGGACGGAAATCAAGCCATTCGCGAAGCTTATAGCGATTCCCTGTTCGCTCAGATGTGAATGTGGGGATGTCATCTATTGCGACCTGACCTCGATATGAGTCTACCGTAAAGTATCCACCAGACCCGAGTGCGTCAGTATGACTGAACCAATCCACAACAACCAATAGCTGGCCGCGTGGCGGGGTAGCGCCAGGCTTAAGTATAACAGAAGCATAGTCATAGAGGTCTTCGCGCTGACCAGTATCTAATGTATAATTTTCGGTAACCTTATGTGCTGTGCTCGCTATTATATCTCCAGTCGGCTTTGTCGTCGGCAGTCCAGTATCATAAATATCGCGAATCTGATAAACATCAACCACACCTAAATTGTCTTTGGCACCGGGCTGCATGTTTGGTGTAGCAAATACGATATGGCCATTACCAGCAGTTGTTCGGTCTGTGTCGATTTCGTAATTAACGTCCTGCGTATTGTATCCCTGATGCAGCGTCTTAGTCTTTGCTGTGACTCCATATACTAGCATCGGGGCGATGCCACGAATCAGATCTTCGTCACCAATGAAGGGAGACGTGACAGAAACTGAAGTTGTACTAAATGCACTAACTGTTATATCCGCAGTAGGTATAACGAGTCCCGTATTCACATTGATGATAACATAGTCTTTTGCGTTCGAGCTAACGAATCGTCCAGCAGTAAAGCTACTGCCAGTGTCACGATAGCCAGAAATATCAAACGTAGCAGGGCCGCCAGCGCCAGCAGAGACTACTTGATCTTCGTAGCGGGCCAAGAATGAAATCTCAGCGTCAGTTACAGACTCATCGACTGAGTTTGCGACCCGCGACGGACCAACATCTAGTGGGAACAACAGTGCTGCTTGATTGCCACCAATAAATGGGTTTGTGTTTGCTGTAGATCTAAAGCGCACAAGCTCAGCATTTGCAGTACGGTTTGAGACAAAGATTCCATCAGTCGTGGTACCAATCACAGTAGCATCGCCTGCGCCGACATCATGATCATTAACACCAGAATTGACGATACATCCGTTTCCTGTTGCGGCCGTAGCAGGGACCATACTAATAGAATAGCCCTCACCGAGCCCGGGGAAGTCAGCATTTGCGGTTGGCTGATCGAATGGTTGATCTAGAGTGAGCACCCCACCGATGGCCACCGATTTGATAATCGTTCGCGTCTGTCCGATATATGCGTTGTGATTTTCCGAAGATGTAATGGTGACCTTTGCACCAATGTATGCATTGTCGTATGTACTTGTGTTTGCTTCTAGAACCTTCACGTCGTTCGCGGCAAATTCACCGGGCACCTTAGTGGGTCCATCCTGAAATATTCCCGTAATTGCAGGAGAGCCAATGAAATCCGATGTCCAAATAACATGCGTATTTGGACTCGATTCGCGAACATCGCGCACGCGAAAGGAACCAATCTTAGTTGAAATGTACTTCTCCGCGGAGCTTATATCTACCGATGCGGTATTAACTGAGTGGAGATCCCAAACCGGCATTCTCTCCGGTTGCAAATACTGAACTCCATCAGTGGCCTGAGATCGTAGGTCTGTGACGTAAATGTATGCGCCCACGCGGGTAGGTGCAGCTAGGTTTCTCACAGTCGCTGGGGCTCGTGCCTTATCGACATACTGAATCCAAGGAGTCGCCTGTTCGTATGGGCGTCCCTGAATATATGCCTTGGCCGAAGCCTTGCCGCGGGTAGGCTGCACGATAAGTCGATATTGATCTCCGGGAGGAGAAGTGGCCTCTTCGACACGGCAATCAAATTCACTTACAACGTAGTTGCCACTTTCGTCATATGTTCGCTTCGCAAGAGCATCGCCAAGAATGGAGTAAATGGTGTTTTCGCCACCCATATTTGTGCCATATGCTCGATTACCATCTTCAATTCTGAGGAGCTCAACGAAGTCAAGTGCGGGCGCTGGGTCAATAGTGAGCCCATCTGAACCAGCTGCAACAGCAAGATCCAACGCAAGCTTAAGTCGATGAGCACCCGGGGCAACACTTTGCGTTGTTCCCGTCGCATTGTCATACAGCGTGCCGTCGCCAACTTCTGTCACGAAGGACTCAGTAATTTGTAGCCCAACCTTATATGTCGGGGTATTATTGTACTTACTCAGAACAATTCGTTGCTTGGGCACATACGCAAAGTATCCACCCGTTGAGGCAGTAACGAAATACACACCATTTGAAATACCAGCATAAGTCGCATCACCAACTTCAGTACCAACGCTACTCGGAGACGTGTTGATTGTAGCAAGAAACTCGTGAGGGAAGGCTGTTGTCACAACGTTCCTAATGAAGTCATTCGCAGCGAACTCGTCGCCGGACTCATATGTTACATATAGGGTGTTTGGATCAGCGCCGTCTCGCTCGGATGAAATAATAACCTGAGCAATAGGAGAACGACCGTCGGGAGTAATAACGCTACCGTCATCGTCAATAGCATAGTCGCCTGCGCTGTCGCTGTCAAGAACGATTTTCGCCCCCAGCAGACTAGTATTCGAATATGCCCGAGACAGAGTAATTTCAGTCCCTGCGGGATCATTCAGCTCGTTGTCTGCAAGCTTGAGATACTTACACTTGCCGTATGCAATTTGACCATCCAATACTCGTGCGCCATGATTGAAGACATGCTTACCATGTCTTTCAATCTGCTTCTGGAGCATCGTCTGCAATTGGGTGAGCTCCCGAGCCTGCACGGGAAATCCAGGACGAAACATAATCTTAACGAATTGCTTCTCCTGATCATAGTCGTCATTATAGGGCGCGGTGTTTGCGTTTAGCGGCATTTAATCCTCAGAATTCAATTACGATTGAAATGTTTTCTAGCTGTTCGGCCGAACGTGCAATAGGAGTTCGGTTTTCGATATACAATATCTTTCCAGTAAACTCGACGAATTCAGGAGCATAGATTGTTGGCGCCTCGGTGTCTACAATATAACCAACACTGAGTCCATTCGCGCTAACATATTGTGACGCTGGATTGCCGGCTGTGCCACTGACATCTTGCAATAGGCCGATCTGTTCGTTGAACATGAAACCTAGACCAGAATTATTTGCCACAACGTTTACTAGATTGATGATGCCTCGACCATCCATATTATATTCGATGACTCTTGCTTTTGCACCCGAAGTATTTCCGATAACTTCATAATCTTCCTTTGGGGTCCAACCTCCAGCCTGAAGGAATGTAGTATTTGCGCGGACCCATGTAGACTGATGCAATGGCGTAGTATTTGCATACCAGTTTGCCCCAGCAGTCGCTGGATCTTTAACTTCAGCATTGTATCCATTTGCAAGGAGCGCATTGCGGACTAGGCCAACCGTTCGATACTTATTAGAGATCGGGAAGGTATTGCCTGTACCTGAGCCACTGAGAGTCTTAGCAATAATAAGGTTATACCCATTTAGTTCTTCCACGGCATCGCTGCCGTGACCACCGGGGGGTGCAATAATTGCTCGAATATTCGCGCCCGATCCTGTACCATTGCCTGGTTGCGTTGCTGTTACGTTTGCCGTTGAATAGTTGTTGCCTGCGTTGTAGGATGTAATTGCACTAATGCTTCCTGCGGATGAGCACGTTGAATACGCATTCGCGTGTGAACCTGATCCGTGACGACCACCGTCTCCTATGATTGAAATTGCAGGGCCAATCACAAAAGTATCATCCGCTGTTGGTGCCATATCAACGGCGAGTGCATCTTGTAGTAGGATAGATCTATCATACGGATTGCCATCGCCGTCAGTCAATTCGCCGTAATCTTCAATAATCGACATTCCCTTTTTAAGCTGTGTAGTGTTAGAGAGAAATACCGCAGCGCCATTGAAGTGGTCATCAGGAAATGCATTAGTAATAGTATCTGCAGCCAACTGGAAAAAGGTAGTATTCGCAACAGGAAGTAGATCTACTTTTCGTTTTGCTTCTGGAATGCCTCCAGAATGCGCAGTATATCCAGACCCACCAGCAGTAACGACATATGCGTCGATTGTCCCGTTATTCGCATTGCTTTGTACCGAGGCCTGATCGTCATATCCCGATGGCGGAGACACCGCCAGAGTATTAATGGTCAAAACTGGGAAATAATTTGTCGTTAAGAACTTAGTAACATTACCACCCGGAATCGTGAACATGTACTTCCATCGATACCCATCAGATGTCAGAAAGGACTGATCAATAACAGCCGATATCGGCTTCGTGGGCTTAACAGTAGAGGCGGCACCAGAATTATTGTGAAGGCACTTAAATACGTTGGCGCCCTCAGGTTCATATACGAAAAAGTCTGTCGTACCCTTGGTGACTGCCGGATCTTGGTCGTCATATTGGGTATAGACCGTGCCAGTGGTCCAATCTGTTCGCTTTGCGCCGAACATAATGTCAGTGTTGGCGACAACGCGCGCCGCGGCGATCATGTCTCGCCAAGGCTCAAATGAGTTTCCCTGAACATCACTATCGGGAACCGGAGCATTAATATCCGAATATCCTGCATGTGTCTTGTCCCAAGACAAGATCTTACCGATAAATAGGTAAACATAGCTCGGACCGTCAGGGAAGGCAGCTCCATGATTATCAGGTTCCTCAAAACTATGAAGAAATTGCTTGGCATTTCTGATCCTAAAATTTGATGTAACAATAGCCGGCATTAATCTAACTCCAATTGTATCTATTTATATGGTTGTTAACTGTTTTTTGGGCGAAGCGTCACCTTTCCACCCAACATTCCCTTATATTGACTAGTTCCGCCTGTCCCATCAGTCCAAAACTGGGCCATCGAAGGCGCATCCGGATCCATCAGCGTCTGTGACATCTGGCCTCCAATATCAACATCAAACGCACCGTTTGCATTTGGAACAACCTGATTCAGCATCATTTTTCCTCGATTCGGAGGAGCAGCGTACTGACGCAACGAGAAATACACAATAGCCGTTTCTGGGTCTACATCAAAGCTGTTAATCGTCAGAGCATCCGTATCGGCGCCCAACTGGGTGGTAAAGTCAATATTTGCAGTATGATCTGCGGGAGTATATACCGATTCAATGCTACTATTTGCAGCATCATAGCAATAGAGATTTGCTCGCCCTGAGAAATATACCCGATTCTGATTATCAGTTTTCATCGGGACATAATTCGTTCTGTCCATATACGTATTTAGATCTTGTGTCCCGCGCTCAATACTGAGCTTGCCTAGCGTGGGATACTCAACAGAGTAATCATAATCATCTCGGATTTCGGTGTCACCCAATAGTTGGG
>Ga0098035_1001854_pt1 | contig 9994 bp, 9 predicted proteins | sample 3_EtaG_FD_75046 | JGI IMG/M metagenome (GOLD analysis project Ga0098035, IMG submission 75046) | Marine viral communities from the Subarctic Pacific Ocean - 3_ETSP_OMZ_AT15126 metaG | ecosystem: Environmental > Aquatic > Marine > Oceanic | place: Pacific Ocean | collected 2015-01-07
CGTTCCGTGACGCGTTGGATCAGGTTGAGACCCTTGAGGATGTGATCCCTCTGTGGATGAAGCAACGGGGCCATGCCCCTGAGACGATTCCGAAGGAGCGCATCTGATGGAAGGGGAGGCCGCCACTCAGGAGGCTAGAGTCTCGTGGCACCTTCCAGGTGAGTCTTGGAAGACGGGTTCGTCTGAAAAGCAGGCTCGCATGGAGGTGTATCTCGAATGGCTTCTAGTTCCAAAGGAGAAGCGGGATCCCCGCACCAAGCGTGCGTTGGCTGATCGGCTGGGTGTGGGCACCCGGACGTTACAGAACTACGCAAAAGACCCCTGGTTGCAGGTGGAGCTGCTCAAGAGGCAGCGGACGGTTCATCGCGTCGAGGGGGTGGGCGATGTGATCGTGAGTCTCCGTGACCAGGCACTGGACCCCGATAACCCGAGGTCGGTGGCAGCAGCCAAAGTCTACTTGGGTTGGGTGAACCAGCAGGTTGAGCCTGCTCTGGAGGCGTCCCTTGCGGACATGTCTCTGGAGGAGCTGGCTGAGGTTGCTACACGTCTCGCCGAATCCGCAGTCGCCGAATGACGACTGCTGCTGCTGACCCACGGGCGCTCGCCAACGAGCTGGAGTGGCGCAAATGCGAAGCTGACCCAGTCCACTTCCTGAACAACTACTGGTCGATCGAGATCATCTCAGGTGGCTACAAGATCGCTGGTCTGCGTGGCTACCAGGTGGCTGAGGTCGACACCATGATGGGCTGCACCACAGGTGACGAACCTGACCGTCAGATCCGCCTGAAGGCCCGCCAGGTCGGCTGGACAACTATCGCCCTCGGGTTCGCTTTCTGGTCGGCGTACTTCCATCCGTTCCAGCCGTGGATCGCCACCCAGCAGTCGGAGGATGAGGCGAAGAAGTCGCTGCTGACGAAAGTGAAGATCCCATACACGAGACTCCCAGGGTGGATGCTAGAACGTGGCCCTGCCTTAGAGACGGAGAACATGCAGGAGATGCGCTTCGCCAACGGGTCGTCTGTGACGGCAGTGCATTCGGGGTCGTCCGCTGCCCGTGGTCGGGCTGCGTACGGCGTCATCATGGATGAGGCGGCGTTCATGGAGGACGCCGAGTCCCTCTTCGGTGCCCTCGACCCGATGTGCTACGGGCCGATGTTCGTCTTCTCGACGGCCAACGGTCTGGGCAACTGGTTTCAGGAGCTGTGGCAGGATTCGGAGCTGGCCGATTCCGAATGGGGCCGTGGTTTCCAGCCCTGGCATGTGGTGCCCGGGCGGGACCAGACCTGGTACAACCGTCGCAAGCGCAGGTACCGCACCCGAGAGTGGCTTTTCTACCAGGAGTTCCCCGCCTCGCCAGGTGAGGCGTTTGCGAAGTCGGGCCGAACGGCGCTGCCGCTCGACACCCTGGAAGCCGACCCTCACGAGTGGATCCCGCCTGTGTGGCGGTTCGATCTCACCATGGTCGACACTGACATTTTCCCCACCCAGGAAGCATTCGATGAGGCTCTGATCCCCGCCGACGAGGACCGTGATTTCGAGTGGCATGTGTGGCAACAGCCCGAGATTGAACGTGACGAGTACGGGTTCATGCTGCGGCCCCCCTCCTATGTGGTCGGCGTCGACGTTTCTGAAGGTCTCGAAGACGGGGACTACTCGGCGATCTCGGTGTTCAATGCGAACACCTGGGAGCAGGTCGCTTCAGCCAAGATGTGGTACCCCGTTGAAGATCTCGGCCAGCTGGTGCAGTGGATCGGCGACTGGTACCACGAGGCGCTCGTCCTGGTCGAGCGCAACAACATGGGGCTGCTCCCCCTCGACTATCTGGTTCGGGCGATGTACCCCCGCCTCTACCGTATGGACACGATCGCCCAGCAGAAGCGTGGATCTCGCACTCCCAGGTACGGGTGGTACACCAACAAGGCGACGAAGCCGAAGTTGGTGATCGATTTCATCAAGGCGCTCCGCAGCGAGGCACCGCTGCTACATGACCTGCGTTTCCTTTCCGAAGCACGAACCTTCCTCGCCGACGGCAAGGGAGGCTACGGAGCCTCCCGTAGCCAGCACGACGACATGATCATGGCGACGCTGATTGCCTGGCAGGGTTGTCTCGATGTCGGGCAGTACCCGATCTCCTACATCGATCACGAGGTGCGGCCAGTGACGATCGGTGAGGTGCTGGCCATCACGATGCCGAAGCCGACTGACCGTCGGGGTTCCTCCCCGATGTACCAGAAGCTCGGGCAGCCCCAGAATCCGCCTGGTGTGAAGAAGTCTTGGGAGATGATGGAGGCAAACCTGTTGACACCTACTACAAAGGAGTAGGAGGTTTCACATGGCAGAACGACATCCGCCCGACGAAGGCATGGTCAGCGGGGCCACCCATGGCCCGAAGAAGCTTCTGGACACCCAGCCCCGCTCTGCGGGGGGCAGGCGAGCCAGCGGCTCCCATCTGGATCCTGAGCCCGTAGCCCGAACGCCCCGAGCGTCCAGGCACACGCCAGGCTCAGGCAAGCACATCCAGCCCAGCTTTCCGTCCGACCGTGGCCCGCAAGGTGACCACCTTGCGAACTGGAACGAGTCTGACACCGTCGAGCCAGTAGCGACCCGCAAGGGTTCGCCTGCCGACACAAGTTCACCCCTCTAACGGGGGGCGACCCACCCTCAGTCATAGCTGTTGGTGGTGATCCTAAAGAGAGGAGAAATAACTATGCCCTCAAGACCAAACATCGCTTCGGCGCTCCCGTTCAATCGGGTTCACGACCTGGGATATATGACGGTCATCACCGATGACTTTCTGTACGGCGACCTTGTCGGTGACGATACTGCCGTTCTCGGTGGCCTCGGTGCCGCAGGTTGGCTGGTCACTGACGTAGTCGGCAGCGCCGACTCCGACATCGACCTGATCTCAGGTTCAGCGACTTTGAAGAACCACCCTGGCATCATCCGTCTGAACACGGGTCCATCGTCCCCTCAGGCCAATGATGAATCCTCGTTGTCTCTGCAGAATCTCAACGGTCTCGTCCTTCCCGACGTGACCGATGGTGATCGTGCAGCGGCCGAGTACATCTACATGGTGACCTGGGTGCTATTCCCGACAGAGATCACGAACCATGAGTTCAACTTCGGGCTGTTCGATGCCGCTGATGCGGCTGGACGTGCAGTCAACGGTGTCTCTGCCGAATTCGATCAGTCCGCTGATCTCGAATGGAATCTGGTTGTCACGGACGGCTCTTCGTCCTCGGCTTTCCCAGGCTCCCTCGTAGTCGCCGCAGATACATGGCAGAAGATCGAGCTGTTCGCATCTGAGGATCATTGCGCCCTTTGGGTCAACAATGAGTTTCAGGCGCAGACGGACGTCAAGACGAACATTCCTGACGATGAGCCGCTCTTCCCCGTGTACAAGGTTGCGACTGAGGCTGCAGGCGAAGAGGAAGTGCACATTGATGCCTTCCAGGCCCGCATCCCCGTAACCCGCTAACCGAAGAGAACCGAAGCTGATACTCGAGTAAAGTCTTACGCAGCCAGCACCCCCCCCCACCCGGGGGGGTGTTGACGTTTGCCCATACATGACGAGAGGTTCACAAGCCACAAGGAGACCCCATGCCGTTTTACTGCTACGAATGCCAACAGCCCCGTGATATGTGCTCGCCGTTCAACGGCGAGTGCGACGCCGTTGAGGCTGCAGCTGCTGGGTACCGCGCCGAGAAGGCCGCAGGGAAGCACCAGATCCCTGGCTTCAACACCGTGCGGCTCCGCAACGAGAACGAGGCTGGACTCACCCAGCAACAGATGCACCGTGAGACGATCGATGACATGATTCGCACAGGCCGAGAAGAGCAGATAGGAATGAAGAATTAGTGCCCAAGTTCGTCGGATATCCCGATGAGGATCTGACCTCCTCCCAGGCAGGAGAGAAGCTCGTCAAGATCGCCAAGGAGCGACTGGAACATGGCCGCCAATATCGCCAGACTGAACGCGAGAAGGCCTGGCTGCGATCTGAGGCGCAATTCGAAGGCAAGCATTGGACGGGCGGCGACGGGGTCGCCGACCCCTCCGCAGATCTCGTCACGGTCAACATCAGCTTCTCGACCGTCACCACGATCGTCCCGTACGTCACAGGATCCGACCCTCGATTCCTGGTCGAGCCGTACTCCACCGATGCCACCGTCGGAAAGGCTCGGGCTCAGGCCGCCTGGCTGAACCGCTACTGGCGCACCACCGACAGCGGCGCACGACGGGCCGTTGAGCAATCCACCCTCGATCATCTCATTTACGGAGACGGCTATGGCAAGGTCAACCACGCCCTCACAGGCGAGGAGGGCGTCGAGCGCACCGACATTTCTGTGGAGAGGCTCTCCCCGTGGGATGTGTGGCTCGATCCATTTTCTGATGGCCTCTACAACGCCCGCTGGGTCTGCCAGCGGATCCGCACCACCTTCGGGGAGTTGGAGGCTGACCCCTCCTATTCCAACCTGGCCGACCTGGAGTTGGGGCTGAACACTGCCAAGGATGGCAGTGAGCGGTCTGTCAAGGACCGTGCCAAAGATGTTACGGCGGCAGAGGGGGACAAGGCGTACTCCTGGGTCGAAATTTACGAGTACTGGGATCTGGTCAGCAACGAAATGATCGTCTTCTCGACTTCTGCAGATTTGCCGCTGAAGGTCATCTCAGAAACGAAATGCCCGATTGTGACTCTTGAGAACAATCTGCTGCCCAACAGCCCGTACCACATGGGCGACCTCGAACAGATCTACTCGCTCCAGATGGAACTCAACAAGTCCCGTTCCCAGATGATCACCCATCGTCGGCGCAACATCACGAAGTTCGTCATCCGTGAGGATGCTTGGAACGCTCAAGCGGAGGCGGCCCTCACCTCTGAGGTTATCGGTGAGGTGGCCAAGATCAAGTCCAGCGAACCGCTGGGATCAATCTTTGCCACCATCGCCCCGTCAGGGCTGTCAGCCGACGCCTACAACGTGTCCGATCTGATTGAACGGGATGTGAATGCCATCACTGGCGTGAACGAGTATCTGCGTGGCGTAGCCCCGCAGATACGCAAGACGGCCACAGAGGCATCAATCATCGAGGGGGCTTCGAATATCAAGGCTGCTCACAAGCTGGCTCGGGTCGAGACCTTCGTTCGGGATCTGGGAACCACAGTCCTCGCCGTCGGGGCCGACATGTTCCCGATCACCGCAGCCAACGAGGAGGAGCTGTTCATTACAGGCAAGGACGCTGAGGTGCTGAACAAGGCCGAGCAGGCCGATCGTGTCAAGGGCATTGCTGAGAGGGGTATCGGTGAAGTGGAACCCGCTCAGCTCTCAGACATCGTTTCCAAGGAAGTGCAGGGGTCGGACATCTACGGGGATGCCACGGTGAACGTCAGTGCGATGTTCGGTGGCGTCTACCAGGTCGAGGTCGTGCAGAACTCGACCGAGCTACGGAACCCCATCTTCAAGGAGCAGAAGTACCGCGAGATGGCTCAGCAGCTCACCGCTGCTGTGCCGCAGCTTATGGAGCTGGGCGTCACCATCAATCTCCAGAAGGCGTACGAGCTGTGGTTCGAAGCTGCAGGCATCCAAGACGTGGACGACATGTTCTCACCAGCTCAGAATCCAGCGGCAGGGTTCCCAGCGCAGGCCCAGCCCGGGCCTGTCGAGCAGCCAGGTGTCCTGCAGGGGCCAGGGCTTCCCAACCTGGATGCAATCGGCGCTCCGAGCGATCTGCTCACCGCTGAGAATACGGGTGCTCTGCCATCCGTTCCCAGTTGACATTCCCTCCTTCTGTAATGAGGAACCCAGATCGGGTTCCAAGGAGGTACAACATTGCCAGACGACTCAGCTCTGTCACTAGAGGATGCCTTCGCCCAGGCCGTTGAAGCGGAGGGGGGCCAGACAAGCTCCCCCGAAGTGAACGCAGACATGTCATCTGCGGGATCAGAAGCCCAGACGGACGGTGAACAAGCAGCCTCATCCGATCGGGATGAACAAGCGCCAGCCAGTGAACTCGACGATCTCCTCACCAACCTTGATGGTGGTGAGCAGTCCGCTGGTCTCGAACTCGGCTCTGCCGAGTGGTGGGACCAGCAGGTTGAGATTCTCGTCGATGGTGTCACCACCGACATCTCTTTGAAGGAGATGCGGGACGGCACAATGATGCGTGCCGACTACACGAGAAAGACTCAGGAACTCGCCCGAGAGCGACAACTGAACACGGAAGCTGCCACCTTCTACACCGAATTCCGAGAAGACCCTCTGGGGTTTTCGAAGTACCTGGCTGCGAAGGCGGAGATCATCCCCCAGGATGGGACGATCCCCGACAAAGGGCTGAAGCTCTTTACGGAAGCGGACGTGGAGGAACGTGTCCAGTCGCGTTTAGAAGAAGCTCTCGACAAGCACCCTGATGTGGTAGCAGCAAGGAAGAGTGACTCGGCCAATGCGGTCACCAGGGTCTTCGCCGACCTGGAGCAGAAGTACGGGAGTCGTCTCAGCGACGAGAACCGCAACCTCGTGCTCCAGCATGCGAAGAAGACTGGGACCACAGACGTTGAGGTCGCATTCGAATCGCTGCTACTCCGTGCCAGTCAGCAAGCTCAGATGAGGGCAGAGGCGGCCAAGACCTCGACCACCAAACAGGGAGGATCCCCGACTGGGGAGACACCCTTCGAGGAACGGATCGAGTCTGTCGAGGACGCTTTCAATTTCGCCCTCAGAACACTAGAGGCTCCTGTCGGCTCCTAGTGGTGGAATCTAAGACAGCGTGCGGGAGGTGAAACAACCTACATGCCGAACTCAACTTTTGGCACTGACGGTCTTCTGGCCACGACGCTGAAGGCGTACCGTACGACGCTTGCGGACAACATCTTCACGTCCAAGATCCTGCTTTGGATCTTGAACGCCGCTGGTTCTATCGAGAACCAGGACGGAGGCGACAAGATCGTTCAGCCACTCATGTACGCCCAGGCACCCAACAAGGGTTCTTATTCAGGATCCGACGTGTTCTCAACTGCGGACAATACGGGTATCTCGGCTGCTGAGTTCCCATGGCGACAGTACTACGGCCTGTTCTCGATCGAGGGGCTAGAGCGTGCGAAGAACCAGGGCAAACCTGCCCTGCTCAAGCTGCTCCAAACCCGTCTGATGCAACTGGAGATGACCATCTCCGAGCAGATGGAGACCATGCTGTGGGGCGACGGTTCTGGCAACGGTCAGAAGGACTTCTACGGACTTCAGACCATCGTTGATTCCTCCGACCCCTCTTGGGGGGATTTCGGAGGAATCGATCGAACTGCCTCGACTGGCGCATACTGGCGTGCGAAGGAGACCGCCCTCGGCGGCGCTCTGACGCTCGCAGCCATGTCCACGATGTACAACAACGTCTCGGAAGGGAATGACCACCCGTCGAACATCCTCACGGATCAAGACGAGTACGAAGCCTACGAGGCGCTCGTTGCGGCGAAGTTGCAGGTAGAAGACACCAAGATGGGAGATGCTGGTTTCCAGAATCTCATGTTCAAGGGTGCGCCAATCGCGTTCTCTGCGAACTGTCCAGACGGGGACGTCTACTTCCTCAACATGCAATACATCAAGCTGACGAAGCTCTCCAACGTGTGGTTCTCACCGTCGGAGTTGCAGCAGCCCACGAACCAGGATGTGTTCTACCAGCACTTGCTGTGCTACGGGAACCTGAATGCGACGAACTGCGCCCGTCAGGGGAAGATCACTGGAGCAACCTAAGACACAGGCTCGGCGGAGCCGATGGGCGACCTAGGGTCGTATTCCGCCACATACATCCCACGTTGGGGAACGTAGCAGCCTCCAAAGCTGTAAGACAGGGTTCGACTCCTTGGGGATGTGCGATGAGAGAAACAAGACGAGCGCATTCAGGCCACCCTGGCACCCGCCTTGCCGACGGCGGCAAGCGGGCTGCTGGCACTGGTGGGGACCGCACCCGGGCGGTCACCCCCGTACGGGAGTTCGCCCCGACCGTGTGCATGAATCTGACGAAGAAGGGGGAAAGCTGCAGCGCCCCGCTCAAGAGGGGTTTCAACTCCTGCGTCCACCACCCTGATGACGACAGCTCTTAGCGCTCTCCGCACCTTCGTTCGCAACCAGACTCTGGTCGAGAGCGACGATGTGTCGGATGCGAACCTCAACACGATGATCAATGGCGGCCTCAACGAACTGAGCCTCATGTTTGACTGGCCATTCCTGCAGGCAGAGGGCACGGTGACCACCGTGGCCGGCCAGATCAACTACTCCCTGCCATCCAACTTTCGCAAGATGTTCGTTGTCCGTGACGAGGATAGGCGGGCCACCCTGACCCGCCTCACCTTCCAGCAGGCACTGAACCGCTGGGGTGGAGATCCGCCGACAGGAGGGGACGCCTCCTGGTACTACCTGTGGAACGATGACATCTGCCTGGTTCCAATCCCGTCGGATGCGGAGTCGGCCGAGTACCGCCTGTACTACCAGAAGGGCATCACTGAGCTGGCATCGGATGCCGACATCCCCGAATTTGCATCCGAGTTCCACCTCATCTCGGCTCACTACGCCATCGCTCGAGTGTGGGAACATCAGGAGGATTTCCCGAAGTCGGATTCTGCGGACCAGAAGTTCATTGCTGCTGCTGAGAGGATGGCGCGGTACTACCACCAGCGAGCTGACCTCAGTCCGCTGATCTTCGGTGACGGGATCCGTCCCAGCATGTTCGCCAACAACAACATGCCGTTCCTTGACGACGCCACCTAATGGCTGTAAAGACGCCAATCGGGCGCATCCCCCTCCCAGGCTGGGCGCTGGGCCTCAACCGTGATGCCGACCCGTTTCTTCTCGAAGCAGAGGAGTCCCCTGATGCTCTCAATGTCGATTTTGGATATCGGGGGTCGGTCAAGAAGCGCAAAGGCTATGCCGCCTGGTCTGAAGATGCTGGTCTGGTCGACTCGCCACGGGCGATGCTCCGCTGGAAGACCGTCCTTGGAAATGAGCATCTCTTCTATGTCGCCGATGACGGCACGGTGCTGGGCGGAACTTCCGCCCCGCTGACCGACTCCACCCAGGATGTCGGTTCCTGGTCGCTGAACGAGGAGTACAGGGTGGGGATCGCCTCCCTGAACGACGTGGTCTATTTCACTGCTCTGGGCACGACCAGCATCCCCGCCTACGACGGTTCCTCCTGGTCGGCAATCACCGCCACAGCGTTTGACGGCACCTCTGCCAGGTTCCCGAAAGCGCAGCACCTCGTGCTGCACCATGACCGCATTTTCGCTGGCAACGTCAAAGCCTCAGGGGGCACCAGATACGCCTCCAGGGTCCATTGGTCGGACGCTCTTGACGCTGAGACCTGGACGGCATCCTCGTACATCGATTTTGATCCTGATGATGGGCAGCAGATCACAGCGATGCACCCCTTCGGGGAGCATCTGGTCATCTTCAAAGACCACCGCCTGCAACTCCTCACGGGCAAGTCAGAGGATTCGTTCGCCAGGTACAACCTGGACTCGGAGATTGGTACTACCAGCCCAGGCACAGTGGTGCCGTACTCCACAATGCTGTACTTCTTCGATCCATCCACGGGGGTTCATCGGTTCGACGGGGCGTCGATCCACCCGATCGATGCCCAGCTCAATCTCTACATCCTTGATGGCCAGAACCGTGACTACACCCACAAGAACTACGCCTATATCCATGAGGGGCGCTACTACTTGAACATCTGCTGGGGGTCCGATGCGTTCCCGTCCCGCACCTTCATCCTCAATCTGGAGACGGGGGCTTGGGGCGAGTACGACTACGGGGTGTACGCCTCGGCGGTGTTCGGCAACGCCCTGCTGGGTGGCGGCCCAAGGGACGCCTCGGGCATCTACACCTTGCAGTCGGGTCTCAACGATGACGCTGCAGCGATCGTCGCTTACTTCAAGACGGCCTGGATGAGTCCTGATGATTCGCCTTCGGCGAAGCATCGGCTGATGCGGCTCGATTCGATATGGAAGTCAATC
>Ga0098035_1001859_pt1 | contig 9984 bp, 13 predicted proteins | sample 3_EtaG_FD_75046 | JGI IMG/M metagenome (GOLD analysis project Ga0098035, IMG submission 75046) | Marine viral communities from the Subarctic Pacific Ocean - 3_ETSP_OMZ_AT15126 metaG | ecosystem: Environmental > Aquatic > Marine > Oceanic | place: Pacific Ocean | collected 2015-01-07
AGAAATACTTAGATGAAGAATAAATTTATTATAATTATACCCGCTTATAATGTAGGTTCATGGATAACATTAAGTTTAGAACTTATTAAATTACAGAGCTATGATAATTTTGAATGTGTTATTATTGATGATAATTCAACAGACGATACGAATGAGAAAATTCAAAGTAGTATAAAAAATGATGATAGATTCCATTTATTAACTAATACTGAAAATATAGGGAGTTCGTTAGCGAATTTTATAAAGGGATTTGATTATATGAGTCCTGATGATGAAGATATTATAGTTCGTATTGATGGTGATGATTGGTTGTCCTCTGTTTTTGTTTTAGATTATCTTAATGAAGTATATGTTAATAAAAAATGTTGGTTGACTTATGGTACTTATCAAAGTTATACTGATGCAAATGTAGGAGACCATCATTGTATAGATGTTCCTGATGAAGTACACGATAATAATAGTTATAGACAATGGCATCATGTTTATTCACATTTAAGAACACATAAGGCGTTTTTGTTAAAAAATGTAAATAGAGTTGATTTGAAATATCCAAATAGTAATTCTTATTTTAAAGAAGCAGAAGATGTAGCGCATATGTTTCCTTTAGTCGAGATGAGTGGTAAAGATAAAATTTGTAGAATACCAGATATTTTATTAATCCTTAATAGGATAAATCCAATGAATGTAGCTTCTATTAGAAGAAATAAACAGAAAGCTACTGAGAATATAATAAGAAGTATGAATAAATATAATGTCATAGAAGAATCCAATTTTGTCACTGCAAATTTTGCGGGTGGTTTAGGTAATTTATTATTTCAAATAGCGAATGCATATTCATTTGGATTAGAACACAATTTAAAATGTAAATTTGGTTTGAACCATTCATTACCACGACAGGGAACTAAAATACATAATTATTATGATAACATTTTTAAAAAAATTCAATTCAATAGTTTTGATAAGTCTAATTTTAAAATTATAGAACAAAAACGATTTGAATATGATGATTATCTATATAGAGGTGGAAATATTTGTTTTAATGGTCATTTTCAATCTTATAAATTTTTTGAAGTATATGAATCTGAAATCAGAAACCTATTTGAATATTCAGATGAAATTAAAGAATATATTTTAAAAAAATATGGGAAATTTTTAGATAAAAGAACTGTAAGTATTCACATAAGAAGAGGAGATTATCTACAATTACCTAAAGATTATATAAAATTAGATAAAACTTATTATGATAAGGCACTTAGTGTTGTATCTAATAAAATTGATGTTATATTAGTTTTTAGTGATGATATAAAGTGGTGTAAAGAAAACTTTAGTGGAGGTAATTTTATTTTTATAGAAAACGAAAAGGACTATATAGATTTATATTTAATGTCAATGTGTAATCACAATATAATATCAAATTCCTCGTTTTCTTGGTGGGGAGCGTGGTTGAATCAAGATAAAGAAAAAGTAGTTATTGCTCCAGAAAAATGGTTTGGACCTAATAAAGGTGATAGAAATTTAGATGATTTATTGATGAATGATTGGATTTTGATATAATGAGGTATGATAATTTTATAATTTGGGGTAACGGACTTAATTATGTTCCATCTATAGTGAGTATGATTAGAGACGATTCAAATTTTGAGATAATTACAATGAAAAGATTTGAAACAGGTGATATGGAAACTTTTATTAAAGATATATACGCGTGTGACCCATATCCTTGGGAACATTTAGTAGCAAAAACCAGATATTTATTACAAAGTCCTCAAGAGATTGTTTTTATTTTAGTCAAAAATCTCAATCCTAATGAAATTATTAAAGGTAAAGGTGATTTTGAACATAGAGAATGTGTTAATGTTATCAATTTAAAAGTAAAAATAAGAAACCAATTTAATCCAAGGTGGAATAGCAATCACAGAATATTACCATTAGATGCTGGAGTATCTCATGCCCATTGTATTCACGGGTCTGACTATGAAGACCAAACAGAGCATGTTTTGAAAGTTTTAGGATTACCAGACTTGAATTATTATAAAAGAAATGATGATAAAGAGTATTATTTTCCATATCATATAGATTATAAAACTCCAACTTTAGTTAAAAAAAATATAGATACTCTAAAAATTAATATCATAGGCGCAGGTATAGTTTCAATTTCAGACACTCCACATTTTGGTTATGTAAATGGTGATAAGCAAATATATATAAATTATTTTTATAATAATTTTGGAGTAAGCTTAAACGAAGACCATTTTCCAGAAAATTTTGATAAACTGATTGAAAATTTTGATATAAACTATAAAAGAGAAGATGGAAAAATAAATAGAATTATAATAAATTCTGGTGGTAGAGTGTTAGATGGAGCACATAGATTAGCTATTATGAAAAAACAAAAATATGAGGAAATAGAATGCATTCAAATTTAAAAAACAGGAGTATAAGATGAATTATAAAATACATCCTACTTGTCAAATTCCTGGTTTAAATCAAATTTATTTAAATAAGTTCGATATTATATTTGTTTAAATGAAAATAATGAGCTTACAAGTATAAGAGAGAGATTTTTAAATAATGGATATAGAACTGTTTATCAAAATCCAGGCAATTCGATTTTTGTTAGAGAATTATGAATAAAATAGATTTACATAAATATTTTATAGAATGTCCATTCAATTATGTGATAATTAGAAGGCCAGATATTTTCCCCGCGTATCAGACAAATACTGATATAGACATTATATCAGATAATAAAGATATTGTTGTTGATTATAGTATGAAATTTTCAAAAAAATATGACGATTTAAACTTTAATCCAATCCAAAGACCAAGTGGCCATTTTCATATTGACATCTATAATTTGGATGGAAGTTTAAATTTGAAATTAGATTTTGTTTTTAATGTTGGAGTTTATAAAAAAGTAGCATTAGATAAAAAATTATTTGATGATATACTAAAATATAAAATTGTAACATCGGAAGGTATATATGCACCGGATATTAAATATGAATTGTTAATTAGGTATTTAGAATATATAGAAAACATAGACGAAAGACCAGATAAAATTAAGCACTTAAATTATATAAAAAATTATCCAAATGGTGAAAAAATTGTTATGGAATTAATGAAGGACTATAATATATGAAAATAGCATTATGTTTGTCTGGATTAACAGGAGGGTCTGGTGGTAAAGATGGTGTCGGAAATTCATTAGACATAGATACTCCTTATCAGAGTGTTAAAAAATATTTATTAGATGTAAACGATATTGATGTATTTATCCATAGCTGGTCAAAAGAATTTGAGAAGGAATTAATTGATTTATATAAACCAAAAAAACAAAAATTTGAAAAACAAATTATTTTTGATAAAGATAATCACAGAAAACATATAACACAGAGTAGATTTTATGGGAATAATAAAGTTTTAGATTTAAAACGATTGTATGAAGAAGAAAATAATTTTATTTATGATGTAGTTATGATTTCTCGGTTAGATTTAGTTTGGTTTAATGAAGTTAATTTTGATATATACGACCCTAAATATTTCTATGCATCTCATTGGAATCATAATGGTCCTGATAAAATAGGACCATATGGTATGGAAAACTTTAATATTGGTAGTGGGTTTTTAGACTTTTGGTTTTTTTCTAATTCAAAAATAATGAATACTTTCGGTAATTTATGTGATGTTGATAAAATAAATCATTTAATTTCAATAGGAGTTCCATTGAGTGCTCATGCTCTAACTTATAAGATTGCTAGTTTGTGTAATGCTGATATTAAATATACTAAATATAGAGGTTATGACCACGAAGTGTATAGGAGAGTTATTAGAAAAGGTTGGACTAATGATTAAATTAGTTATATTTGATTTAGATGAAGCTCTTAATAAAATGTTGAAACAAGATATACATTGTTTTTGGCACCAAAAAGATGATGTTACATTGACTTCTAAAGGATATATGTGGACATATCCGGGAAAGTTATTGACAGATAATTCAATAACTGTTTTACCAGAAATAAATAATGATATTCCAAAAAAATGTCTTGGTATATGTAGTGATTATATCGTAAATTATAAGGATTTAAAATGAATGTAGGGATAATTGGAATTGGTGTTGTTGGTGGTGCTATAAGACATGGGTTTGAAAAGTTAGGACATAATGTTGTAGTACACGATGTTAAACATAAGACGAAAATTGAAGATGTTATAGATACAGATATTGTTTTTGTGTGTGTACCTACACCAAGTGCACCGAATGGTGATTGTGATACGAGTATAGTAGAAAGTGTTGTTAGAGAGTTGGCAGATTTAAAATATGATGGGATAGTTTGTATTAAGAGTACTGTTAAACCAGGTACTACTGAAAAATTGAGTAAATACTATCCAAGTTTAAATCTTAGTTTTGTACCTGAGTTTTTAAGAGAAAGATGTTCAATTTCAGATTTTATTGATAATCATGATTTGTGTGTTATTGGAACTGAGGATGGAAAGACCTTTGAAGTGATTAAAGAAGTTCATGGCAAATATCCCGATAATGTAATTCAATTATCAGTAACAGAGGCAGAGTTTGTAAAATATTTTAGTAATAGCTACAACGCCACATTGATAACATTTGCAAATAATTTTTATGAAATTTGTAAAAAGATGGATGTTAATTATACAAACATTAAAGATGCAGTTGTACATAGAAGTCATATTAATGACCAATATTTAGATTGTAATGATAATTGTAGAGGATTTGGTGGAGTTTGTTTACCCAAAGATACAAAAGGATTATCAAATTTAGTAGAAGAATTAGGATTAGATGGAGAATTATTTAAAACTATTTTGAAAGATAATGAGAAATATAAAACCACCGTTTTTGACGGAATGAGGGAGAAATAAATATGAAGATATTAGTTACAGGATCAGAAGGATCACTAATGCAATATGTAATTCCAGTATTGTTAAAAAATGGACACGAAGTAGTTGGTGTTGATAATTTTGCAAGATATGGTGAAATAGAAAGAGACAGGGATTATGAATTTGTTAGGGGTGATTTAACTGATAAATCTTTTGTAGATAGTATAATGAAAGGTATTGATGGTGTTGTTCAGGCAGCAGCATTAATATATGGAGTGGGTGGATTTCACAAATATCCAGCAGATATCATATCTAAAGATAGTGTTTTACATCAAAATATATTATGGGCAATGGTAGAGAACAATGTTAAGAAAATATCGTACATTAGTTCATCTATGGTTTATGAGAGATGTCATTCACATCCAAGTAAAGAAGAAGATGCATTTGAATCTGTTATACCTTCTACTGATTATGGATTATCTAAATTAGTAGGAGAAAAAATGTGTATAGCATTTGAGAAACAATATGGTATTAAATATGTAATTTGGAGACCATTTAACATACTTACACCACACGAAAAGAGTGGAGAAGAACAAGGTATCAGTCATGTTTTTGCAGATTTTATTACCAGTTTAGTAGTTGAAAAGAAAAATCCATTACCTATAATTGGAGATGGTAATCAAGTACGGTGTTTTACATGGATTGAAGATGTAGCAAATACAATCGGTGATTGGTCATTTGAAGATAAAACAGATAACGAGAGTTATAATATAGGTAATCCTGAACCTATCACGATGAAAGATTTGGCTAGATTAATATATCAGGGAGATGATGAGTTGAAGTTTGAAACGGTAAAGGATTATCATGATGATGTTTTAATTAGAATCCCAGATGTGAGTAAAATAGAAAGAGAATTAGGATTTAAACCAACTGTAAAGGTAAAAGAAGCTATTAGAAGATGTTTGGAATTAGTGTAGTTCAAATAAAAGGAGATTCTTCAAGATTAAAATCTATTGGATTTAAGGCAGAATATACATTTGAAACCATGTTAGATGAGATGATTGAATATTGGATAAAAGCTTATGGATAGAGATATATTTAGAGGAAATAATGTTGTAGATTATTGGGAGAAAAAACACATAAAGGAATTTAAATTAGATAGTCCTTATAATTTTCCAACTGATTCACTTAATTATGGATATGTTACTAAACAATTATTGTTGGAAAATAAAGAAGCCTTTAAGAAAAAAACAGTATTAGAAATGGGTTGTGCGGATGGTAAAACAATAACTGATATTAAAAATTCATTGTCAGAATTTGACTGTTATGGTTATGATTTTAGTCCTGTGGCGATAGAGGCAGCAAAAATTAAATCTACTGGAGTGATGTTTGAAGTTAGGGATATTATATTAAATCCCATATCAGATGATTATGGTTGTATTTGTATATTGGAAACCATTGAACATATAGAAGAAGGTACAAATTATAAAATATTAAATAATATATTGGAACATTGTGAATATGCAATTATATCAACAGTTGATACGGAAGATGATTGTTTTGGTGAGCATATATCTCATTATAAAATTGATACATTTGAAGAAAAAGGTTATGATGTTATTTGGAAGAGCTTTTTGAGTGAGATTCAAATGCCCGATGGAATTTATCATTATATGATATTTTTATTAAAAGGAAATTTAGGTTAGAGGAATAGTTATGGGATCAATAGATAAAATATTGTCAAAGGCAGAATTTGATAAAAACAAAGTTGAATTTTTAGAAATAGAATTAAACCATGGTGGTATAATTCATCTTCAAAATAATGTATTCAGAATAGAGATGCCCGTACAAGAATATATTGAATTTGCATCTCATGTAATTATGGGAGCCAATAAGTTAATAGATATGAAAAAATTGGGAGAAGATGAATAAATCAGAATTAATAGAAAAATCATTTAAGATAATATCAGAAATAACAAAGGATAATTTCGTAACTATTAGAAATTTTGAATACATTCCAGATGAATCTTCAATAGAGAATGATATTGATGTAATGATCCCAAGTAAATATATAAAAGATGTTAGTCAAAGATTAGAAAGTATGGGATATAGTGTGGGATCAGATAATTTACAATATTTATATGGAGCGGAACCACATATTCATTTTATGTACCATGATAAATCTGGATATGGAATTCATTTCGATGTAGTAACTGGGTTATATTATAGAAGTTCGAATGATTTGAATTTATTTATAAAGATAAATACTGAATTGATAGATTCTATGATGAATAATAAAGTTAAGGTAGATGGTATGTGGAAATGGCAACCATCTCCTGAAGATGAGTTAGTTCATTTATGTTGTCATGCTATATTTGATAAGAGATTAGTAAAGGATGCATATGCAGAACGGATTGATTATTTATTTAAATTGTGTGAAGAAGAACAATTAAGATGGTTATTAGAGAAGGCTTTTTTTAAGGTTTCTGATACTATATTTGAAAGTATTAAAAATAATAAAACAGTAGAAATATATAAAAATTATGTTTCTTTTATGGATTATTAAGGAGATGAAATGAAAAGTAATGTAAACGCTGGAGTTGTGGTTTTATCAACTACATTTTTACAAAATACTACAATGAATGGTAGATTGGATATAGAAGATAATATTGGTGAAGGTATTCATATTCACTATAAGAATTTCAGATTAGATTTAACAATTAAAGATTTTTTAAAATTGGCTGAAGCATGTGATGAATCACTTAGAAAGTTAGCAGGTTAGTACAATTAGAAAAGCCAATTTATATATAAAAGGTCAAGGAAATGTTGAAGTTATTTGTGATAAGGTAGAAGCTATTGAATCTACTCATACAGATAATACTGCCGTTAGGACTTATGAGATTTGGAAAGAAACAAATGTGCCGAATCCGAAGTTTCGGTGGATTGGGATGGATTTTTTTGTTATTCCAAAACATAGTCCGTGGATTGATGAAAATATTTTACAGGATAATCAACTTAAACAAAAGTTATTGGATTATACACAGGATTTAGATAATAATATAGTTGAGGTTTATTATATTGATGATGAGATGATTATTACTAAATTTTATCCAAATCTTTATCCAAGTATTATTAAATCATCTACGAATTGGTATACAGAGGATATTTTTAAAAAACGGTCAGATATTCATTTTAATTGTTTTAGAGATAAGGAGTATGCTAAGAATTTTCATAATAAAATTGTAGATGAATATAAAAGATTTAATAATGAAACGGGATTCTTTTTTTCTGATATTGGTCCTAATAATACATTGGTAGATGATGATTATTCTGATTTTAAAATAGTTGATATAGCTTCTATAAGAGTTGGGGATCCTGATGAGTTTACGTCCTTTTCTATGGTAATTACTGGTAATGGAACTAATGATATGGGATTTGTTGATGTTAATAAATTAGTTGAAAGTTGGAAGAAAAATTTATTTCAAATGCACATAATGTGGTATGAATCTAAGATGATAAATGAAACTTTAGATTCATTATCTGAAGCATTACAATATTCTAAGTTTCCTACAGAGATTAGAATTTGTTTAAATAGTCAGACATATTTAGAGAAACCAATTGAAGGTCGAGCGGAAGATATGTTTGATGAATTTAAAAAACATCCAATTTTAAAGAGTGCTATAATTATTACTAAGACAGACGATGAACCATTCTATAATATTGGTGATTGGAGACGAGAACAATATAATGAAGATGGATATACTATTTGGGGGGAAGGTGATTGTTTACTTCCATATGATTTATTTTATATTATTGAAAATGTTGAAATAGATCATCCCCATACACTTTCATTTTCGTCAAGAAAAATGTGGGATGAAACATGGGAAGAAGTGGAATTTGTTGGATTAGATAAATTTTCAAATCCATTTATAGAAGGAGATTCTCGTCCAGTAGCACCACATAATCTTGTGTCGGGTAATGGACACACCATTAATCAGATTCAATTAAATGAAATAAATGAAGAACAAGATGATGTGAATGTAATAAGGTTAAAACAAAATAAGATTGATGGTTCGTTATTTATTTTATCACCTGGATTACCTAAGTTTATTCCAGATGATATGAACTTTGTTAGAGAAGATACTTGTGCACAAGTTGTTTTTTCAGAATATAAGATACCACAATATCATGTTAAAAATAGATTGAAAGCACATAATTATTATCACCCACTTAAACGGGTGAATACGAAAGAAACAAGAAATGATGAAATGTGGAAACAGTTTGAGAGAAAGTCAACTGATTCAATGAACAAATTTTTAAGCAATTTATTTAGAGGTAAATGATATGTCTGATATTTTATTAACATTCCCGAGTCCGACCAGCACATCACCACAACAAATTCCGGCTTTGAGTATATTTTATCCAGGGGCAGCACTTGAACGAGAAGGACATAATGTACTTTATTGGGATGAACGTTGGGATAATGACCGTGATTTATCTGATAAGATTGACAAGGTAGATTATGTTGGAACTTCCAGTTTAACAGGCGAACAACTTAAAGGAGTAAAACGAATTTTAACTATAGCCAAGGAACGAGGAAAGATTACTATTTTTGGTGGGATACACGCATCATTAACACCATTTGAAAGTATTATTGAAGAGTATATTGATTATATTGTAGTTGGTGAAGGTGAACAGACAATTGTTGAGTTAATTGATGCCATTGATAATGGAAAAGAGATTGGATTGGGGGTAGTTACAAAAGATGGATTTAAGGGATTTAGACAATATATGGATGGTGGTACTGTTGAATCACCTATAACAGAAAAGACACTTCCTTATTTTGAAAAGTCATATCCAAATGATATAACATTGTTGACCAGTAGAGGATGTCCATATGCATGTACTTTTTGTTATAATGTTGTATATAATGAAAGTAAATATAGACAACTTTCATTAGATAAATTTGAAGAAGATTTAGATAAATTGCCGGGTATTGAATATATACAATTCTGTGATGATTGGGTGGGCCCAAAAAAGAGAACCATAGAAATTGCTAAAATTTTACATAAACGTGGTATTGCGAACCAACCACAAATACGTGCACGAGATATTGATGAAGAAATGGCTGATACATTA
>Ga0098035_1001861_pt1 | contig 9973 bp, 1 predicted proteins | sample 3_EtaG_FD_75046 | JGI IMG/M metagenome (GOLD analysis project Ga0098035, IMG submission 75046) | Marine viral communities from the Subarctic Pacific Ocean - 3_ETSP_OMZ_AT15126 metaG | ecosystem: Environmental > Aquatic > Marine > Oceanic | place: Pacific Ocean | collected 2015-01-07
ATTACCCCCTTTATAAAAGTGCCTGTATTCTGCAACCATCCCTTCTATTTCTTCTTTAGGCATATTAGCCTGATCCCCTGCATGGTTTAAAAACTCAAGGAACACATCAATAGTTTCCCTTGTTCCATCTGCTTTCAGTGCTGATACCATATCATACCCATATTCTCCATCGGGGTTTTTGCGTAACATTCCAGCTATAGCCTTTCTAAAGTCATCCATTACAACACCAAGTGGCCTCCCTCTCAGATTGTTTTGAAGTACATTAGATATTACATTTCTAAATGCCGTAGGAAAATTAAGAGTAGCCTTGCCTATCTTAAACAGCACGATAGACTGTGTAACCCCCCTTAATGCCGCTCCATATCCCGCACCAGAATGAAGTTCTGCCTGTGATGTTATAGGCATAATGTCGTCATATACGGGCTTTGCCACATACTGTCCTTCGAGTTCACCATACCTTTCACCTGTGAACTTTCTGTAATCAGCCTGTAGGTTTTTATCTCCTGCTTTTTTAAGGACACCAGCAACAGGTTTATATGCTTTTTTCATGGATTCTAAAAGTGTTTCTGTTGCAGACATATTATCCCCTCTAGCCTTACCATCATTTAACATATCAGTTAAAACCACTATAGCTTCTGCCATCTCCATAATTTTCCAGTCTCTTTCCACACCCTTTTCACCAACAACTCTTGTTAACATAACTTCAGGCTTTTTAGTAATGTAATGTCTTTCCCACCACTCCCCGAAACCTGAAGGAACCTCCTGTGTAATAACCCATTCCTTTTCATTCTCTTTCCACTTAACGCCTGCTACACCTTCGAAATTAAGTACTAACTCTGGGCTCCTCTTAAGGCCCTTATAATAATCCAAGTTAGCTATATAACGTAATGTATCTGCCATCGCTGTGCTGATTGGAGCAGCCCAGTCGTTAACAAATCCATATGCATCTTGCAAATTACTATCTAATATTTTTCTTTCCCCCAGCCAGTTCTCTACGGTTCCTGTATCGGCAGTTAAATCCTCACCTGGTATATCATCCCTGTTTGACAAGAGAAAATCTTTTTTATACATATAATGTATATATTTACCATGATATTTCCAGTATGTATCAGCCGATATAACGCCTCTCTCAAAAAGCATGTAGCCCAGCTTTGTTTGTGCCGCTTTAATCTGGAACGCAAGCTTCTTTACCTCATCAGGCATTCGCACTGCGGGGGACTTAAGTGCGTTATAGTCTGCCATAACACGGAGCTCTTTAAGTTTTTTCATTTTTACGTCCAACCTATCCAACACATCCTTTTTACTTACAGCTTCATGGTTTACTTTTTCTCTTTTCCAGTTAATACCTATCTCGGCATCATACACTTCATTATCAGCTTTCGGGCCAGTCTTAGGCCCTTTACCTGTCATTATTCCAAGCTTCTCTATTCTTTTATTAGTCTCTTTTATTTGAATTTTTACTTTATTTATGTTTTCCGTTATTGCGGCCCTTCGTGTTACATTTGTAGTTGACTCATGTTTTTCCTTAAGACGAGAAAGCCCTTTTTCAAACGCCTCTCTTAAATTATACAGCTTTATTATACCCTTTCTCCAACCAAGTTCTGCTGCTATATTAGCGTCTACCTCTTGTATTTCTTGTGTATCAAAAAGCGGTGAGCCAGTTTTACTACGCAAGAAGTCCATTATCTCTTCCTTTATGCCTCCCTGTCCTTCCCAGTTACTCATCTCCTTTGGTCCACCCTTGCCATATATTCTATCAAACTTCTTTATTTCACGCATAATTCTATTAATCAACCTGTTAGATTCACTTATCCCACCCCTCATTTTTAGTCTTGCCAGCATAGCGTATTCATAATCACCCAACGATGATAGTGATTGCCAAAACTCCAGAAACACCCGAAGCGGCTTCCATTTTATCTTTGAAGCAAGGCTACTATTTCTTAATCCCTGGTTTATAAAAAGGTCATATGTTTCATTATGATTTCTTTGTGTTGATACTACCTGCTTTACAATCTTATTAATATCAAGGCCTTCTGGTATTGTTGAAAGCTTTGCTCTAATGTCTTTCTCTTTTATAATTTTGGTATGGTGTGCTATAACCTGCGCACCAGTTTGTCCGTCCTGCTCTATCTCCTTATTATATGCTTCATCGGCCAATAACAAAGAGGAATCAACATAACTAGCATCCCCAATAACTTCCTCCTTAACTTCCTTCTTAGTAACTTCCTCCTTAACTTTCTTCTTAGTAACTTTCTTCTTAGCTTTCTTCTTAGTTTTCTTCTTAACACTATACCTTGTCTCATCAAGGTAAGGATTTTTAAGTTCCCCTCCTTCACCAATAGGGTCGGTCATCTCTTTATCTAAATCATAAAGGTCTTCAATTACATTCTTTCTTTCTTGTACAAATCCAGTCGCCCTCTTTGTCATCTTTCTGGCTACTCTGGTCCACGGGACCTTACCCTTTACTAACATATTAAATAACCAGTCTGCCAGTGCTTTAGCTGCACGTTCCTCTGATGCAGGATCACCCAATAACACACCATCGGTTACTCCCTCGATTTCCCCGCCTTGCTGGATGATCGTATGAGCGATTTCTTCGAAAGCGGTTTTAAGAGTAGCACCGTGCCCAAGGGTGAGAACCGCTTGTCCGTCAGCCATAACTTCGTGCTTCCCCGCAACGTTGAAGTCTTCTCCGTTCCTGATTGCTTCATCTATTTCTCCTTCCTTAAATATTCCCTGATCCACTAATGTCTGTCTCATTATATTATTTATTTCAGCATTACTGGCACCAGGATTTCTGTTCATTAAATCCTGCCTAAGAGATAGAGGGGCATCTATAAAATCAATAGATTCTATTCTGGCACCCATACTTGTTGCAAGCATTATAAGTCTATCCCTAACCTTATTGAATGATTCTGGTGTAAATGCCTGTCGCTCTCTTAATATATTTAAATACTCACTATGACTTAAGCCTATCTCTGCTGCAAACTCTGTATACCTACGCATCTGACCTATTTTAGGTTGTCCTATGCCAGGAATTTTCTTCTGCGCCATTCTCTTGGCATTCTCACCAACTGCCTGCACTGGTTTATATATTATCAGGCTGTATCTTTCCTTAGATCCGTATCCTTTGTTTAATCTTTTTGCTAAGTTTTGAAATTCCGCATCACTCAGTCCAAGTTCATCTGTTGTGTATTTTTTAATAGCGTCATGATCTAATTCCACAAACTTCCCCAGCCTTCCATGAATAGGATCTTCCTTACTGGTAAACGGCAATCTCACCCTAAAGGATTCATTATCTAGTCTTATTTGGTTTTCTACCTCCAGCACCTTTTTCTTAGACCTATCACTCATTGCTGGTACTATACTGTAGTTTACATTTTTTGCTACCGTTCCTACACTTTTTCTTGCTTTATTAATTTTTACGAACACATCATCAATATTAAGGCCACGCCCATGTACTTGCCCCTTATATGTGGCTACCAACTGTTTAAGCTTTTTAACAGCGGCAGTAATTTTAGCCCTATTCTTTTTAGTCCCCCACTCTGCTAATATATTATTATTAATAATAGTTACCAACTCTCTGGCCCTTGCCTTTGCCTCCACCAAATTAGGAGGTATCACCGTAGCGTCTTGTTCCTCTAAAGGTATTAATTCCATTTCAAGGCTACTAACTATAGCATTCATATCACGTTCCAGTTTATCCAAATATTTTATTTCCCCTTCTTCCTCTTTGGTAAGTTCTATTTCTTCTGGGTTTGTTTTGCTTTTGGAGCTTTCCCATGTATAAAGGCCCTTGTTTGTATCCGTAGTTGTTTCTATCTTTCCCTCAAGGAAATATATTAAATGTTGCAGTTTAATACTTTCAGGGAAAGATTTATCTCCACTCTTTTTAATGCCCTTAATATTATTAAAAGACAAAGACTTGCCGCTATTCACTTGATATACCATCCAGGTACCTTTTTTGTCTTTATAAAGGGCATAGCCGTTAACATTTTCAGGAAATACCGCCAGTATATGATCGCCTTTTCCTGACTTATTATTTCTTATAACTCTTAAACCTTTCACACCAGGTATATCCCTGTTATATAAATCGTCAAGAGGGACTGCCTTATTCTTTAGGGCTTCTACAAGACCATGATTAATGCTTATTGCATTATCGAAAGTCTCCCTCGCTGCTATCATATTTTTGATATAATTTTCAACCAAATTTCTATGTCCCACCACCGATTCTATTCTGAGTATACTTTCTCTTTGACTATCCTTTTCTGTTAATTTATTAACTGCGTCCCATATGTAAAAATGCCGCAGCAAACTGTCCCCGTAACTATTCATTAATTCGTAGTAATAATCCTCTTCCCTGCCCTTGTAGCCTGAAGGAACAGTCGGGTTTTCTTTTTGTAGGGCCAGAAAAACCACCTTATTAATTATTTCCTTAAAAGCTGCTGGGGTAAGGGATTGATATTCTTTTTCCCTTATGCTTTGATCAACCTTACCACCGCTTACTTTCCTTATCTTTGTCTTATCCTTAATTCCTACAACCTTACCATCTTTAGTAAAATTCAGGTTAACAAGAGATGGAAGGCCTTTTGCTCTACCACTTTTTTCTACAGCAAGACCTGAACCTTCAAATGATTCAGGAGACAGGGCCTTATATTCTAATAAAGCATCCATATACTCAGTAGCTTCACTTATGTCCTTATCTGTTAAAACATCACCACTAGTCCTTGGATCATTCTTACCAAAAAAGAAATGAATATCCCTTTTTTTGTTGGTACGATGGGAAGTACTTCCCAACCCACCCCACTCTATACGAGTCTGTTCAAAATCCCTTGGTCCCGCAATTCTTCCTGTGGTGAATATAAACCTATCTCTGTGTGCTATAACACGTTTTAAGAGTAATTCTTTTCTAGCTTTTTTGTTCTTCTTTATAGAATTTTTATATGCCTCATCTGCTTTACGTACGTTGATGTTAAGGATGGTTTTTGCATGTTCCATGACGTTTTCATCTATAGTCATATCCTTGTTACTTTCTTCAACAAGATTTGTAACACCCTGATTATGTGTCTTTAGTATCGTTCTAATACCATCAGAACTAACACCAAACATTCCATATATGGCAGCCCCTTTGAGTGCAGATGATGATGTCTCAACGTAACCACGGGCTCTTTTGTTAACTGATCCTTTTGCCTTACCAAATGGAAGATCTTTGCCATCACCTACATAATCCTTTATAAACCCTTCTATAAAATTCCATGCTGCTACCTCCTGACGAGGGTTAATCTTTCCACCTATTTTCCCATCCTCAAATATTTCTGCAATTTGTTCTTGATTATTTTCCGCATAGTTATGTAAAGTACGGTAGACACCATAGTATCTGCTTTTAGTGCTATCACTAAGCACTTGTATTAGTTTAGTGTTTGTAGTATTTATGGCTAAATCTGAAAAGAAAGGAAAAGCTTCTTTGGTTACACGGTGGTCTTTGTCAATAGGCTCTGGCCTTATTAGTGGATCTCTGCTTTTTCTATTTGTATTCGTCTGAAACCTTCTCACCATCTGTCTTCTTTGAGCTGAATTTAATCTTTTATTAACAGCATGTTGAGTCCAGTCACTATTATATACCTGTGCTACCTGTAACCAGTCTTCCCAGTTATCTATCTCACCATCCCTCTCCAGGTTCCAGAGAATGGTTGATAAGGAGTATCCCCTATCACTACGTATACTAAGTATTTCACGTATAAAATTAGGTACATCCTTCCCCGCATCTATATCTATTAAGTTTTGTTTGAGATCTTCTATTGTTATATCTGTTTTCTCGTCTGTTTCACGTCCCAGTTTTACATGAAGGGTGCCATCAAGGTTCTTGACCATAATACTGCCTTTGGCATCTGGCCCAAGCTTGTCTATTATCTTCTCTATTTGGGTCACGGTAAGAGGCTTCGTCTTGCTTAATTTTTCACCCTCTAATGCCTCGCCTAGTAATCTTTTAAGTTGTTGCGTATGCTTGTACTTACTCATAATACCTAAAGCATATAGCTTCTTACCCATGGTAGCAGCGGAATCTTTACTCTTTGGATCAACTATAATTCCCTTTGTTTGTTTCGCAGCTTCACCAGTCATAGTGTCAGCATGTCCAATTTCCAATACATTACTTTCATACGTATTTTTCGCCAAATCTAGTATACCGTCCATACTATCAAATATTCTTTGAATATACGATTTATATTTTTCCGCTGGCATATCAGTAAGGTCGCTAAGGCTTTCTTTCTGCGCTTTTTTCCCTTCCTCTTCTATTCCTTCCTTTATTCTTTTAATACCTGGAAAGGGGGTTGTTGACGATATTTCATCGGGTTTTTCAGGACCCACCCGTGAGGGTCTTTCCTGTTTGTCCGTCCTGCTCTTCTTAACGGTCCTTCCTGTTATCTTTTGAACTACTGTTTTGGCAGCCGTCTTTACTTTTTCAACTGCTCCACTTGCCTTGTTAATTGCTTTTACTGCTGCTGAGTCAGCAAACATTACATTCCCCACTTCTTCAATAACCTGGCTTTGTATTCCCTCATCAAATTTATCTAAATTTTCTGTAACACTGTTTACCGCATTGTTTATTTGTTCCTTCTGCTGTTTAGTTACAGTCTTCCCCCCAAGTTTTGATACAGCATTACTAAGTCCATCTAAAGCTGCTTCAATATATGTTGGTTGTGTAGTAGCATTCTCGTTCTTTAGGTTATCTCTATACTGTTCAGCCCTTTGTTCTCCAACATTAGACACGCTTTCTACTACGCCAGCAACGAGCTGTTCGGTACCTGCACTTGCTTTACCAACTTTTATATTATCTACAGTCCTTGTTATATTAGTACTCTTTTCTTGGTACCTACCCATATTTACTGCATGTTTACCCAGGTCATTATCTATAATACCCCTTAACTCATTTTGTCTAATCTGCTTTCCTACACCTGGAAGGTTCATGGCTCCACTTGCGCCACCAAGAAGAAGTGTCATCACTGCGGTGGGGCCTATAACAGAAACCATCTCTGACATCATACGTGCTTCTGGCCTTACACCTGCATACTTTTCTACTGCTGCCTGACCACCTGCCTGTCCCATTTCAGTGCCTATTTCAACTCCCATTGTTCTACCCGTATTCAATAGGAAGTTTTCCACAAACTCTTTACTTGTTCTCTGGGTTATTATCCCTGGCTTAACCCTGAACAACATAGACAGGTATCTTGCCCCGATAGTCTCACCAATACCTTCAATCGCTCCTGTCGCCAGAGGTGCCCACCATAGTTTACTTCTCAGGGCATTTGCACCATCTATATCACCCTGTTCTTCCAGCATGGCTATTCGTTCATGCATTGTATCTTTAGTGGCCTGTGCTTGTGATAGTCCAAAGAAAGTACCAACTGATGCTCCCGTTATCCAGTCTACAGCCTTACTTGATTTATTAAAATTCTTTATAGCGAGTTTTTGTGCCTTGCTAGCTTTTACAACAGCCCTCGCACTCATAATCTTTGACTCTCTTGCTCCAAAACCTTTTAAGTTGCCTACAGCCTTACCACCCCTTCCTATAACCCCAGCGTGACTTAGTTTTCTGGCTCGTAAAACCTTCCCTGTTGTATCAATCGCCTTCTTTAACCTAGTCATCTTCAGTAATATTTTTGCACCAGTCATACTTAAACCACCAGGTATAACAGATGAAGGTATCATTGTTCCTGCTTCATATAACCATCTGGCAAACCCTTCATACTCAGGCTTTGTACCCCACATCTCATCAGACTTTTCTTCTGCCCAGTCTACTATTGCTTTACCAACTTTCTTAAGCCCAATCATCTGTAGAGCCCTACCTCCCATGGAAGGGAACTCAGTTGTTATACCCTCTCCAAGACCTCTTAAAAGTGCAGATAAATAACCACCCGTTTTAGGTTTATCGTTAGAGAGTTCTTCGTATGCGTAAAATGGTGCAAATTTCTTAGAAGTTTCGGGGGCGTGTGCAGAAAAGGGAGAGAGTCCTTCTTCTATACGGTCTTTTGCGTGTTTAATAGCTTTATTTCTTATACTGTCAGGTATATCGCCACCTCTCATAAGAACTTCAACTTCAGCTTCGTTCAGAGTTGAAACCAACAAAGGATACTTCTGCTCAATACCATCAATCCTGAGCCCACCTCTTATAGTCATATCAGTAACAACACGGCCTGAGCCATCTGTCATCTTACGGCTACCAAGGAATCCAGCCCCCTTCTCGGTACCATCATCACGTAAGGCACCCCTATTCATAGAATAAAGACGACCCGTCTCATCATATACTATATTATTGCCCATCCTTCTTTCTGTCGCTACGGTCTTGTCGAAGGTAGAATGATTTGCACCTTTCAGTACCTGTCCTGTCTCTGGTACAAGACTTTGCCAGTGACCGTCAATAGGGCTAGGCTTAATACCATATTTATGTGCAGTTTCATAATCATAGCCAGTACCCATTGGATCAAATTTAGGAGTGGGTACAGGTATGCGGTTTATTGCCGCCTGTTGTGTAGGGGAGGGTTGTAAGTCACCACGTCTTACCCCCTCCTTATACAAGCCTAGTTGTTTTTGATTGAGTTGAGCAATAGTATCTGTATTTATTGCGTTTTGTATTACATCAGCATTTGTCAGTGCCATATATATTCCTCTCTAATTAAGCAACAGCGTTCATTTCTGCATTATAATCTGTAGTGGATATTCCACCATCCTGCCCAAATGATGTCTGTGAATTACCGTAACCCCCGTAACCTCTCTCATATCCACTTGCCTCAAGTCCTCCAAGGTATGCTTTCTTTATAGATTCACCTTCTACCATCTGACCCGTCTTGGCAAACATTTCAGCCCCAATCAGCTGCCAAACATCATCTCCTACTTTACCATCTAAAACTTCTTGTTTTGATGGAAGCCCTCCCCAAGTAGAAAGTTGCGCTTGTAAAGCTGGAAACCCCTTTTCTGCAAACCACATAGTAGTAGCATCTGCCTTTGTTATCCCTGGATTTGCGTTAATTATTTGTGCTATACCATTAAGATTTGCGTCTGCTTCCATTTGTTTTGTAGTTATAGGTGCAGCCCTAGCAGCTAATGTATCAAAATAAGCCAGACCTTTATTCGCCTTCTTATACCTCTCCTTATTTGCCTGCATACTCTCATACATCTTAGCAAGCTTTGGATTTTCGCCAAGTACATCTGGGTTTGACATGATCTGTTCTATATCAACTTTCCCTGTAGTCGTGTTTTTATATCTATCTAATCCTTCCGTCAGTTGCCTATCTTGAGATTTTATTAGTTCTGACAATGGTGCGTTAACCTTCCTTATTATAGTTCCTATATCAGCAGCGAAACCTTCTGTCTGTATTGCTTTGGCCCATTCTTTCTTTGTAAACGCACCACCATTAGCATTAAAACCGCCCATATTAGCAAGATTGGTTATTTCTGTAGTTAAAACCCCAGTGCTGTCTAACTGTCCAGTTGCTTCGGCAATATCAAACGGCTGCATTTCTTGTTCCCTTTCTACTTTTAGTTTAGCAGCTGTTTCATTTAAATATCTTGTATGAGCACTGGTTTTCTCTACGTCCGCTGATTTCCCTAAATAATCCATATAACCTTTCGATCCCACTCCTGCAGCAAAAGCACCAAATCTCTCCAGCCCAGTAGGGGTGAGGGGTGGTAAACCACCACCCTCTTCTCCTCCCTCAGTAAAACCTCCTGATTGAGTGTAAGGGTCTTGCCCCGATCCTTTTGCCAGAGTAGCAGCTGTCAACCCTGTGAATAATTTTCCCGCCATATTACCCAACTCTCCAGATTTACCGTGTTCGCTAAAAAACTTAAATTTACCATCACCCATTTTATTTCTCCTCTCTAACTTTTATTAATTCAATAAACAGGTCGCCATCAAGCCTTGTACCTATTATCAAAAATCCAGCATTAAGAGCTACCTTAATAGCCTTAATGTTTG
>Ga0098035_1001865_pt1 | contig 9966 bp, 16 predicted proteins | sample 3_EtaG_FD_75046 | JGI IMG/M metagenome (GOLD analysis project Ga0098035, IMG submission 75046) | Marine viral communities from the Subarctic Pacific Ocean - 3_ETSP_OMZ_AT15126 metaG | ecosystem: Environmental > Aquatic > Marine > Oceanic | place: Pacific Ocean | collected 2015-01-07
CCAGCGCTACCTTGCGCCTGTTGTTTACGTTATGCTTCTTCATTTAGTTTCCTCTCCTTTCAATGATTGGCAAAGTCTTTTAACTTCATCCGCATTTAACAGCACCTCCTCATACTCAGCGTCATCTACCTTAAAAATATATTTAAATGCTTCGATTATACGCTTCATCAAACTTGCATGATGATTTAGTCGCACCTCAAAACAGGTTACAACGTCATTTTCACAAAAATATTCGCCATCAGTCCATACTATAAACTGATGCCTAGTATCTAAGCAATCGCATACAAATATTTCCTTCTGATCTTCACTATACATGATTATTTCCTCTTAAGATGCTTAAGGTCCGGCTTGTTTCCGAAATAAAACCTGCCATCTTTTCCCATAACCCAGGGATCAGATACCTCACGATAGTGTGGCATCAACTCATCACCATTTATTATCGCCTGCTTGACAGCCATTCTCTCTCGCTTATGGTTAGCAATCTTGTCTTTTTTCTCCGATACACACAAGGTTGCGCCTGATATGCATGTTTTCTTCCTTGATCTAGACATAGAAACTCCAGTTTTGTGGAATAATTCCCAACATAATGGGCGTCTGCCCACTAATCCTGTTCAGCCTGTCCCTCTTTCCATTCTTCATGTTGCCAATTATACATCTCCTCACAGTGAGGCGCAATATACTTTTCAGTATAGCACTCTTCACACATAAGTTTACCTGTCTGCAAAGTACACCAAACGTCAACTGGATTCTCTTTGCACGTTGGGCATAATTTCTTAGAATTACTCATCAGTATTACTCCACTTAATTACAGGTGTCATCAAAGCAAACTTTACTTGAGCCCTTAACTCCGGAACCTCACCTGATATACCTAACTTAAAAGCAACAGCCTTTAATTCACTTGTAGTCCAGCCATCAATCAGCATCTTAACTACATCTGATCTTTTGAGTGTTATTTTTAACTCAGTCATCAGTATTCTCCTTTATGGGGTGTCGCTAAGACTTGCGCCAAATGACTTTAGAGTGCTTTCATCTTCATTCCACGCGATGAAATCCAGAACGCTGTCCAGATGCACTTCAATCGCCTCGCATATCTGCCCTTTTTCAATGGCATCCCAAGAGTCATCGGCCACAATGTGATTAATCTTTGTGCCGTGATGCTTTGCCACCAACTCATGCAAAATAATGTCGAAAACGTCATGCGCTATAGCGGTTGATAATAGAGCCGTGTTCACTTTTGACTCGTTTAACTTGCGCCACAGACGCGCCTCTGATTCTGAAATTGTCATGTTATTCTCCTCCTTGATTAAATTTTCACTGACAATATCGCACAGCATATCAACAACCTTTTCGTCAGTGTCAATAAATCTGCTCATGTATTCCCTGATCTCTGAGCAAATGATTTCTGCTTTTTTCCTATCAGTCATCAGTCTTCTCCTGTTTACTGGCTTCTCTTTCTTCCATCATTTCGTAATATGCTAGAAACAATGGGTTAATTGTAAGCACAGTTTCTTCACAGTTGGGTTCTCTTTCTTCTATGCGCCGTAATTTCTTGGCGTAATAACCCTCGCGGTTACCCTTCTTAGGTAACATCTTTTTACCGCTTACTTTGTAGTTCCTGTCAGTCATCACGCTTCTCCTTGTTGTATCACTTTTGGGTTTGTCCTTCTTAAAATACACCTCCGTAAGTCATTGATTTCAAAGGCGTAATACTATGCAAAAACACCTCTGCGGTAGGGGGGTACTACAGAGGCATTTTTAGACAAATGTAGGCAGTTTTAAGTCGTGCCCAGGACTGGCTGCACCTTCCCGCATCGTCCACCATACGGGTAGTTTTTTTATACCGTCTTTCGACTCGTTCTAGGGTGCAACAAAAGAAGAGTTACCCACTCAGTACCAGGCTCAAATCTTTCTCTTGCTGATCTGAGTTTTTCATAGCACGTTTCGCAAAGAGTATCGCACACTTTAGTGCTCGCATTGTACACAGGGAAACCTCCGCTACCTACAGAGTTTACCCCTAACCCTGAAGCACCACACTTTTCACAAATACGCATCAGCATTACCTCTTTTGTGTAGAAATGTGAGCAGTTATTTAGAATAGGTTACTACCCCTATCCTACAGTCGTGCTCAGGACTGTTTGCAGGTCGCTAAGGTATCTACTGTGTATTGTAGACGTATAGCACCTCAATTAAGAGATTCCTCGTTGGTGTTACAGTTCAGAGCCGTCAATGGCAAGGCCGTAAGGCGGATAAACACCTGCAATAAAATTAAATGGGCCTTTATTTACAGTCGTACCCAGGACTGAAGGAGCACTTACTAGGGTTGTTCCGAATACCACTCGGCCCGTTGGGAAGGGTTGTTAATGGTCACCACATATGGGTGCTCTTTTACCCTATGACGCATACCGGCCACGTTACGCTCGCTCATACCGCCGATCTTCCGTAATTGTGGGCTTATAATGATTAACTCTACGTCACCCCTAAACTGTTTAATACCGTTGTTTGACTGGACAGCCCTAAACCCACGGCATAACAAAGCGTTCGGTGCTGTCGATAGTTTAAGATTATATCAGAATCAAGCCTTTTTACTCCAGTCATGCTTAGGACGAGAAAGTAGACAGGATAGGAGGCTCTGCTCTAGGCACCTTCGGTCACCAGAGTGCCCCATTTGTTAACCTCCTGTACCTCTCTACAAGATGCTAGGTGAGCAGTTTTACATTTATCGTGAGCCGTCGACTGGATGGTCTGTAGTTTTAAGACGGCTGTATTGCCGGCAGTTATGCACCATCTGCAACCCCGATCTAAATGCCTGTCATACTCAGGACAGTTTAGCGCGTATCCATTCGGCCATACCTCAGTTTTTATCCCTCGGATCATAGAACCCCGACGATTACAGATTCGACGGTCACCAGAAGTGGGGGAATCTACTACCCAATACCCCTGGCATACTGTTTACTGGTACGCGCTTAGCGAGCAGTTATTTACAGTCATACTCAGGACTTAGCCGATAAGTGCAGGGTATCCCTATACGGCTATCAAATACCCCGGAGCCAGTTCATTTTACCACCATGACTCAGGGTGGATTCACTGGGGCCAACATCATGCCCCTTGCCGGAATTCACAGTTTTGCTTCATGCAAAACCTTCAACTCTAAGTTTCTTTTGACTGAGTACCATTGCTCTCTTTCCGACTTACAACCGTCCGGATAATCTCCAGATATGGTATTATAATGCTCATACATCTCCTCAGCCCAAATGAGAAGTTCTACAAGGACCTTCATTCTTTCTGACATATTTACACTCTCCTGGTTAGTCTGCTTAGAGGATTACACCCTTTCGGATGTAATCACCCACAACTATGCCACTTCTTCGAGCGCTGGTCTGCCCAGGCCAACTTCTTTCATAGTTGTTTGTAGGGCTTCATACTCTGCCCATGCGTCAACAACCTGAAGTTTGGCATCGTCGGAATTGTTCGAAATGGCTTTGTTGGCTTGCCGTAGCACCTTTTTCAGGAGCCACGCCGGAACCTCATCACCACTCTCAAACTCGTACCAACGTTCGGCAGAAAGTCGATCCAGCGGGAAATCAGGATTACCTTCGCTACCCTTCGTAAAGGTAGAATCCTTGGCCTTCTTGAACCTGCCATTCTTTTGGTCCCAGTTAAGCCCACAAGATTCGGTAATGTAACCGATCAGCCTTTCTTTTCTGACCCCGTCACACTTCGTCACACCTGCTGCCAACTTGGTCAGGTAGGTGCTATCGCCATGTTCGTAGTAGTGCCACATGGAACTAACCACTAACATATGGACCCGATCCTGCATTGATTTCAATGCACTCACTGCTCTTGAGATAGCAGTACCTAATGCCTTGCCTTCTTTAATGATATCCATTGTTGGACAATCTCCTGTTTAGTTGCGGATTACGAATGTAATCCTCTAAACAGACTGATTATCAGGCTTGAAGGGTCTACACCCAACTATCCTTAACCCCCATACCCCTACACCTAGAGTGCCTGCATTATCTCGTCGTCCACGGCGTTAGCCCCTGGCAATACCGTTTTTTCCCTACCCGGAACATTCCGGGCATAGGCCGAAGCCCAAAGATCACAAGTCGCTCTAGTACAACTCCGGTTCCCCGGTTGGTCACTCTAAATTGTTTCTCACAGAGTCTAGACTTCGTTATCCTCGTGGATATACACTGGTCGTCAGTACGTTCTAGTACATCGGGCAAGCCCGGCACCAATTCCCGCTAAGACTCACAATACGATAGACCAAAGGTACATGAGTTTAATACCACTTGTTTACAACATCACAACCATAACAGCATTGTAACCTTTTAGCAATAGGGCGTTATACAAACCGCCCCATGACTAACCAGTTGCAAACTTCAGACGCTCTTTCGCGCCCATGCCCCGAACTGCTCGCACAACATCCAGGTTGCACTTAGGCCTCTGAAGTCTAGGGAGCCGAGATACGGGCTTGCTTCGGCGCGTACGCTCTTTTAACCTAGGCTTTTCAGCCGGTGCACTAGCAATCTGCCTTATCTGCAAGGTGACTTCATTCTGACCGTCACAGCGCAATCTTAGCAAACCGTCAGGCACTTCCAGTTCAGAGCCATTATACATGATATGCATAGCGACTCCTTTATTGTGGCTGGGCCAGTCGCCCAAACCATGCATTTAATATAGCAAATCCAGCCCGGATTGTCAATTTGACACCTATATAAGCCTTTTATTAAAGTCTAAAATTTGAACATTAGACTTTTGGAAGGTACTCCGGGGCGGGCACACAGTCGGCCCAGGTTCGGGAGTCCCGGCTCCTAACCACATACATATAAATAAAAAAAAGAACACTAACAACACATCAAGTTCTGCTCTAAAGTATTATAATGTGGGGTAATTGGGTAATAATGTCGTAATTAGGTAAGTGGATGTCGTATTATATTTTAGTGGGGGATCTTATGGGGTGAGTATTCCGTTCTTATGGGAAGATGGTATGTTGTTCTACTATGTGAGCGTTTGGCTTAGCGGGCAAATATAGGATCCCATCTCATTCGGTACTAGTAAAGGGAGATCTTAAATTTTTTTTAGGGTATATTTTTTCTTAAAAAAGTTATCCACAAGTTATCCACAGACTTATCCACAGGTAAAAAGAGGCTTAAGTCTATGATTCTAAAGGCAGAATAGAAAGTTATCCACAGGTGAGGCCCTCCCTTATTATAATAAGTATATTAATACTACTATATAACAAATATATCTTTATCTGTACCACTCTACTCTATTTCTTTATCTATATCTTGATCTTTTCTTTATCTGTACCTATATCAATACCTATATCATGTTCTTTATCTGTATCTATATCTTCTCTACTCTATACCTAGTTGGGCCCATTTAACAAATGTTTTGCTAATATTGCTAAAATTTTTGCTAAAATATAAAAGTGTGCAGCTTTACCCCCCCAATATGGTATAATGGTAGTATAAATTCGGGGCTCGTGCCAGCTAATCTCTCCCCTCTTTAGAGGGTCCTTCTCCCTTCTTGCAGGCGCGGCCCCATCTTACAGCAAAAGAACTAAGGTATGGCTATAAACCCAGTAAAACGTAGAGAAGGCAAGGTTGTACACAATAGTGTATGGACCACGGCCAATAAAAAGAAAGTAATCGAAATGTTTTCCTGTGGTTCTACAGTGGTAGAAGTGTGCAGGTTCTTAGGTATACATAAATCTACATTCTATCGTTGGTTAAAAGACGAGAGAAAAAAGGATTTTCAGCGTACTGTAGAGCTTGGTATTCAAGCCTCAGAGGCTTATTGGATACAGATTGGCAGGGATAACCTGGAGAATAAATCCTTCAATACTTCCTTGTATGCGTTTATGATGGTGAATAAGTTTAACTATCGTTCCACTTATTCTAAACAAGAAGTAGATAAAACTGAAATTAAAAAGACCACAGTAGAAGTTAAGAAAGCCGTAGATGTGGACTCTATTATTGATAAACTCAATGAAAGCATGGAGGAGAAGCCCGAGCTTCTAAATTAATATGCCTAAAGTCGGAACCAAAAAATTTGCTTATACCAAAGCTGGTATGAAGAAGGCTAAGCAATTCGCTAAAATATCTGGTAAGAAGGTTCAGAAGAAACCTTCCAAGGGGTACTGACATGGCTTGGGGCGGGGCAGCTAGTCCAGGCGGTGGTGCCGATTCAAGCGCAAGCGCACCAGGTGGAGGTTTAGGTTCTGACGCCTTTGGGGAAATGCCTAATCAAGCGTCTAGAGATGCATCTGGAATGACGGCTGAGGAGTTCAGGGGTGCTATCGCTAGGGCTATGGGGGTAACAGCTGTTACAGAATCAGCCGCATTAGGCGCAGAAGCTGTAGAGGCTGAGCGAGCAGCAATCGCAAATGCACGGGCTAGAGGCAAGGCTGTTAGGGATATGCAAGCAGCACGACTAGAGGCGCAAGCGCAGCAAGAGCGTGAAGCTATGATGGCTGACATTACTGCCATGCAAAATACTTCCAGCTTTGCAACTCCGACTAAAGCTGTAGAAAATCTTAACCCAAACACTGATATTCCAGGCCCAGCAGTTAATACTCCTCAAGCAGCCTTAGACGCCGCAGTTGCTGCGGCAAACACTAACGCAGTAAGCGGGTTCGATAATCCTAATGAGTGGGGAGGCGCTGTACAATTTGGGTTTGAGGTTCCAGAAACTCAGTTTGATGATAATGTCGGTTTAGCATCTGCTGTTTCAAAAGGCCGCCTCCATTCGAGTTATGACCCAATGGCTCCAGTTCCCCAAGAAGGGCTTAGAGCATTTGCACCACAAATTGATTCATCACTAGTTGATATGTTGGGCACCCAACCAACTAGAGCTACAACCGGAGAAGAAGGTGCTAAAAATTTATTAGACGATCTAAAAGCTGGGATAGAAGATGGGTCCATTACACCTAATATGGCGAATGCAATTCGGGCTACCGAAGATTTTAGGAGGGCTTATGCTGTAGTTAACGGACAATCAACCCTTAGCAAGGCCCTTGGATATTTGCACCCAGGGTTTGGGTTTGCAGCTAAGCAGGATTTACCTAACTATAGCTATGATATTAATAAGACAATATCAGATATAGAAAATTCAACAAATAGACCTGACTCCAATACAACAAAATGGAACGATTATCAAATTAGGATGTTGAACGAGCAAGAGCCGTGGTCTAAAGGATTAAATGAAAGGCAGATAAATTTTTATCTTAATAACCCAGAGGAGTTAGAATGGGTTCGAAATCTGTGGAAGCAGATGAATACGTACCAATAATGGTGTAACAATGGTGTAACAATAGGAGACAAAAAATGGTAACAAATCAATTAAGAGCTATGGATAGGATGTTTGAACGCATGATGGGGTTCACGGGGCACCGTAATCCTCTTGCAATGGTAGAATCTACGATGGACAGGATGGAGTCGATGCTTAGCTCGATTCCAACTAATAGTGAACAATTCACGGTATGGAAGCTCACGCCCACTACATATAGGTCAGAGGTTCAAGATGATGGTTCCATCCTGTTCAAGGTTGTGGAAAAGGAAGAGTTTTCAAAAGAACTGCAAGGCCCAGATGTAAATGCCGATAAAAAGGTGTAAACTTAAGGGCGGTAAAAAAGGGTTCAAGTGGGGTGACAAAGGAAAGTGTTACCCCACTCGTTCTCAAGCGGAAAAACAAGCGGCTGCTGCATATGCGTCCGGATATAAGAAAAAGTGAGCCTTCCAGAAATATCTAAAGATGCGTTCATTGATACTAAAAATTCAGAAGCTGCTGTCTCATTTGCAACTTGGGCGCAATCTGCTGAGTATAATCAAGTTGTTGCTGCATATTCTCAGTGTCATAGGGATCCTAATATTGATGATTCCTTTATTCGTGCTCTTGGGCAGCTTGACAGGTATTATCTTGGCGTGTTTCTTTGTAATCGTCATGATATGCTGCATCCGTGGATATACGAAAGATGTCGTGATGTCGAGGGTGATAAAGATAGAAGGTTAGATCTTTGGGCTAGATTTCACTACAAAAGCTCTATAATAACGTTTCTTGGGTGCATTCAGGAAGTGTTATGTAATCCTGATATAACTATAGGGATACTATCTTATTCTGCTAAACAGGCGAAGCCTTTTCTTAGGCAGATTATGCAAGAGCTTGAAACAAATGAAAAGCTTAAGAGCTTGTATCCTGACATATTATATGAGAAGCCTAAGCAGCAGGCTCCTAAATGGGCGGAAAACGAAGGACTCTGTGTAAAAAGAAGCTCAAATCCCAAGGAGCAAACTGTTGAGGCGCATGGATTGGTTGATGGTCAGCCTACCGGCAGACACTTTGGGTTAATAATCTATGATGATGTTGTGGTGCAAGAGAGTGTATCAACCCCAGAGCAAATAGCAAAAACTACAACCCAGTGGGAATTATCTTTAAACCTTGGATCTACGCATAACCCAAGGTATCAGTACGCTGGGACAAGATACTCATATGGAGATACATACGGTACAATCCTGCAAAGGGCGGCCGTAAAGCCCAGAATACATACAGCTACCCACAACGGGCAGATGGACGGCATACCAATCTTTCTCACAGAGGAGAGATGGGAAGAGATAAAGAAGACAACGTCTACTTATACAGTAGCATGCCAGCAATTGTTAAATCCAATTGCCGGGAGTGATGTAGCATTTAAGGGTGAGTGGTGGCGAGAGTGGGAGGTTAGGCCATATACCATGAACGTGTATATCCTAGTTGACCCAGCCAGCTCTAAAAAGAAAGAGTCTAACAGGACGGCCATGTGCGTTGTGGGTGTAGACGCAAACTACAACAAATATCTTCTCGACGGGGTATGCCATAGACTAAGTTTATCAGAGAGATGGGATCACCTTAAAAAACTAAGGGCTAAATGGAAGAGGGCTCCGGGCGTAAGAGAGGTTCGAGTAGGTTACGAAAGGTATGGCGCTCAAAGCGATATAGAGCATTTCAAAGAGATGATGCGTATAGAGGGTAGTAGCTTCCCAGTGTACGAGTTAAACTGGGTTGGGGGAGGAGGATCCCAGTCGAAAAAGGATAGGATACAAAGACTAGAGCCCGACCTGAAAGATGGGTCATTCTTTTGGCCATATCCAACAGATCAGAAGATGTTAACATCCTTACAGATGGACGTTAAGGAAAGAAAGCAAGAGTTCTTGATGTCTAGAAAAGTTTTATGTAAGGACGAGAACGGCAAGGCTTATGACTTAACGAAGTGGGTAAAAGATAACGAATACAATCTTTTTCCAACAATTCATCCTGATTTTTTAGATGCGCTGTCAAGAATCTATGACATAGATGCAACACCTCCTGTCGTTAGATCTTACAGAAAACTGGAACCAGAAGCAGAGGCAGCTTATTAATGGCTAGGACAAGAAAAATAGGAAGAAAATCTTATCAGCCAAGACGGGTTGCTTACAGAATGACTGACGGAAGAAGGTTTTACGAGAAGCAGCCTAGAGCGTTCCCGTACGGCGTTTTTCCTTACGTGCAAAACTATTACTGGACTGCCGGTTATACAGTGGATGATTAATTATGAAAAAACTATTGTCAGTATTAGCCTTTTTATGCTCTCCCGTAATAGCAGGGGGGCCACCAACTGATGTGATCCCACGCTTTGTGCAGATGCAGATATTCTGCGCACCAAGTATAGAAAGGATGTCAGACATACTAGGTGAAAAGTTTGGTGAGGTTCCAATAGTTATGGGCCAACTAAACGAAACCGATTCCTTTATCATCTTTGTAAACCAGCATAATACCTCATCAACCATCGTTATAGCGAAACAACACAAGGAAAGTTCTGAGGCTTGCATGGTCTGGTCAGGTAAGGCAGAGGCAGGCTTAGCCTTCAGTCTAAATGCTAACCCAGAGTTCCCAGAACCAAAGGTTGGAACCTGATGGAGCCGTCTGCCATGGTGGATGCCCTAACCG
>Ga0098035_1001868_pt1 | contig 9956 bp, 7 predicted proteins | sample 3_EtaG_FD_75046 | JGI IMG/M metagenome (GOLD analysis project Ga0098035, IMG submission 75046) | Marine viral communities from the Subarctic Pacific Ocean - 3_ETSP_OMZ_AT15126 metaG | ecosystem: Environmental > Aquatic > Marine > Oceanic | place: Pacific Ocean | collected 2015-01-07
ACTGTAAGCAAACGGAAATGTACCATCTCGGCCAAGTGTCATAATCTGTAAAGTTTTATCTACCAAATCACCAATTGATATTGGAACTAATTCTTTGTCATTTTGTTCTTTTACTTTTATAATAAACTTCTTTTTAAATAATTCATATTCATCTGAAATAAATCTTAACACATTTATAACATCATAATCATAATTGTTTAAATGCATACCTAATCGTAGCATAGAAGAATCGTGCTGGAGAATTGTTCCGCCTATATTTGTTTCTTTTTCAGTATTTCGATATGTATTGTTACTTGTTGCTGAACCAGACAATCCTACCTGTTTTTCAATTATATCTGTAAAATGATTATAAAATTGGTTGAATTGAATTTTTCCAATATTTTCATTTTTAGGATTTTTTTCTATCTGATCTGGCACATCATAATAAAAACCTGTATTAGTTGCCGCTGATCTAAATTTTACATCAATTACATCATTTACAGCAAGAGGTATTTTTGTTGATGCTGTACTTTGAGTTGTGGGTGTAAATACCTTTACAGTACTAGAGTTATATGTTATATCATAATCCTGTTTGCCTTCGTAAGGTAAAACAATTTTTTGGCTATTAATATAATAATCACTTTCTTTTGTTAATGCATTACCATTTTTATAAACTTCAGGTTGACCGGGTTCGTTAATAGCATTTACAATATGAAGAGTGCCTATCATATTTGTTTGGCCAGTACTTGAACCATCTGTGACCCAATAATATAAATTATCAGGTGCATCTAACGGTACAGTAAAAGTTACTGTATTATTTGTTGCATCATTATTTGTAACACCAGTACTGTAAGGTGCATTTGTTGAATCTATTATTTCAAATCCATGCGTGGCAGTTCTGTTTTCAAACGTATAAGTTTTTCCTTTGGCTAAAAATAATGTTGGACTAGTACCATTTAGTGTCTGTTGGCCATATACACCTTTAATTTTAAAACGCCAACCATTATCATATCCAACTTCATCTTGATAATAAACCAAATAATCTCGTGGTGGCTCAAATGCAGTTGTTCCTAAATCTATTACAACATCATCGCCTGCTGTTTCAACTACTTTAGTTATTGTTACAGGAAGACGTGTTTGTGTTTTTGATTTCTCCCAACCATTTTTATATTCATATTTGCCTGTATTTCGATTATATACTTGATAAAAATATACACCTTCGTTATAATAAATTGTTTCATCTATAATATAAGAATATCGAGTTCGATTTAAAGAGAAATCAAATTGTATATTCTGTATATTTTGGTAAAATACATCTTTTTCAGCAGATAAATCTGTTGCACTCGTTCCATATACAGGTGCAAAAGTCAATTCTTTATCAACAGTTGCCCCTGAAGTAGTACTTTCCATATATCCAAAAATACTATTACCTAAAAATGTTGTACTATTAAATGATGACAAAGATTTAAATGTACTATCATAAAGATTGAAATAAGGGTGTAAGTTTCGTCTTGTTTTAACTTGACATTTAGTCCATGTATTATCTAAAACATTATATTTTATATCATATCCTGCCCATTCGCCATCGCCTGAAATAGTAAGACCGTCTCCGTCTGTCGGAGTGCCGTCTCCTGCTCTGCCATCTGTTTCTAACGTAAGAGTTAAAACGCCGCCAGAGGCAAGATTGCTAACTACATAAATTTTATCATTATAGCCTGTACTTCCTCCGATTTGATTAATAAAAAGTAATCTATCTCCGTCGGTCACTGTATGAAGTTCGTCTGTTACATCGTACGTCTCTGGATCGCCTACTTTAATATCTTGCCCTGTTTTTGTTATAAGTACAGCAGGATCATTCCAGATGCCGTTTACATCTGAAAAGCCGTAACTACCATTTACAATAGCGGCAATAGGCTCTCTGCCATGAGTACCAAAATTATAAAGGCTTACATCTCGTCTATATTCTATAATTGGTCGTAATGCCTGTTCTGTTATTCCTAATGTACCACCAGAATAAGCCAACGGATTAAATCCATTAAAAACATTAATTGCACGAATTGCATCAACATGGATCCAACGATTAGTCCGAGACCATGCATTATAATCCCTTGCTCCTCGTTGCATAATAATGTAATCTTTTTCATTTGCTACATCAACAGCCGAATCCCATAACATTATGTCCCAATAATTATTAAAACTATTTGCCTCGTCCCATTCATATAATCTTGTTACACCATATGGTACTTTGGTAGTATTTTCGGTTTCATTAATAAGAAATATTTTTTCACCTACTCCCTCGACGGTGTATATAATAGAACCAATAAGAAGTTGCATTCCATTTTCTAAACTTAAAGATTTTTCGGCCTCGGTATAAGTATAAAATTGGTTGCCTTCTATTTCTGAGGCTGTAACTCCCGTTATTGTTACAGAAAGAGGTTCACCTAGCCAATAATAGGATGAATAATTTATTAATTTATCGAGGTCGATTGGCGGATGCCAAGCATATGTGTTATCAGAAAACAGTTTATCTACATTCGAGGTAATAGTTCCAGCGTAACTTAATTTATTAAGTATGTCATCATATGTTACTGCTTCATCTATATCATCAGAACTTAGATTTTTTGATAAAATTGCCGGTTCTAATTGATATGTGTCACGTAATGTTGTTGATGAAGAGGCATACAAATCACTGCCTGGTTTATTAATAATTCCTGTCTTTTTGCCTACCCATGCATTTATTTGTTCTAAATTACCTGGTTGAATAAGTTGGTCTAATGTTGCATTTAAAATTTTTATGTTGGGGCCTGTTTGATGAATTATAGGTAAAAATTGATTCGTTTCTCTTTTTGCTATATCAAATTTACTACTACCAGGAATAGTATTTTTTTCTTGTTTCTTTATTGTTATTTCAGATGAATAATCAGCCATATATTTTTACCTTAGTACGAACTACTAGATCCGCCCGATCCCGAATAACCACTACCTGACGAACCTGAAGTATATGTTACGCCGGATTCAATTATTGACGTTGATGTTATCATTGATGCCGCACCTACTGTTCGTAAATTAGTATCAGTATATACTGATACAATATCAACATCGGAAACCTTTGCCGCGGAAATAAACAATTCATCGGAGTTCGGGGTTATTTCAAATAAACTACCAAACCTGCTTTCAGAATATCCAGGCACTATTACAACAGAGTTTATAATACCTACCATTTTGTTATGAATATATGCACTTAATTCTGTATAATAAAAACTCTCCCCAAAATCCCAATATTCAGGTTGAAAATATTCTTCTATATACTCAATTATTTTAGATTTAATTTCATTATCAGTATAAACTGTTCCGACTGCTTTTATAATTTTAAACCTTGCTTGGAATTCTGTATCTGCTTGTTCTCCGAAAAGTATTCGATATTTTACTGGTCGATAAACAACTGTGTCTGAAGATGTTTTATAATTATCAAGACTTGCAAACTGTAACTCTAAAGTATTGGTTGTTGGTGGAAGTGGTTTAGTTGCCCGACTTCCGTCAGTTACTAACCAATTTCGTAATGCCGTGTCATATGAATTTGTTAAAATGAATAAATCTATAATATTTGATAATGCAGGATCTATTGCATAATCTTCTACTGCATAATGATTCCACTGGAATTTTAATGCTTGCCTTCCTACAACTTGGGTTGAATTATATGTTACATTATTTAATTTATATGTTGATTCATTTGCTAAATTAGTATATTCAACCGATCCATCAATTTCTTTACCCAAATAAACTGAAGGAGAATTATTAAAGTCTATTGCACCACTTGAATATGTTGTCTTACCAACCAAATCTATAAATCCTTCTGGATTATCTGGAACAAAATCTCCATTAACATCTGCCAAAGTTAAAATAACCCTTCGTGGATCGGTGTATCCATCAGAGTATGTAAAATAATCTAATATATTAAATTGTATATTTTCAGTCAATGCGGCAGTAGTGTTTACAGTTTCTGTTCCTGCTCCATCCCAAATACTAGGGTTAAGAACAAGTTCTCTATTGAATGTAATTCTATCATCAACAGGTTTTAATGTATTACTTGACGTCTTTAGTCTTGCTCGTTGATTATGAAACCTAACATTTTTAATACTTGCAAAAATGTATCGAATAGTTCGTAATTGGAAAATCCATTGTTGGCCGGATACATCAAACTCAATTCTCATTAAATAACTTTTATCAGTATTTGATGTACCTCCAACTGTACTAATATCCCATGCTGTAATATCAGGATCGCCAGCAACATTGGTATTGTCAACAACAGCCCATGTTCCTTTTTCGTGATTAAAATAAAGTCCAAATGTATTTTTATAATCTAATTGTGCAATTATAGCCGTTTTTTCTGTATCAGAAAATTTTGTATTATACGGAGGTATAATACGTTTTATTCTTGCTGTACTTGGTATTACTCTACTTAATGTTAAGGCACCATATCCGTCAGCAGTTTTTCCAGTAAAGTTGGCATCTATATCTGTAAGTCCTCGACCGTCACCGTATATTGATAAAACAGTTGCCCATTTTGTTAAAGCAGAAGCACTAAAAGGACTTTCACTAAATTCTATTATAGATCCTTTTTTAACATAAATCAATTCAAATATACCTGCCGAACTAGTAGGCGCAACATTTGTAGATCCTTGAAATTTTGTATTAAAATATCCGGTACAAGTTTTTGTAGTAGATGAAACTTGTGTCCATTCTAATATTGGAGCAGAGGCAGATATAACAGTTGTTGATGATAAAATAATTCCATTGTTACCAGCTGTCGTTACTGTACCGGTATTTCCAACAGTAGCACCATTTAAATGTCCAGTTGTTCCAGATGTTTGTTCAGTAAATGTTGTTCCATCTATAGATGTTACAATAGTACCAGATTCTCCAACAATAATATATACAGAGTCGTAATAAATAATATCTTTTAAAATAGCATTAGTCTTTGTATCGGGTATATGTGTTATCCAAGTTGTTCCGTTGGATGACGATTTTATAATTCCGCCATTTCCTACAGCCCAAAATGTAGTAGAAACAGTTATAACTGATTGCCAGGTTTCACCAGTTGCTGATTGGATAGTCCAATTGTTATCTGCTCCATCTGTTGAGGTAGCATTAAATCCTCCTAACGCTGAAATAAGATAAAGAGTTCCATTCCATGCAATATCTACACCAGAAACGGTTGCACTAGAACTCCCCAATGAGACTACTGTCCAATCTGTATTACCTATTGATATGTCTCCATCCCATTTTATTACATTACCTGCATTACCTACAGCCCACCACATGCTATTAAGATATCTTACTCTATTAAGTTGTACATCCGGAGTTGTATTAACAGCATACCAAACAATGCCGTCTGAAGAATATAATATATCACCATTAATAACTGTTGCTACAAAAAGATCATCACTTGTACTATCTAACCCGTATGATACATCTGTAATATCTAATGATGTATTTGATGTTCGTGAAGTCCAAACTGATAAATCAGCTGATGTATATATTTTTCCTGCTGTTCCAACAGCAACATACAAGGAACCATTATAAGCAATTTTTGAAAAATCTGTTGACGTTAATGTTGGATGCAAGGTCCATGCTGTTCCTAATGTTGTTGTAGCATAACTAGGAACTGTTATGAAATTAGGATTATATCTATCAAAATAAAAATTAATAGCTTCTGGGTCTCCTATCATATCTTCTATAACACTATTTACAATATCAGTAGAAGTCATATTACTGGAAAAACTTTGTGTTCTGCGTTTAGCAGTTTCTTCTCTATAGATATAACCGTCGTCTCCAAAAATTGTTAGATCTTTATATGTACCTGTTGGATCATTAATATCTATATATCTAGTATGACCACTATGCATTCGATTAACTGCTTTAATCTTTTTAATATCACTTGACAATGTTAATGGATAAACAGAATAATCTTCTGCCGTAACCATTCTATCTTGCGAATTATATACTTTTGGAGCATTTTCTTTAATGTCGATAATACTTTCTTGTTCCGATGCGTTGTTAACAGTATATTCTAAATTACATGTAAACGTAACTTCATACGTTTGATTATTATTACCAGAAACATATTGCATTACTACATTAACATTTTTAATGTCGTCAGGTTGAATAATATAAGATTCAGCATTACTTGTTCTATACCATACTCGTATAATTCCTTTGGGTGCATTACCAAATCTACCATCAGCAAATTTGATAGACAATTGATCTTCTGCTCTAGGAATGACAGAAAAAATATTTCTTACATCTTGATTTAAACTATTATAGATAACATTATTACCTGTTAAGTTTGGTACCTTCGACCAGTTTGTTAAAATACTTCCATCTGAATTAATTGTTTGAACCCATACGTCGCTTTCATTAATTTTATCTACATTTACATCAATTACTCTATTTTCAATGGCTTCTTCTACCAATATATCTTTAAAACCTAACGTTCCTTGTTTAAATAAAAAGAAAAATCCAGTATCACTGCTTGCATTTCCTTTTCCATCATTTCTATATAGTATATGAAAATTAGCAAATGGATCTGGGTTTGGCTCATAAAAATAACCATCATCGAGAAAGTCTATATTACATACCTCCGAAGATGTTGCAATTCCGCCTAAACGAGTACTAAATCCATGCACAACGTCTTTATTAGTTACATTGTTTAATTTATAACTGTACGTATTAATAGTGTTAATTTTACCTTTTTTATAAGGTGTACCATATTGATTTGTTGATTGAAAAACCGAATTTAATACTGAAATAAATTGATCATATGCATTTGTATTTGTTGTGTCATTCCAATATACTGTTTTACCTTTTAAACTAATACCATCTGCATCGGTTAACGGTTCGGTAGTTTTTACTGACTTTACTTTTAATAAACCTACTGCATTTTGATGTCGCTTAAATGCATACCCTAGTTGTTTTGCTAAACGAAGTACTGAATCTTGTTGGGTAGCAGTTTCTAAAAAGTTTTCTCTTGAAGATAGATCTAATCTAAATGCTAAACTATGACCCATATATGCAACAAGGTCGATTATGCTTACAAATTCTGAAGAATTAATCCAATCATTAAAATCTTCAGGGTAATTTAATCTAATATATTCGACCATCGCTGATTTTAGCGTGTCGAAATCGTATGCTTTTAAATTTGCTTGTGTGAAGGCCTCATATGCGACTTGATAATCTTCAGCGGCAAACAATACATCTTGTCTTCGTTTAGCCATTATACTGCTTCCTCAATTTGTTTATCAAAAGTTAATTCCAAAACTTCTAGTTTATTTGCCGGGACATATCTTAATCTAAGTTGAACGCTAAGACTATGCTCATGTTCATGTGTTCGTGTTTCGTCTAATTCAAATCTAGGATCTAAATTAACTATGCGTTGACAATCTTCCTTAATGATATCTATAACTGATTCGTCTAAAGGTTCAAATAATAAATTCCATATAATGGATCCAAATTTAGGATTCATTAATCGCTCACCTTGACGAGTATAAAAATGATTAGTTATGTCTTGTTTGGCAAGATCGTAGTCCTTGAGGGTAAACGGCCCGTGTCGCTTACCATATGTTGAATATCCTCGAAAAAGTGTTGCCATAATCACGCATATAAATAAAGAGTTCTATGTGTATTTATAGGAAAATTAACTGCTAATTTAATTTTTGCCTTGTATTTTTTTACTTTTTTGGTTGACATTTTCTTTGTAGATTGTTATAATATATAATAGGGGTTTAGCTCAGTTGGGAGAGCGCCTGTTTTACACGCAGATTGTTGCTGGTTCGATTCCAGCAACCCCTACCATTTAACTAAATATTTAAGTTAGGAGTTACTTAATGAAAATTAACGAAATTGAAAAACAATATCCTATTGAATTAGAAGATCCGGGAACAATTGAAGTACACGGATACGGTGACCAACGAACTGCTACTGTTATTAATATGCAAGTAAACAATGTTGGTCCTAAAAATAATCTTGCTGTTTTTGTAAATGCAAGTTATGGATTAACATGGGAACAAGGAGATCGTTCAGTTGGTGTAGGTAAAGGATGGCTTGCTAGTTTAGAAGAATATACTGTAGATGTTCAATCAATATTAGATGAGATGGGTACTGTAACAGATATACGAGAAGTAAACAAACCATTAGTTGATTATCTTAATAAACAAGTAACACAATTTTTAACAACAATCGAAGACCAAATCGCACAATATGCAGATGAAGGCAATTGAAATAGACGACTGGGCTAATGCATGGTTCAAAGCATTTAAAGAAATAACCAATCCTAATTCACAATTTACACATCAACAAGTTCCAAAGAAATTAACGTGTAAAGACGGATTCACTTTTTCTATCCAGGCAGGTCCTACACATTATTCTACTCCTAAAGCATTAGCAGATCATTACGATGCATTTGAAATTGGCTTTCCGTCTGCTTCCGAACCTATTTGGAATCAATGGCAGGAAGACCCCGACCAAGATCCAACCGAAAGTGTTTATGGTTGGGTTCCTTCAGATATTATAAATCATGTAATAGAATTCCACGGAGGAATAGATCCGGAAAATTTCGTACTAGAGAAGCTCGTTAAATAAATACTATAAGGAGATCCATTAATGACTCGTGCAGTGGACATGGCAAATTTGATGGTAGCGGGCGAAGTACTTAGTTCCAATGAAGATGTCTTCGAAGGCGACTTAACTGTTGATGCTAACACTAATACGGTAATAGCCGGACCGGTAACAATACCAAACGTAACAATTAATGGAAATTTAAGTTCGATAGGCAACCTTACGGTAACTACCACGTTGACAATTGCCTCGGCAGGAAAATTATTTATAAAATAGGATTAATAAACAATGGCAGATTTAATATTAGGTAGCACAACCGCAATGACGGAATCAGGCGGGGCAGTAGCTCTAGGTACCGGAGTAACTATGGCAAATGTTACATATCCTGCTGGAATGATCATAAAGATTTATCAAAAATGCTTTAAGGCTGGACAGGCAATTACTACCGCAGTTGCGGGAGGCAATAATACTCCTCCTGTTGATAGTGACTATGTTTTGATTGGTACTGGTGCAAATGGAACTACTGAAGGTGATCCTTTAAGGCTAACAACAGATGTACCAAGAAATTCATCATCTAAATATCTAATTGCTTGTACTGTACAAACAGATAGAACTACGGACGGAAGTATTGGTTTTATGCTTATGTATGATGTTAATGGAACTCCCACACGAATGGTAACAGGTACACCGGTTTCAGGATACAATTATATGGATTGTACATTTGGTAGAGGTCATATGTCCACAACAGGAGGTAATGGGGATTATGGAGTAGTCTCTCATGCATTTACATATTTGTGGTCACCTGCTTCTGCATCAGCACAGACAATACAGATAGCAGGGGCTAATTATAATACAAACGCAAACCATATTAATAGACCCCATAATACTGATAATGGGCCTTATATGGTAAGAGTAGTATCAACTTTAACAGTTCAGGAGGTAGCAGGATGAATATGTTTTTTGACAAAGCACTAAGTGAATTAGGGCCAGGTGTGGGTTATACCGGAGATATTATAACAAAAAATGATTTTGAAACAAAATGCTATAAGAAAATTGGTTCAGAATTATCTCGTAATCCTGCAAATTTTGGTTGTACTTGGGAAGAACTAGAAACGAAAATGGCTAGTTTAAAAATAGAATACGATGCAACCCAATACCAACGAGACAGGCAGTATCCCTCAATAGGTGACCAACTTGATATGCAATATAATGATGCAGTCAACGGGACTACAACTTGGAAGGATGCAATCGACGCAATCAAAGCCAAATACCCAAAACCGGAATAATAAATGAGCAGAATAGCAGACATAATAAAAACAATGGCATCCCCAACAACTGCTGAATTTGGCCCATCCAATGAAGAT
>Ga0098035_1001870_pt1 | contig 9953 bp, 8 predicted proteins | sample 3_EtaG_FD_75046 | JGI IMG/M metagenome (GOLD analysis project Ga0098035, IMG submission 75046) | Marine viral communities from the Subarctic Pacific Ocean - 3_ETSP_OMZ_AT15126 metaG | ecosystem: Environmental > Aquatic > Marine > Oceanic | place: Pacific Ocean | collected 2015-01-07
CGGCGAGGCCGAGAGCGGTGACGGCGTCATCGTCAATTCCGACTTCCTCGACGGGATGAGCGTTGCCGAGGCGAAGGCGGACGTTATCTCCCGTGCCGAAAGCGGCGGCTGGGGCGAAGGCAAGACGGTCTGGCGCCTGCGCGACTGGGGCGTTTCGCGCCAGCGCTACTGGGGCACGCCGATCCCGTTCATCCACTGCGAAGTCTGCGGCGTCGTGCCGGTGCCCAAGAAGCACCTGCCGGTGACCTTGCCCGAGGACGTCGACTTCTCGACCCCGGGCAATCCGCTGGTCCGCCATCCGACCTGGAAGCATGTGGATTGTCCGCAGTGCGGCAAGCCTGCCCGGCGCGAGACCGATACCCTCGACACTTTCGTCGACAGCTCGTGGTACTTCCTGCGCTTCGCCAGCCAGCCCGGCGACAGGCCGTTCGATCCGGCGAAGATTGCGCAGTGGCTGCCGGTCGAGCAGTACATCGGCGGCATCGAGCACGCGATCCTGCACTTGCTCTATGCTCGTTTCTGGACCCGCGCACTTGCCCGCATCGGCAAGGTCGAGGTGAAGGAGCCCTTCGCCAGCCTGTTCACGCAGGGCATGGTCACGCACGAGACCTACGAGCGCAGGAATCCCGAGAACGGCCAGCCGGTCTATTTTGCTCCGGGCGACGTCGAACGCACGGCCGAGGGGGCAACGCTCAAGGCCGATGGCGCGCCGGTCGAGATCGGCCGCGTCATCAAGATGTCGAAGTCCAAGAAGAACGTCGTCGACCCCGACGAGATCGTCGCGACTTACGGCGCCGACGCGATCCGCTGGTTCATGCTGTCCGACAGCCCGCCCGAGCGCGACCTGCCCTGGTCGGAAGCGGGTATCGAGGGCTGCGCGCGCTTCGTGCAGCGCCTGTGGCGTCTGTTCGGCCAGTACGACGCCTCGGCCGAGGGCGAGGACAAGGCGGTCGACCGCAAGGCGCACCAGACCGTCGCCGCCGTGGCCCAGGACATCGAATCGCTCGGCTTCAACAAGGCCGTCGCGCGCATCTACGAACTGACCGGCGTGATCGAGAAGGCAAAGCCATCGGCCAGCCGTTCGGAAGCGATCCGCAAGGTCCTGCTGCTCGTGGCGCCGATGATGCCGCACCTCGCCGAAGAGGCTTTCGCCACCTTCGGTCAGGGCCTTGTGGCCGAGGCCGCCTGGCCCGAAGTCGATCCGGCGCTGCTGGTCGAGGACGAAGTGACCGTCGCGATCCAGGTGAAGGGCAAGCTGCGCGACACCATCACCGTGGCCAAGGGCACGGCGAAGGAAGAACTCGAGGCGCTTGCTCTCGCCAGCGAGAAAGTGCAGCGTGCGCTCGATGGTGCCGAGGTGAGGAAAGTGATCGTCGTGCCCGACCGACTGGTGAACCTCGTCGCGTGAAACGCGCCCTGGCCCTGTTCGGAGCACTGATGCTCGCCGGCTGCGGGTTGCAGCCGATGTATGCCGGTGGCGGCAGCGGCGCCGTGGCGCGCGGCCTGTCCGACATCCAGGTGGCCGCGATAGAAGGGCGCGCGGGCTGGCTCGTGCGCAATGCTCTGGTCGACCAGCTGGGCAAGGGACAGGCTGGCTCGTCGCCGCGCTATCGCCTCGATGTCCGGCTCGACGACAAGCTGGAGGGCTTCGCGCTCTTGTCCGACGACACCGTCGGCCGTGAACGGCGCACGCTGCGGGCCCGCTACCAGCTCGTCGACCTGAACAGCGACGAGATCGTCCTCGACGCCTCCGCCGGTTCGGACGCAGGCATCGACGTGGTCTCCTCGGACTATGCGACGATCGCGGCCGAACAGGCAGCGCTGGAGAACCTCGCCAAGGACGTCGCCAACCGAATTGTCACCAATGTCGCGCTGCGTCTGCGCGGCGATACGAGCCAGTGAAGGCAACGCAGAAAGACTTCGCCGGGATCGCTTCACGCGCAGCTCGCGATGCGCGCGTTGCCTTTTTCTGCGGCCCGGACGAATCCGGCGCGCTGGACGCTGCGCACAAGCTGGTCTCTTTGCTGGCGGATCCGGGCGAGCGGATCGAGTTGCCCGGCGCGGAACTGCGCAGGGACCCGGTGCGCCTGGGTGACGAGGCCCGCTCCAATTCGCTGTTCGGTGGAACCCGCCACATCTGGGTGCGAGCGCAGGGCGACGAGGCCCATGACGCGGTGCGCAACCTGATCGAGGACGATGTCGAGTCCTGCCCGGTCGTGATTGTCGCCACCGGGGCGACCGACAAGTCGCGCACCGCGAAGCTGCTGATCAACCGCGACGATGCCCTCGTGGCGATGTTCTATCCGCCCGATCTCGGCGCCGTGACCGGCGCTGTGCGCACGATGGCCAATGGCGCCGGCCTCAAGATGGGCGGTGAACTGGCCGAGCGCATCGCCCGCGGCGCTGGTCTCGACAGCCGGATTGCCCGCTCCGAAGTGGAGAAGCTGGCGCTCTATCTCGATGCTTCGCCGGAGACGCCGCGACCGGTCTCGGCCGCCGATCTCGACGCCGTGGGCGCACAGACCGAGGACGACGATTTCTCGCCCCTGGTCGATACCGTGCTCGGTGGGCGCCGTAACGCAGTTGCAAGCGAACTGAAGCGGATCCGCGAACTTGGGATGAACCCGGTCGGCCTGCTGCTTGCCTTCGAGCGTCGGACGGCGCAGCTGGCCGCGCTGAACGCGAAGCTGGGCCGCGGCGGCGACGTTGCCGGGCTCCTCAAGGCCGAAGCGGGCGCGCGTCGTGTCTTCTGGAAAGATCAGCCCGCGCTCAACGAACAATTGCGCATCTGGCGTGGTCCGCGAATCGAACGCCTCACCGCGAAGCTTGTTGCAATGCACCAGTCGTTGCTGGCGAATAGCCAGGATGCGGAACTCCTCCTGGCTGAAGGACTGCTCGAAATAGCCAGAACCGCCTGTCTGACGGTGAAGCAGCGGATATAGGGAACGTTTTGACTTAATCCGCTTTTCCAATTGCACGCCGCGTTTTTAAGCTTCAATATCTTCTGCAGTGCAGCATCGCATCGACCGCAATCGATGCCAGCGATCTGTGAGGAAAGCAGGCATTGTGCAGTTGGATTCGAGGAGTGCGGAACCAATGAATGCGCCGTTCACGACGGGCGAGTTCATTAAAGGGCAGGAATTCGACGAGCTCCTCGTCGCGCCCTCGCTCGTCCGACGCAGACTCCAGTGTTACCTTGCTCTTCTCATCAGCGATGTCGTCGCAGTCTTTCTGGGTTTTGCCGTCGCCGGCCAATTGTACATGGCCACGAAGGGCTTGGAGGACTCCTTCCTCTACGGGTCCCTGATCTTCCCGATTTTCCTGACGATTGCTTTCTACAACGGCGCCTATTCAATCGATGCGCTCCGCTCCGGCTGGTCCGGGATCATGCGGGCAGAGCTGGCATTCGTCATTGCCGTGGCCGTTGTCGTCTTCGTGCAGTTTCTGACAAGTTCGAGCGCCGATTTCTCCCGCGTGACATTCAACGGCGGGGCCATTCTGGCCATGGCGCTGATTGCGTGGCTGCGTCTGCAGATGCGCAGTTTCGTGGCGTGGCGATGCGGTGGCAGCGTTATCAACGAACTGATTATCGACGATGGCGGGCCGCAAGTGCAGATCCGCAATGCCATCCGCATTTCCGCAGCGGCCATGGGCTTGCGCCCCAATCTCAACGACCCGGACGATCTCGATCGTGTCGGTCTGGTCCTGCGCAACATCGATCGGGTTGTCGTCAGCTGTCCGTCCGATCGTCGCCTCGATTGGGCGATGATCCTCAAGGGTGCCAACGTCGAAGGCGAAGTACTGGACGATCAGGTTGCCAGGCTGGGCGCGCAGGGCGCCCGCACGATCGGCAATCACGGTCTGCTGATGGTTTCCGCGGGACCGCTCGGCCTGCGCCAGCGCGCGATCAAGCGCATCTTCGACATGGCCTTCGCCGGCTCGGCGATCCTCGTGCTTTCGCCATTGCTGATCGTTGTCGCATTGGCGATCAAGCTGCAGGACGGTGGCCCGGTCCTGTTCATCCAGAAGCGCATGGGACGGGGCAACTGCTTCTTCAACATGTACAAGTTCCGCAGCATGAGGACGGCGCTGTGCGACAGCGACGGCAATGTCTCGGCCTCCAAGGACGACAAGAGGATCACTCCGGTCGGCAAGTTCATCCGTTCGACCAGCCTCGACGAGCTGCCGCAGCTCTTCAACGTCCTGCTCGGCGACATGAGCCTTGTCGGACCCCGCCCGCACGCCACCGGCTCGCTGGCGGGGCAGAAGCTCTTCTGGGAAGTGGACCGCCGTTACTGGCAGCGGCACAGCCTGAAGCCGGGCCTCAGCGGCCTGGCCCAGGTGCGCGGCTTTCGCGGTGCCACCGATCACGAGGGCGACCTCGTGAAGCGCCTGCAGTCCGATCTTGAGTATCTCGAGGGCTGGACCATCGGCCGCGACATCAAGATTCTGTTCCTGACCTTGCGCGTTCTGGTCCACGACCGCGCGTTCTGAGCGCGAAGGACGAAGCCTCGGTCTATCGATCGTTGCCCAGGCGTCAGTTGCGCTGAACGATGGCGTCAGGGGCCAGTGTGGCCCCGCATCCGTCAGTTCTGCTTGGGAACGCTGAAAGTGCCCGAGACGCGGCCACCCGAAGCCGAGGATACCCCGCTCTTCAGGTCGATGACGAAACGCCCGCCGCGCAGGGTGTCGGAATCGCGCTTGAGCGAGGCATTGCCGATCATCGTGATGATGCGCTTGTTGAAGTCGTAGATCGCGGTATCGCCGGTCGCCACTTCGTTGCCGCGGGTGACGGTCACCCCGCCGCTGGCCGTGATCCGCTGCAGCTTGAGCTCATCGGCATTGGTGAAATTGACGATGGTGCGCGCGGCGCGCAGGCGCAGGTCGGTCTGCTTGATATCGACATTGCCGGTCAGCACGACGCGGTTCTGCTTGTCCTGCAGCTCGATGCGGTCGGCGGCATAGTCGACCGGCGCATTGGTATCGTGGCCGGGGAAGACTTGCGCGCCAAGCTGCTGCGTCGCGATCAGGCTGGCGCCGGCAAGCAGCGGCAGGGCGACGGCGACGCGCATTGCGGCACGGGAGGTGAAAGGGCGCGGGCTGCGACGGGTCATTGCGGTATCCTAAGCTTGCCGGGCGTCATGCGCAGCCGGGCATTGCCTTCAAGCGTGACTGTTCGTTCGTTGAAATCGGCCTTCATGGTCTGCGCCGCGAAAGTGCCGGTGGGCACTTTGCCTTCGACGCCGCCCGTGCCGACGGCCTTGCGGTCCTTGACGTCGATGGCGACGTTGTTCGTCACCATGCGATAGCCGTCCGCAGCCGCGAAATTCACCGGCCCGTCAACCTTGATCGTTTCGGTATCGTAATTGTACGCACCGCGTGGCGCGTCGATCTTGGCGGGGCCGTCGTTGAGATTGAGCTGCGCCACCAGGTCCAGCATCTGCACCACCGGCAGGCTCGCGGACTTCTGCACCGCGCTTCCGGCCGTGACGACGAAGGCCCGGCCGCGATCGTCGAGGCCGCGATAGGCCGCATCGGCCACGCGGATGCGTTCCTTCGTCACGGCCACCTTGTTGCGGTCGAGCAGGAAGCTGATCTCGCCGCGCGGCGACAGGGGCATGAGAATCATGATGGCGGCAACCACGCCTATCCCTGCCGGCAGGGCCTTGGCGAGGAAGGCGACAAGCCGGTCATGCGAACCGCCCGGCGCAGCGAAGTGCCGGCGTCGGTTGCGGATCTGGGTGGCCTCGACCGACATGGTCGATCAGGCGGCCTGGTGGCTGAAGATGTCGTGATCCGGCCAGCCGGCCAGGTCGAGCCGGGCGCGTGCCGGCAGGAAATCGAAACAGGCCTGCGCGATCTCGGTCCGCTTCTCGCGGGCGAGGCGCTCGACGAGAATTTCGTGCATGGCGTGCAGATAGCGCACGTCCGATGCCGCATAGTCCTTCTGCGCGTCGCTCAGCTCGGGTGCGCCCCAGTCGCTCGACTGCTGCTGCTTCGATACTTCCTTGCCGAGAAGCTCGCGCACGAGGTCCTTCAGGCCGTGGCGATCTGTGTAAGTGCGCACCAGCTTGCTGGCGATCTTGGTGCAGAACACCGGCGCAGCCATCACGCCCAGGTAATGTTCGATCGCGGCCAGGTCGAAGCGCGCGAAATGGTAAAGTTTGAGGCGTGCCGGATCGGCAAGGACAGCCTTGAGATTAGGCGCATCGAATGTGCTCCCGGGGCCGAAGCGGACGAGATGCTCGTCGCCCTTGCCATCGGAAATCTGGACCACGCAGAGGCGGTCGCGCGGGGTTATGAGGCCCATCGTCTCGGTATCGACGGCGACGGGGCCCGGGGCGAGGACGCCTTCGGGGAGATCTTCTTCGTGGAGATAGACAGCCATGATCCGAAAATGCTTAGGGACTGGGCCGGTGTTTCGCAATGGGCGCTGTTCGCGAAGGGCGGCTCCCTGGCGCTTTCGGAGGACGAACGGGCATGAATGCAACAGCAAGCGCGCAGTCAGTGCCCCCGGCATGGCAGCCGGTGCTGGGCGAGGTGCTCGAATCGCGCGAATCCAGACAGTTGATCGGCTGGCTGCAGGCTCAGGAAGAAGCCGGCAAGCGAATCTATCCACCGCACGGCCATCGCCTGCGTGCGCTCGAACTGACGCCGCTGGACGCGGTGCGGGTCGTGATTCTCGGTCAGGACCCCTATCACGGCGCGGGCCAGGCGCACGGCCTGGCTTTCTCGGTGCCCGAAGGGGTGCGCGTGCCGCCATCGCTGGCGAATATCTACAAGGAGCTGGCGAGCGACTGCGGCGTCACCGCGCCGGGTCACGGCAACCTGGAGCATTGGGCGCGCCAGGGCGTGCTGCTGCTCAACAATGCGCTGACCGTGGAGGAAGGGCAGGCCGGCTCGCACCAGAAAAAGGGCTGGGAAGCGATCACCGATGCTGCCGTGGCCGCCGTCGCCGCCAAGAGCGAGCCATGCGTGTTCCTGCTCTGGGGCAACCATGCGCAGAAGAAGGCGTCGCGGGTCCCGGGACTGGCTTCGAGCCACCATCTCGTGCTGACGGCGCCGCATCCCAGCCCGCTGTCGGCGCATTCCGGGTTCTTCGGCTGCCGCCACTTCAGCCGCGCCAATGCCTTCCTTGCCGAGAACGGGCGCGGGACGATCGACTGGTAAGGACAGGAGCGCCGCGCCCAATTCCATTCCGGGCTGCCCTCCGCTCGGCCTGAGTGGCGGTTTGCGGATTCCTTCGACAGGCTCAGGATGAGCACGCGCGGCTCTCTATGGAGATTTCCGGGCGAGGTCAGCGCGAATCGCGGCGAACGGCCCTCGTGCCAACGGAAAAGGGGCGCGCCTCGCGGCACGCCCCTTTCGTGATTTCGGCCCGGTCCGGCTCAGCGCGGCAGTTCGCTCGCGCCCATGAGCATTTCGTCGACCGAGCGGGCGCACTGGCGGCCCTCGCGGATTGCCCAGACCACCAGCGACTGGCCACGGCGCATGTCGCCGCAGGAGAAGATCTTCTCGTCGTTTGTCTGGTACTTCTCGGTGTCGGCCTTGACGTTGCCGCGCGGGTCGAGCTCGACGGCGGCCTGGTCCAGCATGCCGGCCTTGCGGGGGCCGGTGAAGCCCATGGCCAGCAGGATGAGGTCGGCCTGGAGCGTGAACTCGCTGCCCGCGACCTCGTGCATCTTGCCGTCCTTCCACTCGACGCGGACGCATTCGAGCGCCTTGACGTCGTTGTCGCCGATGACGCGCTTGGTCAGCACGGCCCAGTCGCGCTCGCAACCTTCCTCATGGCTCGAGGAGGTGCGCAGCTTGAGCGGCCAGTTCGGCCAGCTCATGGCCTTGTCCTCGTGGACCGGCGGCTTGGGCATGATCTCGAGCTGGGTGACCGAAAGGGCGCCCTGGCGGTTCGAGGTGCCGACGCAGTCGGAGCCGGTGTCGCCGCCGCCGATGACGATGACGTGCTTGCCGGTCGCGGTCAGCGAGCCGCGCGGCGCGGCGCGCAGTTCATCGTCGCCGGCATTGCGCTTGTTCTGCTGGGTCAGGAATTCCATCGCCAGGCGCACGCTCGGCAGTTCCGAACCCGGAATGTCGAGACGGCGCGCTTCCTCGGCGCCGCCCGCGAAAACGACGGCGTCGTAGTTTTCCTTGAGCGAGTTTACCGAGACCGAGACACCCACCTCGACGGAAGTCTTGAACTCAACGCCTTCGGCTTCCATCTGCGCCGCGCGGCGATTGATGAGGTGCTTCTCCATCTTGAAGTCGGGGATGCCGTAACGCATCAGCCCGCCGACGCGGTCGTTCTTCTCGAACACGGTGACCGAGTGGCCGGCGCGGGCAAGCTGCTGCGCGCAGGCCATGCCCGCCGGACCCGAACCGACGACGGCGACCGACTTGCCGGTGCGCTTCGCCGGGATTTTCGGCGTGATCCAGCCTTCGGCCCAGCCCTTGTCGACGATCGCGCATTCGATCGACTTGATGGTGACCGGCTGGTCGACGATGTTCAGCGTGCAGGCCGCCTCGCACGGAGCGGGGCAGATGCGGCCGGTGAATTCCGGAAAGTTGTTGGTCGAGTGGAGGACTTCCAGCGCATTGCGGTAGTCGTCCTCGTAGACCAGGTGGTTCCAGTCCGGAATGATGTTGTTGACGGGGCAACCCGTATGGCAGTGCGGGATGCCGCAGTTCATGCAGCGCGACGCCTGTGCCTTGAGGGTTTCCGCCGGAAGCGGAATGACGAATTCCTTGTAGTTCTTCAGTCGCTCCGAAGCATCGCCGTAAGTGCGATCCTGACGGTCGAGCTCGAGGAAGCCGGTTTCCTTACCCATTTTTCGCAATATCCTCGTGAATTATTCCGCGGCAACCGAAGCGGCTTCCTGCCGCTCGGCCTCGAGTTGCTTGAGCGCGCGTGCATAGTCGCGCGGCATCACCTTGACGAACTTGCCAAGCGTGTTGGCCCAGTCGTCGAGCAGCGCACGGGCCCGCTTCGAGCCGGTGTGCAGGTGGTGACGTTCAAGCAGGACACGGATGCGTTCGGCATCGTGGCGCAGCATGTCGCCCATGCCGAGATCGTTGACGCCGTTGGTGCGCTGCTGCGGACGGCCGGTGCCTTCTTCCTCGTCGGCTTCCGGAGAGATCTTCTCCAGGTCGACCATGGCCGTGTTGCACAGCTTGTCGAACATGCCGTCCTCGTCGAAGACGTAGGCGATGCCACCCGACATGCCTGCCGCGAAGTTGCGGCCGGTCTTGCCGAGGACCATCACGACGCCGCCGGTCATGTACTCGCAGCCATGGTCGCCGCAGCCTTCGACGACCGCGATCGCGCCCGAGTTGCGGACCGCGAAGCGCTCGCCGCCCACGCCATTGAAGAACGCCTCGCCGGAGATCGCGCCGTAAAGCACGGTGTTGCCGACGATGATGTTGTTCAGCGGGTCGCGATCGACGTGGGTGGGCTGGCGCACGATCACGCGGCCGCCCGACAGGCCCTTGCCGACGTAGTCGTTGGCATCGCCGGTCAGGTCGAGCGTGACGCCGTGGGCAAGCCAGGCGCCGAAGCTCTGGCCGGCAACGCCGGTGAGCTTCACGTTGATCGTGTTGTCGGGCAGGCCTTCATGGCCGTAGCGCTTGGCCACTTCGCCCGAGAGCATCGCGCCGACCGTGCGGTTGACGTTGATGATCGGCTTTTCGATGCGCACGGCTTCGCGCTTCTCGAGCGCATCGGCCGACGCTTCGATGAGGGCGTTGTCCAGCGCGTTCTCGAGACCGTGGTCCTGCGTTTCGCTCCAGTTGAGCGAGGGGCTGTCGCCCAGCGGGGCCTGGTAGAGGATGCGGCTGAGGTCGACGCCCTTGGCCTTCCAGTGCGAGATCGCCTTCTTCATGTTGAGCCTGTCGACGCGGCCGACCATCTCGGCAACCGTGCGGAAGCCCAGTTCGGCCATGATCGCGCGCAGCTCTTCGGC